>Ga0315280_10006459_pt1 | contig 16168 bp, 15 predicted proteins | sample YL17G06_40_MG_FD_203697 | JGI IMG/M metagenome (GOLD analysis project Ga0315280, IMG submission 203697) | Sediment microbial communities from Yellowstone Lake, YNP, Wyoming, USA - YL17G06_40 | ecosystem: Environmental > Aquatic > Freshwater > Lake > Sediment | place: USA: Wyoming | collected... | reverse complement strand
GCTGGAAAACCTGCGCCAGAGATACGGCATGGCGCTTATCCTCATTTCCCACGATTTGAGCATTATTCTCGAAAGGTGCGACAAAATAATCGTGATGTACGCTGGCAACATGGTTGAATACGCCAGCAGCCTCGAGCTGAGCACATCGGCAGCACATCCCTATACACAGAAGCTTCTACAAAGCATTCCAAACATCGAGCTTTCAGACCAGAAGCTGACGGCTATTCCTGGTTCGCCCCCCAACATGCTCAGCCCACCTGAAGGCTGCCGCTTCTGGCCACGTTGCGCCTATGCGATGGACATTTGCAGAACTACGAAACCACCACTCATAGACATCTGGGACAGTCATGTCGTCAGATGCTTCCTATACGGCGGAGACGGTGCCAAACATGAGTGAAGTCATAAGAGTCGAGCATCTGAAGAAACACTTCCCCGTTCAGAAGAACGTTCTCGAACAAGTACTCACAAGGAAAAAGAGCTTCGTCAGAGCTGTGGATGATGTGAGCTTCTCAGTCAAGAAGAGCGAGATTTTCACGTTGGCGGGTGAGAGCGGATGCGGCAAGACCACAACAGCGAAGCTGATCGTGAGACTGATTGAGCCCACTTCAGGCAGGATATGGTTCAACGGTGAAGACGTGACTGAACTGAAGGGCGAGAAGCTGAGGCTGTTACGGAGGAAGATGCAGATTATCTTTCAAGACCCTTATGCCTCGCTCAGTCCGAGAATGAAGATAGGCTTTGCCGTAGGCCATCCTCTGAGCATACATGGAATCGCCAAAGGCGAAGAAAGAAAGAAAGCCGTGCTGGCGGTTCTTCAGAAGGTGGGTTTGACACCCCCAGAGCAGTTCGTCGATCTCTATCCTCATCAGTTGAGCGGAGGCCAACGGCAACGCGTGGCCCTCGCCCGTGCAGTCATCCTGAACCCAGAGTTCATGGTCGCAGACGAGCCAGTTTCAATGATAGACGTATCACTCCGAACGACAATCATCGACCTCATGCTGGGCTTCAGAAAAGAGCTCGGTCTGACCTACCTGTTCGTGACTCACGACCTGGCCGTGGCTAAATATATCTCGGACAGAATAGCGATAATGTATCTGGGCAGGATCGTCGAGATCGGCCCAAAGGATTCTCTATTCTCGAATCCACTGCACCCCTACACGCGGGCATTGCTGTCTGCAATTCCAATACCCGATCCGAAGCGCAAGAAACAGATGATAGAGTTGAAGGGCGAAGTGCCTTCAGCCATAAACGTGCCACCGGGATGCAGGTTCAACCCACGCTGCGCGCACAAGAAAGAAGGATGTACCGGCCGAGAGCCAGAACTTGTCGAGACTGAGAAGGGCCATTTCGTTGCTTGCTCACTCTACTAGACACAAATGCTCATGAAGAACTGGCCCTCTTCGCCATGCTACTTTGCGGTCTTTTGTGTCAGCTTCTCTCTCAGAAGTTCACTTACAAGCGTGGCGTTCGCCTTCCCACGAACCTCTCTCATGACCATGCCTGTTAACGGTCCAAGGGCGTTCGTCCCACGTTCTTCAATCAGCTTCTTGTTTGCCTTAATCGAAGCCTCGATGATTCTAGCCAGCTCCTCTTTGGAGAGCATCTTGACCCCCATGCTGCTGAGGGCTTCCTGCACTGTTTTGCCTTCATGCTCAGCCAGCCATGCCACGATGTCGGACATTGCTTCCTTCGCGATTTTCCCCGCGCTGACGTGCTTGAAAACCTCCCGCAGTTGATCATCGGTCACTTTATCGATTTTGATGCCATCGCGCTTTTGGGCCTTCATGTTTTCGGTTATAAAGGCTGCCACCGTGGTTGGTGCGACCTTGCTTTCCTTGACGATGGTTTCGAATAGTTCGCAGTGTTCTGAGTCCATAATCTGTTTGACCAGTTTCTGGTTGAGTCTGTACTCCTTTGTGAGGCGTTCAAGTTTGCGTTCTGGCAGTTCAGGCAAGTTGGCTTTGGCTTTTTCGATGATTTCTTCGGTTATCTGCATTGGAGGTATGTCTGTTTCAGGGTACATTCTTGCCGCGCCTGGCCGAGGTCTCATGAATCGTGTGGTACCATCTGCGTTTGCGGCTCGCGTTTCCTCAGGCACACTTTTCAGCGTCTCACGTGCTCTCTCCACAACGGCTTTCAGAGCGTCACTGGCGTTTTCTGGGCTGTCGCCCACGAAGACTACAGCATCGCTTGGCTGTGCTTCAACCGCTTTCCTGAGAGCCTCTACCTCATCAGTTGTGACGCCATATGCTGGCATCTCGTCCGTGTGAAATATGCCGCCCACCCTTCCCCAGAACCGTGCGCGATCTGCCATCTCTGTGCCGAGCCTAAAATCTGGAAGCAACTCTCTCTTGAGGAAGCCATCGAACTTCGGAAGCTTCACTGCCAGAATCGGCTGTTTCTTGTCTAGGGCTTTCCTGAGGACTTTGCACTTGGTTTTGGCGAAAACGTCTGTAACGTCATGCAAGTCTTCTTTCAAGTCTTCTTCTTTCGCGCCCTCTTTCTGAAGGTCATCTTTGATCTGTATGAGGTTGAGCTGGCGCTGGACTTCGTATTCCACGGTAAGCGAGACTAGTTCGAGTTCTTGAACACCCTTTATTTCGATCAGTGCTCCGTTTGGGATGGATATGTTTATGTCTTGGCGGATGGTGCCGAGGCCGCGCATGACTCTTCCGGTGGCTCGAAGAATCCCGCCTATGGCCAGAGCAACTTCCTCAGTGTCCCTAGGCGAGTATATCACAGGCGCAGTGGCCACCTCAATCAACGGTATGCCCAAACGGTCAATACGGTAGCGAACGATATTCCCCTCTTCATCGCCAGTCTTTCTCGCAGCATCCTCCTCCAAGCTCGCGTGCTGGATTGGGATCGCTTTTCTGCCGACCTGAATTTCGCCGTTCATGGCGATAACGCAAGTTCTCTGGAAACCTGTCGTATTGGAGCCATCTATGACGGTCTTGCGCATCACGTGAATCTCATCCACTGGAGTGGCCTTCATCAGCAACGCTGCCATCAGAACCGTTTCAACGGCTTCCGCGTTTAGCGGGTGAGGCGGTTCCTCGTCCATCTCTACAAGACATGAAGTCGCATTGTTGGCCTCGTAGCGAATCCTCACGCCCTTCTGGAACTCGAAGAAGGCCGCAGGATCGATTTGCCCGAGCTCGCTTTGCGTCGGTCTTAGTCTGCGCAAAAACGTCGTTTCTGGCTCTTCTTTGAAAAGCACAGGCGGACAACCGCAGAACAGCTTTGCACGCGTGCCCAGTTGCTGATGAATTTCGAGACCCACTTTCAGTCCGAGTTTTCCGTAGTCTATGCTCATAGTCATCTCCTTCTTTAATGGTCGCCTTTCTCCGGGAGTGTCCTTGGGGAGAGTTCTCCAGCGATGTTTGTCATCAATAGTCTCTTGGCTTCTTGTGCGTCCTCGGTCTGGCTCAGAACCCACATGAGTTTGACGAGTGCCGTCTCCGAGAGCATGTCCTCCAGCGGCACGACGCCCAGTGCTTGTAGATCACGGCCTGTGTCGTAAACATTCATGTCCACGCGTCCCCAGATACACTGTGAAGTCATGCCAACTACAACGCCATTGCTAACAGCGTTGTCAATGGCGTGGAAGCACTTGCTGCCGACGTGACCCAGCCCCGTACCTTCGAGAATCAAACCTCTGTACCCTCTATTCGTATGCCAGTCTATCACCGCGGGATCGATGCCCGGATGGAACTTCACCAAGGCCACTTTCTCACAAAACTCCGGCTTCAATGTTGGCTTTCTTGACGAATCGCGCTTGGTGTAGTCGTTGGTTAGCATGATCACGCTTTGGTTCTGTACTTTGGCGATGGGTGGGGCATTGATGGATTTGAAGGTGTCTCTTCGGCTTGTGTGGCACTTGCGAACCTTGGTCGCGTTGTGAAGGGCTATCGACGTGTCGGACATGGTTTCGTGCATGGCCACAGCCACTTGTGCGAAAGGCGCTTTCGCCGCGGCCATAACTGCTCCTACGAGGTTTGTGGCTGCGTCGGAACTCGGTCTATCTGCTGAACGTTGGGAGCCCACGATTATGATTGGAACTGGGAGGTTTTGCAGTGCGAAGCTCAGTGCGGCCGCTGTGTAGCCCATGGTGTCGGTTCCGTGGGCTATGACGACACCGTCAGCACCTTCATCTATCTTCTGTGCTGTGGCCTTTGCCACTTCGGTCCAGTTTGCAGGCGTTATGTTTTCGCTGAAAAGGCTGAAAAGTACGTGCGCGTCGATGCGTGCTATGTTTGCCAGTTCTGGCACCACGCTGTATAAGTCGCTTGCAGTCAGAGCTGGCCTCACGGCACCAGTGCGGTAGTCCACGCGGCTGGCTATAGTTCCACCTGTACTGAGTATGGCCACTTTGGGCAACTGCTCGTTTTGCTGAGGCAACGAAGGCGAAACAAACGACGGTTTAGTGCCTTTGCCTATCTTCTCCACTTTCGTGTTCGTCGTTAAGCGAATCCCAATGTTGTAGCCGTTCTTCAGCTTGATCACAAGGTGCTTTTCGTCTCCATATTCCGAGCGTGGAATCAGAATTCCCTCATAGACCTCGCCGTCTTTGATTACGCGTAGCGTATCGCCTACTTCGGCGCCGACCTTGTTGATGGCCTCCAACGCCTCGCCTCTATAACCCGAATTTGACTTCTCACTCATCCTCTAGCTCTCCATCATTTTTGACACGTAAACACCATCGCGTTCATATCCAAACCGTCTGTAGTACTCTCTGGTTCCGAGAGCACTTATGACTAGAATCTTTTTTAAACTATAGTCCTCCTTGGAGATGCGCTCTGCCTCAGCCAGCAGCATTCCACCGTAGCCCTTGTGTTGCCACGCCTTCGCCAAATGCCTTCCAACAGGCACTAACGGTCCGCAAACATGAAGCTCACGCACGATCGAGCAGGGTCTGGCAGTGATTTCGGGTCTGTGAGCATCTTCAGAAGGCATCCGCAGACGCAAGTAGCCTATCAGGGTGTCGCTTTCGGGGTCTTCTGCTGAGATGAATATTTCCTCGCCTTTTGAGGCCGTGTAGCGTTGTGTGACCACTTTGACGTTTTCCGGGTTAGGCTTCACTTTGTCCGCGGTGACTCTGTGGCCTACTTCTCTGCAACGTATGCAGCGGCATCGGAGTCCCTGCTGCTTCAGTTTCTCATGCACGGGTTGTCTGAGATTGCTTCTCTTCACGCCTGCCACGATTAGCGGCGCGGGGATGTCTCGCTGAACACGCATGACACGCACCCACGGTGGAATAGTCTTCTTGATTTCTGCAATGAGATCTGTGGCTTCGTCGTTTGTGTATGGCGTGTACTTGCCTTCGATGTACCATTCGTGGGCCTTGGTGTCTTTCATGACGAGGCATGGGTAGATCTTTATCATGTCAGGTCTGAAATCAGGATCTGTGAAGACTTTCCTGAACGCTGAGAGGTCTTTACGGGGACTTGAGCCCGGCAGGCCGGGCATTAGATGATACGCGATTTTGAGGCCTGCGTCCTTCAGTATCTGAGTGGCCTCGACTACGTCGTTGACTGTGTGTGTTCTGCCTACTAGACGATAGATTCGGTCGTCTGGGTTTTGTACGCCCAGTTCCACGCGAGTCACGCCCATGTCCAGCATGAGGTCAACGTGCGGCTGCTTCGCCCAATCAGGTCTGGTCTCCACTGTGATGCCGACGTTGCGAATTGTGCTGGTTTCAGCGTTTTTCTTTGCCTGCTCAAGGCTGGTTGATTCCTTGTCTGTGATGGCGTCTAGGCATCGCTGGATGAACCATGTTTGGTAGTCGTGGGGCGTGGCTGGGAATGTTCCTCCCATGATGATAAGCTCTATCTTGTCCACGCTGTGGCCTATGACCGTAAGCTGTCCGATGCGGCTTTTGACCTGCAGATAGGGGTTATACCCGTTCTGTAAGCCACGCATTGCTGCAGGTTCGTGGCCTGTATAGCTCTGAGGCACTCCAAGCTTTGGACCGCCCGGACAGTATGCGCACGGCTCAGGCTGCGGACACGGATAAGGCCTCGTCATAACGGCAACAACTGCAACTCCCGAGATGACGCGCGTTATCTTTCTCCTTAAGAGCGGTAGGAGTTTCGTTTTCTCCTTGGCGTTGAGCACGGCTATGATTTCAGAGTTCTGCGGTATCCCTCTGAGATGATGCCTTTCTGCGACCTTCATTTTCACTTTGTTTAAATCTTTTGGCGAAGGCTTGTCCATCAGCATTTCGACGATTTCTCTCAAAGCCTCGTACGTGCTCAACGCGCTTTTTTCTCCGAAAAGAGTTTAGGTTTGTCTGATAGAAATAGGCTGTGGCGGCCTGAGAAAGCTTTTATCTCCAGACTCGCTATGCCTTCGGTTCTCATTATCGGTGGAGAAGCTTGACGGTTGCCTCAAGATTCCGAAACTATGCTAAGAGAGTAGGCATGCTTAGCCGTAACGCTAGACTCTACCTGCTGGCAATAATATTGCAGGGACTCGGTTCAGGAATCTGGAGCGTTCTGTTTTATCTGTATTTGAATCTGCCCGAAGTAGGATTTGAGATGGATTTCCTAGGCACCATGTTCATGGCAGGCGGCATAGCGGCAGGCCTCATAGCATTGCCCGCAGGCTTGCTCTACGAAAGAATAGGACCGAAGAGAGCTTTGCTGATCGGCTTCTCAGCAAACTTCATCAGCGTCACCCAGATAATGTTTCCACAGCCCTCCACTTTGCTCGTTGCAAGTCTGGCGTCTGGTTTGATTGGCACCGTGTCGTGGGTGGCTGGTGCGCCTTTCATGGCCGAAAACAGCAAGCCCGAGGAGCGTACGTACCTATTCAGCTTCAGTTGGGCTCTGATGTTGATCATGGGCGTCGTAGGCAACTATGTTGGAGGAATCTTGCCTGACTTGTTCAACGGCCAGATGGGTTTGCTCACAGGAACGGAGGGTTCAGCTTATGGCTACCGTATAGCCTTGGGAATTTCTATTGCCCTATCGTTGTCGGCAGCTTTGCCGATACTTCTGATGAAGGAAAAGCCCAGAACACAAAGGCACAGAATGGTCGATCTCTTAAGTTTGCGCAACGTAAAGAGTCCGCGCACGATCATCAAGTTCATGATACCGACCGCTATCATAGGCTTCGGAGCCGGATTCATAGTTCCTCTCTTCAACGTATTCTTCAAGAAAAGATTCCTTGCGACGCCTGAACAGATAGGATTAATGTCCGCCATCAGCAATGTCACACTGGGCGCTGGTACGTTAGCTGCACCCGCATTGTCAAGAAGACTGGGCAAAGCCAAGAGCGTGGCTCTGTGCGAGTATCTTTCGATGCCTTTCATAATGTTGACGACCCTGTCGCCGAACATGGCTCTGGCCGGAGCGGCCTTCGTCACGCGCACTTCGTTGATGAACATGGCGGGTCCCATAGGTACGACGTTGCAGATGGAACTTGTGACCGAAAATGAGAGGGCCACCACCAACGGTCTGATGGTTATGGCCGACAACATCCCGAGGGCAGCCACAGCGTCGATCTCAGGCATAATGATGACTGGAAACGACTTCATCACCCCCTTCCTCTTCACCACCGCAACGTACTTCGTGGCAAGCTCAATATACTTCTACTTCTTCAGAAACGCCGAGGCCAAGGCAGCTAAGACAAAGGCTGAGAAAGGTTCCTAGTATACACTGTTTTGCCGCCGACGATCGTCATTTCTACGCTCACGTCTCTAATCCTGTCGGGCGGGATGCTGAGCAAGTCTTCAGACAAGACTGTGAAATCCGCCAGCTTTCCAACTTCAATTGACCCGTGAATCTGTTCCTCAAACGACAAGTAGGCCGCGTTCACCGTGTACGTTCTCAACGCTTCTTCAGCAGTGAGTGCTTCTTCTGGAACGTTTTTTCTGGCAGCGGCTGCCCATATGCCTAGGATTGGGCTTATGTTTTCGACTGGGCAGTCGGACCCTGAGGCCACGGTCAAACCTTCTTTTATCAGCGTCTTGAAGGGAAACATCCAACGCCCTCTGGCCTTGCCTACGCGTTCTTCAGCCCAGAAGTCAGAGACGACGAAATGCGGCTGCACCGAAGCCATCAGGTTTAGGCGCTTTATGCGACTGATCAGCTTCGGGTTCAGGACGGAGCAGTGTTCAATCCTGTGCCTGTGATCTCTGCGTGGGCTTTCTTCCAGAGCCTTCTCGTAGGCCTTGAGGACGCTGTCTATGGCTTGGTCGCCTATGGCGTGCATAGCCAGTTGCAGGCCAGCGCGGTGCACTTTCGAAACTAGGCTATTGAGCTTCCTCTGTGTGTACAGCAACATGCCCTTCGTGTCGGGCTCGTCGGAGTATGCCTCGCTCAGCGCGGCTGTTCTTCCACCCAGTGAGCCATCAGCCAGTATCTTCACGAAACCGAGCTTCAGCATGTCGTTGCCGAAGCCCGACAGCAAACCAAGGCCAATCAGATGGTCTGCAAGTCTAATGTCAATGCCTAGGCAGATTCTCAGCGGCAACCTGCCTTCAGTCTGGAGTGTTTGAAGGGCTTCTATTTCCGCATGGGAAGTCACCATCCAATGCACGCACGTAAGTCCGTTTTCAACCGCTTTCTGGCAGGCCACAAGACAAGCCTCTTCGAACTCCTTGCCTTCCCTCTTAGGCACGATTCGCCAGATGAGTTCCAAGGCGTTTTCGCGAAGTATCCCGCTGGGCTCGCCTGTGGCCTTGTCAAGTTCTATGCTGCCGCCTTCAACGGAGGTGTCCTTTTTGATTCCTGCAAGATGCAGGGCTTTGCTGTTGACCACGGCTGCGTGGCCGCATACCCGCATGAGAAACACAGGCTTGTCACTGACGATCTCGTCCAAGTCCCAGCGTGTAGGATAACGCTTCTCCGCGAAACGCTCCTGATCCCATCTGCCGCCCAGAATCCACGGTCTCTCTCGATGTCTCTCCGCGTAGTCGCGTACCCGCTGCTTAAGTTGGCCTATCGAGTCAGCATCTCTAAGGTCAACTTCTTGTAGCGAAAAGCCGAAGGCCGTCATGTGGACGTGGCAGTCCACGAGACCCGGAACCACTGTTTTGCTCTTTGCGTCGATGATTTCTGTGCCAGGGCCTGCTTGCCTGCGGATTTCGCTGTTCGAACCTACCGCGGCGGTTCTCTCGCATTCGACGAGTATGGCCTCGGCTCTAGGTTGATTAGGGTTCAGAGTGATAACGTTCGCGTTGATAATGGCCAGTGATGAGTGCGGCATGAATCCTATTTGTCTCGCTAATTAATAAAAAGTCTTGGAGCAGACGCGTGGCTAGACCCAGTTCTGGCCGGGCTTCCTCTGCATCATCACGCGCTTCTCATAGTTGCGCTTATTCCTATACCTAGGGTACGGGCTCTTCCGTACTTTAGCCTCTATCTTGGGCGTTTGCGACCTGACTTTCCCAGCTTTTGATAATGAACCGTGCGTGGGCATGCTTATGCACTGCTTCTAGGGAAAAGGCCACAGTAACTCTTAAACATTTCCACGTAGCACTGTGTAGGTGCGGGGGTCGCCAAGCATGGTCAAAGGCGTAGGCTTCAGGAGCCTATCCCGCAGGGGTTCGTGGGTTCAAATCCCACCCCCCGCACCACCATGTTGAAATGTGAGGGGGGTCCCGAAATCAACGTTTACTCATCGGAAGCCAGAGGATCTTTGGGTTTTGCGAAGATCTTGCCGCCGTCAGCGTATTCACCCGTACAGTACTTCCAACCGCCATCAATTAGAGCGCAGGCTTCGTTAACGTTGTGAGCTACTTTTGTCACGTATTCTTGTTCGTTTTTGAAAAGTACCTGGGCAAGGTGGATGTATCGCATAGTGTTCATGATGTTTCTGTGTCGGAGGAACTGTTGGACGTGGAAAGGGTCCCTTGTCCGCAAGGCTTCCATCGTTCCTCTGAAGTGGCGAAGCGTTTTGAAGCTTATGCGCAATAGTCTGGGATTCTTGAGCTTGAACGCTATTCTCTTCCTTTGTTTGGTGAAGTTGCGACTGTGGTGATCCAGCGACATGCCGGGCTTCGAGAATATTCTGTCACCGTAATTTCTTGGCAGCGCTTCAAGCATTTGTGCAAGTTCTTTGGAAGCCTTGTACGTTCCTGACTTTGAACCTTTTTCAGGTGTGACCTTTATGGTTCTCGTGGGGTTGTCGTAGTCTAACCAGCAGAGCTGCCAAAGTTCTCCGGGGCGCATTGCTGTCTCTGAGAGTGTCTGCAGAAAGCATGCCATGCGCGGGCTGCATCCCGCTATTAGCTGTTTCACTTCTGAAGGTTGAGGTATGAAAGGCTCCTTGTCCACAGGTTTGTATGTTGGGCGTTGCCATGTTCCACCGTTCATCGCCAAGAATGTCGTGTAGGCATCGCAGGCTAAGTCTTTTCTTCCATCGACCCATTCCTGTTCTGCAATGACTCGCTTGATGCTTTCGGGATCATACAGGTCGGCTCCCAACTTCGAGAGTCTCTTGATGAGTTTAACTCTGCCCAGAATTGTGCTTTCTTTGCGTCCGTTTCTCTTCATGTACAAAATGAAGTCAAAGATTTTTTGCTGGCTTAGTGCAGCTGTGCCCTCCCGCGGGGCCAATTCTTGTCGGGCTACTGTATCGTTCAAGGCAACCGCCTTGGACGAGTTTTTCGGACATTTCTATGAATTTCTGAGTGCCAACTTTTTTTCGATATGCCAAGAGTCCAGCCCTGGTAAAGACACTCTTCTGTCCGTGTGTAGGGTCAAACTGGTTCACGAACAAATCACATGGAAAGTCTTCGCAAAGTCCACAGTGGTCGACTCTGCCTGTTGCGCAAGCGTGCAGTTTGCATTCGCCCCAGAAAGGATGCCCATTCTGGTTTCCGCATCCAGAACAGTTTGGTTTGTCCTTTTTGTTCAAGAAGGTACATGTTCCGCAATATGTGCCACAAGGTGCAACAAGTTTCTCGTCCATTAATTCCGCCTTGGTTATCAGCAGATTGGCTCTATTATTATTGATTGTTGGCTTGGATAAAACTTTGCCCCAGGGAACAGCGCTCGCGTGGACGTGAGGTTTAAGAAACGACCTCAACAGTCACACGAATCTTCTTCGGCTGACTCTTGAAGGCTCTCTGCTGAATATACAAAGTGCCTATGTTCTGCTCGGTTGAGGTTTCCTCAAACCTGAACGTTCTCTTGGTCGGATTTCGGAAACCAAACTCGGCCACAAATCTTCCATTCTTTGCTGCCATATCTACTCAACTCCCTTTCCATGCTTCAAACTCAAAATGTCTTCAACTGTTAGCTCACTGTTTTGCAGACGCCTTTTTGATAACATTCCACGTCAGGCTTACTACTTCTGTCGGAGCAAACTCGGTCTTCTTGCTCTTCTTCAATTCTGCCACCAGCGCGTCGCGGTTGACACGGCAGTTACCGAAAGCGCCAACAGTCTTACGCTTTCCATGTTGCTTGACCTGTTTCTGAGCAGCCGGTTTCTTCTGTGGTTTCTTGTTGGCTTTGACCTTCACGGTCTTACCATGCTTGCCCTGATTCTTCATGCGTGTTTCGTAAGCCTTCCGTCCCGCTGCTGCCCAATCCACTTTCTTGCGCCAGTTAGCGAGTTTATTGAGCTTTGGCTTGTTCTTGACCTGTCTCTTTGCCGATGTCTTTTGCATTTTTCTCATCTCCTACGCGAAAGAGAGAACCATTTCAACCACGCGACCGTTGCGGTACTTGGACGACTTGAGTCCGTCTGCTCGGTTCTCGAAAGATGCTGCGACCACGCTGCCGTCACAAATCTTGAACGACCTGAGTCCTTCTGGTCGTTTGCCCTCCATGCTGACAACAGGTGCTGCACGTTGCAGCCATGCGCCCACATCAACAACAGAAACCCTCCAAGGCGCGACGCTGCGGAATCCGCGGCTTACTCCCTCCAATCCTTTCATCTCTGCTTTACCCATCAGGGTCAAACTGGTGCCCAGGCCGACTGCCCGAGCAAAGGTTTTAACACGGCTATTTTGCCGATGCCATTTTACATGTCTCCCATACTTGGCGAGGAGTGCCATGCAAATTGCTGCGTATGATGCAATATGTCATGTTCATCCCCAAGGCATTTGCAACATCCGTGTACATATAAGGGTTTAATCTAAAATTGCATCAATGATAAATCCATTTTTCACGCCGTTTCTGAATTTCTTTCTTCGCGCGCGCTGAAGGACAAGGGTGTTAGACTCGAACCTGGAAGACCCTTATTAAAGATTTATTTCGGAACGTGCCCTCATAAAATGGCGTATGCGACAAGAGATTGAAGAACTGGCTTCGGGAATATTTGACAAAGAAGAACTGCCCGTGATCCAAGAACTAATATTAGCATATTGTGGATCGGATGAACAACACCTGGCTGCTCTCGGTAGGCTCAGACACCTAATTCCAAGCCGCCCAAAAAGACCAATGTACTATGTCAACCACAAAATTGGATTCTTGCCAGAAGACTCAAGGTTTGTAGTCGAGCAAAGCGGGTCTTATATTGACCTTCTAATCAAAGAGTTGCGATACGAATTAACAGGGGTATACCGCAAGCGTCCGTTGGGTGAAAATGTTGGTTTCCTTCTCTCTCTAAAGGACAAGATTGACCCCGATCTGATTATCCTTTTGAAGCGCATATTGTCTTTTAACAGCGTTGCCTATGCTCCCGCAAAACACGTATATGGACCTCCGACGGATGATAGACACTACTTTGACGTAGACGACTCCATGGTTATTGCTTTGGTGGCTGTGAAGTTGGGTGAAGAAGTGAAGAAGAAACCCGAGTTCGCAAGGAATATGTGTCAAGATCTTGTTCTTCCCGGTCAGCATAAAATTTCTGGCAATCATCCAAGAACCGACTTTGATGGAATCCCCATAGACTTCAAGAAGAGACTCTTGGAGTCCAAGGGCCTAAATCTGGACGTATGGGGTCGCGAGCGCGTCAAGACTGCTTGGAAACCCGCTATGATGGAATTGATTTGATTTTGAAGTTGCTCGTCGTGGTCCCATGTGGACAAGCAAAGATCTGGAAAAAATATCCCTGGAAAGGACCAACCAAGGCAAAAGATACATACATAGGGTCCCCCTTCAAAGTCAACAGAAAGTTTGCTGAGAGATTTGCCGATAGATGGATAATTCTATCTGCAAAATATGGACTGATCGACCCTGACTTCATTATACACGAAGATTACGATATCACCTTCACCGAACCTTCGACTAACCCCATCACTCTGGATGATGTCAAAAAACAGTTGAGAGACATGAAAGACTTGCAAGGATATGACGCAGTCATCGCACTCGGTGGACAAAATTATACGGACATAGTGAAACAGGTCTTCATAAACTTCTCCCAGGTACTGCTACCAACTGAAGGGCTACCCCTACCTGAGATAACGCATAAGGTAAGCTCCCTTTCGAAGCTTGAAAAACCAGAGATGCTAAAGAGGATCACAAAATCATGAACAATTCAGAACACTTATGTGAACAATTAAACAAGTTGCTCAACGCCTTGCCCGCCTTCACAGAACCTTCAAGAGTTCCGTTCAACAATGGACTATACTTCTTCTATGAAAAAGGTGAAGCCTCGAGACACGCCCCTGATGGTCGTATTGTTAGGGTGGGCAACCATCCTCGTTCCCAAGACAGTCTGAAAAGGAGACTCAGAATGCACTACTCGGGAAGCAAGAATGGCAGCGTTTTCAGAAAATTCCTTGGTGGAGCAATCTTGCGAAAAACGGATCCAAACAGTGCCTGCTTGCAGCCAAGTCCTGGGCAGGGACACTGGGAAAAACAAGACATGCCCGCATGTGAGAATTGCAGGCTCATCGAAAATCAAGTCCGGCAGCTTCTCAAGACCAACTTCTGGTTCCGTTGCATAGAAATCAAGGAACCGGAATTGCGCAACACTTTCGAGAAAAAACTCATCGCCACGGTTTCGCTATGCCCCGTGTGCAGACCTTCCGAAGGCTGGCTTGGGAAGTTTGCATATTCAGACAATGTTCGAAAATCAGGCTTGTGGAACTCGGAGCATGTATTTGACCAGCAAGGAACCATCGATGATTCTGAACTCAAGAGACTGGAGGAGATTGTAGAACGCACCGCAAGGCATTTCTGAGTTCCTATGGAATAATGAGAGCGACCTCTTGAGTGGATGTCATGATCAGACTTCGGGACGACATTGTCTTTGAAAACCCAGACTCAAGAATCCGCGAGTACTGTGCGATCGAAATATACCGCGGCTATGACGATAGACACAACATAGACGACATCGTTTCTTCAAGAGGCATCGAGTCTGCTAACAATCTTTACGCGATGATTGACCGATATGACAACACCGAAAGCAGAAGACTTCTGAGCCAATCTAATAGAATTAGGGAGACTCTCGCAGAGGTCCCCAACAAGGACATCTTCGCGTTGCCGCCAAGAGAATGGACTGCAGCTCGAGAGAAGATCAAGGCTTTACTCGCAGAGTTTCTATCGGTCAAGGGAATCGGTCTCGCGAAAGCCACAAAGATACTGCATTTGAAAAGACCGAATCTTTTTCCTGTCCTCGACAGTTTCGTCATCAAATTCCTGCTAAACATCGACATTTCCGAGCTGGAGAAGAACCGTCAATTAGAAACCGGCTTAAATGCACTCGAATCAACAAGAGAGATAATGCTCAGGCAAGAAGATGCATTCAAAGAATTGGCCAATCGAACACGAGATTTGCCAATCAAACTGACGGCAGTCAGGATATTTGACATTCTCTGTTGGACTACAGAGAAATGGGATGTGAGAGAGAGCCTACATGGCCCTTACGGAACTCCTCACAAGTCCTTGCTTCACTCTCGATCGAGCGATCGAGGAGCTAACAAGCTCGCGCTATGAGGTGTGTGGTGGTTTGATCCAGACTTTGACTTTGGTTTCTATTCTGATTCTCGCCTCTGTTTGCATCAGTTCGATTTGTGCTTGAATAGATCTGTCATCTTTATACCTGAACTCTTTTCTCACCGCGTCTTTCAGCTTAGGCAACGAAATATGTTCGATAGAGCCGACTTCGTTCCAGAAATGATCTTGTATTTTTTCCCTTTTCTTCAGGTCCTCTGCTTCCGAAGTTTTGATCATCGCAATCATTTGACGCATTAGATTTGTTCTATATCAGTCTTGTTAATCAAAGCGCTAATGCCAGATAGCGCAATCGCGCGCGCGCTAAATATTGATGAGTCATAGCCCAAGCTTTATCAAAGGGGAATTGGAAGTCATTAATTTTCGAACTTGCTTTCGTAAGGAATTTGAAAAGGGATAGCGTTTCAACAAGTATCGCTCCACATACGTCCGACCATAGTGTGATATTCTACGTTCGAATCTTTTTGCAAATTGGTCCGTACCTGCTATTTGAACTGGTCCTGATCGCGAATACAATAACCCCATTTCAGATAGCATTTCAAGGTCTTGAGCAAATTTAACGCTATAAAATTCAGGATACCCTTTGTCCCTGAACTTCTTATAGTTGTTGTCTCTATTTAGATCGCCGAAATATTTGGGCAATTTGACCAATTCTCTATAATTTCTACACGGGTCATGCAATAACTCGCCAAAGACAACAGAAAATAAGGCCTGGAATCTGGTATCTCCCTCAAAAAACTCTCTTTCTCGATACATACTGTGATACAGCATCAAGATTAAATCAGTATCCACAAATTCGTCTTTTTTGATCGTCTTTTGTCTTGCAATACCGCAGAGTCCGTTTATCAAAAATTCCAGTCTGGCAATTGGTGTTTTCCCTAATCTTTCTTGATAAGAGTATACAGAGAATGTCAATCGATCAGCAATTTCAGTTGCAAGACTCCTCATCATTGGAGAGACGTCGAGAAGGTTTCTAACATCACCCTTATTCACTTTGATCTTTGTGTTTATTTCCACAGACTTTGGAGCTGTAATATCAACAAATATTTCTTGCCCTGAGTAGGGTTTGGTGTTTTGGATCATCTTCCCAAAAATGTTAACATAATTTGTATATCTGGAGAGATTGTTCAAAACGTAAAGACTGTATCTTGTCAGCGGAGAGAATTGCGTCAGCGAAATAGAATGCCTAAGTCCTGGGGTTTTTCCCCTAAGAACCTTTTTGACCAGAACATGCGACAAGTATCTCGTTCTTCGCTTGATAGGTTGCTCAGACATGAGCTTGATAATATCTTCTATAACGTCAGGTTTTA
>Ga0315280_10006458_pt1 | contig 16171 bp, 17 predicted proteins | sample YL17G06_40_MG_FD_203697 | JGI IMG/M metagenome (GOLD analysis project Ga0315280, IMG submission 203697) | Sediment microbial communities from Yellowstone Lake, YNP, Wyoming, USA - YL17G06_40 | ecosystem: Environmental > Aquatic > Freshwater > Lake > Sediment | place: USA: Wyoming | collected... | reverse complement strand
CGCGCGTCATAGGATATAAACCCCCCTAACATATTCTGCCTCCTTTCCTGGTCTTCTATCTGTTATCAATTTACCTTAAACAGGGCGACATTATGGTATCATATGTGACACCACTTGTCAATACCGTTTACCCTCCTGGTATTCTGGCGACACGAGACCTCATTGGTAGCAGGCCTGACCGGTATGGTATCCCTGGAATCCGCCGATTGTTACCTAACTGCTGCCACAGAATTATCGGGAAACGACACTACTTGTGAATGGTGCCAAAACAGAGATAGAATGGCGGACTATGAAGGCATGAAGTATCCTTATCAGGCAGCCTTTGCCGAAAGTATACTTTAAGGAGTGTAATTTATGGAAAAGAAAAGACTATATGTTCTCTGTGCTTGTGCACTACCCCTGATGATTTGCTCCGGTCTGGTTTATTCTATGTTCTCGCTCTATATGGGTGAGGTGCTTGGAGCACCGAGAGCTCAGATCGGCTTGATATATATGGTTGGGTCTCTGGTAGGGCTACTCTTTGGTCCACTTCTGGGGAAGGCAGCAGACCGTTTTGGAAGGAAGCCGGTTATCCTGGGCGCGATGGCTAGCTTTGCGCTGATTTTTGTTCTTTATTTCAGGGCACAAGGTTATCTGGTAGTATATGGCATACAAGTCCTCGAAGGTGCTGCCTGGGTTGCCATTGGTGCTTCGGTCACAGCCTACATAGCCGATATCATTACTGCAGATAAGAGAGGCTGGGCTATGGGTGTCTATCAGCAAACGATATCCCTTGGCTGGATGATAGGTCCGGCCTTCGGTGGTTTCCTCTCAGAAGTTATCGGTTTCCGCACAATATTCCTTTTGGGCGCAATACTTACCGCGATAGGCTTTGTTCTAGTGTTGTTTTTAGTAAAAGAATCACCCCGCCAACCAGATTAGATCCCATCAAAGAAACAGGTTAGGTTCTTCTTAAGGAGAAGAAGACCTTATATCCCACGAAGACGAGAACAGCCAGGGTGGCAGCAATGCCGATAAATCTCAGTATATTGTTCAGGTCATAAGGTGTAAGTGCGAATATCATCGTCCCGATGCCGCCCAAAATCAAGCCGGCCCCGAAGATACCCAGCCTTCTTTGAATGAAGGTACCCACGACAGCAAATACCACCCCCAAAGGCAAGACAATGAAGAATATGTTCCTGTCATGCGCCGCTGCTTCCTGCTGGTATTCGTCCACAATGCTCGTGCATTCTTGCTCCCACTCCTGGTACTCAGTGCTATTGTAATCCGGTGGGGGCCCCAGCAGCTCGTAGCAGTCCGGGTATTGGGGAGCAGGGTAAAACGCCTCGACGCCCACGATGACAAGCAGGATAAGCACAACCGCTATAGCCACAACGTAGAGGCCTCTAAGAAAAACCATTTATTCACTCCTTCGAGGGTTGAGCAACCGTGTTCTTCTCTGCATTTCAGGTCATCATTCTGTCAATGTCCGTTTATTCTTATCCCCTCTTAATTCAATTATATCCCTAACTACCCCACAATGGAAGCCATTGTCCTCGTTCAGTCCTTTAGTGACACTTCTCTCTCCGTCATTGCGAGGAGCGAGATTCCTCGCTTACGCTTCGAAACAAGCTCCGCAATCCCTCCCCCCTGTCTTTGCGAGGCTGACTTTAGTCAGCCGAAGCAATCTCGTGAGGATGGAGATTGCCACGCTTCGCTCGCAATGACAAGAGGAAAGGGGCTCGCAATGACACGGGAGGTTACTGCTCCTGTTAAAAATACTGGCAAAACCAAGTATAATAGCAAAAGGCGAAGCCGGGACTTCAAAAGTAGCGAAGGTGTGACGCTTTGACAAAGAAGCAGCCCATATTCTACGGATGGTGGATAGTCGTGGGGCTGTTTGCGATAGATATTGTTGCATCTCTGGGGAGATACAACATGGCTGCTTTCCTTCCATTCATCATGTCCGAACTGGGCTGGACACGAGAGACAATAAGCCTGGCCCAGAGTCTGGCCATATGGCTGTATGCCTTGTTTGTAGTGCTCTCCGGCGTCCTGGTTGATAGAATCGGAAGTCGGAAGACTTTCTTAATCGGTGGCGCCATTACCGTCTTGGGCTGGGTCCTGTTCTCCACCGCCCAATCACCCTGGCAAATGTATTTATATTACGGAGTGCTCCTGTCGTTGGCGGTGGGCATGACTCATTACGTCCCGGTCATGGCGACAACCCGCAAGTGGTTTAGAAAGCGAGCCGGGGTGGTAGCCGGCATTACGGGCAGTGCCTGGGCTGTCGGCAACTCCATATTTCTCCCGGTAATGACCGAACTGGCTGATTCACATGGCTGGCGTTACACTTCCCTGACCCTGGGCATTTGTTTCGGTGCGGTCATTATACTCTGCGCCTTGTTCATCATTCGCGATACCCCTGAATCTGTAGGGCTGCGTCCTGATGGTGAAGAATCTCCGCCTTCTCCTGATTCCACGGCATCAGTAGAGATATCCTGGGATATAAAGCGTGCTCTGAAAACATCACAGTTTCTGTTACTATTCATCGCCTACTCCGTGTATAACATCGGTCTTAATGGCCTCGTAGCCCATGTAGTGGCGTGGGGCACAGATCTGGGCAGTCCAGAGGCAACTGCTGGGATCTTCTTTACAGCATTCGCCGCGCCATGGATACTTGGCTGTATAGCGGGTGGCTGGCTGGGTGATAAATATGGAAAGGGCCGTGTGATGCCAATAGGTCTTATAATCGCCACGGCAGCGATGTTTTACGGATGGCTGGGAGTACATACCCAGCAAGGCCTGATGGTGTTCGCCATTGGCGTGGGTCTAGGCACCGGCCTGCAAGTTCCCCTGTATGTTCCGTTGCTGGGCGACCTTTTTGGCAGGGCGCGCGTGGGCTCGCTTTTCGGCATTCTGACCTTTGGCTATGGCTTGATCGGAGGCTGGGGGCCTTTGATTTGGGCCAGACTCCGTGAAGCAACTGGTTACTATAATACCGCGGCATTAGTGTCTGTGGTATGTTATGCTATAGCTGTGGTGGCTATTTTATTGGTCCGCCCCATGAGGGCTGGAGGAGGTGCTTAGGTCTATGAAAGGCTCGTCTGGAAAGCTTAACAGAGCTGATAAGCAAGCACGGAATTACGTGGCATCTATTTCCTTTGACCGGCGGCTACACCGCCAGGACATCGAGGGGAGCATCGCCCACGCCCGGATGCTGGCCAAGCAGGAGATAATAGCCGAGAGCGAGGCAGAAACGATAATCAAAGGGCTCAACTCCATTCGAAAGGAAATCGAACGAGGAAAGTTTCAATTCAAGACCGAGCTTGAGGATATACACATGAACATCGAAGCAAGGTTGTTTGAAAAGATAGGCGACGTGGCCGGCAAGCTCCATACCGCCCGTTCCAGGAATGACCAGATAGCCCTGGACTTGCGCTTCTTCATCAAGGAGGAAATCTCGAAAACTATCGATAAGATAAAGGCTGTGCAAGCTGCGCTGGTGGAGTTGGCTAAGGCGAACAAAGCCGTCATCATGCCCGGCTATACTCATCTGCAGCAAGCCCAGCCAATTCTCCTGGCACACCACCTGCTGGCTTATTTCGAGATGTTTCAGCGAGACAAGGAAAGATTTCACGATTGTCTGAAGCGCACCGACATCCTGCCCCTGGGCAGCGGCGCCTTAGCCGGAGTCCCTTACCCAATAGACCGGGAATTCGTGGCCCGGCAGTTGGGCTTCAGCAAGGTGAGCGCCAACAGCCTGGATGCCGTTTCCGATAGGGACTTCGTCATAGAATACGAAGCAGCGGCGGCCATCACCATGATGCATCTTTCCCGGCTGGCTGAGGAGCTTATCCTGTGGTCATCGAGCGAGTTTGGCTTTATAGAGATTGGCGAAGCCTTTACTACGGGCAGCAGCATAATGCCCCAGAAGAAGAATCCCGACGTGGCCGAGCTGGCGAGAGGGAAAACCGGGCGGGTATATGGCCACCTCATGGGCATTTTGACCACTATGAAGTCCCTGCCTTTAGCCTATAACCGGGATATGCAGGAGGACAAAGAAGGGCTGTTTGACACTGTGGACACGTTGCACGCCAGCCTGGAAGTGTTTGCCGGGATGATAAAAACGATTAAGGTAAACACCGAGCGCATCTCTCAAGCGATGAAGACAGACTATATCCTGGCTACGGACCTGGCCGATTATCTAGTGAATAAAGGCATGCCATTTCGGAAAGCCCACGGCGTGGTTGCCAAGCTCAGCGAATATGCCATGAGTAAGGGCAAAAACTTCCGGGAGCTCGGACGGAAGGAATACCGCAAGTTTTCCCCGCTCTTCGGCGGCGATGTATATAAGATAACTTTGGAATCATCGGTAGCCGCCCGAGATGTGGCCAGCGGCACCTCCCCTAAACAGGTGGGAAAGGCGCTGAGAAGAGCCAAGAGGCTAATCAAGGGATGATTAAGCTGGCGCCCTCGATTCTTTCCGCTGATTTTGCTTGCCTTGGCGAGCAGATTGACGAGGTGGCCAGGGCCGGGGCTGATTATATCCACGTAGATGTTATGGACGGGCATTTCGTGCCCAATATTACCATCGGAGCTCCAGTGGTGGCTTCAATTCGCCCTGTGACCAGCTTGCCCCTGGATGTTCATTTGATGATAGAGCAGCCGGAGCGGTATATTTCCGAATTTGTTCAGGCAGGCGCCGATATTATTACCGTGCATGTAGAAGCCTGCCCTCATCTCCAGAGGACAATTCGGTTGATAAAGGAACTGGGGGCCAAGGCTGGAGTATCTTTAAATCCACCTACGCCTCTCAGCGCAGTAGAGGAATTTATTCCTCATGTGGACCTGGTTCTCATTATGAGCGTTAATCCGGGCTTCGGCGGGCAATCTTTTATCCCGGCAACATTGCCCAGGATAGCCAATATGCGCAAAATCCTGGATGACAGGGGGCTGAGCGCCGAGCTCGAAGTTGACGGGGGAATTACCGCTGACAATGCCCCGGACATAGTTAAAGCGGGTGCCAATGTCCTGGTGGCGGGAAACAGCGTATTCAGGGCTAAGGAAGGGATAAGCCGGGCGTTACAAAGGCTCAAGGAAGCAACAGCGTAGAAATCCTAAATCCTAAACAATATCAAAATTCAAAAATCAACAAGTCAAAATGCAAAAATTGCGCAAGCTCAAATGTCAAAGTCCAAATGACAAACGAAGCTCAAAATCCCAATGACGAAGAGAATGGTCCTGCCGTTTGAGCATATACATTCCAGTTGTCATCTGGTTTCTTGTTACTTGGGTTTATTCAAGTTAGGCAGAAGTCCTGCCTCTTGTTGGGGAATTTGAAATGAACAATATTTTCATTAGAAAAGCCACAGAACCTGATTTGCCGGCGATCGGGAAATTGCTGGCGGAACTGGTAAATGCTATGGATAATACTGAGGGTATTGACATTGGAATTGCCCTCAAAACCTGCGAACACCTCGTGAAGGATGCTGGCTCACATTTTCTAGTGGCAGAAATAGAGGGGAGTCCAGTTGGATTCATCAACTTCACGATTCGACAGACGATTCTGCACCGAAGTCCGTCCGCGTTGATTGATGAACTTGTTGTGGCTGAAGAATATCAGGGCAAGGGCGTTGCCAAGCAGTTGGTGCTGGCTGCTATCGAGAAATGTAAACAACTTGGATGTTGTGAAGTTGAAATAAGCACGGAGAAGACAAACGTTAAAGCAAGAAAGTTCTACAAGAAGTGCGGCCTTGAGGAAAGAGGAACACTTTTTGAAATAGATTTGTAGTTGATGCAAAGAATGTAGGCGATGTGCCGTGACAGAGCCGCAGAGATTGCCACGCCCCGCCAAGTCGGGGCTCGCAATGACAAAAAGTAAAGATGCCCAGAATGACACTCCTTTTTTGTCATTGCGAGGAGCGAGATTCCTTGCTTACGCTTCGGAACAGGCTCCGCAATCTCGTGGTGGGGTATGGGGTTGATTTAGCGGGCTACTTTATACTGGGTGCGGAGGCATCTGGTGCAGATGTTGACTTTTCTTGGCTTTCCTTCTACCATAATCGTAGTTCGCTGAATATTAGGTAGCTGGCGTCGCAGGGTATGTTGTTTGGAATGGCTTATGCTATGCCCAAATTGGGCTCTTTTACCGCAAATCTCGCACTTCATAGAACTTCTCTATTCTGTTAAATTGGCATCAATGATATCATAATTATCAGCCCGGGTGAAGGGGTGGTATGAAAACTGATTTAGCCGATGGTCAAACCCTGAAGGAAATGTTTGCTTCAGGAACTGCCTGGCTGGAAAAAAGCGCCCCCGATATCAATGCTATAAACGTTTTCCCTGTTCCCGATGGTGATACCGGAACCAATATGGTGCTCACCATGAAGTTTGCCATGGAAGAGGCCAAGCCCAATTCAGATAGCCCCGTCTCTTCGGTAGCCAAATTGCTGGCTCACGGTGCTTTAATGGGAGCGCGGGGCAACTCGGGGGTTATCCTATCTCAATTCTTTAGAGGTTTAGCTAAAGGACTGGAGGGCAAGACCAATTTCGACGGCGGGGATTTTGCCAGAGCACTGGCCAAAGCCTCACAAACTGCTTACAAAGGGATTGCCAATCCTGTTGAGGGCACTATCTTAACGGTACTTAAAGACGCATCTAAAGCTGCTCAAGAAGCAGTAAAAGATGATGATTCTCTGGTCTCGGTATTGGACGCCGCGGTAAAATCGGCTGAGGAGTCAGTGGCCCGGACACCCAGCTTACTGCCAGTATTAAGGGATGCCGGAGTGGTGGATGCCGGCGGGCAAGGCTTGTACGTTTTGCTGGACGGCGCCCTGCAATTCCTCAAGGGAGAATCACATAAGATACAGTATCGGAGGCCCCGCCTGGTTGTTGCCGAGACAGAATTAGTTCCCAGGGCAGCGCAGAGGCCTACCCAGCTGGAAACACCTCATGGGTATTGCACAAATTTTGTCCTAGAGGGGCAGAATCTTAATTTAGACAAAATCGAAAAAGACCTCAAAAAGAAGGGGCAATCTTTGATAGTTACCGGCGACGATACTCTGGTCAGAGTTCATATCCATAGCTTCAAGCCTGGTGAAATCCTGAAATATGCCACAAAGTTGGGCAACCTGCATGAGATAACTATCAATAACATGGATGACCAACATGCCGAATTCATCAAGATGCAGAGGGAAAGAATGCCTTCAGTCGATATCGCTATGGTAACAGTGGCTACGGGAGACGGGTTTTTCGAGCTGCTTAATAGTTTAGGTGACATAATCATTATCCCCGGTGGTCAAACGATGAATCCCAGTGTTCATGAACTCTGGCAAGCTGTGGAATCAGCCCCCTCAGACAACATTATTCTACTGCCCAATAACAAGAACATCGTGTCTGCCGCTTCTCAAGTCCAGTCCTTGACTTCCAAAAAAGTGAAGGTGGTTCCCACCAGGAATATCCCTCAAGGCATAGCGGCATTTCTGGCTTTCGGTTACGACTTGAATCTAGAGCAGAATGCCAAGGCTATGGAGAAAGCAATAAATAAAGTAAGGGCTATAGAGATTACCAGAGCAGCGCGTGAGACCCGTCTTAATGACCTGGAAATAAGCAAGGGGCAATTCATTGCTATCCTGAACGATGAAGATTTGATAGCCAGGGCTGACAAAATAGGGGATGTTATCCTTGAAGCTCTAGGCAAAGCCGGAGCTGAAAAGGCGGGGATAGTCACCGCTTATTACGGTGCTGGAATCAAGGGTGCTGAAGCTCAAGAGATAGCTCAGGAAATTCATGACCGCTACCACGCCGAGGTCGAGGTAGTTTATGGAGGCCAGCCCCATTATGATTATATAATTTCCCTAGAATAGTGTTTGCGGCAAAGCTACAAGTAAGGGGAATTTCTAATTTGGAAAGAGTCATTGCGAGGAGCGAGATTCCTCGCTTATGCTTCGGAACAGGCTCCGCAATCGCGGTGGGGAGGTAATGAGATTGCCACGCCCCGACAAGTCGGGGCTCGCAATGACAAAAAGCGTTGTACTTGATGAATCAAGCTTTGCCGGAGGCAAAAATAGTGGTTAAGGTTGTAACTGATAGTTGCTCGGACATTACCCCGCAGTTAGCCCGAGAGCTGGGGATCACTGTGGTGCCGCTGTACGTCCAATTTGGCAATGAGACCTACCGGGATAATGTGGACCTGAGTACAGAGGAGTTCTACCATAAGTTGCAAACAAGTAAGATTCGCCCCACCACATCAACTGCCACCCCGGCTGATTTTGCCCAGATTTTCACTAAATTAGCGGAAGAGACAAAGGAAATCCTGACTATAACCCTTTCGGAAAAGTTCAGCGGCACTTATACAGCAGCGCTGCAAGGCAAGGCTACGGTTAAAAAGGATTGCCGCATTGAAGTCATTGACTCTCAAGCGGGAGCAGGCGCACAAATGCTCTTAGTCATTTCCGCAGCTAAGATGGCTCAGGCTGGGGCTAATTTGGAACAAATTGCTGACTGGGTCAGGAGAGCGATTCCCAGAGTGCATGTTCGTATGGGCTTCGATACATTGGAATACTTGAGAAGAGGCGGGCGCATCGGTAAGGCACAGGCTTTCCTGGGTAGCTTGTTAAAAGTAAATCCTATCGTGGGAATAAAAGATGGTGCAACATTTCCTATCGCTCGCGCCCGCAACCGAGTTCAAGCTATGGATTTCCTGGTAAATTTTGTCAAGGAGTTCAGCGAGGTAGAAGCCGTGGCTATCGAGGATACCACTACCCCCGATGATTTACAGACATTAGCCGAGCGGCTTAAGGATGTCGTCCCACCAGAGCGTATCTATCGTTCCAAGGTAAGCCCGGTGGTAGGAACTCATGTTGGTCCTCATGTCCTGGCTGTTGCCGTCCTTGAAGCAGGATAGAAATTGACAGGCATTGATTCGCTACGAAACGTTCTTGAGTTGGAATGCCGGAAGGGTTACACCGATAAGGCAGTAATCGGCGGCCTGGATAAGTATCTTCACAAGCAAGCCGGGCAAATCAGGCAGAGTATCAATGACTCACAGCTTTTAAAGGGCTTTGATGAACTTAACTTGGCCAAGTCCAATTACGGCTCTTACGGCATAGATGAGCGCAAGAGATGGATGGCAAATGTCTTGGGCTGGCTAGATAAGCTGGAAAAAGCGACTAAAACGAACAATAGTCAGCAGTCAGTAGTCAGTAGTCAACCGGCGGTAGCTAAGCCCCACCAGAAGCAAGGAGAAGAGCTGGACTCGCCCATAACTATTATCAAAGGCATCTCGACCAGCGTAGATAAAAAATTTGCCAAGCTCAATGTCCGGACAGTGCACGATTTGCTTTATTTCTTCCCCAGGCGCTATGTCGATTACAGCCGGAGAAAACCCATCTCGGAACTTATAGAAGGGGAAGAGCAGACTATCATAGGCACAATCTGGCAAGCGAGGGTGGCTACTCTGGGCAACCGGCGGGGCACAGAGGCCATTGTCGGCGACGAAACGGGAAACATTAGAGTGGTCTGGTTTAATCAACCGTACCTGGCAAAAAGTTTCCGTACTAATGCCCGAATAGTGATTAGCGGTACAGTCAGCATATTCAAAGGACACAAGGTATTCGAGTCCCCAGAGTGGGAATTGCTGGGAGATAAAGAATTGATTCACACCGGGCGCCTGGTTCCCGTCTATCCCCTTACTCAAGGCTTATATCCCCGGCAAGTAAGGAAATGGACCAAGGAGACTGTCGATGGTTATACCTGGCAATTGAGTGATTTTTTGCCCGCGGAGATTAAGAGCCGCTGCCAGTTATTAGACCTTCCCACCGCCATTGCTCAAATTCACTACCCCGATGATCAGGCAATGGCGGAAAGGGCAAGAGGGAGGTTATCCTTCGACGAGCTATTTCTTCTTCAATTAGGCGTGCTGGCTAAAAAACGAGATTGGCAGGAAGGTCAGCCGGGTAATGCCTTTCATATAGACCGAGAAGTTATCAGCAAGTTTCTAAATTGCCTGCCTTTCACTCTGACCAAGGCACAGGAGCGAGTGTTGCAGGAAATTTTAACCGACCTCAAGCAAGCTAAAGCCATGTCCCGTCTTCTCCAAGGAGAGGTAGGGAGCGGCAAAACCGTAATTGCGACCCTGGCTCTCTTGATAGCGGCGGCCAACAGTTACCAGGGGGCATTGATGGCGCCCACCGAGGTCTTGGCTGAGCAGCATTACACCAATATCTGTAACTATCTGTCCCAGGCCAGCACCCAGGAACCTTGTTCCGAGCCGGGTGATGGGACTATCAGGTGCTACACAGGATTTCTCTCCAGGCCGCTGACCATCGCTCTGCTCATCGGAAGCCTCAGCAGCGCTGAGAAAGAAAAGCTGCACGGTAAAATTAAGCAGGGTGAAGTAGATATTGTTGTCGGCACCCATGCCCTCATTCAAAAGGAGGTCGAATTTAACAAATTAGGGTTGGCGGTGATAGATGAGCAACACCGCTTTGGCGTATTACAACGCTCCGCCCTGAGGCAAAAAGGGTTTAACCCTCATGTCCTGGTCATGACAGCCACTCCTATTCCTCGGACCATGGCGCTGACGCTCTATGGAGACCTGGACCTTTCGGTTATTGATGAGTTGCCACCGGGACGACAGGTAGTGAAAACAAAGTGCCTCGAGCCACAAGATAGGGGAAAGGCTTATACCTTCCTCCATCGCCAGGTCAGCAATGGCCGGCAGGCTTTCATCATCTGCCCCTTAATCGAAGAATCCGAAATACTTGAGGCAAAAGCCGCCAAAACAGAGTATGAGCGACTATCTCGAGAGGTCTTCCCGGATTTAAAACTAGGATTACTCCATGGTCAAATGCCTGGTCCTGAGAAAGAGGAGGTGATGCGCCATTTTCGAGGCGGGGAGCTTGATATTCTGGTGTCAACCTCGGTAGTGGAGGTGGGCATTGATGTACCTAGAGCCTCTGTTATGATGGTAGAGGGGGCGGAACGCTTTGGCTTATCTCAGCTCCACCAATTCAGGGGACGTGTGGGGCGAGATAAAGAACAAGGCTATTGCCTGCTTATCACGGAAAAGCTTTCACCAGAAGCTAGGGAGCGCCTCCGGCTGATGGAGAAGGTTCATAATGGCTTCGCCCTGGCTGAGAAAGACCTGGAGCTACGGGGTCCCGGGGAATTTTTCGGCACCCAACAGAGCGGCCTGCCCGACCTCAAACTTGCCAAGTTAACCGATTTACGCAGTCTGGAGTTAGCTCGACAAGAGGCCATAACTCTCTTCCAAAAAGACCCCAATTTAAAGAAAGCTGAACATCAACCTTTACGCCAACAATTGAGTCGAGCATGGTCCAAAGGCGCTGAATGGAGCTAATTCTCTCCCATCGAGGGCGAGGAATTTTGTACGATTTGGAAAGGCGCAGTTTAAGATTTGCTCGGAAAGTGATAAGGTTTAGCAAAAGCTTTCCAATTTAGCTAGAATATGGAGAAAATAAAAACGCACCAGGAGGTGCCAAAGAAGGTTTATTATGTACATTGATAAATATCGTCTGGATGGGAAAGTAGCCTTAATCACCGGTGGCTCAAGAGGCATCGGTCGAGCCACTGCACTAGGTTTTGCCGAAGCCGGAGCAACCGTTGCAATAGCCAGCAGGAAACTTCCTGACCTGGAGAATGTAGCCAAGGAAATAAAGAATTTAGGAAGGAAAGCCTTACCGGTAGCAGCTCATGTGGGGCGGATGGAAGATATAAACAACCTGGTCGCCAAAGTCACCAATGAATTTGGGAAAATTGATATCCTGGTTAACAACGCCGGCACTAGCCCAGCGTTGGCTTCTTCATTAGAGGTTGATGAACGTCTATGGGATAGCATCATGAATCTTAATCTGAAGGGATTATTCTTCCTCAGTCAGGCCGTAGCTAAAGTGATGAAGGAACATGGCGGAGGCAAGATTATCAACGTTGCCTCAATGGATGGATTTAAACCAGAGGCAAATATTGGCACGTATGCAATCAGCAAGGCTGGGGTCATAATGGTAACTAAGGTCATGGCCCTGGAATTGGCTCAGTATAATATCCGCGTAAATGCGCTAGCTCCCGGAAATGTGCACACCCGTCTCGGCGACTCCCGCTTCTTGGCTATGCCTGAATACGAGGGGGAGATGATCAAAAGGACACCACTGGGACGCATAGCCGACCCTGATGATATGGTAGGTGCAATGATTTATCTGGCATCCGATGCCTCCAGCTTCGTGACAGGAGAATGTATCGTTGTAGCCGGTGGAATTTTTCTGACTTAATGCGGGAAGCCGATGAGCTTATAAAAATCTTTGGGTTTATGATTTAGAATTTAGGGTTTATTGTTTTGACATGCTCAAGCAAGAATTAGCCAGATGTTTGCAGCAAGCTGTGTTGAAGGCACAGCAAGAAGGTGTCCTGGCCTCAGCCTCTTTGCCCGAGGTGCTTATAGAACATCCTCAAAATCCCGAACACGGAGATTTTGCTTCAGGCCTCCCTTTGAGGATGGCTCGGGCTATGAGGATGTCCCCCATGGCTATAGCGGAAAAAATCTCTGAGCATATAGTCCCACCGCCTCAAGTTGACAAGATTTGGGTTGCTCCTCCAGGCTTCATCAACTTCATTTTGCGGGAAGACTGGCTGAGTACGGAGGTGGAATCAATCCTGGCTGCCGGTGAATCATACGGGGATATTGAGCTAGGCAAAGGTAAGCAGGTCCAGCTGGAATTTGTTAGTGTCAACCCCACCGGACCTCTTCACGTAGGTCATGGCCGTGGTGCCGTTTTAGGCAGTACTCTGGCGAATGTGCTTACTGTCTCTGGCTATGCTGTGAAAAGGGAATATTACATAAATGATATGGGCAACCAGATAGCTAACTTCGGCCGTTCCCTCTATGCTCGCTACCAGCAATGCCTGGGCAAAGAGGTTGCCATGCCCCCAGATGGCTACTACGGTAATTACATGATTGACCTGGCTAAAGAAATAATTCAGGAGCAAGGTGATAAATTGTTATTGTTGCCCGAGACTGAGGCAGCTTCGCAACTAGCGGAGGTTGGGGTTGCCAGGATGCTACAAGGAATTAAACAGGACCTCGAGCCACTAAACGTTGTTTTTGACATTTGGTTCTCAGAAAGAAGTCTTTATCAGGGCGGGCAATATAGCAGGGCTATGGAACTGCTCCAAAGCGGGGGGTATATTGCTAAGAAGGAAAACGCCACCTGGTTTGAATCAAGCGCCCTGGGCGAAGACAAGGACAACGTCCTGGTGCGCAGCGATGGTTCTCCCACCTATTTTGCCTCTGATGTTGCCTACCATTACAACAAGTTTCTGGAGCGGAAATTCGACCAGGTGATTGATATCTGGGGGGCTGACCATCAAGGACATGTCCCTCGCATGAAAGCGGTGCTCAAGGCCCTAGGATGTGACCCTGAGCAGCTTAAGGTGATAATCTGCCAGTTAGTGACCCTGCGGCGTGGACAGGAGATAGTTAAAATATCCAAGCGCAGTGGCGATATTATTACTTTACGCGAGGTGATAGAAGAGGTAGGTTCAGATGCTTGCCGCTTCTTCTTCCTCTCTCGCTCTGCTGATAGCCAGATGGATTTCGACCTGGAGCTAGCTAAGAAGCAATCAGCAGATAATCCTGTGTACTATGTTCAATATGCTCACGCTCGGATTGCCAGCATTCTTCGCTTAGCTGAACAGCGAGGGATAGACTGCAGTCAAGGCGATGTTTCTCTGCTTACCACCGAGCCGGAGCTAACCTTAATTCGCTGCTTAATACTCCTCCCCGAAATAGTAGAACGGGTGGCAATTACTCTCGAGCCTCACCACTTGCCTTACTATGCCCAGGATTTAGCCACCGTGTTTCACAGCTTCTATAAGCAATGCCGGGTTGTCTCTAAGGATGAAACGCTAACCAACGCCCGCCTCAAGCTGGTTCAGGCCACCCAGATTGCCCTGGCTAAAGTCCTTCGTCTCATGGGGATGGCCGCTCCAGAAAAGATGTGAAGCATACTCCTCTTTGTCGTTGCGAGGCTGACTCCTTTCCTTGTCATTGCGAGGAGCGTAGCGACGAAGCAATCTCGTTGTGGTGCATAGGATTGCCACGCACCTTTCAGGTGCTCGCAATGACACCCCTGCTTGACGAATAACTGGCCTCCGCTGTATCATTAAGTAAATTTACCACTCTATTTACCTCGCCTTATAGCGGAAAGTTATGTGGTGGGGCCGATGGTATACAAGTTACAGATAAAAATAGTCCGCAGCTAGGCGTTTAGTATGGCTGCTAAGTATTGCTTTGGCAGCTTTTTGTATTAATTGTGGCAGGGAGCAGGCACACTGCTTAAAATAAAAACTCAGGAGGAAAGATGGCACGCGAGGTTAAAATCTACACTACTCCCACCTGCCCTTATTGCAAGATGGCCAAGAAGTTCCTGGACGATAAGGGAGTCAAGTACCAGGAATTCAATGTAGCCGAAGATAAGGCAGCCCGCAAGGAAATGAAGGATAAATGTAATTCACTAGCAGTCCCCACAATTTGCATTGACAATGAGGTGCTAGTCGGATTTAACGAAGCGCAGCTCAAAGAGAAATTAGGACTTTAGTTCGCTAAGGTGAGATATGTATGAATTGATTATCATTGGTGGCGGGCCTGCTGGCATGACAGCGGCTGTCTATGCTGCGAGGAAGAAGATAAATACATTGCTCCTCAGCGGCGACATAGGAGGGCAAGGCCTCACCACTTGGCTTGTAGAAAACTATATGGGTTATCAATTCATTGAAGGCCACGAATTGATGCAGAAATTTGAGGAGCAGGTCAAGCAGTTCCCCACAGATGTAAAAGTCGAAATTGGCAAAAGAGCTGAAAGGCTATCGAGAGTCGACGGAGGCTTCGAGGTCAGGACAGATAGGGGTGAGACCTACCAGGCTAAGGCGGTCATATTGGCCACAGGCAAAAGTCCTCGCAAGCTAAATGTTCCTGGAGAGAAGGAGTTGCTTGGAAGGGGGGTTACCTACTGCGCTATCTGTGATGGTCCCCTCTTCGCTGATGTTAAGGTGGCTGTCATTGGTGGTGGCAACTCGGCATTGGAAGCTGCTGACGATATGGTCAAAATAGCCGACCATGTTTACTTAATATCACTGACTCCTCTCACCGGCGACCAAATCCTGATTGACAAAGTGAAAAGTGCCAACAACTTGACAATGTTCCTAGAGCACGAAGTTTTGGAAATAAAGGGGAAAAATTCTGTTGAGAGGATAAGGATACGGGATTTAAAAAGCAAGAGGGAAAAAGAGCTGGAGGTTGGTGGCATATTTGTTGAGATCGGGCTCATCCCCAACTCAGAGCTGGTAAAGGAGCTAGTTCGTCTAAACCGTCTTGGGGAGATTGAGGTTAACTGTGGCAATGAAACTGGTGTGCCTGGCTTTTTCGCCGCTGGGGACGTTACCAGCGTCCCTGACAAGCAGATAGTGGTAGCCGCTGGTGAAGGAGCTAAGGCTGCGCTTCAAGCTCACCGCTATCTCCAGAGGCTCAGTAAATAAATAATATTATAAAGGAGAATTGAAATGGCTGTTAAAAAGGTTGGCGAAAAATATCGCTGCAATATCTGTGGCAATGAAGTGACGGTGACCAAGGTTGGCGGCGGCACTCTAGTCTGTTGTGGTCAGGATATGGAATTAGTTAGCTCGGAAGGTCGAAAGGAGAGAGCAATTGGGAAATGAACAGGCCAAGACGATAGAGGTGCTTCAGCTTGCTGTTCAGATGGAGGTGGATGGCAAGGAATTCTACCGGAAGGCAAGCAAGAAAAGCAGCAACAAGCTAGCTAAGGAACTATTTCGGCAGCTAGCTAATGAAGAAGACATTCATCGTAAGAAGTTTGTGGAAATATACAAAGCCTTCAAGAGAGGGCAGAATTGGCCTGATGTAGAACCACCATCCGAGAAAGGGGAAAAAATCAAGTCTCTGTTCGCCAAAGCCACTAAGGCGCTAGGTAGCAATTTTAGAGTGGCCGAGCCTGAATTTGAAGCTATCAAGATAGCTATGGATATGGAGGTCAAGTCTTATAATTTATATCACTCTCAAAGCAAAGAAAGCACCCTCCCTGTGGAAAAACGGTTCTATCAGACTCTGGCGGGCGAGGAGCGGGGACACCATCTCGCCCTTCTCGATTCCTACGAGTAT
>Ga0315280_10006457_pt1 | contig 16176 bp, 6 predicted proteins | sample YL17G06_40_MG_FD_203697 | JGI IMG/M metagenome (GOLD analysis project Ga0315280, IMG submission 203697) | Sediment microbial communities from Yellowstone Lake, YNP, Wyoming, USA - YL17G06_40 | ecosystem: Environmental > Aquatic > Freshwater > Lake > Sediment | place: USA: Wyoming | collected... | reverse complement strand
CTCGCGAACCAAGTGTAAGGTTCCGTTGGAGTTTGGTTGAACTGAGCTAGAAACGGCCCCTCAGTCACGTTTAAAACCTCAAGCAAGTCTGGACTGTAGCTTAACCTGAACTGAAGGCCGACTAGTCTTGCGTTTGCTTGTAGATTATCTATTGTTATGTTGACGCTGAACGTTTCGTTTACGTCGTGTGCGGGGGCTGTGTAGCGCTGTGGCTCCACTTTGATGATTGGCGGGTCGGTTTTTGCTGATACTCGATTGGCTGTAAACGGGCTGATAATGACGAGTAGTGTTAACAGAAGGATAGCCAATGCTTGTATTTTCATTTCTACCACTAGAACTTAGTTATGGAACTAAGTCCTATATTTAACTTTAATGAACGCAAAACACTGATGGATAATCAATAAGCGTAATACCAAAAAAAGAGAAAGATTGGCGATTATTGATGACTACTTTTGTCTTTTCAGTGATTTTTTGACAAGTAACGAGAGCGTGCTAGTTGCTATCAGCGCTATCAGAAAATAGGCTGCAATCGCGAATTCGGGTACTACGGGTATTACAACGGTAGCATTGTAGACATCAATATCAAGAATTTTGCTAGCGCTATCGTAGTCCAAAACGTAAGTATCGCTAGGCCAATTGCTCTTTATATCCAACAAATTGGTGACGTTGCCTCCTTGCGGAACAAGACCAGTGAGATTGAACTCGACTATTGCTAATCCTCCCATGCGAGGATTGGTTGCATTTGCATAGGCAAACGGTCCCGTGGTCGGGTCACCTGCCCACGACTCGCCGTGTAGCACGTAGCCAGATCCAAACTTGGGTGATACTGTCTTCACTGTTATGTCCTGGAAGAATTCGCTTTGTCCAGGGGTGGTCCCCACCTTGTACCATGCTCTTGTAGCGTTTAGTTGAGTATTGTTATACGTCAGTTTGACTTGCCAACCTCCGATTCCACTCGTGCCTGGGACAGAAGTTATGTTGGCATACACTGTCACGTTGAACTTGTAGCCTACCGATTGGCTGCTAAGATCAATTGATGAAGGTTCTATCCACATGGCGTTTCCAGCGTGAGGCTCATTGGGTCCTGCGAGCGCAATTCTTGCACTGATAAGGGCCGTTAAAATAAGTGCAAGGATGCCTACTATTCTTTTCGACATTCCATCACTCCTTTTCCGTCTATGTATCCTCGGATGTGTTAAAAAGCTTTTCCATAAAAAGGGGGTTATGGAGAGCAGGTTTTTCCATAGTTTTTGGCTACGATGAATATGTCTGTTATGTCAACCTTGCCATCTTCGTTGAGGTCCATGTTCGGGTCCCATCTTGGTCTATCTGGAGTCTCCCCGAAGGCTTTAGCCACTAAGAATATGTCTGTTATGTCCACTTTGCCATCTCCGTTTGCGTCTCCAACAATTCTGACTTTTATGGTGCCATCCACGTATACGTTGTTGGTCGTGTTGAATTCGAATGGAACGATGGACGCCTGGCCACTAACCGTGTAATTGTGGCATGGTGGAACAGAAGTTGTGTTCCAAACGAATGTCAAAGTGAGTTCAGCGCCAGGAGCCAAGCCTACGACAGGGGCTGTTCCTACAAGAATGCTATCGCACTGGGCCGTAATGTTGAAGCTTTCAGTTAAGTTTCCAAGGTTCTTGGCGGTCACGTTGATGCTTACCAGATTGCCTTGGTAGACCCAGTTTCTTGCTGGAGAAACATCTGTTATCGCTATGTCGTGTATTGTTGTTAGTATCTGAACGGTGCCATCCACGTATACGTTGTTGGTTATGTTAAATTCGTAGGGAACAGTGGATGCCGCGCCTGTTATAGTGTAGTTCCCTTCAGGCACTCCTGAGGTGTTCCAAGGAATGGTTACTATTGCTTCATTGTTTGGAGGTAAGTTGACGACATGAACTGTTCCGATTAGGCTGCTGTCGTGGGTAGCGTTCACGTCAAACGTTTCGCTGATGTTTCCAAGATTCTTAACAGTCACATTTATGTCGATAGGCCATCCTGCGTATGCCCAGCTTCGTGATGGGACAACATTAGTTACTGCTATGTCGCGTATGAGAGACATGAAGAAACCACCTATTGCTTGGTGGGTTATGGGGTTTCCAGTAGAGTTCAGCAATTGAGTATCAGTCAGGTTCAGGAAAGTTGCGCCTAAAGCTACAACGTGGAATTGCATCGTTATCATCGGTATGGGGTCGATTGTACTGAATGGCGTGGAATAATTGAGCTGGACCCACAGGAACCCTGCATTATTGTCTAGCATCATATCGATTCTTGGATATTGGCCTTGGACTCTTAGGAGGTTGAAGCCAATCGCGTTTAAGACCGTACTGTCATAGGTTAGGTTAAACCGGCAAACCTCTAGGTCTGCAACGTTGGCTATTGTAACGTTAATATAAAAGGTCGATGAAGGCCGCATAGTGGGATCTATTATTGAAGGCGGATCGACAGAAAGCGTGGCTCCGACTGGTAGTGTAAGGCCTAATACGGTTATTGAGCCTGTTATGGGTGCTCCTGTTGGAATCAGCGCTGAGCTGTTGCTTAGAGCGACATCACTGAATGTAAGCGGCACTGTGTTTGATTCTGGGCTGACTCCTTGGTGTATGATCTCGAACGTTACGGTTGCAACCAGTACGTCCCCGCTCAAAGGCGGCGAAACAGCGTTTGTTTCAACATAGATGCTGAGCACACCGTATGTTGAGTTGTCGAATGGTGTTGCTACGTTCCATGCTGGGTTGAAGGTAGCACCTCTGACGGCCAAAATGTTCGGCGTATGGTCGTAGTGCAGCTTCAACGAAGCATTCACGATGTATGATGCTGAGCTCAACGATTTTATCGAGACGTTCTCATTAAACTGCAAGCCAGTCACATTGACGGAAGGCCCATAGGTTCCAGACGTGGGATCGATAGCCGAATACGGTGGAGGAGCAGCTGGCTGAGACGAACTGTACTCAAAATTGGCGTTGTAAACATTATCAAGAATTTTGCTAGCGCTATCGTAGTCCAAAACGTAAGTATCGCTAGGCCAATTGCTCTTTATATCCAACGAGCTGGTAAGTTTGCCTCCTTGCGGAGGAGCAGCAATTATTTGGAACTCAAAAATTGCTAATCCTCCCACGCGTGGTGGATAGGCAAACGGTCCCGTGGTCGGGTCACCTGCCCACGACTCGCCGTGTAGCACGTAGCCAGATCCAAACTTGGGTGATACTGTCTTCACTGTTATGTCCTGGAAGAATTCGCTTTGTCCAGGGGTGGTCCCCACCTTGTACCATGCTCTTGTAGCGTTTAGTTGAGTATTGTTATACGTCAGTTTGACTTGCCAACCTCCGATTCCACTCGTGCCTGGGACAGAAGTTATGTTGGCATACACTGTCACGTTGAACTTGTATCCAACACTTGTCGATGTTGTGTTAAATGTTAATGAATCAGGTTCTATCCATACTGAGTTAGCATTATGAGGAATTGACGGAGGCCCTGCGAAAACCAACAGAACACCATGAAGCACCGTCGCAATCATTAATATACATATAAGTTTAGAGGTTTTTCTCATTTTTCTCCCTTCTTCTTTGTTTGCAAGAATAAATTGCTATGGGCATGCTCTTAAGTATTCTGGAACTAATCTCTACCGCCGTGACGCTGGTACCTGCCTATCTTCGCCGTTAACTCGCGTCTATTCTTTGGTGACATAAAAGAATATGGAGGGGGTTAAAGCGTGATGTAACAGTCTTATGGACCGTATGTCTGTGCTCATCCGTAGTTGCACGCTACAATGAACATGTCTGTTATGTCGATCCTGTCGCTATGAGTGGGTTCTCGTTATTCAATTTACTTCTATGAAGCCATTTTGTTTCGTTAGATTTTTCCCAAGTTCATATTGTTAATGGTTCAAAAAAGAGGAACTTGGTTGACTGTTGAAGTTCTAATGGCTTATGGAGAGCAGTTTTTTCCGAAGTTTTTGGCTACGATGAATATGTCTGTTATGTCAACCTTGCCGTCTTCGTTGAGGTCCATGTTCGGGTCCCATCTTGGTCTATCTGGAGTCTCCCCGTAGGCTTTTGCCACTAAGAAGATGTCTGTTATGTCGTCTTTGCCGTCTCCGTTTGCGTCGCCTACGATTCTGACTTTTATTGCTCCGTCAGCCAGAATGTTGTCTGCTGGATTGTTGTCTGCTGGTATGGTTGCGACTGCGGTTATGGTGTAGTTGTGGCAGTATTCAGCATTTGCAGTGTTCCATACGAAGAAGATTGTTTGATTCTGTCCCACGAGCAGGGTTACGTTTTGTGTGCCTATTATCTTGTTGGCTGTTATGTTGTAGTAGAGGGTAACAGTCACATTCTCGGCGAAGTCTCCGTTGTTCTTGACTGTGACGTTAACATTGGCTGCCCATCCTTGGTAGAGCCATGTGCGGTCTGCGACAACGCTTGTCACAGCCACATCGTGCCACAACACTTCAACGGTTCCATCTACGAATTCGTTGTTGAGTAGGTTTACTTCTCCTGGAACTGTGCTCGCCACTGCTTTTATGGTGTAATTGCCCCGCGGCATCCCTGTTGTATTCCAATACAAGGTTAGCGTGGTGTTCCAGTTTGGAAGCAGGTTTGTCACGTTCTGGCTTGCGATTGGTGTGCTGTCATAATAGGCTGTGACTGTGAAGTTTTCGTAGTCGCTTCCCTCGTTCTTGGCCGTCACGTTAATAGTGACCGTTTCTCCGGCAACAACTGTTGTAGGTGAGACTGCAACATCTATGACTGCAACGTCGTGAATTACTTGTAACCATGGAATAAAGCTCACGTAGTCGCTTACTTTGTCGCCTAGTCCTGTTGGGTTAATCGCTGGATGGTAGGGCCCTGACTGGTCTCCCCACCAGTTGTAGCGAGCATCGAAGACATAGTAGGTTGGGTTTGTAGTCCAGTTCTCTGGGGCTGACCACACGCCATAGGTGTTATTGTAGAAATTGTTGTAGTGTGCATAGGAAAAGTCGTTTGAGACTAGCTCTATAGACTCAAAGTTGTCATGAATGGTATTGTACAGTATCGAAACTTTTGAAGGAAGCAAAGAAAGCCCGTAAACATCTGCCCATTCTCTCCACGTGTCTACGATTATGGCTGCAGATGACCATAATGGTGCTGGGTGAGTGTTATTGCAGTTGTAGATTTCATTTTCCTCTATTGAAGCAATAGATGGGCCGCTGTAGTCCTCGATCTCAATGCCATAGTTGACCAAGTTGTCTGCACTGTATACTTGGCCAATCACCTTGTTCTTGACGATTGTCATTGTTGCATTGTTCGAATAGATGCCGATCCTTCCAAAGTTCTTTACCGTGCAGGATTCTACTCGCAGACTGGAGTTGCTCCAAGCAGCGATTCCCGCGCTGTTCATATCCCCTATTGTGTTTGGAGAAACTATGCAGTTTCTTACGATGCCTGTCGAATTCTCGTATAGAACAGCATAGCTTTTAGTCCCTGAGGGTACGCCTAATGATTCACCTTCTATGTCAAAGCCCTCCAAGATAACGTCTAGAGCATTTTCAACAAAGATTGTTGCTTGTCTATTTCCATAGTTTGTGGCACGCATCTGGGCACCTTTGATTACCGGACTGCTTGCAGCTTTCAGCGTTAGACTCTTGTTGATGTACAGTGCTTCGCTATAGACTCCGTCATGCACGATTATTGTGTCGCCTGAGCTTGCTTCGTTTATGGCTTCTTGTATTGCGCCTGGAGCGCCTGTTGGGTTCACGTGGTAAGTTCTGGGTGTTACTTCGAAGCTATCGCCAAGCCACGGGCTATAGTCAACATTATCGCTGATTTTATCCCCTATACCGCCTGAATTAGAAGTGTGTGTTGGGCCGCTTGCAGAGCCCCACCAGTTAAAGCGGGCGTCGGTTGTCACCGTGTCAAAGGTCCTAACACCAAATCCCGTGTTCCCTGCGATGTTGTTGTAGTTGATTTTATTTGAACCGACTGGAGTACGTCCTGCAGACCATGCTCCAACTCCATAATTATTGCCGTGAAGGTTATTATTTTTGACCATGTTGTCAAAAGAGGCGCAGAGGTATATGCCTTGAGCAAAATCGAAGGTCCCTCCATAGGGGAACCAATCATCATGCCCATAAACTTCATTGTACTCTATGATATTGTTGTCTGCACACCAGAGTTGAATGCCATATGCTGAGGCGTCAGGTCCGTTAGTATATCTGTAGAGCCCATTGTCGTAGATTATGTTGTATGAGATTATGTTTCCAGTTGAAATCTTTGATGTATCAGAGTAGCCGATGAATATTCCTTGGCGGTCGTTGCTATAAATTGTGTTTGCTGTTATGATGTTGTTGTCGTTGTCGCCCCAAAGGAGTATGCCAACGCCAGCATACCCAGGAATGTTCAGGTTATCGTGTATAGTGTTGTTTGAGAAAGTTGAGCCATCAGTTTCGCCTATTATTCCATTGTAACCGTTTCTTATTTCAAAGCCGTTGATGACAACATTATTTGCACTTACCGTGATACAATCACCTGCAGCTCCACCGTCGATTATTGGCAAAGAGGCAGATGTAAGAGTTAGAGGCTTGTTAACAATTATATTCTCGTAATACGTCCCTTCGTAAACAATAATTGTGCCTTCAGAAGTTACCGCGTTGATTGCATCTTGTATTTTTGCGAAGGCATTATAGCCTATGAATTTTCCCGGCTCAACTTCATAACCCGGCGGCAGTCCAGTCCAGCCATCATCTACCCAAATCTCGTTTGCGAAACCTTCAAGGTCGATGGTAACAGTTGTTCCATTATTCAGAACAATGGTTATAGCGTCTATGTAGCCTTGAAATGTATTCATCCATCCGGTGCCCGTTTGGAATGAAATGTACTTTACGGTTTCGACTCCATAATCGATTGAAGTAGTAGGACATCCGTAGTAGTAGTCGTGCCAATTAATTGAGCCTGCTTGAATGTCTTGAAGGGTTGGTTGCCCATAGAATCCATAGAAACCTATCGTATCGGGATCGAAAAACGTAAGCTGATTTGTGCCCGCATCTGTGCTCCACTTATTCCACTGATTACTGGAGGCGTTAATGTTTCTTGAATAGTATGGTTCGCCAATAAGCTTATACCCATACCAACTTGCTCTATCATCAACACCATCGGGTTTTGTGTAAATTACTGGGTAGAAATCCACATCGCTTTGAGAACCCGGTTTGTTTGTATGATATGAGATGCTGGAAACATCATCTATCTTAAAGCTACCGAGCGCATCAAAAGGCGGAACCGTTGGGTCAATATAAATTTCAAATTTCTGCCCTAACACCGCTGCCCAGCAACCATAACCCCAATAATATTGTTCGCTTGTCCCCCTAGCCTTAGCAAGACTAGCGACTACTCCGCCTAAAACCACACTAGATGCACTATCGCCAGCGTTTGCCAGTCTAATGGGTAATATAGTTGTCGAAGAGCTTATGAGAAGTAGTAGAAGCACTGATATAGCTACTAATTTGTTTTTCATTTTCCTTTCTCCTTTCAATTTTCTTAGTCGTAGAATGAAGCTTACGCTGCGTTCCAATCAATCCTGTATAATAATGAGGTCAGCTTTTAAGCTTTATGAAACTTTCTTGTACGGTAAGAAATTCAGAAAAATATGGAATAAAATGTATCATTTGCAATATTCAACGTAAGCAACCGCCTCTTTAAGGGCTAGAGAATCCGGTTCAGGGCCACAAGTCATTCCAAGCAACTTCTCTGCTTCGGAACGATTATACGGTAAGAAGCCAAAGCGAACAGCATTTCTTCCTTTCTTATTTCGTTCCCAAAGACCATTTTTTTCTTTCTCCCTTATTTTATCATGTACGTGTTTCATCGCCAAAAAAGACTCATGCACGTGCTCCAATACTTGCGATATGACAGCTTACGAGTCTTGTGAATATTTTTGCTGTGCAGTTAGATAAACGAGCAAAATGTATCAAATGAATAGAAATAAGATCATCGGTACATGTACTACACTAGATTTAATGAATAAAAACTGAACGAAAGGGGCAAGGAATTTTTAGACAGATCATTTTGTTAAACAATCTTCCGTTGGTACTCATGCTTTATGCCAAGGTTTGCTCTGAGATTCATTTACGAACGATTACAATTCTGTAAACGTCACGAATGCTATAGCGGAGCTAAGAGAGCTCTAGGATTTATGAGCATAGAAGAGTAATACTTACAGAATTATTAACGCGCGTGTTTGTGGTCTGTCGTTGGCATCGACGGCATCATGCCAATTTACCCACAAAATCTAATAAAAAAGAGAGTGAGGCTTGCCTTAAAAATAGACTTCGCCGTAGTGTTTTGCTACGAGGAATATGTCTACTATGTCGACTTTACCGTCTCCGTTGACGTCGCATCTAGGATCCCAGCCGGGGAATCCTGGAAGTGATCCGTAGGCTTTTGCCACTAAGAAGATGTCTGTTATGTCAACCTTGCCGTCTCCGTTCACGTCCCATGGGTGTCCCGTCACGTTGTAGACTTGTATTATCTTTGAAGTCGCGTCCGTCCTTCCCACCGAGTCTGTTATGGTCAGCGTGACCGTGTAGTTTGCTGGTTGAGTATAGCTGTAGGTTGTTATTGGATTAGCCGTGTTTATTATTGTCCCGTCTCCGAAGTTCCAGTTGTAGTTTGATATCGGGCTGTAGCCTCCCAGCTGCTTGCTCCATCCTGGCGTGCAGCTTGTAGCGTCGAACGTTATAGTCTGGTCTACGAGAACGTTTGTTTGTGGTGACATTGTGAAGCTTGCCTTGGGCCCGAACTGAGGATATATTGTTATTGGTTTTGAGGCTGTGCACCACAGTCCTTCACTGTTTGTAACGTTTAAGGTTATTACGTATTGGCCGGCGTTGAGATACGTGTGGGTTGCGGTTGGGTCTGGCGGGTTTCCTTGATTGACCAATTTTGGCGTTCCGTCTCCGAAGTTCCATTCGTATCTCGTTATTGTGTCGTTGAAACCTTCAGGTGTGGATGATGAGGCATCAAAGTTTACAGTCATGTTTTCGTAGGGTGCTGCAGGCCAGTAGGCGAAGGAAGCCTGCGGTGGGTATCCTGAGCTGCTCTGAACGTTGAAGAATGTGAAGGTCGAGGACACTATGATTGGACTGGCTTGTCCTGTGACGTATACAGTGTAGCTTCCCACCTTCGGGACTGGTGGCAACCCTATCTGGGTGCTGTAGATTCCTGGCGTTGTTTGCGCCGGTGGCGGTGGGAGTGTTGGATATTGTAGCTGTCCTTGCTGAACCCTGCTTATGGCGAAGTATACGGTTTTCTCCAGGCTTAGGGCAATGCCTCCGTTCTTTGGTTCGCCAGTGTAGACATTGCCTACTAAAAATGCTTTTCCTGAGCATGCCCAGTTTGGTATAGTTATTGGCCATGCTAGACTGACTGGTTGACCAGGTGGCAAGCTGCCGCTTGCCCCTCGTGCAACTATTGGAACAAAGTTCGCATCGAAGACTGTCAAAGTTGCAAAGTATGCATAGGTGTTGCTGTATAAGTTGTAGAGCGTCATCCCGACATAGATGTCTAATCCTGCCTTTGCAGTGTTTATTGGGTTGTCATTTACGTCGGTCAAGAACAAGTTTGTGATGTTTACTGGCCAGGCGAAGTTTGGGTTTTGGATTGGGATGGTTCGATAGGCTAATCCTTGACTAGTAGGGTCGTTGATTTGCACTATCACAGTCACGTTGGCTGCAGGCATGCCGTTCAGTATGACGGTTCCGTTCACTTGTACTTTCTGTCTCATAAGGTATAATGGCTGGCTCGTGCTCGCGGTTATGGTCAATGCAGATGAGGAGCTGTCAGAGCCGCTTGAGACTGATGTAGGCAATAACACGCTCGCCGCAGTGAATGCGATGATAAAGATTAGCGGCCACAGAATTGCGAACGATTTTCGCATTTTGTCTCTCATTCCCACTCTCTCCTTGACGTAAAGTGAAATGAAGATTGCTAATAAGGATTATGGAATATAACTCTAGAAACATACCCAAAAGCGTTTGACCTGACGTTTGCTGCGAATACTAAATAGAAAAAAAGGGGTAGGTTGGAATCTTGCTTGGTTCTAATCTTCGTATACGACGAACAGAACGGCAGTGGCCGTTGCTGTGAAGCCTTGGCCGTCTGTTACCACAATAGTAACCATGTGTGCGACCCAAAGGGTAGGCGCTGTGGTTATCGTGAAATTGACTGTTGTCGCTGACTGCAGCACGCCGTCGATGTACCATTGATACGTGTATGGCAGAACTCCGCCTGAAGGCACTGCTGTGAAGGTTACGTTTGCTTGATATGATTCGGAGGTTGCATTGATATTCCATGTGACTGGCGTTGGAGTTATATACACTGCTAGCGGTACCGTTGTCAGAGTGGCATAGCCCGTTGCTGTGCGGCCGTAGTGGTCTGTCGCCTCGACGCTGACTGTGTGTGTGCCTTCGCTCCAGGAGTTTATTGTGAAATTGATTCCTGTCGCTCCGGGCTGCTCATAGCCGTCGGTGTACCACTGATACGTGTATGGCAGAACTCCGCCTGAAGGCACTGCTGTGAAGGTTATTGGTCCGCTGGTCATGTCCCATGTGACTTTTGCTGGTGTTATGGACACTGTTGGCGGATATGCTGGCAGTATGAAGATCATTGGTGGCGGCGTGTATTCTTGACCGTAAGAGAAGCCTCCTATGGTCGGGTCTTTGTTGTAGGCGCTCACGTGGACGTATGCGTAGCCTGTAAAGGCCCACTTGGGAACGTAGATGTCCACGCAGAATTCGCCTGTCGTCCATGTGCAGAATTGGGCGCCTCCCATTGTTGTGCTGAATAGTGCATTGCCAAACGGAACTCCAAGCTCGTCTTGGATGACGACGGAGAACAGTACTGGGTAATCCTGCATCGCATGCGTCTCGTAGTTCACGGTGACGTGGACGCTTTCATCGTGGTACACGTAGAACGGTGTTACGGTGACCTTGGTTATGTAGACCATGTGCTCGTAGTAGAATGAGAGTTTGTCGCTAAGTGTTACGTCAGCTAGTTGGCAAGTTGATGTCTCCAGGTATATGCCTGTGATGCTCTCTGGGTCCACGCAGGGCCATGGCATTCTAACGGTTATCCTTGCGACGCCGTTTTCGTCTGTTCTGGCTGTGAGCTTGAACCAGATCTGATATGTCTGTTTCGGTATCAGCTGTGTAGGATCGCTCTCGTTTTTGACAAATGGTCCTTCCAATTCGAAGCCTACGTCCTTAGATTGTACCGGCCAGAAGTTGTATGTTACGTCAGCGTAGAATGTTACTTCTGATTGTGGCTCGACTACGTCCATTGGCATGTTGGCTCCCTGTCCACCGTATGGCGCTGGGAACGCGTTCGGGTACCCTGCCCACTGGCCACTGTTGCTTGCGCCGCCGTACTCGTCTAAGACGCATCCGATCTCCACACCTGCGAATATGGTTACCGTGGCGTTGCGTGGGTCATGCTGCAATAATGGGTTTCCCTCGTCGTCAATAAGCGACGTTTGTATGAAATTGAACGGCAATGTTACGCTTGTAAGAGGCCACGCAACAGCCTGGCTGATTATCCTGAAGGTTATCGTTGCTATCAGTCCGTTCGTTACTGCTGGCGCTGTTGCTCCTGGGAACGGGCCAGGCCATTGTCCTGTTCCGTTTGGTAGAAGCAGCTCACCTACCAGTACGTGAGGTCCGAAGGTGTCTGGCTCGTCGTATGACGTGAACCAAGTGGCTGGTGGTGGAACGTTCGTCTGGTTGAAGCTTGGAATGTATGGTCCCTCTGTAACGTGGTCAACTGCGAAGTAGGTGTCGTTGTAGCTTATCCTGTACTGTAAGCCTATTAGGCGCCAGTAGCTGGTCAGGTTCACGATCCAAACTTGGATGTCGAATGTCGTGCCGACGACTGGTACGGGCCCGAATGTTTGGCTGGCCGGTGCGAGTTGAAGCCATGGTATCGGAGCCGCTACCAAGCCCAATATGGTTATTGAGCCTGTGACGGGTTGGCCTAGCGGGATGACAAATGGGTCGGACCATGCCTCAGTGAGGTCGGGGGTACTGTTGTCGAAGAACAGTGGGACTGTGTTTGATAGTGGGGCGAGGCCTTGGTATAGGATTGTGAAGGTTACGTCTGCAATCTTCAGGTCTCCATGTAAGTCGCTGCCATCGGGTGCCCAAACCGCGAGGCCGAGCGCCTGCAACGGTGCTGTTGTGTTGTCGAAGCTGCATGCTGAACCGTTCCATGCTGGGCCGAATGCGACGTTGCTGACGACTACGATTCCTGGGTGTGTGATGCAGGAGTAGTTCAGTGTGCATGACGCGTTCATGATGTACCATGCTGCGTCCAGTGACTTCAATGTTATGGTCTCTGTGAAGGTCGTTCCCGTCACGTTTGCGAACGGTCCGTAGCTTGTTCCCAAGGGGCTTATGGCGAAGTATGGGGACGATGGTGTCACCCAGTCGTACTCGTAATTAGCGTTGTGGCAAGTATCTAGAACGTCGGCAATAACATCGTAGCCTGTGATTTTAGTGTTACTGGGGTGTTCAGTAGATATATCCAACGAACTGGTGAGTTTGTTCCCTATTCCCTTCGGAGGAACAGCAAGTACTTGGAACGTAATTACTGCTAATCCTCCCCCTGTACGGCAGGCTGCAGGTACAGTTGCAAACGGTCCTGAGGTCGGATCTCCGTGCCATGACTCACCGAACAGCACGTAGCTCAATCCACCGAAAGTTCCAAATGAGGGCGATACTGTGGCCACTGGTATGTCCTGGAAGAATTCGCTCTGTCCCGGGGTGGTCCCCACCTTGTAAACGCATTTCCAAGCCTTCAATTGAGTGTTGTTGTACCATATTTTGAATTGCCAAGCTCCGACTCCGTGTCCCGAGTCACCTGGGACAGAGGTTACGTTAGCGTATATTGTGACGGTGAAATTGTCATTGACATGCGTTGTTTCTGTGTTTAAGGTCACGTCAGGTTCTACCCACATCGAATTGGCTGGAAAACTCTTTGTTGGGGCCGCGAATGCTGGTATTATGGCGAGAAGCACTGTTAGAATCATTAGTACGCAAGTTGATCTATAGAATTTTCTCATTCTTCTCCCTTCTCCTTTATTTGCAAGAATAAAATACCATGAGCGGACTTTTAAGCCTTTTGGAACTATCTTCTATCGCGTGAAGCTTTGTCCGTAGGGCAGTGCAAATTGCTGTGTCGTTCTAAAGCCTAGAATAGAATCGGCTCATAGGTTGAGTATAAAGAAAAAGGGGAATTTTTGAGATTTTGGTCTGTTAGGTTTTAGTTTAATAGCCGAATGTTTTGGCTATTAAGAATATGTCTACGATGTCGACCTTGTAGTCTCCGTTAACGTCGCTTGCGCTGTTCCAGTTGAAGTCGCCTGGGTATGCGCCGAAGGCCTTGGCGCAAGTAAATATGTCTACGATGTCGACCTTCAGGTCTGGGGTTGGCACTACGTTCTTGACGCTGGTTGGGACTGATCCGTAGCCAGGTAAGTAGGGGGCTAGGTCAGCGCAGAGTGTGCTTCCGCCGAAGTCTTGTTTGACGGTTACGTACAGCGGCAGTGTGACGTTAGCCCACGTGCCGACCCACGGTGCGGGTCCGGTGATTTTGAAGGCTACTTTGACAATGTTTAAAGTCTTCTTCAGCAGCGTGAATTGTAGTGTTTCAACGTCAGACGCACCTGTGCCGCTTGGCTTTACGTATGGATTGGTCGCGTTCCATATTGGAACACTAGTTAGTGTCAAGTCCAGCGGGGATCCTTGTAGCGCGCCGTTGAGGTAGACGTATTTGGTGCCAGTTAGGTTGCCACCCTGCCACAGGTTATTGATACTTATGGTCACGTTGGATAAGACTGAAGCGTCAGTTGGGCTTATGTTGATCTTGGAAAGGCCGTTGTCTGGGTTTACGTCCACCCAAACTGGGTTGTAGTTGTAGTATCCTGGGCTTGTTATGCTGTTGACTACGCTGCCTGGCCTGTTGGCCACTAGTACGACGCTAGCGCTAGGGGTATATGAAAGGAATCTGAATGGACCTGTGCCTATGATGTTGGCGTCTGGTTGGGTGCCCATGACTAATGGGTTTGAGACCGATGAGGCGTCGACTATGGGTTTCCATATGTGCATTGGTATTATGGTGCTGCCTAGGACCCATCCTAATGCCCAAACACTGTTAACGTCCAACAGTACCTCCATGTTGTAGGGGTCGATTATCTCGATGGACTTCATGTATTGCACTGTCGGGTACCACCATGGCGGTGGCAAGCCCTTAGCCAAGATATCTTTGCTACTCTCAACCAGTGTATAGTAAACATCTGCCATGGTTAATGGTTGGCCATCCTGCCAGTATACGTCAGGACGCAACGTGATAGTGACTTTGGTCTTAATTTCTCCGCCAGCAGAAGGATCAGCCCATGTGCCTACTACCCAAGACTTGAACAGCTGAGGAACATATGCGACTAGGGTCGTCGGCTCTAGGGTTGCTCCAACGTCGTAGATTCTGCCGATGACGTTCCAGTCCCACAACCATTGTGAGTAGACGGGGTTCAGCAGCGAGATGTCTGACGAGAAGCCGTAGTAGGTGAAGTTCGGGTACATGTCACCTTGCTTGTACATGTTCAGCGTTGACCACCAGCTGTCGATGCCGAAGCCCAGCGTGTTTTCCATTTGTGTCCAGTTTCCGCCGCCCTCAACTGGAACGTTCTTGAAAGCCTTAGCGCCTGCAGCATTCCACAACGGAACCGAAGCGCAGTGCTCAGCAAAGCAGATCTGAGAGCTCAACGCGGCCGCCGTGCCTGCAGCAATCGATGAAGCCAACTTTACGGCAGTGAGGTTAGCGTTTAAGTCCGCGTAGTTGATGCCACCATAGTTTTCTGGCGAGCCTGGGTGGTAGTAGTTGCTACCGTTGTACAAGTCACAGAGAAAGTCGGGGGTTGGCATTCCGAGGCTCCACCCACCAGTGTACAGGTTGAAGTCCTCTTGGGCAAAGACTGGACCAGTAACGGTAGACCTCGCCACGTGGCCTTGATACGTTGTCTGGATTTTTATAGGCACAGAAGTCAATACAGTGTTGAGGTAGTCACCAAAGTCTCCTCTCTGGCCACCTCTCGAATAGAATATGAGATTCAAGTCTTCTCCAGCATCTTTGACACTGTTGCCGTTCTTGTCCCAGAATCTCCATCCGTCTGAACCGATTGGGAAGTCGTGTGCGTCAAGAATAGCCTTTGCCTGGGTAACGTTGCCTTGGTACCCACCGTACGTGAGTGCTTCCAAGGTTCCGCCTGGTCGGATGTCATGGTTGACGTATCCACCCATCATTGTTGGCACAAGAGTATACATCGGGTTTGCCAAGCCTCCGCAAAGGTCGTTTACTATCCATGATCTGTTCACACAGTATGCGATAGCCTGTCGCAAGAATAAGTCACTAGTCGGGTTGGGAATTCCTGGACCAGCGTCAGTCGGCCATATGGTCGCGTTGTTGTTGATGTCCAGGAGCATGTAGCCGAGTTCGCCACCGTAGTTTGCTTCAGTAATTGGGCCGCCGACTGTACTCCACGCGTCCGCCGTTGGTTTATCCAAAGCCCAATCTTCAAAGTCTATTTTGCCTTGGTTCATGGCTGCCCATTCAGTCGTAGTACCCGTGTAGATCTCTATGAGGATCCCTTTAACGTGCGGGCCGAAGAGTTCGTACTTGCCATCTTCGCCTGCAGGATTTGGTGGTATAACCCAAGCATACGCCGGAACGATCGTAGTAGCAAGAATAGCAATCATTGCAATGCTAATCAATAAAGCCTTTTTCATGTTTCTCTCTCCTTTTCTCCTTTAAGCAGTATAGAGGAGAGATAAACGTGTTTAAAAGGTTTATGGAAAAATGTTACAGTCCCTTTTAGTAGCACTCAACTATCAAGTGTCACCAATGTGCAAGGTTTAAGAAGGGCATTTTGCACATCTTTACTAGATGGGAGGGAAGTTCAAGGCATGAAAAAATGGGCATTCGCGGTCGGCATAATTCTGCTCCTACTAACCCCTATTCTGTTAACCTCTTACAAAATGTCAACGACTGGCTACGCAAGTGGACTAGCAAGTACAACTGAACCGTCAAACCTGTACGTATGGGAGTGTGCAGGCAACTTCTCCGCAAACGACCTCATCCTTGTCGATTTGCT
>Ga0315280_10006456_pt1 | contig 16180 bp, 13 predicted proteins | sample YL17G06_40_MG_FD_203697 | JGI IMG/M metagenome (GOLD analysis project Ga0315280, IMG submission 203697) | Sediment microbial communities from Yellowstone Lake, YNP, Wyoming, USA - YL17G06_40 | ecosystem: Environmental > Aquatic > Freshwater > Lake > Sediment | place: USA: Wyoming | collected... | reverse complement strand
GATCCCGGCACCGCAGCATCTTCTCGACTTCAGCAACGATATCCTCCGCCAGGAACGGATTACGTTCCCTGTACCTTTGCCAATTATCACTGGATAGGAAGATGCGCTTGATCGTGGGCCTCGTCAGCCATTAGCCCTTTCACAGGATTAGAGGGCCACCCGCTCATATAATTTCCTAAACGATGAAAAAGTTTATCACGCCGTCCAGAGATTCAAGGACCGAGTGTCATTACGCGATGGATGTCATCATCCGAGGTATGAGGACTCGCATCTACCGCGAGTTCAAGGCTCAAGCCAACAAGATGGGTCTAAGGCTGAGCGATGCCTTGCAGAAGGCGATTGAGAGATGGTTGCTGGAGAACTCTCAATCAAGCCTTGTTATGAACGATCCGAACCAGTTGGCTTTTGCGAAACTGGCGAGTCAGATAGAGTCAAAGTATCACGGCAAATATGTGGCCATGTGTGGTGGCAAGCTGTACGTAGCCGGGACGCTTGAGGACCTTGGAGGCCAGCTCAAGGAAGCAGGCATCGCAAGAGCGGTCGTATCTCACGTTGGCGCTGATGAGTCAGGGGAAGGCGGCGAGTGGCTTTGGGGATCTATAGAACGCTAAGCTGCCACAGTTACGATATTGAATCCAAACCGGAGAGACCCATGATACATGTATCAATAACCGGGCCTGCCACAGGCAGAGAGATGAAATTCACCGCAGCCGCGGACACAGGTTTCTCAGGATACCTCCTAGTCCCCATGGAAACATATCAGGAGTATTCTGAGTTCGAGCTGCCCGTAAGGGATTTCCTTACATACAGGACCATCGTCGGGCCGATTGTGCTTCGAAGGGCCAGAGTCACAGCGGCAATTCTCGGAGAGAGATTCGAGACCTTCATAGAAACCCCGCTCGTTGGAGTGGCTAAATTTCTTCTCGGACGTCGTATCCTCAACGCTTTTCGACTCGCGTTGCTCGGTCCGGAGAAAAGATCCTGCCTGCTAGAAGAGCAGCGATAACCACCCACCGTTCCCACTCGCATCTCTCACAAGAAAAATCGCCAAGGAAGCCCATGGCTTCAGCCGTGGGAGGAATTGGCGAAACCTTTTTTAAGTATTGAACAGTATGGTCCCTACTATGAAGCAGACGCTCTTGGTTAAACTGGATACAACCAAGGAGCAGTTCGACGCGCTCAGTGAGACCATGCACCATTTCAACAGCGCATGTAACTTCATTGCCTCCACAGCGTACAAATTGCGAACTGCAAATAAGATGAGGCTCCAGAAACTTGTGTACCGCGAAGCCAGAGACAGGTTCCAGCTTTCCGCGCAGATGGCCATTCGAGCGATCGCCAAAGTATGCGAAGCCTACAAGCGAGACAGGAGCAAAAGACCGAGGTTCAGGCCCAACGGAGCAATGGTATACGACCAACGCATCCTCTCTTGGAAAGGACTTGAACAAGCTTCCATCCTGACCGTCAAAGGGCGAATCAAGGTTCCAATTCGAATCGGCAACTACCAGAAAGTACGGATGGACAGGATTCGAGGACAGGCCGACCTCATACTCAGAAAAGGAATATTCTACCTCGCGGTTGTGGTTGATGCTCCAGAACCAACACCATACGATCCGATTGGTGCTCTCGGAGTCGATCTTGGCATCGTCAACCTCGCTGTGGATTCCGATGGAACCACATACAAAGACAAAGGAGTAGACAAGATCATGGGCCGATGTGAAAAGTTGAAAGCCAAACTTCAGAAACGAGGAACCAAGAGCGCAAAACGTCATCTCAAACTCCTCTCCGGTAGAGAGAACCGATACAGGCGAAACATTAATCATTGCATCTCCAAGAACCTGGTGGCGAAAGCCAAAGACACTGGCCGAATGCTCGTCCTCGAAAACCTGAACGGCATTCGGAGCCAGACAACGGTTAGAAAAACTCAGCGTCGCCGCCACAGCTCCTGGGGATTCGGACAACTGAGAAACTTCATCGAATACAAGGCAAGACTCGCTGGAACTCAAGTCGTGGCCGTGAATCCGAGAGGAACATCCCACACATGCCCTCAGTGCGGATGCCTCGACAAAAGAAACCGATCAAGCAGAGAAAGCTTCAGATGCGTGTCCTGCAGCCTCGCTGGGCCTGCGGACTACGTAGCGGCGCTGAACATCGCCGCGAGGGGCGTTGTCAACCGCCCCATCGTCTCGAAGTGTTTTTCGAGCCATATGGTTCCACTTCAGGGACAAGCCCACGACTTCAGTCGTGGGTAGCTGACATCTTACCTGTCACTGTCTAGGTTCCGCTTGCTACTACTGTGAATTCTGTTGGGTAGTCTGGTATTCCATTGCCGTTCAAGTCTTGCCAGCGAATTATGTACCAGCCAGCGGTCAGAGATGCCATGTCTGCGAACCACCTGCCGTCGAAGTAGACGCCTGCTGCGTATGTTCCCCACTGCTGTATCCCCCACAGGATCACAACCTTACGTGCTCCGTCTGATAGAACCTGCATGACAAAATAGTCGTTGCTCTGATTGATTGATGAGAGCCGCACATTCAGCTGAAGAGTGCTGCCGCGCAAGATTGAGACGGTTCCATTCGAGTTCACAACCGCCCTGACTGGCGCCAATCCATTGTCCTCATAGTATCTGGTTGTCGGGTTCGCCGCACGTCCACCAACAGTGACCAGATGCGAGTAGCCAGACCAGGTCGGTGCGCCTGTCGCCTGAGTTATTCGCGTTGCATCTGTCTTCGGGAAGAGAATCCTCGGCGGGCTTCTATGCGCATATATGAAGCCAATCCCAGAATCGTCATATATGTTGCCTGTCATCATGAAGCCTACCGGATCCGATCCTGAGAACACGCCTGTTACAGTGCTGCCTAAGCCTGGCTCAACCTTGACAACCGTATCTCTAACTGTTTCAGTGACAAATACGTTCTGGATTATGCGAGTAATCTCATTGAACCAGTTAACCAGCGTAGAAGCGATTCGTTGGAGATACTGCTCGATGTAGATTATTCGAAGTGTAACATCCACGTAAGCCGTATTACCAACAGTCCTACTCGACGTGAGGAACTGAGTGACTGTAGCTGTTCCAGTCTTAGAAAACTCCGTAGTTGTGGAGTTGGACCTCGCAGCTGAAGTCAAAACAGTCGTGCTGGGAATCGTTGAAGTCACATAGAAAGTCGTCCGACCGGTAGTAGTCGTAGAGACAGAGCCAGAATTCAAAGTAGTCAAAGAAGTCAAGTAAGACGTGGAAGACGAAAGGATAGTAGTCGTCGTGTTAAACCGCTGAGACAAAGAAACAGTCGTGGAAACATAGCTGGTCGACGTTGAGGAGGTTGCAGCCGTAGTTGTCGTGGTTGTCGTGACCGTGGTAACTACTGGCGGGAAAAGTGAGGCTAGATCGAAAGTCATTGTTGCCCCTGAAGCCCCGATGTTGGTAACCGCGTATCCTGAGGAAGCCCCGGCTTTGGTCCTGCTATTTGGATCTGTCGCGTATCCGAAACCTGTCTTCTGGGGGGAATAGAAAGGATCGTTCGCGTCACCGCTATTTCCATCGGCATAGTTGTCTAGATGTTGAATTCCTCCATGCGCCTCCTCTAGGTCAACCCATCTATCCGCATCATTTGTGTTGTTCGTCTTTGAGTCATCGACATGCCATATCAATATCCCGGAGCCAGGCAAGTAGCTGTCGTACCCTGTCCTCTGCCGGTTCTCTATGAGGAAGTATTGCGTCAAAGTGATCGGCAGCCTATACAAGCTTTGGCTCTGGTATGTTTCTATCTGGCTCACAGGGATGCTAGTGCCAGAGGGTACAGCGGTCGGAGTAATCCATCCAAGCCTTGCTTTGCACCAGCCAACAGGGTGGGCGGGCGATGAACCCCTCGGCGAACCAAGCCAAGACCCTACGCTCATGAGGCACCAGTACCCTACACCATCAGAGGTGAAATCCAAATCATAGAGGTCGGGGAGTCCAAGGTCATGGCCGAACTCGTGAGCGAAAGTTCCCATTGGAGAGGTCTCTGCCTGCATCGTGTATCCACCTACATTATCGGTTTGGCGCTTCGATATTCTCTTCCCGTCAACGAACGTGTCCGAGAGAAGTACGCCACGAGATGAGTACCCCTGTCCAAAAATGTACCATCGATGGGACCAAATATCAGTTGCCACTCCTGTGCTCTCTTGGGCGTTCCCCGCGTGAACTATGCAAAGGCTTAGCTCATCGGGGTCTATGACGCCGTTACTATTTGTATCGTAGGTGGCAAAGTTGATGGTGGCGTCAGCTAGAAGGACAGCTTCCCTGGCAAGTTCAAATATGTCTGCGTTCTGGACGTCAATGTTCGACCCGCTATCAGCCCCCCACCATACCATGTTGCGGGTGCTTCTGACCCAACTTGCCGTCACGGTGCCTGTTATTGTCAGTAGCCCGTATGAGACTTCCGTGTAGTAGTGTCTTAATTGGCCTTGGCTCGTCCCGAAGATTAGGTTTTGATAGTAGGCCTGTACCTGTGTCCCTAGGTTGTCAGGGAAATCGATCCGGATAACCAAGATGTTTCTTGTACCTGTTACAGGTTGGTTATCCGGAAGCGGTGCCGGCCAATCTGCCACCCGAGGCGGCGGTAGACCTGAAGCTCTGTAACGCTCGAGGAGATCTGGGCTAGGAATTATACCCGGTTGACCTCTCTCCTGAATCAGCTGGGCTAGGTTTACGCTTGGAACCTGTACTGGATATACCGTTGAACTGGACAACGCCAAGATGGTGAGCATGAACGAGAGGCAAAATATTCTCTTGCGATGCACAGGCCATCTGACGTAGGATCAGCCAAGCCAAGATATAAAGGCCTTCGTTTTTATATCGAGTAGACGAGGAGCCAATCCGTTATCTTCGCAGTATCTCGTAGTGGGACTGACTAGTCGTCTACCGTACATAGGGACTCTCCTCGTCCGATCGATCGAGCGTAACCGATTAACTAAGTATATATGGGCTTGGATTTGTTCTCCATAAGTTGCGGCGGCTAGACCAATATGCATGGCATTTCAAGGAAACGTCTTGGATTCGCTGTCTCCATCACGGTTGTGGCTGCTATGTTGGTAGTGTCTTCAATAGCAAGCATGTTGATGACGCAGCAAGAAGCGAGCATAAGTCTAAAACAAATCATTGACAATCCCGAGAAGTATCTAGGTGAAAGGTTTGCGGTATTCTTAATTCTCAACATAACCTTACGTGAGGACCCCCACCATCGCCTCATTGAAACCTATTATCTCGTACACATCAAGGACTCATATGGATACGAAACTATGTTCGTTACCTCTTCACATGACTATTCAAGGTATGCTTCATGCATTGGCCAGAGAGCCCGATTCAAGCTTCTAGGTGGACGGGGGCCAGGGCTTATGCATCCTCCTGACAGATTGATCACAAACATCCTAGTTAGCAAGAGCGTTGACCCGTATGCCAGAGAGTTTACCACAATACACATTTCTCTAGCCGATACGTAGCTGGCAATCAGTTATTCGATTTGTAGTTTTGACCGCCTTGCCACTGGTTCTGTTCTTTTCAGTCTTCACGTCGGCCGGCGCTGGAATAGGCCTTGATTAATCCTTTCTGTATCTCTTGACCCACATCTGTGGCATGTTATGCTTGACCAGTATTCCTCATGGGCCACCGCGGGGATTCCCGTCTCTGGACTTGTCTAGAGATTTTCTCAGGTCCTCGAAGAACTCCTTCGGCCAGCCGTAGCGGCTGTGGCCTCCTGCCCCTGAAAACTGGAGGAAATGCGGGCGAACAGATTTGCGTGTTTGAACAGCCAGTTTCAAGAAGATTGTCACTGCCGCGAGAGGCCCCAAGTAGACTAGACCGATCAAAAGGCTGGCAACCAAGCCTGATACTGCGACGGCGACTTCGGGGCAGAAGCACAGGGCCGAATAGATCTCGGAAGACAGGTGGAGGAATCTTATCGTGGGATAGAGCAGCGTCCTGGCGCTTTCTCGAAGCAGAGGCGAATCTGTGAGACATCTGGCGACTGCTGGGCTGAATGAGTAGTAGAACGCGTCGAAAGCCTTCAGGAATTGGCTTCCGGCGAACGTCGATGCCACCTGTTTATCTCTGAAGTTTCGAAGCAACTGCACTGGAACAGCCAATTCTGACTCGTAAGCAGCAGAGACTACGATGCAGCCTCGGGTCGGCTTCGAGGTGACCGTCAGGGTTACCGTCACGGTTGGAGGGGGCAACGTAGTTGTTAACGTGGTCGTAGAAGTTGTAGTCGCAGTCAACGTTGTCGTTAACGTTGTTGTCGACATCGCTGTCCACATCATCGTCGCCGTCGACATTGTCGCCACTGAAACGGTTGTTGTAGCCGAGGTGACAGTTGTCAAGGTTGTGAGAACTGTGGTCGGACCAGTTGGGAATGAGGTCAGACTGTTCCCTGTGATGCTTCGCGGTTTCGGCCCTACCATCGTGCCATAGAGTATTACTAAAAGAAGAAGCAGAATAACCGGATTCCTTTGAAGCGCTCGTAGAATTCTATATGACAGGTTTGTGCTTGAAATCGCTTTCATTTGTGACCACCAGTTCATTGTGTGAGCGTCGGTGACATCCTCCCACTCATTGAGTGCCTCTTCGCTACTCTCGCAGGCGTCAGTTCCGCTGTGTCCCAGCACACTCCTCTGAGGATGGTGATGGGTACATGTCAGCTTCTCTACGACTGAAGTCGAGAGCTTGCAACTTGGAGGCGCGATTGTTGCCAACTAGCCTCTTCATCTTGCCTGACGGGCACGCTGACAGGTGCCCCAGTCGGAAGAATCTGATCCCTAGCTTGGATCGCCTTTCGACAGATGTTCACGCGACTCGTGGGAACGCCGTTCCCGCCAGAGAAGCGTCGCCTCAACCATTTAGCTTGGAGAGCGACGTGAAAGTATTTCACAATTCCTCTCCATGCCTAAAGGCAGGAGTTTCCTTGCGGTGATTGTATGCAATTCATCTCACCCTTGACACTCTCCGCGGCTAAAGCCGGGAGATTCTAGCTTCTACAATGTTCCTCGGTCTGTGGGTCATTGCGCTGTTACGCTCCCACTTCATTCCATCCCATCTTAGAAGTTTAGGGTGGGTCATCACCCTGATAGCTGTTCCTTCATTATGAAGGTTTGCCATATTCAACACTCCAATAGCGTCCCGATTCGCCTCCAACCCGCAATCCAGGCATTTGAAGAGTCTGCCCTCTCTTCTGACGTTCTCTGAGCCGCATCTTGGGCATATCGATGAAGTTTTGTACTCGCTGACCTTCTTCACTCGCATGCCGTACTCTTGTGCCGTACACTCTATCCGCTGAACGAGATAGTTGAAGCTCCAGAAGTTGTGAATCATCGAGTTGCTCTTCTTGCCCTTGCTGTTGTTTTCTAGTATACCGGTCAGATTGCCAACAACAATCCTTGAAACACCTAGTTCGTAGAAGTCTTTCACCATACTTCTTACCATTGTGTTGATGGCTTGTCTGAACCTTCGTTCCCTTGTTCGGTAGAATCTGCTAAGCTGCTTTGATTTTCGCTTACTGTTGATTGATTCGAGTTTGCTCTGATGGTTGGCTATTCTTCGATTCCAGTGCCACCAGTCTGCTAGGAGGTTTTTCCCGCTGAACGCTATTGGTTGCTTCCACCCTTCGAGCCAGATGGTGGCAAGGTTGATTACGCCAAGGTCTATGTAGCATGTCTTGGAGCCTTTCGGCTTGAATAATGGCTTAATTTTTACCGCCTGAAAGACACGCCACTTCTTCTCTACATCATCGTAGATGACCTCAGCCCTACCCTGCTTGCCACTCCATCTTGGCTCGCCTTTGAGGGGAATCTTCAATCCTTTAGGTAGTTTCATTACTCCCTCCTCTAGGCTGTAGCTGTTGTTCCTTAGAACTAACATCAGCTTGTATTTTCCATCTTTCTTCCAGTAGCCGGGCATGTGCACTTTCTCAATGTTTGGAGGTAGTTTACATTCTCGCTCCAGTTGCTTCAATGCGAAAAAGCTTTTCCAGGATTCATTGCTTTTCCGGATAATCTGCTGCGCTGTTGCTGAATCAATCAAGGGCGAGTATTTATGGTAGAGATCTTCGCCTTCCCAATCTATCTGCTGGTAGGTCAGGTATGCCTGTCTTTTACGATAGGTCGCTTCATTCCATAGTTTAGCACAATTAGTCGCTCTTTCCCTTAGCATGTCTTTCTGTCCCACGGAGGGAGCAAGAATGAAAGCGTTGGTTCGCTGCATGAAACTATCCACATCAGTTATTACGGGTCGGTATTTAATCAGGATCGCAATTCATCTCCATGACTAAAGTCAGGAGCTTTCTTGCGCCCCATATGGTAAGCGGTGTGGGGTTTCTTGCTCGAATCCGCGCTAACAGAGAACCCGGCTATGACGAGGAAGCTAACTGAGTTCGAACGCTATCATCTTGTTTCTGGAAGCAAGATCAAGCTGAGGATGAGGCCGTCATAGACGCGACGTTGCTACGGCGCAATCTGTATTCTTGAGGGTTATGGTGTTCGTAGCCCTAGCTCCGCTCGGATGTGAAAGATGAAAAAAGGGAGGTTAAACCCGCTTGGTTGCGGGTTTATGGGTAGATCTTCTGTATTTCTCCTGGGTAGTCGACGAATGTGTTGTTGTTGCCTGTTGCTGTGACTCCGGCATTGGTCCATGCTGTGGCTGTATCGTTCCAGCCTATCACATAGACGCTGCCCGAGTATAAGGATGGGTTCGCCATCACGTTCTTCACGAACCATATGGCGCCTGCTTGGGTGCCCGGTGCGTTGAGGCCAGTGATGATGAAGATGACTCGTCCGCTTGCGTCTGTGAAGCCCTGGATGAGGCATATGTCTCTCTGCAGCCCTGCAACGTCCGAGGCTGGTACGGTGACGATTGTGGAGTTCCCAGCTCTGAGGACGAACTGGTAGTATAGTACGCCGCTTATGGTTGCCGTTCTGAAGAACGCCGGTGATTGGTCGGCGCCTGAGGGCGCCAGATCCATGTAGTACTTGATCGAGTTGTGTACGGCTGGCCCGCTCGTCATCACTATGTAGGATCCGCTTGTAGCCCACACCAGTTGTGGCCTGCCTGTTGTCAGGTCAACTGCTGAGGCCGAGGTATCCCAAGCCTGGACGTAGCCATATCCGCCTGCGCCTTGGAGGGCGCCGGAGGCTGCGTATACGTCACTGGGAGCGGCTGGGCCGACACCCGGCAGCTTGTTTGTTGAGGATGTTGATGGATATAGGTACTTCAGCGTGGTTCCGCCTGCAAGGACCTTGTTGGCTATGTCGCCTGCGGTTGCTGCTGGTGCAGCGCCCACTGTGAATGAGACTCTGTCTCCAGCTAGTAGGCTGGATTCGCCGTATGCCTGAATACCGTCGGCGGCCACGTCGTACCAGATATCAACGTAGTAGGTTGCGTAGGCCACTGATGGCACGATTACCGGTGAGTTGCCTATCACCCCTGCAGCGGAAGTCACGACGGTCCCGACCACTGTTCCAGTAATAGCCGGGTTAACTTGCAGGTTGCCTCCGAAGAGTATCTTGACAGTTGTGTTAGGCTTGAATCCTGTTCCGTTCACTAGGAACGTCGATCCTGGAAGCCCGCTGGTAGCGTTGGTTAAGATCTTCGGGTAGAGTACGACGTTGATCGTGGGGACGATCTGTGCGGGGGCTGGAGTCCACAGCTGAACACCGTAGGTTTTCCCTATTGGCCATGCGCCTTCTGCTGTAGGAATCGTGAGTGTTGCTGTTGACGGGATTGTGCCGGAAGAGGTGGACGTGAACGCGTCGAACGATTCGTAGCCAGCGCCTTTGTCGAAGTATAGCTTGTAGTTTGCTGTTGAGGCTGTGAGGCCGTTGGCTGTTGCGGCTATCTTGTCGCCACAGTGGACCTGCGTTACATATATCGCGAAGTTTCCTGCGGTCACGGTGAAGAGCATGTTTGCATATTGCCCTGTGGTCGCTACGATCACGCCGTATATGGCTGATAGGCCTGTTGCCTGTTCGATAACGTCAGCTATGTGGTCGCCAGCGGCTGCACCGGCTGGGACAGCGAATGTCACAGACGCGGCGAGGTCACCGGTTGCCGATGATGTGAAGGTTGTGACAATGGTGCTCGTCTGATCCCACTTCACTTGGTACTGCGTGCTTGCCTTCAAGCCGTGGATCTTGGCTGTCGTCACGGTTACTGTGGCTCCTATCACGCCGTTTGTCGGGTTTAGGAACCCAGCGTCAACGAGTGGCTTGACCGTTATGGTCAAGGTTGCCCAGTTGCCTGCGGATGTGCCCGTCGCGTTGAACGCCGTGCCAGCAGCAACATCTGGGAACGCATTCATCGCCACGGTCCATGCGCCAACAGTATCAACTGTGGTTGCCCCAGATGGATTCCAAGTTACTGAGTCGGCCTTGCCGCTGATGGATTCTCCTGTCGTTGAGAGGGCTAGGACGTAGTCAACCCAAACAATGACAGCCTCGGAAGTGCCGTCGTTCGTGAATCTCAATCCGATCATAGTGACAGCTGCGAAGTCGAGGGTTCCACCTGTTTCACCTGCAGCGCCGCTGGTGTCAATCGTTTTTAGAGTCCACGTGTTTGCGCTCCAAGTTCCGAGAGTCCAGCCCTTGAAATCTGTGGCTGACGAGTTAAGAAGCAAAAAGGCGGCGGTCCATATGGTGTTGGCCTTGTCGCTTCTGAACCAGAACCTTATGATCTTCTTGGCAGATAGGTCGAGCGCTGGAGTGGGCTGGTACCTCAACATACACTTCTGGTTGAGTATAGTTGCGGCCTCAGTACCTTTTATGGAGCCTGTTCCCTCCATTCTCTTTGTTGTGTCGAGTGCGACGGTAAATGTGTCATCCCACGCCGCCGAGTCCCAACCAGTCGCGCTGTCCGCCGTGTTGATTACTGTGGTGGCTCCGTAGTAGTAGCCTGAGCCGGTCGCTGTTGGTGTGTCGCCTTTCGTCAGCGTTGTCGAGCCCAGTGTGACCTTCGAGTTGACGGTGAATGTGATTGGGAGAGGCAGGTCGAATATCAAGCGTGCTGACTCATCGAGAGTCATTATGTCGATGCTGTGTGCGCCTTTCGTGGTTGCAGGGAAACTCGTTATGGGATAACTGAAGGCTCCGTTTACGTCGACCGTTAATGCGTCCTTAAGGACACCGTCAAGTGTCCACTTCAGGCTGGCTTCAGAGGCCTGCAAGCCAGAGCCATATAGTGTCAACGAGCTGCCGACGGTGCCGCTCGTGGCGCTCAGCTCCAGTACTCCGCCGTAGGTGGCTACAGTAGGCACCGAGACGATTATCGCATTGGTGAAGGTTGGGTTGAAGACTAGGTCAGCCACACCCACGAAAGATATGTCGCTCAGCCACTGGAAGGCGGTTACTCCTGATGCAGGCCACTTTCCATTGGTTGGAGTGAATGAGGCGAATGCAGCTGCTGAGACTTCGGTGGCTCCCTTCACTATCTTGAGGGAGGTTATTGCTGCGTTCGGGAAGCCTGTTCCCTTCAGGTATAGGGTTTGAGGCGCAGATCTCTGCATGCTGATAACGTCTAAAGTGTCGGCGCTGTCTCTGATGAAGAGTTTGGATAGCACTGTGAAGCTTGTGGAGGCTGTGTTACCGACCGTCGCGCTTGAAGCGGTCACCGTATAGATGTCTCCGAACATGTCAGGTAGCGCAACGCCCGTGGGGCCGCTTCCGCCCGTGGCACCAGGGGTTACGCTTGCAACCCAAGTGTAAGTAGTGCCAGCGACGAACTTGATGCTGCAAGCCTCACTTGCCTTGAAGCCCGTCAACGTATACTGGGGGGAATCACCAACATATCCAGAAGGCACGTTCATCGTGATCTTGGGGTTGACCGTGAAGGTGACCGGGGCAGGATCAACTGAGGATGCTAATCCGACTCCTCTAGCGTCCACCGTGTGGTCTCCTTTCGCGGCCGCCGGGATCACGGCCTGTACCTTGAACCAACCGTTCGCATCCGTCTTAACGGTGGTTCCGTTGGTTGGCCCTGTTATGCTAGGGCGAGTACCTGTGAGTTGCGTAGCCGGACCATCCCAAGTCAAGCCTACTTCCAGTGCTGCCGGGAAGCCTGTCCCTGTCACGGTGATCGTACCACCCACATAGCCTAACGACACAGAAAGGCTCAAAACGGGCCCCGGACTAGCGAACGCCTTCATAACAGCTGGACCCATCGGGCTCATTGGTATTACAGATAATAGCATTATTGCAACAACGATTGTCGACATGAATTTCTTATTCATTTTTCCTTTTTCCTCCTTTGATTTCTAAGGATCTTATTCTCTGATCCTTGTAAGCCACGATGAGTCCACAAGCCAATATATGCTTTACGTACCCCGGCGACACACGACTCCTGTGCCACAGACAAGCCACGTGTAGCCACAGACACCAAAAACATCCATGCGCAACACACAGACACAGACAGCAGTAGCCACCGTCCCCGCGAGTTCCAATGGAAGAGAACCTCGGAACGAGGGCTTGGAACAAGGAGAGAGGAATTGGCTTCGTTTCGCAAAAAAGGCTAATGGGGGAAACCAACGCCTTCAAGCCGAATAGCAGGGTAAGCCGTGCGCGAAGCATAGTTCCAACTACTATGGCTCAAAGAGACAAGAGGCAGCCTCGTCAAAGTTGACACTCCAACGATTGAAATCGTTGGATTCTCTGCTACTCATCTAAGCGGGGCCTCCGCTCTCGTGCAGAGTTAAGGGCTGTGCCAAACAGCCCCGTTCCTCAACATCTTGGTCGAGGAACCTCTTCACTAGGTTCTTAGCAGCGTTCAAGTCCGCATTATAGACAAGTCCACATGTGCCGCATTGGAAGATTGGCTGCTTGATACGCGATGTGTCCGTGGAACCGCAACGGTGGCATGCCCTAGATGTTCCCCGTTCTGACACTTGAGAGACTGGTATGCCAAGCCATGCAGCCTTGTACACGATCTGCTGCGTTAGGCGGTAGTAGGGCATGTTGCTGACGATACGATTCATGCGTCGTCCTCGTGCTCGTCCACGGATGCCCTTCAAGTTTCCAAGCACGATTGCCGCCTTCTCTTCAGTGGCTTGCGTAACGATTGCGTGGCTGATCTTGTGGCAAGCATCGTTCACCTTGCGTCGTTCAGTATGTCCGATCTTACGGATGGTCTTCAACGCCTTCTTCTCGCCCAGTCGCTTTCGCAACCAAGCGTAGTGTCGTCTGATTCCGCGAACCTCACGACCATAGAAACGTGGCTCCTTGAAAGCTCCGTCAGCGTACAACACAGTTGCCGCCAGAAGCCTCTCACCAAGATCGACAGCGAGAACATTCGCGTAATCCATGCGACTAGGAATCTCCCTCTCAACAACCAAGTGCACCCAGAACCCGCCATCCTTCCCGCGAACCACTTTCGACTCACAGAAACTCGTGCCTTCAGGGACTGATGTGTGTGGATGGACAGGTACCCAAATGCGTGTAGGACCACCGAGGGGAATCGAAACCCAGAATCTTGACAGCTTGCAGTCGTTCGTGACGAAACGAATTAGGTCTTTCCGAATCGTGAGCGGATACTCGTGTTTCGGCAGGATCTTCTTGTAAAACCGTTTCGCTTGACGCATGTTTGTCTTGCAGAGTCCCCCATCTTCTCCCGTCTGCAAGTACCTTTGAAGCCGACTATACTCTGCATCTAAGAGCCTACGCTTGTGACTCGTTAAGCCGAAGACCTTACACTTGATGACTTTCTTTGCCTTCATTTCTTGCTTTGCGCCTCGATGTACTTGCGTATTGTCTCGTTCGACACGTTCCCCGCTGTCGAGCAGAAGTAACTGCGCGTCCATAGACTCGGGAGCTTGCAGAGTTCTGGAAACTCCTTCCTGAGTATGTTGCTGCTACGACCCTTGATGGCTTTCACAATCTTATGCGGCGCTATGGATGGGTCGGCTGAGACGAGGCAGTGAACATGGTCTGGTTTCACTTCCAATGCTAGGATCTGCCACTGCTTCTCTTCTGCAAGCGTCTGAATGATCTGCGTGAGGCGTTTCGGTATTCTGCCTACGAGGACTGGTCTGCGTCGGCGCGGAATCCAAACTAGGTGATAGTTTACGAGAAAGACGCGTTTGCCTTCGTGTCGGTAGTCCACGCTTGACCGACATACCCTTGTGCACGTTCCTACTTAAACTCGCTTATCCCCCGAATCAATTCGGGGGTTTGCGCTCGCCCTGTCTGTATCATCGTAGCTCCACTTCCTGCGCAGTTCTTTATATTCCTCCATTTCTCGGTAGAGGTCTCGGGGAGCCTTCTCTCCTGCCTTCTCTCTGGCAATCTCTTCCGCCATTTCCATCGCTTCGTTTCTCGTGATGTAGATCCGATCACTTTCGTTGAGTCTTCTCTTGTTTTCTGCAAGCTCAAATTCCAGCGGTGCTTCCGCTAGGTCTTCCTCTATGTTGGCTCTCTCGCCTCTTCTGATTCGCCGAATCCTCCAGATTGATGAGGCCATCTGCTCGATCAAGATCTTCTCTATCGGGCTCTGAGATTGAAAGCTCCGACGTAGCCCTTCGCACAAAAGATTATATTCATCCGGATTTTCGAGAGGCATTACGACAAGATCCTTTGCAGTTAGGCCGTGCTTGACTGCATTGAATTTTGTTCTTGAGGCGTCTTTTGGCCCTGTTGATTGTTGAGCGTTTCTTCGGTTTGCGTCTATCTGAGCTTGAGACGTCAACAGGCCTTCACCACACACATCTTCTTCGGTGTTGCTTGGTTGATGGCATCTTGGCAGGTTGTCCCGTTGTGCCGTTGAACCTGCAGGTTTGTTCTTACTTCTCTCTTCAGGCATCTTTCCAGATTTCTCACCAACACTGCGATGTCCTAATATTCAGATCTGCAGTAAGTGAATCACTGAGTGAATCACTTTGAGAGAACGACTTGACAACCGATGCCTAGCATTGATCGGCTACATAACGATCGCGCAGAGAGAGAAAGGGTGGGTATGGTTCCGCCAGCTCTGCAAGAACTCAAGAATGCCATTCAAAACCGTGAGAGATCACCTGAGACACTTGAAAGAGCAGGGCATAGTGGAGTACGAGAAGAAGCGAAGCCCACGAGGAGCCAAGAGACTGTTCCGAATATCATCGGATCATCTCTGGAGAGAGCGAATGGAGCTTCAATGGTGCCAGAAGATACATGACTTAGTTCGGGAGGCATTGACATATCTCGGTAGTGGGTCCCTAGAGGAGCAGCTGTGTATGTACGATCTAGGTTACAGTGACCTTACACGTTCTGGAAGGCCTCGCCTCCCGGTTACAGGCATGATGCTTCTAGGTTACAGAGCGCAGAAGCAGATCATAGAAGAACAGAACGCGCCACCCAGAAGCAACAACCTACTCGTCATAGAGTGGAGCCAGATCCAGCGCAGGCGCGTGGAATTCAAGGTTCGAGTCCTTCAAAACCAAGAGATGCCTTCGCTTTGATCGACACAGCCGTCGCATTGAAAGCTTGGAAGTCGTGGCTCCATGAAGCTGGAACATGTAGAAGTCTCCAGAAGGGAAGACTTCGCTGACCGAGTCCCAGTAAGAGTTGTAAAGAAGCTTCACTCTGTTCTTCTGTTAACAGGATTAGCCAGCACCGTATCTATTCCATTGTCTTCAAGCATGTCATGAATCCTCGTCCACATGTTGACGGTTGATTCAATCACAGCCTAGCATCGCCGTACCGCTTCACATTCCTTATCAGACGCTCCATGCCACACCTCTTCCATTATTGCTGAAAGACAATTCACTGAGTACTGATCCATAGTTATCCTTGATGGATGCTCTGCAAATCTTCTTCCCCACATCTACTCCTACACTATTCATCTCCCTGTTCTTCTCACAGTTGGCTTGCATGCGGCAAACATCCATACGCCTTCGCAAGGCATTTGGAGAGCCACTCAGGATTCAGCCCAGTCACACCATCACCTTCAAAGGGTAGTAGGGTAACGAGCCTAGCCAACAAGCAGCCAAAGCCCAACATAGGAAAAGAGATTTTCATCCCGTCAACATGGAATATACATGCAAAAGCTATCATTGCAATAGCCTCGCGGTGACTTGCTCCCACCCATGAATGGATGTGGGCTTCTCGGCTCGCAGGCTACTATTTCTCTTGCCTGTTCATTCCGAGCATAGGCCAAGTCATCTGTGGCCCGTCGAGTCGTGGCCTTTGGCAAGAA
>Ga0315280_10006455_pt1 | contig 16181 bp, 10 predicted proteins | sample YL17G06_40_MG_FD_203697 | JGI IMG/M metagenome (GOLD analysis project Ga0315280, IMG submission 203697) | Sediment microbial communities from Yellowstone Lake, YNP, Wyoming, USA - YL17G06_40 | ecosystem: Environmental > Aquatic > Freshwater > Lake > Sediment | place: USA: Wyoming | collected... | reverse complement strand
CACAACGAACAAGGTTGAAGTTCGGTTCCAAAGATGGAGAGATCTATACAGGAAGCTCTTGACTAAAGCCCTGGAGCGCAGATGGTGGGTCTTGAGCGGCGCTATCGGACTATTCTTCTTGTCTCTGGCGATCATTCCTTTTGTCGGGACTGAATTCATGCCGTCCCAGGACCGCGGCATGATACTTCTTAAGGTGAAGATGCCCATCGGGACAGCGGTCGATGAAACGGACCGCGTCGTCAACATGGTCGAAAAAATTATGCTTCAGCAGCCGGAGATAAAGATTGTCACAGCTCAGGCCGGGTCCTCCTCTGAAGAAAACCCTTCTGATTCTGCCAGCAGTTTTAGCGTTGCCGGGCCGCATGAAGGCTTGCTCTGGGTCGGTCTGGTGAATAAGTCAGAGAGAAAGTTTTCCGACGCTCAGGTCCTGGAAAGAATACGAAGCAGGCTCCCGCGGCTGGAGAATGTCAAGTTCGAAGCCCTTGATATCAGCCAGATGACGATGGGCGGCAGCTTGGCCCCCGTGGAAATCAAAATCTTTGGCAAAGACCTGCACGTCATGAGAGATATCGCCGAAAACATCGTGGCCAGAATCAAAGATGTCGAAGGGCTGAGAGATTTGACCCATACCCTTGCCCAAGGAAAACCCGAATACCAAATCAAAATAGACCGGGAAAAAGCATCCAAGCTCGGGCTCATGGTCAGTCAGATCGGAAGCACAGTCCAGGCTGCGACATTGGGACGTGTCGCCACGCGCTATCGGGAGGAAGCCGAAGAGATCGACCTCAGAGTCCGGTTTAAAAAGAAGTACCGAGACACGATCCAGGAGATCAGAAACATCCCCCTTGTCACGCCCCTGAACAAGGTTGTTTACCTTGACCAGGTCGCCACGATCGAGAAAGGTGAAGGACCCGTTCAGATTACGAGAGAAAATCAGTCCCGCCGCGTTTCCGTGACAGCCAACATCGCCGGCCGGGACTTGGGAAGTGTGGTCAAGGATATCAAAGCGCGATTGGGGTCGATTGAAAAGCAGCTCCCGTCCGGCTACTTCCTTGAATTCGGCGGGTCCTATAAGGATATGCAGGAGGCCTTTGTCATCCTGGCCGGAGCTTTTCTCTTGGCCGCACTTTTAGTTTATATGGTCATGGCGTCCCAGTTTGAATCGTTCCGCCATCCCTTCATCATCATGTTCACTATTCCTCTGGGTTTAATAGGAGTTGTTCTGGGACTGCTGATCGCCGGAAGGCCCATAAACCTCCCCGTCTGGATCGGGTTTATCCTCCTGGCCGGCATTGCGGTCAACAATGGGATCGTTATGATCGATTACATAAACCAGCTCAGACGCAGCGGCGTCGAGTCAAAAAAGGCCGTCGTTCAGGGAGCTGTGACCCGGCTGCGGGCGGTCCTCCTGACTGCTTTGACAACCATCTTGGGGATGCTGCCCATGGCTTTCAGCACTTCAGAAGGCGCTGAGATGAGGGCGCCGATGGCCATTACCGTAGCCGGAGGCCTGACGGCGACAACATTTCTGACGATGTTTATTATCCCGATTGTTTACAGCCTGTTTGAAAAAATCTCTTTTAAAAAGGCCGCCTAAAGAACAAAAAAATTGGGGACGGTTCTCCCGGAGAACCGTCCCCCTCTTTTATTTTCGGCTAATTTTAATATCTCAGGAAAGCGCCGATCTTGCCGTAGCGGTCCAGTTTCGAGGGAGGCGTGATATGGTGAACTTGGCATTTCTTGTCCATGGCGGCTTCGACGCTCTCATCGATGACATCGAACACTTTTTCTGTCTTGAGCTGGCAGACAGGGCAGCGAAGATCGTCCACATAGAGAAAATGGCATTTCGGGCACAATTTTCCTTCCAGCGAGAAATTCCGAGTCACGACCAGAGTCTGAACTTCGGCCTGATTGAGTTTGCGCAAGACCTCTTTCACGCCTGAAACAGCCCGGCCGCCCTTTTCGAGCTCCGCAATAAGCCTTTGAACGATCCCTGTTTCTTCTTCCTTTTTCAGTCTTTTTTCAATTTCGATGGCTTGTTTGAGGATTTTATCCTCGGAGTCGTTGGAATTTGTTTTCAGCCAGCCTTTGAGCCTCTCCTTGAGGTAAGGATGAAGAAGGGGTTCAAGGTCAGACCGGTATTCTTCTTTGCAGCCCAAGAAAAGCCAGTCAAATTGATCTTTTTTGAGCAGGTCAAAGGTCTTTTGGGCGGCCTTCTTAAAGTGATCGTGAAGATGGGCATCAATATGCCGTTCTATTCGCTTGGATTCGTAGCCTTCCCAGCCGCCTTCTCTGACTCGACTGGGGACATCGCTCGTCAAGCTGTCGAGGAGGGCGATTTCTCCCATGAAAATGTCGAACCAACGGGCCCCTCGCCGCTCAAGAATAAGAGCGCAGATGCGATGGCACTCGTCGAGGATGGCCGAGAGAGGCCGGACGTAAGGGTCGCGGTCAAGGATGATGCGGTTTCGAGGAGCCTCGGGCAGGGCAAAATCTTGCCAGAAATTTGCGCCGGCGCAAGAGAAAATGGCCAGGCCGGAAGAGTTCAAAGAAGGCAGACTTTGCGCGCCGAAGCGGCCGACCTTCTCCAGGTCTTGCTGAAGGGATTCTTTTTTATTCTTGCTTATATCCAGGCCTTCAAGCCGCGCCCGACCCTGGTTGAGCAGGTTCTTGAAGGATAGGGTGATCTCTTTTTTGGTCAGCCGGCCTTTGTCTGTGTCGAGATAGAAAGAAGTGGTTAAGAAATTTTCGTTCTTGCATTGGGCGAGAGCTTTGATTTGCTTTCGCGAAGATAGTTTCATTAAGCCTCCTTTTCCGGTTGAAGATGAAGAAAAGAAAAAGCAGACGAAGTTATCCTTTCTTTATTTGTTCTTGAGTTTTTCCCTTTTTCCAATCCCGGCTTGAAGGACCTTTTCGCGGGGTCTATCACGCACCCTTTAAAATAAGAGGCGAACCATCATTTGTCAAGTTTTTTTGGGGCCGGGTGAGCATCTTCGTTTTCGTGGCCATCAAGATCTCGATAGGGTGGCGCGGCGCCAGTCCCCGATTTCAAGACTAAGTGCGCCCTTTCGTAAATACTGTAACGTATTCAATATCTTTGGAGGGCGCACTTGGGGAGTGTCGGGGGGGTAGGCCCCCCTGACAGGGTTACAGTGGAAGAAGGCGACGAGCAGGAGCATTCTGGAGCGCCATAGGGGCGTTAGCCCCTGTGGAAGTGCCCCGTTTCGCCTCAAAAATACGTGATAGCATTTATGAAACGGGGCACTAAGACGAAGGGGGTGGGCGGAGAAGGCCATCCGGAGGCGAAGCGGAAGGCTCGGGCAGGGGGTTCAAAACACGTTGATTTTCCCCGGCGCGGAAAATCAACTCCCATTCGTCCTTCGCTCTTCTCTCCTTCGGAGAGAAACCGTGCCCGCTCAGGACTCATAGGGGTTTTTCACCCCCTGCCTTTCGCCCTAACTGAGAAATGGGGGCAACTTCGCGGGCCTTCGAGCCCACACCCGAGCCCATACGGGGACGCGCCGTGATAGGACCCTCTTTTTGATCTGCGTTTTCAAGAAAACGAAGATGCTTACTCCCCGCGCTTAGACTTTACCTTTTTGGGTGAGCTGGTTATAATAAACGCGGCCAGGCCGGGCGAAAATCGGGACCTCTTTAAGAGCGTCCGAGACTTTTCGCCCAAACCTCGCTTATGCGGAAGTGGCGGAATTGGTAGACGCGTAAGCCTCAGGAGTTTATGGCCGCAAGGCCGTGTGGGTTCGAGTCCCACCTTCCGCATGTTGCCTTCTACATGTCGCTGGAACGGTTCTCGTGATGAGAACCGTCACCTTTATCATGAAGGATGTCCTTCTTATCAATCCCTGGATTTACGATTTTACAGCTTATGACTTCTGGCTGAGGCCGCTGGGCCTGCTTTATATTGCCTCTATCCTCAGGGAAAACACCGACTGCCGCATCCATTTTATCGACTGTCTGGACCGCCATCACCCGCTCCTTGAGACGAAGTTGAAGACGAAGCCAGACGGCCGAGGCCCTTTTCCAAAAGAGGAAGTGGCCAAGCCCGACGTGTTGAAGGATATCCCGAGGCGATATTCACGTTATGGAATTCCGGTCTCACTCTTCCGGCAGGAGCTTGAGCTTCTGCCCCGGCCTGAAGCTGTTCTCCTGACCTCCAGCATGACCTACTGGTATCCAGGAGTGCAGCTCGCCATCGAGCTCATCCGGCAGAAGTGGGGCACGGTCCCGGTTATCCTGGGCGGGCTCTACGCCACGTTGGCCTCGGAACATGCCCGCCGCTTCGCTGGGGCAGATATTGTTGTCCAGGGTCCCGGCGAGAATGCCATCCTGCCGCTGCTCGGAGAAATCCTGGGCGATAGAGGTGTGCGGACAACGGAATTTAAGGGCTTAGAAGAGATGCCCTTTCCGGCATTCAGCTTATTGAAGAATAAAGACAATCTGCCGCTTCTCACTTCCCGAGGCTGTCCGTTCCGCTGTTCTTTTTGCGCCACTCCTCTTCTTTATCGAAATTTTGAGCAGAGGTCTTTCTTGTCCGTCATCTCTGAGATAGAAATGAACGTGAGGCAATGGGGGACAAAAAGTTTGTCTTTTTATGATGATGCTCTTCTTATCGGCAAAGAGAAACATCTCATCCCGCTCCTCGAGCGCCTGGCGCAGAGAAAATTTCCCCTAACTTTCCATACTCCCAATGGGCTTCATATCCGCGAGATCGATGTGGCGGTGGCGCATCTGTTCCGCCAGGTCGGCGTCCAATCTCTCTACCTCAGCCAGGAGTCTTTTGATGAAGAGCTCCTCAAGCGGGCCTGTCCTAAAGTTACACCGCAGGATTTAGAAAAAGCTCTCGGCATCCTGGAGAAAGCCGGTTACCGCCGCCAGGAGATTAACGTTTATCTCCTGGTCGGGCTTCCCGACCAGGACTTCTCGCTTATTCATGAGAGCATCCTCCGTGTCCGCCGGCTTGGAGCCAGGCCTCGCTTGGCTTTTTTCTCTCCAGTCCCAGGGACGGCAGAATGGAGCCGGCTTGTCGCCAAAGCCTATCTCCCCGCGGATGCCGATCCGCTGCTTCACAACAAGCTGACTTTTGCTTATCTGTGGGGAGGCATTTCCCGTCAGGAATTCGATTCTTTCAGGAACCTTCTCCGAGAGGAATCTTAAAGCCTTTCCGGCTGCGCAAGCATCTTCGTTTTCGTGACAAAAATGATCTGCAAAGGGTGGCGCGGCGGCCGTCCCCGCAACGCGCGTAGCGTAGGGGACCCTTCTTTTTTAGGGGGCGGAGCGAGGACGGCCGGGCTCGCGCCGTGACAGGACCCTTTCCCCAATCTGTGCTTTCACGGAAACGGAGATGCCTCTCCCCAGCCATTCGGGTTCTTGCATTTGCCGCCTGATAGGTTTATCTTAGAAAGTGGGCTTATTCAGACAACAAGACAATCAAGAAAGATGAATAACTCGGGAGCGAGGAGAAGGATTCTTTTTCTTATTGTCGGGCTCAGTCTTTTTTTGGCCGCCTCTCTTATGCCCGCTTCGGAGAGCGAGCTTCCTTCCCCTTACAAGAAATGGCTGGACGAGGAAGTGGTGTATGTCATATCACCAGTGGAACGGGAGGTTTTCCAAAAACTCTCGACAGACCGGGAGAGAGACCTTTTTATCGAAGCCTTCTGGAAGCACCGCGACCCGACTCCGGCCACGGTAGAAAATGAATTCAAAGCCGAACACTATCGCCGGATCAATTATGCCGATCATTTTTTCGGACGAGAAGGGCCAAAACCCGGGTGGAAGACAGACCGCGGCCGGGTCTATATCATCCTCGGCGAGCCCAACGACATCCAGAGGTTCGAGGGGAAAACCCAGATTCGTGCTTCTGAGGTCTGGTTCTATCAGGGCAAGACAGATGCCGGGCTTCCGCCTGGTTTCAATCTCGTTTTTTTCCAGCAAGCCGGTGTGGGTGAGTATAAGCTCTATAGCCCCACCAAGGACGGCCCCCAGGCTTTGCTGACGTCCTATACTGGAGATCCCCTTGATTATTTGAGCGCTTACAGGCAGCTCCAGGAGATAGAACCCAGTCTGGCCGATGCCTCTATTTCTCTCGTCCCTGGCGAGGAGACCACTATGATCGGCCGTCCCTCGATGGCCTCGGACCTTCTCATCCAGAGAGTGGAGACCGCCCCCCAGCGGCTGATTGAGGAAAAATATGCCCAGAAATTCCTCGAGTTTAAAGACATCGTCGAGGTGGAGTACTCGGCGAACTATATCGGCAGCGAATCCTTGGTCAAAGTCATTCAGGATCCTTCCGGCATCTCCTTTGTCCATTTCTCCATTGAGCCCGAGAGGCTGTCGGTCGACCAGCATAAAAACAAATATTTCGCCACCTTGAAAATGAACGGCACTGTTTCGAGCCTGGAGGGAAAGCCTATCTTCCAGTTTGAAAGAGCCATCTCCTTGGATCTTGATGAAGAGAAAATGGGCCCGGCGAGGCGCCAACCGCTCGACATCCACGATATGTTCCCGCTTATTCCGGGAAAATTCCGAGTTTCCGTCCTGGTCAAGAATGAAGTCTCGAAGGAATTCACTTCACTTGAGCAAACTGTGGCCATTCCCGGCGAAGATGCGGCCTATCGCCTGAGTTCACTCATCCTCGGCTATCGAGTTACGAGGCCGGAGAAAAATCAGCCGAACCTCAAGCCCTTCCGCCTCGGCCCTTATCAGATTTACTGCCAAGCCAATAGAGTTTTCCTCGCCAAGGACTTTCTTTGTCTCGGTTTTCAGATTCATGGCCTTCATCCGGAGACAATGGGAAAAGCTGAAGTGAGATATGCCTTTCTCAAGAATGATGAAGCCTTTCGCTCATTCTCAAGAAAAGCCCCAGAATATGCTGAATTTCCCAACATCCTGGAGCAATTTCCCTTGACTGATTTTCCCCCGGCTCACTACGCTGTCCGGGTGTCGTTGCTGATCGACGGCCGGGAAGTCGTTTGCGACAGTGACCAGTTTGATGTCACCCACCTTGAGTCGGTCAAGCGGCCCTGGTTTTATTCCAAGATTCTTCCGCCCTCCTCTGATCCCGTCTATGATTATCTAATCGGAACTCAGCTTTATAACGCCGGCCAAAATGAGGAGGCCATCGCCCGGTTGGAAAAAGCTTGCCAGGGACGCCCTGATTCGGTTGATTACGCCCAGAACCTCGCCCAGGCTTATATGACCAAAGGAGAGTACAAGAAAATTGAGCCGCTCCTTGTTCCTTTCTTCGGCCAGGACAAGCCGCCCGGCTATGAACTCTATCTCCTGCTGGGTAGAGCTTATCAAAAAACCGGAAAATGGGATAAAGCCATTGAGACATTTGACCGGACAATTTCCCATTACGGGACGAACATGATCCTTCTTAATGCGCTTGGAGAATGTTACTTCCAGAAGGGAGATGTTAACGCGGCTCTGACCGCCTGGCAGAAGTCACTGGAAATCAGTCCTGATCAGCCCCAGATCCGGAAGAGCATGGAGACCTTGAGGGGAAAAAATGAAAAATAGGCTGGGGTTTCAAGTTGCCGCAGTTTTGTTTTTGCTCATCGCGGCAGCCTGTCGCGTTGACAAACTCGAGCAGCAGCTTGGGCCTCAGGATGCGGAATTTTTATCCCAGGTCCGCTACATCATCACGAATGAAGAAAGGAAAGCTTTTCTCGCGGTCCCCGATTCCGATAAGCCGCAATTTATCGAAGAATTCTGGAAGCGCCGCGATCCCGACCCCGACACCGAGGCGAACGAGTTCAAAATCGAGTATTTCAAGCGTGTCGAGAAAGCCAACCGGCTTTTTATCGGTGAAGGCCGGCCTGGATGGCTCACGGACAGAGGGAGGATCTATATCCTTTTTGGCCCTCCCAGCCAGCGCTCTACCACTCCCATGACGGGAGACGCTTATGGCCGATGCCAAGAAGTCTGGTATTATGGGGATTTTCCGGTCATTTTTGTGGATACAAACTGCAACGGCAATTTTATCCTGGCGACTCTGAATTTAGAGCATCTCCATGACTTTAATGCCGCTCAGGCAGCTGCCCAGAATACGATCGTTTCCGAGAAAAAGCCGCAAATCGATTTCGACCTCAGCCTCCAAAAAAATGCCAAAGTGGAATCGCGGGTCGAGGGCCTGGCGGTCATTGAAATTCCCGTCCGCTCCATCTGGTTCTCCTCTGAAGGGGGAAAGCTCGCGACAACCTTTGAGCTTGAGCTGGAAATTAGGGATAGCAAGAATGCGCTCCGCTGGCGGTATAAACACAGCTATGATGTGGCCATGACGACAGAGCAGCTTAAAGAGAATCAAAATAATAAATACAAGATCGAAATACCCTTTGCCGTGGATCAAGATGTCGCCGCGTTTCGCCAGGGCAAGAACAAGATCCAGGTCGTGCTCAGGAATACAACCGGGAAAGAGGAACTCCGCAAGGTGGCGGAGTTTAGCCTTTAAGGATAACGGAGGGAAAAATGCCGTCAAAGATAAAAAATAAGATGGTTCTTTGGGCTGGGCTTATTTTAGCTATTTCTCTCCTCGGCGGGCTTGGTATTTTCGTCCGGGCCCAGGAGAATTTAGGGAAAGGAAGAATAACCGGCACGGTAGTCGATGAAAATGGGGAGTCCGTTGAAGGGGCCCTGATTGTGGTTGAGCTCGTGCGGGGCAGGACAAAACTGGACGGCCAGTCAGACAAGAAGGGCCGTTTCGCCGTAGCCGGGCTGGGATCAGGGACGTGGCGGATCACAGCTTCAAAAAATGGCTATGCCAGCTCGTCTGTCGACATGGACGTCAGCCAGCTTTCAACCAACCCGCCTATCGCCTTCACCTTGAAAAAGATATCAGGGTTGGAGGCCTTCTCCTCGGATAAAGATTCTCAGAAAATTTTTGATCAGGGCACTGCCCTTCTCAGTCAAGGAAACTACGATGAAGCCTTGAAGGCCTTCGAGGAGTTCGCGGCCAAGTATCCTGAAATTTATCAGGTCCATCTGAACATCGGCACCTGCTACCTCAAAAAGGGCGAATCGGATAAAGCCGAGGGGGAATTCAAGCTCGTCTTGGACAAAGCCATGGCGGCCCAAAGTGATAATAAGAAGGATGCGGCTTCAACGGTCCGGGCGCTCTCCGGATTAGGCGAGATCGCGGTGAGAAAAGGAGACTTCGAGACAGCCAGGAAATATTTCAGCCAGGCGCTCGAGATCTCGCCTCAGGATGAAGTCGCGGCCTATAATGTTGGGGAAATTTTTTTCTCCAACCAGCAGATCGATGAGGCCATTAAGTATTTTGAGCTGGCGACCCAGATCAAGAAGGACTGGTCGAAGCCTTACCTCAGACTCGGCTATGTCTACCTGAACAAAGGGGATTTCGCCAAATCTCTCGAGTCTTTCAATAAGTTCGTCCAGTTGGACCCCGAAAGCCCCGAAGTCCCTCAGGTCAAGAATATCATCGTCACTATCGAAAAGATGAAAAAATGAGACCGTTGCTGCGGCGCGAGAAAAAACGGGAGCTGTTTGTTCTGGGGTTTTTATTTTTGCTCTTGGCTCTTTCTTCGTCCTGCCGGCTTTACCAGCTTCAAAAAAAGCTCCCGCCGATTTATGGCGATTTTCTCTCCAAAGTCCGCTACATCATCACCAGCCGAGAGGAAAAAATCTTCCTCGAACTGCCTGATGCCGAGAAAGACCAATTCATCGAGGAATTCTGGAAGCGCCGCGACTCCGATCCCGACACCGAAGAGAATGAATTCAAGATGGAATACTTCGACCGCATCGATCAGGCGAACAAACTTTTTCTCGGGGAAGGAAAACCGGGTTGGCTCACCGACCGGGGGAGAATCTATATTCTCTTCGGCCCTCCCCTGGACAGAATCACTAACCCGGTGGGGAGTGACCTCTCAACCTCGTGCGGGGAAATCTGGTATTATGGCGGTTTTCCCGTGGTGTTTCGTGACCCGAACTGCACAGGTAGCTACATGCTGGTTACCTACGACCTGACTTCTCTTCGCGATATCAACCTCGCCTATATGCACGAGCTCAGCCTGGCCCAGGCTCAGGCCCAGGCCCAAAAGACATTTCCCCGGGAGAATGACCTTTTTGATTTCAGCTGGAAAGTCAGAAAAAAAACCGCCGAACCGGGAAGAATCGAAGGCATCGTCACAATCTCTATTCCTTATTCCAGGATATGGTTTAAAGAAGAAAAGGGAATTCTCAAGACGGAGATAGAGGTCCATTTGGAGCTTCGTGACGGGGAAGGCCGGCTTAGGTGGGAAGATAAGGATAATTTTGAGATCGCCCTGAAGGAGACGGAGCTTAAAGAAAAGCAGAAGGCTTCCTCTGACTTAGAAATTCCTTTTGTCCTCGAAAAAGATTTAGAGGGGCTCCGCCAGGGAAAAAATACATTCCATTGCCGGCTAAAAAATCTGACCGGTGGCGAAGAACTCCGAAAAGTTATGGAGATTGTCTTCTGACGAATTCCGCTTTTTCCTTTTGTCAGAAGCTCCACCTAACTCCCAGACGGAAGGAGCGGACGCCGTAAACGCTGGTCACCATTGCGTAAGTCGATGAAAGCTGATAAACCGGGGGGTCATTGTCGAATCTGAGGCGTGGAGCCGGGTCTTCATTGATGTTAACGCCGCTGTGCCCGGCCAGATTGAAGATGTCCACGTAGAAGTTGAGCCTCCCGTGCCCGCCGAAGACGAAGCTCTTTTCGATTCTCAAGTCAAGATTTGTGAAGGGCTCTCTTCTCCTGGCGCCGGGGACCTCGGCATTGACGCCGACATAGGTCTCCTGGACAGCCGGGAAATCTTCTGGAAAATAGACGCGGCTGATCGTCCTCCCCCAGGGGGCACCGGAGAAGTGCTGGAAGTAGGCGCTGATGATGATATCATAGGGAAGAAAGTATGTGCCCATGATTTTGATCTGCAGAGGCCGGTCGAACCAGAGAGGGCCATAAGCATTGATGAGCGTATTGGGGTCGTTGAATGCCGTGCTTTTGCCTTCTGTGGGACCAAAGGTTGCTTCAGAGTTGCCTTTAAAGGAGCTGTAGAGGATCGAAGCTTTGAGCTGCCATTTATGGGACATCCGCTTGTCAAAAGTCATGATGGCAGCCCAGTACTTCCTCTTTGCCTCAGGAGGGTTCAACCCTTTCCAGGTCGGGACCGGACGGTCGGCGCGGAGGCCGTAGACGGTAAGCCTTTGGTCGTCTGATGTTCCCCATTGCCCGTCCCAGCCAGGATCAGTGAAGCTGAAAGGAATCCAGATAGGGCCCTTATCGTCTTTCGCGCTCGGGTCGCAGCCATTGTTGGCATCCGTGTCTTCGATGATATTCTTGTTCTGCTTCCGGACAAACTGGAGCCCCATCCTGAAGTCTGGGACAACCTCCTGCTCGATTCCTGCCAGGATTTCGTCCAGGTAAGGCGCTTTGAGGTCTTTGACGTAGTAAGTATAATCAGGGTCTTGGTTAGGATAGGACTCCAGGACATAGCTGTCTTCAGGGGGGAGATCCAGCAACTTGTTGCTGTTCAGGTCATTCCAGTAATAGTTGACCGATCCGGGGCTGAAGATCTGGCCGGCGTTGTATTTGGCCGCCCAGATAGGCTCGTAATACCGGCTGTAAGAGACCTTGATGGCGGTCTTGCCGTTTCCGAAGACATCATAGACGACCCCGATTCTGGGTGAGAGGGTAAAGAAATCGACAACTTTTTTGTAGGGAGTTGTCAGGGAATCAAAAGGTGAAGTGGGGCCGATCTCGGATTGCCATTGGCCGATGAGAGCTTCGAGCAGGGCATTGGAATCAGTGATTGCCGGATTGAGCAGCGGGGGCCCGTAGGAATAGCGAAGCTTTGGTCTTGACTGGTCAGGTTCATACTGGAAGGAATAATCGAGGCGCAGCCCGATATTGACGGCTAACCTTCCGGCCGTGGCGCTGTCCTCAAGAAAGCCGGAGATGCGCCGGACATTGTCCTGGACATCCCAATATCCTGCAGCCGGCGGGGAGTAGCTGATGCGCAGCCGGCCCTGCCTTAGGGACGGGGAATAATAATAAGGGCTGCCGGCGGCATAATCGTCATAATACAGATAATAAGGATTTCCCCTGTACCAATCGCGGTGGTATTCCGACTGCTCGAATTCGACGCCGGCCTTGAACTCGTGGCTGGCGTTGAGAAAATCGTCCTGGAATCGTGTCAGCGATACGGAAGCCAGCATCTTTTTGTGGACAGATTCGTCGTTATAAGCCGAAGCTCCCCACCAGATATCCTGCTTGTAGTCAAAGAACGTGGGCTGATCTTGGGTCTGAGAGATGATCGGGAACCGGCGGTTGATATAGGTGCCGCGGAAATCGACAAAGGTATTCTGGTCTAAAATATAGTTCACTTGATGAGTCGTGGTGTAAATGTTTTCATGATCCCATTTATCTGTTTGCTCGAAGGCTGTGTCTCCCCCCCCGCTGTTCTGGTAAACCGGCTCATAGACATGGTTGTAGTGGAACATGCCCATGTATTTGATATTCTTAGTGGCTTGGACGGTCAGCTTGGCGAAGCCCATCCATTCTTCGTGTTTGTAATCGTAATGAGGGCTGTTGGCAAAACCCAGTTTGGCCATCCGGATTTCCGGGTTTCCGGGCATGGCTTTGTCCCAGGCATAACGGCGGCCGTTAAGGAAGAACCAGGCTCTGTCCTGCATAATCGGCCCCCCGATGTTGGCCGAGATGTCCTTGGAATCGGTCAATTTCTCGGGAGGGTCGACCTGGAAAGCCTTGATTTGTTCAGCGGAAATCAGGTTGCTCGAGAAATCCTTCCCAAGGTAATAAAAGGTCGCACCGCCCGACATTGTGTTGCCGCCGCTCTTGGAGACGATGTTGATGTAGGTGGAATCCGTCTGGCCGACCTCAGCGGGATGCGCGCCGACTTCAAATTCGATCTCCTCGTAAACATCAACATTGATGTTGGCCATGGAATAAAAAGTGGCCAGGTCGTTCATGGGCACGCCGTCGAGCGCATAGAGCTGGCTGCGGACTGTTCCTCCTAAGATGGATGAGGTCCGGCGGTACTCGACACCTTCAGAGATAGCTCCGGGGAGGGAATTCTGGATATCGTAGAGGTCGCGGTTCAGCGGGAGTCTGGCCAGAAATGGGGCGGTGTAGTTCACGCTCACTTTGGAAGCTTCCACATCGACAACCGGTGAAACGGCTATGGCGGTCACTTCCTCTTCGACGGCAGCGGCTTCAAGCTCTATGCTCAGCTCGATTGTTTTTCCCACGCTGACGATCAATCCTTTCCGGACCGCTGTCTTGAATCCGGGCATCTCGGCTCTTAATTCGTATTCGCCGGGAAAAACGGAGGGGAACCGGAAAAAGCCTGTGTTTAATGTCACATAATTGTTAATTCCCATCATCGCCGGGCCCGAGATGGTCACGGTAGCCCCCGGCAGCGGCTTCCCTTCTTTTTCGATAATCCTGCCGGCGATCACGCCCGTCTGCCTCTGGGCGAAGCTTATCGAAACGAACCCGAAAGCGAGGAGCAAGGTCAACGAATATTTGATAAGATTTGCTTTCATTCTTCCTCCTCTTTTTCTTTTGTTCCTTTTATTTCGATTCTTCTTCAGAAAGATGGAAAAAAATTAAGCCTGCTTATCAGCCCATTGGTCTTTGGCCCAAGAGGCTGCGCCCATGAGCCCGGCGTCATTTCCTAAACTTGCTTTCTTGATGGAGCAGCAATCGAAGGAGGCCTTATACGACCTTCGACGGGCTTCTGCCGCGGCTCGGGGAAGGAGCAGCTCACCGCTGGCCATCACTCCACCTCCCAGCAGGATTTTTTCGGGGTTAAGAAGATTAATGGCGGTTCCCAGTCCGATTCCTAAGTAATATCCGGCTCGTTCGAAGCTCCTCCGCGCGGCTTCGTCTCCGCGCTTAGCTCTTGCGGCGATCTCTTCGGCCGTGAGGGTTTCGTCTGTTCTTGTGAGTCGTCTGTAATTCCTGATGATGGGGCCGGCTGAAGCTTCCGTCTCGAGGCACCCCTGGGAGCCGCAGTTGCACCGTTCCCCCTCAGGGTTCACGACGATATGCCCCATCTCAGCCGCAAACCCGCACCGCCCGTGCAAGAGTTTGCCGTCGATGATAATTCCAGAGCCTACCCCCGTGCCTAAAGTCAGGAGGATCATGTCCCGGACGCCTTTTCCGGCGCCGCACCGGTACTCGCCATATGCGGCCATATTGGCGTCATTATCCAGCCAGAAAGGAACTTCGATGAAGCGGGAGATGGCACCGTGGAGGCTAAAATTGTCCAGCTCGGGGATATTCGGCGATTGAATGGTTTTATGTTCCTTGAGGCTGAATATTCCTGGAATGCCGAAGCCGACGGCTTTGATCGTCTTTCTTTCCTTTTTTTTCAAGCCTTCCCAAACCTCGCGAAAAAGCTCAACAAGCTCCCTAATTTTCGGCGGCGTCGGTGCTTTGTCTTTGAAGACAAGCGTGTTTCGCTCATCCAGCAGGCCAAACTTTAGCTGCGTTCCTCCCAGGTCAAATCCGGCGTACAAAGGCATGGTCACTTCCTCCTCGATATGGCGGCATAATTCGCGGGCGCGAAGAGGAGATCATTCAGGCGGTCGATATTCTGATTCAGGATGGCGGTGCGCTCGTCGGCGCCGGGTAGATTCTTGAGCCGTTCGTTTTCCAGGGCCATGGAGTATTTGATTTCCACATCCTCAAATCCAGCCGCTTCCAGCATGAATTTGAGAGCTTGAGGATGGACGGGTTTCTGATGGGAAAGGTCTAAATAGTAAATCTCGACAAGGGTGAAGACGGAAGCGGGGTTTATGGTTTCAAGGATAAGCGTCCCTTCCGGGCTGAGCTTTTGGCAACTCAGTTCTGTAAGTCTTTTCAGCTTGGCGGGGGAGAGATGCTCAATGACCTGGGAGGAAAAAATCCCGGCCAGCGAGCCGTCCTCCCATTCAGCCAATTTCTCCAGGATGTCGCCTTTCTGGCAGCGAAGACCTTTGTCCAGGCAGATATCGATCATCTGGGAATTGCTGTCCACGCCAGCGGCCTCAATTCCGTTCTCCCGGAGAAGCTCGAGGAATTCTCCCCGGCCGCAGCCCAAGTCCAGAACAACTCCCTCTTTGGTAAAGTAGCGGAGATAATCCCGCTGCTGCTTCTTGACCTCTTCCTCCGAGCCGCGGAAGCGGTTTTCAAAACCGGCATACTGCCAATCTTCCAGGGGTTCGAGGATCTCACGAATTTCTGCCGGAGTCGGCCTTTTCTTCTTCTCCAGGACGGCCAGAAGCTGAGTGAGCTTCTCCCGCAGAAGGATGAATTTTTTCATCAATATTTTCACATCTTCATATTCGGCCGCCAGCTTATCTACGCGCCATTCCATGCTCTTGAAAATCAGGCCGACGTGGTTGCTTCCCAGGGCATCCCATTCTTTATCTTTGGCGTTGACCAGGGCAGCCTGGAGCTCGATGAGGTCGACGAGTCCCGCAAAAAAATCCTTGGTCAAGGTGGGGTTGTGAAGGAGCGAGGCGTCTTCAGCTTTTTTCTTTATCTCATCAAGCTTCCGGGCAAAATCATTTTCTTTGTCTTGACGCTCCTGAGCAAGCTTTTCGAGTATCCGTCTCATTCTTCCTTGGAAGGAGGATGGGTCTTTTCGGATTCAGATTTCTTTTCTTCCTGCTCTTTATCTTTGCCGCCGACAGATTTGCGGAAATTCCGGATGCCCTCACCCAGAGATTTTCCGAGCTCAGGCAGGCGACGGGCGCCGAAAATGATGACCACGATAAGAAGGATGAGGAGCAGCTCTGTCGGTCCAACCGGTCCAAACAAAAACATAAAAGCCTCCTTTGAGGACTTATCCTCAAATCACGCCGGAGAATATGCTCACGCTCTATACAAAAATTACTTTAGTTATGCCCAAAAGTCAAGTTAGGCTTTAGCTGAGAAACCATTTGCGAACCCTTTCCAGCCCTCCCAATATCATAGTCACAGAAGAAGAGATCCTTCCTTAAATTGACTCGCGGGGAGGTTTCTGCCATCATACTTTGGCGATGGAAAAAATCCGGAAATTTTCGCCCTGCTTGAAATCAAGTAGAGAGGGAGACATCACCGTTTCCGTGATGATTAAAGAGCTTGCTGAGCATGGGTCCTGTCACGGCGCGTCCCCATATAGGCTCGGGTTTGGGAT
>Ga0315280_10006454_pt1 | contig 16181 bp, 8 predicted proteins | sample YL17G06_40_MG_FD_203697 | JGI IMG/M metagenome (GOLD analysis project Ga0315280, IMG submission 203697) | Sediment microbial communities from Yellowstone Lake, YNP, Wyoming, USA - YL17G06_40 | ecosystem: Environmental > Aquatic > Freshwater > Lake > Sediment | place: USA: Wyoming | collected... | reverse complement strand
GCACGCCCAGGTTAGCTGATTTGATCTTGTCATTGCCACCGAGTGCGTTCCGCAACTGTGCCGGCCCTCATCTGGACAGCGGTCAACGGCAGAATCTGTCAAAATATCAATTCGCCACTGACAGGCGTCTTCCATCGCCTGCGCTATGACAATCTGACCTCGGCGGTGAAGAAGATCCTGCGAGGATACCAGCGAGAAGAGACGGCGCGATTCATCGCCTTTCGGTCGCACGCAGAGCAGCCCGGAGAGTTCTGGAGTGGACGCGAGTCCATCGAGATTTTGGTTGGGCGCCCTGCCTCCCCGCGCGGATGGGGAGTCTGGACAACGAATCATGGTCGCGATGAGGTCGGGACAAAGAATAACCCCGCGCCTCTCAAGAATCCACAGTTAGCGGGTAAACTTACTCAGGATAGTACAAATACAGTCTAGATTTTCGCTCAGCCTGCCCCATGTAAACTGTTCCGTCCAGGCCGACCACCGTGGCATCGAAAACATATCCCTGCCACGAATAATAAGGCCGCCGGTTCACATCAATCATCCCGAGGAGCTCGTAGGCTCCCCTGGCAGGATCGTACGAGAACATTCGTGCCATCTCGTCATCATCGCCGCCTATCCCGTAGAGTTTGCCGTTGTGCGCCAAAACCAGCCCGCGAATCCGATATTGGTTCAGGGGCTTCCCCAGATTCGTGACCTGCAACTTCACGGGATCCAGGCTGAAGAGGTAACCGTCCGACGTGCCGCCGTATAGATTGCCTTTCGCATCGGATGCCCATGCATCAACGCGATTGTAGACTTCACGCCCAGGGACAGCCGGAACGCCGATTTCCAGGCGTTCCAGCTCCTGGGTTTTCATGGCGAAGCGATAGAACTTTCCGCCCTCGCCAGTCGTGAACACATTGCCTTCACTGTCGACTGCCAAAGCACGGCCGACATTCTTTTCGTTCTCGAACTTCTCCCCGGGAATGATGTCCTTGGCCACCCGCCCATGCGTCTTCATAATGCCGGATTCGATTGCGTAGCTGAAGAACTCGCCGTCCGGATAGGTAAGGCCATAAACGACCCCGTGTATCCGATCAATCGTCAGACTGTAGATGCCCTGGCCTTTGACCGGAATACCCAAGTCTGTCACCGGGCAGGGCACATTGATCCTAATCCGATTCCTTGCCTTGTCTTCGCGCGGAGAATATTTGAGCAGGTGTCCGCCATTGTAGTGATCATGCCCTTGCCCGTTATTATCGATAGCAAGAGCGGTTCCAATGTAGATGTCGGCCTGCCGGCTGACCTCCAGCGAGTGGTGGACCACTTTGGCGTCTGGCAGAGTCCCCAGCGGTTCCACATATCCATGCCGAGGGTCAAGAACGAACAGGTGGCTGCGCTCGCCGCTGGTGGCGCCATAAATGCGCCCGTCTGGGGCAACCGCGAGCGCCCGAATCTCCGATTCGCCCGCGGGGATGACGTCAACCGGGGCATATCCTAGGTCGCGCAAGTCAATCCGTACTTGTGATACCACCGAGGAGTCATAACCGCTTTCCCGCTGTGCGCACACGGGGACAGTCGATGCAATGGCTACGGCCCCGATCAACCAGATGCGATGAACTCTCATAAGCTGGACTTCAAGTTACGTCCGCGGCCGGTAGATGATCAACGCCAGTCGGTAATGGACGTTGCCAATTTTTCGCGCAGCCTCGGTGGGCCTACCTGCTTCGGATCGCACTTCAATCGCTCCCACGAAGTAAATCGTGCCGTCTGGACCCGTGGTGGCGGCATTCGTGCCAAGGACACGGCGACCGTCTTCGAGCAACATTTCGCCGAGGTCTTCGGCCCTGCCAACCTTAAGGTCGTAAATGAGGAGGTGGGAGGTGGCCGGCTCGGAGCTGCCGAAGTAGTCGAATTCAAGACCCGCGGCGGCGTAGTAGAGCTTGCGGTCGTGGCCAAGGGCGAGACTCAAAGTGGGATAGGGGAGGTCCCGGCGCTCCTCAAATCCAGCGATGCAAAGCTGCCCCAGACGGCGAATTTCTCCCTCCGGGCCGGCTTTGGGATCGAACGAGAATAAGTTGGATGCACTCTCCTCGACACCGTAGAATTGTTTTGAAACATCATCCCACACAACCACTCGCCAGGCTGTTTCTGACTTGTAATAATCTCGGCCCAGAGAAATACCTTTTGGGCGGATAGGCAACCGGAGCGAAAGCTCGGAAATCCTATCGGCTCGCGGGTCATACCTGAATATTTGCCCTTCACCGAAGCTGCCGTACACGTTCCCCTTGTTGTCGATCCCGAGGGTGCGGCAGATGGATTCGAAGTTGTTAACGCGGCCCTTGTCAATGGCCGTGTGCGCTGCCACGTCGTAATAAACGAAGTGACCGCGCGGATGGGTTAACCCATAGATGCGATTCCAGACTGGATCGTAGGCTCCGGTGTTGATCCCCTCGTTCGGGCAGGCCAGCCCCAAGTCTTCCAGGCGGTCCGTTTTCGGATCGTAGGCCATCCAGTGCGCGCCCGGATACCCCTCCTTGGTTGCAAACCGCGCGTAGTCCCACCAGTAGCCAGCGTGCGTGCCAAAATAGACACGCCCGTCTTTGCCCTCGCCGAATTTGGCATGGATCTTGGATTGAGGTCCCCGCTTGAGGAAGGACTCACCGCAAAGAGCCGTCAGGTTGCCGAGGTCGCGCACGCGGTCAGTCTCCGCATCGTAGTACACCAGGTGTCCATCGCCACCGTGGCAGGCAAGCCCGGCGTACACCTTGCTGTCAGAGGCTGCGAGCAGGGCCGCCCAACTTCCGTCCATCTCGGCCAACCCGGGGAAAACGCGGTAATCCACTTGGACGGTTCGCGCGGGCGCGCTGACCGTCCAGCCTGCGCAGGGCAGGATCACCACAAGCAGTGCCGTCGCAATCGCTGGTTGAGCCATGAGAGGACTAATCCCTTTCTGGCGAACCTCCGACGCGGAGGTTGTTCAGCAGATGAAGATACTGAGTAACTGTTTCGACCTCTTCGCTGCGGCCCACCACACGGAAATGGTCTGGTCCCCCCGCAACCGCGTAGGTCGCTTGCGTCCACTGATAAGTTTGCCGGGCCAGGGGTATCCCAACTGGACTCTTCATGGCGTCCACCGGAGAAAGCAAGACTAAAGGCCGGTCGGCTACCGCAGCGGCCACATGCGGAAGATCAAAGCGCTGCAAAACGCCGGGCACGATGATATCGGCCGCGTGCAGATAACGATCTACTCCTGTGAGGCTGCGGTAAGAGAGGAGCCCACCATCACAGACCGTAGCGCGGATCCGCGTATCCAAAGCAGTTGCGTAGAGCGACCACAGGGCCCCCATCCCGTGGCCGATCAGCCAGACACCACTCGGATCTACATCCGGACGGGTCAGGATATAATCCAGGCTGCGAACAACATCCTGCACCCGCATGCCGAATAGCGACTCGTTGATCTCCCAGGCCCAGTAAGCCATGGCAGTTTCGGCGTCGTCGAGGTTCCGGAATTCGCCTGAAGGCTCCTCATCCGGATGAGGCGGCTTCGTATCTCCAATGCCGCGGACATCTATCGCGGCCACCAGATAACCCCCGCGAGTGAGTTTCTCCAGCGCCCCGAACTCCATGGCCTCTGCTTGTTTTCCGGCCCCGCGGACGTAGAGAATGGCGGGTGAACCACTCCTCTTTTGCTCGGGCAAAAAAACCCATGTGGGAATATAAATCCCTGACTCCGAGAGGAACTCCACCTTTTCGATTCGATACCCCTTGCGGGGTGTCGTAACGATGTGCCGGACCCCGAGCGGTTCATCAGACTTGTGGTAGTGTAAGAGCTCTTTGATTTCGGCAACTATCTCGGCACGGAACGATTCCAATTCGGTTCGAGTGGAAGGAACAGTTCGGCGCGGGGGAAGTTTCGCCTGCTTTTTCAGGATTAGCGAGAAGATGGTCTCCCCCTGCTGAGAATAACGGAGCGACCCGTTGGGCGTGCAGTATAGGTTTTCGGACGGTTCAGGTGTGAACTCGGGTTCGCGTGCCGGGCCACGGCGATTGTAGAACCATCGGCAGAACCAATCCGTAGCGGCGAGTCTCAGCTTCACCGTCAACGCGTGCGGGTCCGTGGCCTCTTCTGTGGCGAATCTCTCCGGCACACCAAGCTGCAGGTACCTGGCTCGGATGTGGCGGGCAGTTTCGTTGACCTCCGGCAAGTAGTTCTCGATTGTCACCAGCAGCGGTCGCGGCGCAATGGCAACGTGGACATCACATAGGTCAATTCCGTAGATCGCCGCTGGGAAGAAGTGCTGCTCCGCGTCCCCCGTCCCAATGGGCGTTTCCGGCCGGATCTCGAGCGGCCACCGATGCCGGGTTCCTCCTTCGTGCATCACCGCACAACGGATCCGCTGGTCGACGGCCGAAATGAAAAGCGTGAGGGTTCCACCCCCCGAATGGCCCGTGCAGCCGATTCTCTCCGGGTCCACCTCCGGCCTCGTCACGAGGTAATCGACGGCGCGCATGCCGTCCCAAATGCGGTACTGTGTCAGGTTTTCTCCCAGCAGAAAGAGAAGGTGGCCGGGCATGTCGTGTTCCCACGTCACTGGGCCCCCGATTTCATTGCGGTTTGTCTGCGGGTTCCAATAATGGCGCCGCTCGCCCTGCCCAATCGGATCGTAAGCCAGCACCACGAAGCCGGCCTTGACAAGGTTCAAGTACAGGAACTGATATTCCGGATACATGCGCGCTTCCGGGGAGTGCCCGCAGGGAGAAATGACCGCCGGAAAAGGTCCCGCACTGGAAGTAGGGACGTAGAGGTTGGCCGCAACCCAGAAATTGGGCCGGCTCTGAAACATTACATTCTCGACTCGATATCCATCCCGTTCCAAAACCCTCACCTCGACCGGATTCAGGGGGTTTTTCTCCGGGAAGCCGCCCAGCATTTCAATGATTCTCTCTCGCACCCATCGATTGCGCTCTTCCACGCCGGCAGCCGTCTGAATCTTGTTGCGCACTTGATCCCATTCGGTGGCCGATGCGTTAGTCTTCTTTGCCAGATACGACAGGAGCATATCGGGCAGCTCTTCACTGTACGAGCGGGCAGAACCGGGGGCAGCAGACGCTCCTGTCCTAACCGCGCCCCGCAGCCGCAGCCATCCTGCGCCAAGGGGCAAGGCGGCTGCTTGCAGTAAAAATTGCCTTCGATTACGGCAAGTACGTTCACTCATGAGGATGGTAGATAATCAACGCCAGACGGTAGTACGTGCTTCCAATCCGCCCTGCGGCTTCGGGAGGCTTGCCGTCTTGAGGCCGAACCTCAATGGCACCGCCGAAATAGATAGTTCCGTCCGGTCCTTTATCCGCGGAGTTTGTGCCGATGACGATACGACCATCCGGCAACCGCATTTCGCCGAGGTCTTCGGTTTTGCCGTTCTGGAGATCGTAAGTGATGAGGTGGGAAGCCCCCAGGCCGGCACTGCCCGCGTAGTCAAATTCGCGGCCGGCTGCGGCATAGTAAAGCTTGCGATCGTTTCCCAGCGCAAGGCTAAGAGTGGCATAGGGAATGTCTCGGCGGTCCTCAAATCCCGGGAAACAGAGCTGTCCTAGACGGCGAATCTCGCCATCCGTGCCCGCGTAGGGGTCGAACGAGAACAACGTCGAGGCGCTTTCCTCCACTCCGTAAAACTTCCGAGTCTGCCTATCCCACACGACGGCACGCCAAGCGGTTTCTGATTTGCTGTAATCCCGGCCCAAAGATATCCCCTTTTGTCGAATGGGCAGGCGGACGGAAAGTTCGCGCAGAGTGTCAGTGCGGGGATCGTACTTGAAGATCTCTCCCCTGCCGAAGCTGCCATAAACGTTTCCTTGATCGTCGATCCCCAAGCTGCGGCAGAGGGAGTCCCAGTTGTTGATCCGTCCCTTGTCCCCCACCACCCGTTTCGCCAGATCGTAATAAACAAAGTGACCTCGCGGGTCGGTTATGCCGTAGAACCGGCCGAAGCGCGGATCGTAGATTCCAGCGACAAGGCCCTCATTCGGGATACCGATGCCAAAGTCCACGACACGGCTCGCCTTCGGGTCGTAAGCCATCCAGTGCCCGCCAGGATACCCCAGCTTCGTGGCATGGCGAGCGAAGTTAAAATCATGGCCGTATTGAGTCGCGAAGTAGATGCGCCCGTCTTGGCCTTCGCCGAATCTCGTGTGAATCTTAGCCTGGGGGCCGCGTTTCAAGAACTGCTCGCCGCAAAGTACCGTCAGGGCGCCCACATCGTGCACCGTGTCGGCCTTGGGATCGTAATAGACCAAGTGGCCGTCCCCGCCATGAAGCGCCAAGCCGACATGCACCTTCCCGTCGCTCCCCGCGAGTAAGGCAGACCAGTTACCATCCATACTGGCCAATCCGGGAAAGATGCGAAAGTCCACTTGCACAGGTTGCGCGGGCGGCTGCGCGGCCCATCCGGGGCATGCCAGGGGCAGAAGAACCCACAAAATGAAACGGGTCACTTCGCTTACTCCAATTGGATGACTGCCAGGCTGTATGTCTCCAGGCGAGGCACAGTAAAGCTGACTCTGCCATTCTTGATCGTGCCGGCGAAAGATTGCGCGGTGTCCGCATCCGGCGAAAGCAGCGAGACCTTCCTCAACTTTTCTTTCTCCGGTATCTGCAAATTCACTTCAACATTCCTGACGGACGGGGTTTGTCGCACATTGTAGTTGAGCAAGTGCAGCAGCATTTTGCGTTTCTGTTTCATCTCCATCAGTTCAGTCACCACGGTCAGCGGAGCAGTAACTTCCAGGGAGAGACGTCCGCCCGCAGCCCATTTGACAGAATCGACCAATGCCTTCCAATTGGCAGGCAGTTTCCAATACTCGCTCGTCATACGGGCTGAAGGAGGTTTTTCAACAGAGGGTTTAACCTCCGGGATGTAGGCAACTCGCCCTCTTCCAACCGGGGTTCGAACCGGTGAGATCCGCAATAAGTCTTCCGGGGTGCGGGGACCGTGCCAGGGCGGCGCATCCACTTTCAGTAGATCTTTCAGGCCGAATTCGCGCCTTCGCTGACGCCATTCCGTATACAAAGACGAGTGCTCCGTTACAACGAGGCCGCCACCACCCTGGACGAACTTGCGGATGAGATCGAGCTTTTCCTCATTCAAACACTCCTGATCGGCCAAAATCAGTACGCGGTACTTCGACAGATCTCTCAGATTGTCATCAAAGATGATGTCGAACGGAACGTTCGCCTGAATCAGCGCCTGTTCGAAGAGCATGGTGCTGACGGCTGGGCGGTCATTGTTGAAGCCCATCGTTGCGAAGGAATGGAGCACCGCCACGTCTGCAACGTTCTCCACATCCAGATAATGCTCGAAGTTCTGGTGGAAGAATCTGATGTACCTCCTCTGGTCTTCCGGCAGATCGTACCCGGCCAGGATGCCACCCACATCCCCGAGGCATTGGCGGCCAAAAGCCATCGACTCGGCCATCTGCAGCGTGCTTCCGCCCTGGCCCCCTGTTCCAACCAACAAAGTATTGTGCAGAGTACTGGCCATCTTGAATGTTCTGATCCGGCTGACCAGGATTCCATCATTGCTAACTCCCGCCGCATCTCCCTCCTCGGTCCAGACAGCATCCATGTGGGAGAGCAGTCGCGGATAATCAACCCCCTGTTCCCAGATTGTGTTTCGGCCGGATATTCCGGAATGAGGGTTCGATTCTACAGCGACTTCAGGGTTCAGTCGCCGGAGCAAGTCTTCCAATTCCGCGTAGTAGTTACTTAAAGTCAGGCACCGAAAATCGGCCCACTCTTGAAAAAGGGGATCATTGATTACGCTCATCGGCCGGTCGTACCGGGGGGGAAGAACGTAACGAATATCCGAGAAGCCAAGTCTTCTCTGAAGCTGTTCAACGGAATATTTGCTTCTCAAGAAATCTCGGAACTGCTCAACGGCGAGAGGGTGCTGGAAAATGGCTGGCTCGGCTTGCATGCTCGTATTATCGAAGTGGATCAGATCCGCTTTGAAATTCTCCTCGGCGAGTTTCAGAACTCGCCGCATGTAATCTCTGTAGCCCGGGTGCATGAAATAGACTCGCTTGCGGAAGGTCTGGTCATCATAGAAGACCGGCCTGCCCAGAAAATCCGGAACAAACCATCCCTCCGCCTCAGGTTTTTCGAGTAAGAAGGTTTCGTAGGCGATCGTACTGCCGACATAGACGCCTAATCGCAGCCCGTGCTTTTTGATGATGGCGGCCAGATGCCTGGCTTTTTCAAGGTGTTCTCCTTCCGCCTCCAGGCCGAACCCTTTATAGAAGTGGACGATGACCACCGTCACGCCAAGGTCCTTGAGTTTCTCGATGGCTTCCTCGGTGTGTTCTCTTTCGTAATCTTCTTCCTGCCAAGTCGGATTGCCGCCCCTGCGTCTTTGGAAGATGGGCATGCTGTCGTGATTCGATACCAGGACAAGCGGCGTGCTACTGAGCCATGCCGGTCTGGGCTTCAGTTTTTCTGCCTTCTGCGCGGCCGCCTCGCGGCTGGAACTTGCCGGGGATATAAGTACCGAAAGGAGGGCCAGAATGGCGGCCCCCAAACAAACTCGGTTGGCTTGCCTCTTCATGGATGTTGTAACCTCACTACAATAAGGCTGTACGTTTTCAGGTGCGGCACGTTGACTACAATTCTTTTGTTCCTTGCAGCATAGGTTGCAGGCTGGGCCTTCTCTTCGTCCGGAGAGAGGAGAGAAACTTCTTCCACTCTGTTGCCATCGGGGATCTTTAGAATAACCTCAATTTTACTGACGACAGGAAATCGCTGCACCCCATAGTTAAGGAGGTGCACGAGCAGTTTGTTGCTTTTTCTCTGCTCCATCAGCTCCGCAGCGACCGTAAGCGGCGCCTTGACCTCGAGCGAAAGATCGTCGCCGGCCGCCCACCTTACGGCGGCGGCCAGTTCCTCCCAATTGGCCGGAAGCTTCCAGTACTGGCTGGTCATCGGCGCCGTGGGGGGCTTCTCGGTGGCGGGCTTCACTTCCGGGACGTACACCACCCGCCCTCGTCCGATCAGGTTGCGCATCGGGCCGGTCTTCAAAAGCTCATCAGGTTCGTTTGCGGCATGCCAGGGGGGTGCTTCCACTTTTAGAAGGTCCTTTAGCCCAAAATCGCGCCTTCTTTGCCGCCATTCCGTATATAGGGACGAGTGCTCCGAGGCGACAAGACCGCCGCCCTGGTTGACGAACCTTCTGATCAAATCTAGCTGTTCATCGTTCAAACACTCTTGGTCGGGCAGAACCAGAACGCGGTACTTTGAAAGGTTCTTCAGATTCTGATCGAAAATAATATCGAAGGGAACTTTCGCCTGGATCAACACCTGTTCGAAAAGCATCGCGCTCTGCCACGGGCGGTCGGTGTTGAAACCCATGCTCGAATAGGAGTGAAGTACGGCGACATCGGCAACGTTGTCCACATCGCGGTAATCTTCAAAATTGTTGACGAAGAATTTGATGTATTTGCGCTGATCTTCCGAAAGCTCGTAACCCCCCAGCACGCCTCCCACCATACCTAGGCTTTGACGGTTATAGGCCATCGATTCAGCCATTTGCAGTTTCCCCCCGGCCTTTCCAGATACGAGGGTGCCGTCCGGGGAAGTCTCGGCAGTGTAGGTCAACACTCGCTTGTTCAGAACGGTTGCCATTTTGTAGGTGCGGATTTTCGAGACCAGGATCCCCTCGGGTGTGACGCCCGCTTCATTCCCTTCCTCGGTCCAAACGATGTCCATATAAGGCAGCAATCCGGGATAATCGACGCCTTGATCCCAAACGGTGTTTCGTCCTGATATTCCCGAATGGGGGTTCGTCGAGATCGCGATGTCTGGGTTCATTCCGCGGATGAACTGCGCCATTTCAGCGTAGTAGCTGTTGAGCTGGTGGCAGCGAAAATCGGCCCACTCTTGAAAGAGCGGATCGTTGATGGTTCGGAGCGGTTTGTCCCATCGCGGGGGCAGGACGTAACGAACATCCGAAAATCCTAATCTCTTCTTCAGGGTCGCCGGCGGGTACTTGTTCCGCAGATAGTTGCGAAAATCTTGAATCGCCAGCGGGTGTTGAAAGATCGCCGGTTGAGCCTGCATGCTTGTATTGTCGAAATCGATGTCATCGACCTTCAGATCTTCGACGGCAAGCCGAAGCACCCGTTTCATATAGTCCCGATAGCCCGGGTGCATGAAATAGACTCGCTTGCGGAAGGTCTGGTCATCATAAAAGACCGGCCTACCCAGAAAATCAGGTGCGAACCAATCTTCGGCTTCGGGCTTTTCCAGCAGAAACGTTTCGTAGGCAATCGTGCTGCCGATATACACGCCCACTCGGATGCCGTATTTGTGGAGCAAAGCGGCGAGCTTGCGGGCATCTTCCTGGTGGTCCTTTTCGGCTTCCAGGCCGAACCCCTTGTAGAAGTGAATGATCGCCATGGTCACGCCCAGATCCTTCAGCTTTCTTACCGTCTCTTCGATCTGTTCTTTGCGATAGTCATCCTCCTGCCAGATAGGATTGCCGCCTACGCGGCGGCGGAAGATGGGCATACTATCCCAATTGCCGACCACAATGAGAGGTTCGTTTGCCAGCCAAACCGGTGGGGAAATCCCTTCCTTGCTTCCTTCAACCGTTTGTCCGGCATTTCCCCTGCCTTGAAGGAATCCTAGGCCAGCCAATGCAATCAAAAATACCAGGATGAGAGACGTGAGTTTCTTCCGCATACTCGCTCTCTTACGGCTTTTTATAGTCGTGCGAGGGACGGCATGGAGCTGTGGGCCGTTGTGGTGAAGAGGCGGGGCGCGTAACGCCCCGCCCTCAACTTCATGCCCTAGAACTCCAGACGCAAACCAAAATCGATTTCTCGCGTCGCGGGCTCGCCGTTTAAGACCCGGGCCATTGAGTTGATCGTCGCGACCGTGCCCCGAGAACTGATGTTAGACCGCGGTACCGCGAAGTTGGGATGATTGAACGCATTCACCATGTTTACACGAAACTGGAGCCGCACGTTTTCTCGCAGGGTGAAGTACTTCATCAAGGCAAAGTCTAAATTGGCGATCCCGGGACCCGTGAGTACGTTGAGCCCTGTATTGCCGAACCTGCCCACGTTGGCAGGATCTGTGCAAACCGGGTTGTCGCTGGGGCATCCTGGAATCGCGAAGGCGGTTGCATCAAACCAATCGTTGATGGTGCGGTGGTCGCTCGGCAGGTTGCCGTCAGCGATGCGGTCCGGTCGCCCTCCAAAAGTGGCGGTGTTGGAAGGATCGAAACCCCTAAACGAGGGGGTAAAGTACTGGCCGGTTTGGAGATTGACATTCCAGCCTGTCCTCCACCCGCCCAGCACTCCCTCGACCCAAGGATTGGCGTTGCCCAAAAAGCGCTGATTCTGTCCAAAGGGGAGGGCATAGATTGCGGAGGCGTACGCGCGTTGGGCTGTAACGAGCCCGTTGTTGGCCTTTTCCACCGCACGGTCGAACTGGTTTTGGATCACTTGGCCGCCATAATTCGAGCCGCCTGCCCCCGAATCTTGCGTATCCGTCAAATCTCGGGCCCAGGTCCAGCCGGTGTTGAACGAGAGGTTCTGACTGTACTTCTTCGTTGCGGCGACTTCCAGCCCACTGTAAAACTCGTTGCCGCCGTTCGTCGAATAGATGATGTTGTTGTAAAGGGAGTAAGGCCGGTTGCCAGCGTCGAAGGGAACCGTACTCGGTGGCAGTTGGTTTAAGTTCCGCCGGTAAATCAGGTTCGTCGTTCGCGTGCCCACATAGGAAACGCGGAACCCGACCCCGCCCACTTCCCGCTCGACGGTCAAGTTCCACTGCTGTGTATACGGCATTTTCATATGCGGGTCCTTGCCCTGCACATCCTGAGTGCCCACCGGAGCGATGGCCGAGCTCAGAAAGGGGTTGGGAAAGCTAAACAGCGGCACGCCATTGGTGATGGAGTTGATATAGGTCGCGCTACCGGAGAAGGGTCCGCCACCCATGTCGTGCATGATCAGTTTGTCCACCAAGTTGCTATAGATTCCATAGCCGCCGCGGATGACGGTTTTGGCGCTGCCAAACAGTTTGTAAGCAAAGCCAAAGCGGGGCTGAAAGTAACCCTTGCGAAAATCGAGCAACGAGTTCGCCGGATAGCCAGCCTTGGAAGCCGTCACCACCGGGATGTTGGACGGGAAATACGGATTGAGCTGTGAGACACCGTTGTCCGGTATGACCAGCGCCCCCGTTTGCGGGTCGAAGCTGTACATCGCCCCGAATTTATGGTGGTAAGGTTCTTGCAATTCCCAGCGCAGCCCATAGTTCAGCGTGAGGCTACGGCTGACTTTAAACTGGTCCTGCGCGTACAGGCCCATCGTCGTCCCTCGTTCGTAGCGCGGAGGGGTAGGGACCGCCAGCTCCGTAGTTTCCGGGATTCCCAGCAAGAAATCCGCGTAGCCGAAGCCCGTGAATACTCCCGGAAAGTTATACGCGCCGTACACCAGCGAGGTAATGGATTTTTGGTTTAGTTGGTCGCGAACCGCGTCGAATCCGAATTTCAGGAAATGCCTTCCGCGCGTCCAACTCAAATTGTCGGTCCATTCCCAGGTGATCCCTGGGTTGTCGTAGAAAGAATCGTCGTAGTCGTCGTAGTCGATGTACGTCACGGGATCGATGCGCAAGATCGGCGCATTATGAATGCCGACGGTCGTGATGCCCTGGAGGCCGAACTGCTGGATCAAATCGCTGCCAACGACGTCAGGGTAATACTGGTTGCGGTGGTATGTGGCGCCCATGCGAAATTCATTCACCACGGTCGGGGACAAGGTATGGGTCCACGAAACCACCGCGCTGTCTCCGAAACGGGTCTGGGTCACGCGGCCGATGGTCGGAACGATATCCGTATATTCCAGGGGCATGCGCCGCCAACTCACGCGACCGAAGATTGCATCACGCGTGCTGGGGTTATAATCCACGCGCGCGTCAACTTGGTTATACCGGGTGAAGCCCGTGGTCCCGGGAAACTGGTTCTGGTAGTTGCTGGACAACTCCCCCGGAGGGCCGGAGTTGGGCAGCGGGAAGAGGCCATCTTGTACTTTTTGCGCGACCGAGCTGATCATCTCATCAGGGATCAGGTTGTTCGGGAACGGCTGTCCGGTGAACGGGTTGGTCAGCTGGGTGCCATCCGGGTCGGTGCACACCCCACCGGCATCGTACGTCGCGCACAGGCCCGAAAAGTCCCCGTCCCGCCATTCCGGAAGGGGGCTGTCCACAAGCATGAGGTTCTTCGCTTTTTCTCGCGAACCTTCGTAGTCGACGAAAAAGAAGGCCTTGTTCTTTTTGATCGGTCCCCCCACGTGGCCCCCAAAATCGTTATAAACGCGGAAGGGCGTCGAGTCGCTGAAGAAGTTGCGCGCGTTCAGGGCGTTGCCGTTATAAGTGTAGAAAGCCGCTCCATGAAAGTCGTTGGTACCTGACTTCGTGACTACCGTAAAGTTCGCGGCCACCGCAAATTCGGCAGGAGGATTGGCGGTCACGACATTGACCTCTTGCACCCCATCCATGCTGGGTTGGACGGGACTGGCGCCGAGCGCGTAACCCATCACCGCAATTCCGTCCATGGTCGGTAACGTCCCGGTCCCTTCGCGCACGCCGTTGACGATCGGTAGGCTGGTGTACGAGACGGAACTCGTCCCCGTGTTAAGGAAGATAAATGTGTAGAAGCCTTTGTCGGCCAAGTGACGCGACATTTCCAGGGGTAGCTGCTGCAGCTGCTGACTCGTTGTCACACCGGACAGGGAACTGGTTTCCGTATTAATCGCGGGCGTGGCGGCCCGGACCTCCGTAACGGTAGCGGTCGCGGCCAACTCCAGCCTCGTGTCCACGTTGAGAACCTGGTTCGCGGTCAAGACCAATCCGCCCCTCTCATACCGTGCAAATCCCGGCGCCGTGACCGTAACCCGGTAAGTCCCCACATTGAGGTTGGGGACGTTGAACACGCCGCTCGTGCCGGTGGTGACTTGGCGCGCAATCTGTGTTCCCTCGTTGGTGACTGTGACGTTAGCTCCCGGAACGACCGCACCACTTGGGTCCGTCACCGTCCCGGTAATGGATGACAAGGTTGTTTGACCAACACCGAGGGAAGTAAGGCAAAGAAACAGGCAAACGGATAGCGCAACACACTCTATGAGGGCCCCAAAATGTTTTCGCATGGTCCACCTCTCCTGCGGGGATAGTCCTAGAAACCAAGCTGCGTACAACTTGCCAAATAAACCCCACCCAACCCATGATCCACGCTCACCTCTCAGGGGGACTGGAACTAGTTCCAACGCCACGTATACAAACAGGCGAGCCGAAACGCACGCAAAAGATAAACGAAGGCCATCCTGTCGTCAAGCTAATTTAACCGGGAATTCCATTTTTGGTTCCCGGTCATCGTGCAAGCATACACTAGCACCCTTCCCTTGGCGCTTACAACTCGGATTCCCATCCGGGATGCCCTGGCGACTACTTCAACTGCGCCCGGAACCATTCCGCCAAGTTTGCAGTTGGCTCGCCTGCGCGAACACACAGAGCGGCAGGCGACGTCTTCCCATACGCCTCAAAAAGCGCTGCCATCTGACTCTTGAGGGTGGCGTACGGGATCAGATGATTCCGTCCATCGACCAGCTGTGCTTCGCCAGAACCTCATCGGCGTCAGTTTCGTGTTGACGACATTTCCTGGGGCTGTTGGGGGTGTCACCAGAGTTATGGCACCTTAGTGCTTCGAAGCGGTTGTCGGAAGACTCGGGGAATCTTGAAGGAGTTTGGGTGTCGCTGGTGGCTTGCGGGTTTACTCCGTCTGAACTGCGTGCCGGGCGATCAGCCTGTGGGTCGCCAAAACCTCGTTAGCGTTGAATTCAGGGAAGTTAGTGGCTGTCGTCAAACAAGCGACCGGACATCGGTCCGCGGTCCGACTTGCGGAGGGTTAACCGTTAACGCTGAGCCCGCACGCATGTTTTGTGGACCACAGGCCTCTATGCCCTCGATTTAAGGTCCTGTTCGGATTTGACCTTCCCGATATCGCGTCGACTGCGCTGGCGCAGTTCACGCAAAAGTTCCGCCGGGCTCATTCGCTGCAAGGACAGTCGCTCACGAAGGAACGGGACCATACGGGAGACCTCCTCCTCCCCATGAGTCTTCTTCAACTGCCGGACGACTTCGTCCAGCAGCTTTTCGTCCTCTATACGCCGGCGCGCCACCGCCCAGCGTCTCTGTCGATAGCTCCCCAGCGTCCGTTCCGGAACGCGGATGCCGAATTTCTGCTGCACCTTTTTGGCGATCTCCTGCACGGGTACAAACGTGCTGAGTTGTCCGTCCACGAACTCCTGGAGGCCTGGATACTGGGTATCCAACTGTTCCACTGCAGTCTTGCGCTGCCGCCTACTAGCTCCAAGCGTTTGGTCATTCACGCTCTGTGCCTTCAGGTCGTTCGAAACCATCCCCCTCGTGCAGCAAGCGCCGGTTCGAGGCGCCGCTCACCCAGGAGCTACTCGACATTCTACTGGAATCCCTGCCCGATTGCTGCCCGTGTCTGCTTCTCCCTTGGCTGGAGGATCTTCCCGGTCGCCGAGCTGGCAATTGGCTGAAGAGGCTGAACCCTCCGCCAGAGGGTCGGCGCGATTGTCTCATCTGAAAGGCGGGCTTCCTGCACCTTTGATCACCTTCCTGGTCGCCCATAAGAGCCTGGGCCATTATGCCCACTAATTGAAGGATTTGATCCCTGGCTCCTCGTTACCGAATTCCGCAAGGGTGGCACTTTGAAAGCTCCAGTTAGTAGGCACAGCAGGTGATGTCGGCGGAGGCCAACTTTCTCAAAAACTGTGCAAAATCCGCGTAACTTGTAGCAGATATTACGCATATTGGTTGTGGGGCTAGGTGGTGAAAGCACCTGTTGAAAACAAAGGGCTTGCCGCCCAATTCCCACCCATTCCCACCCACTCCCACGTACGGCAACTTCTCTCAAATACCCTGCCTACCCACAGTTCCTGTGACCGTGCACAATTCGTGAGAAATATGCAGAGTAAGTGCGAAAAACTGCTTCTCTGCCAGTCGCAATCCGGCTATTTCCCCCCGCCGGACGGCCCCAGTTCATCCCCCAATAAGATGACTTCTTGTTGATCACGACACACAGTCAAAATCCCCAGAGCACGATGCAGAAGTGTATAATCCCCTG
>Ga0315280_10006452_pt1 | contig 16188 bp, 17 predicted proteins | sample YL17G06_40_MG_FD_203697 | JGI IMG/M metagenome (GOLD analysis project Ga0315280, IMG submission 203697) | Sediment microbial communities from Yellowstone Lake, YNP, Wyoming, USA - YL17G06_40 | ecosystem: Environmental > Aquatic > Freshwater > Lake > Sediment | place: USA: Wyoming | collected... | reverse complement strand
TCCTCCTATAGTAGGAAGCCAACAGTGGAATCAACGCCGAAAAGTCTAGCAGGCTTAAGAAACGAGCCGTATCAATAGGATCCTGATCTTGGAGTGGTAGATCAACAACACAACATTCCATGAGGGCGGCTAACCCTCAAGCCGCCCAAGATCACCCCAAACCCAGACCAATCAAAAAGACACAGCCGCAAAAGCGAAAATTAACACGAAACATCTCTAAATTAGAAACCCCCTTAGGTTTCTCTGGGATGGCTCTTCTGCGTGGCGTTCAAGTGCTGTTGGCTATTCTCTCTAGACGTTTATGTTTTTGCTCTGTCAGCTGTCGATTCTCGCCTTGGTATGGTTCGTTTCGCGTCAGCATCACATGCATGATGGTCAGCATCTTGCGAGCGACGGCCACGACAGCTTTGCTAGAGCCATGCCTCTGCTCGATCCGTTCGTAGAACTCTCTCATCCTTGGGTCGTGTTGTCTGGCAGATTGGGCGCATTGGGTTAGAATCCATCGGGCTCGCTTGCTGCCTTTCCTCGTGATGTGGCCTGTCCAACTGGTTTCTCCGGACTGGTGGACTTGTGGTGCTAGGCCTACCCAGCTTGCGAGCTTCTCTGGTGAAGCAAATCGTTTCACGTCGCCGATCTCGGAGAGCAGGATCATGGCTGCGTAGTAGTCAACGCCTGGCATGCTCATGAGGAGTTTCGCTTGTTCTTCGTCTACGGCGTCTTTGGCGATTTGGACATCTGCGTTCTGGATCTCGCTGTTGAGTGTCTGGAGGATTTGTAGGTTGGATCGGAGGATCTGTTGATCTATGCTTGGAAGGGTCAGGTTGCGTAGCCATTCTAGGCCTTCTTTGCCGAACAGGTCTGAGTAATCGTATGGTTGGTCGTGTTTGTCTAGGATTGCGTGGATGCGGTTCTTGACTTCCACTCGCATCTTTAGGAGGCTGGCTCGATGTCTGATGAGTGTTCTTCGCTCTCGATTCTTTCTGGTTGGGACGTAGCTTGTAGCCACAAGATCGCCTCTTAGCAGGTACGCCAGCATCTTGGCGTCTAACTTGTCCATCTTGACTTTGGCTTCAGCTATTGCCTTTGTCCTCAGGGGGTTCGACAGCTTGACTTCGACGCCTTCCTCTTCTAGCCTGTCGTAGATTTTGATCCAGTAGTTGGCTGATGGTTCCACGACGGCTTTCACGTCTGGGTCTATCGACCTTGCCAGATGGACCAGGCATGAGGCTCCTTCGAGTGTGTTGTCGAATCTCAATTCACGTTGGATTCTGCCGGCTTCATCCATCATGGCTGCTTGGCAGAATCGTTTGTGGATGTCTATTCCAACGTATACCGCCATCTCTACTTCGCTTCCATTCTTAGTGGTTGGCTTGAACGCGGCACTCACCTATTCGCGCGCGGAGGCGCATTCAATGAGCCGCTCCAGAAGACTGCCCATTCACACACCCGACCGACCTTGGTCAGCGCGCACTCGGGCTTACCAACCAGAGAGAACCGATGCGTCCACAAGACTAGAGACTTTTCATCCCTTCACACGCAAAACTACGAACGGTGTGGGCTGCGCCGCGCCACGCCGAGGACGTTATAACGCTCTCGAATACCCGGTATGGGATTGGATTTGAGGCGGCGCAGAATCTGGTGTTTATGTGAAGTTACCTGTCGTTGAAAAGTGGCGGGTTGAGCGAAGTCGAAGTCCGATAATTTATAATGGTATAGCGGTTACAGCTGAATTCTGATTCCCTGTAACAACGCGAGGCCACACAAAGTGTTGTCGTTGAAACCCCATGATATGAATTGATCAACGTCAGCCTGAATCAACGGACCGGCGCCGGTGTAGGGAAATGTGTAAATCGAAGTAGTCGAGAAACGAATAATACAAGGGAGAAAGGTTTGTCAGATGATCGGAGTTCAATTCCTATTCTCGTGGGAAGCATCGGAATTGTCTTCGCAACTATCTTCGTGCCTGTTCTAGTGATTATCTTCGGACCAGTTCTACTCCCCACGATCCTCGCAGCAGAATCCTCGAACACAGCCAATGGTGCGCTGATGCAGACCGTTGCATTGACCAATGAGCTGATGCATTCGCCCGACGCAACAGTAGGTAGTGCAGTAACGCAGTATGCGCCATTTCTCATGGCTGCTCTGGCCGTCGCTGCTGTGATCTTTGAGAAGTTGAGTCAAGTGTATTCCGCGTACCAACTGGCTAGAGATGCAAAGAAGCATCTGAGTCCAAGGTCATCCTAGCACAGAGCGACTCATGAATGGCTGCCGATGTGCGCTAGAATCCAAATCAATAAGAGCAGTTCTATCGCGAATGCGATCCTCGTCATAATAGCACGGACTGCGTTCGTTCAGTCCAACTCTTCAACCAGAGTTTGATAGCTTCCTCAAAGGCCTTGGTTAGTAGAACGGTGTGAATGCCCCTATTTCACGCTCGGCTTCCATAGAGATTTCGGGTTTAGCTTTGCCAGAGTCATGTGCAACCTTGAGTCAGCGGGGGCGACAACTATGATCTTAGGAAAAGTCCGCTGTCGCTCAAAAGAGAAAGGATTACATCCTTTTTGAGTTGATGAGTGAATAGTAGGAATCTAGGCGTCAACATCGATGGTCAGGAAGAGCGTTCACATTTGCCCTAACTGCGGAACTACCGCCCTACATGGCCAAGCTTTCTGTGGCAAGTGTGGCCGTCAATTGACAGCTTGCGCATTCTGCGACGCAACAAACCTTGTGGGATCAGGCCACTGTCACAACTGCGGGAAGCAACTAGCAACATTGATTGTGACGAGACCGCCCATGTTGAACGCAGACACTCTAGGCGCGGACAGAATTCTATCCAGCGTCAGCTCGCGTACCGCTCAAGAAATAGGACGCGACGTTGACGGGGACGTCCTCAAGTATCTAGAAGAACACTGCGGTGAGATCTCGATCACGCGAGCTGCAAACGACCTGGGAATAACTTTGGAGCAACTGGCAGGAGCTCTCTCACGCTTGCAGAGCAAGGGGATGATTCAGAGAGAGCAAAGGGGATCAGAGAGCGTGAGGGTGAAGCTTCTTGAGGTCTAGACTCCTTCTAGCCTCGACTTTCGCTCTGACGCTTCTAGTGCTAACACATTCGGCGTTGGTTTGGGCTACTGACTTGACGAGGCCAACCCAGCGCGAGCGGCAGCTCCCCCGGCTCATCGACGACATATACGATTACTGTTCCGCAGTTGAACAGAGGTACTTGAGGACCTGAAGCTAGGCACAAGAGATTCTCATGACCTCTGCAATGTGTGCATGTTCTCGTATGTTATGAACGCGATGAAGCTTCCAAGTAGCTCCAAGAATGCGCCGAACATCATCAAGCCCATTGCGATGTCAAACGGCGCGGACCAGTGGCTAACGTCGTAACAAGCCACATAGAGGGGCAGGCAGAACTGCCAAGACGGATTATTCAATGGGATTTGGTCGTGGACGCTTGTAATAAGATCCCAGTTCAGCCATAGACCGCCGAAAATGAAAGCCATTCCCACGACAATCACAAGTACACCTAAGGCAAGGACGTACATGTGTCCACCGCGTAGCTGTTGCATCACACGCGAAGACAACGGTCTTGACGGTCCGTAGAAGGGTTTCCTTAATGCCTTTCCACAGACATGACAGAAGGTTGACGACGCAATATTGGTTCCTCCACAATACAGACAGAAGTTTAGCTCCAGCCCACACCTGCCACAGAACTTCTGTCCCATCTGTGTGGAAAGTCCACAATTGGGGCAATTCTGAACGCTGATGTTCGGAGACAATGCGCCTTCGGAAATCCTACAAGTCAGGATGTTCTTAAACTAGTTCGGAAGGTGCTGTTACGTCTGCGGTTGAAGCCTTGAAACGGCTCAGTCTTTGTCGTTGTTACCTTTCGGTTGATTGGGGCGTTCATAAAGTAGCTATGATCTGGTCAATTTCACGAATTGCCCGAAGCATGTTTTGCCTGCTGTCAAAGAATGTACCTGTCTTGACAATTATCTCGTTCTTAACTTCGACATCCTTGAGTATGATATTGAAAAAGTCACGGGTCACAATATGAGGATAGGCTGAACAGGCTTCAGCGAATATCGTGGCAAGCACACCTATCGCTACGCCCTGAATACCACCGTAGGGGGCTTCTGATCTGGATAAATCAAATCGCTCATTCTTCAGCTCAGCTACACGCATTTCTTTCTCCCATGCTCTCAGCTTGTCTGCGATCGTTACCAGCCTAGCCCTAGCCAGTTCTTTGTTGACTTGGATTCTTCCGATTGTTCTGGTGGGTTCAGACTTGCGGTAAATGTAAATGGTCGCTGAAAGACTTGCCAACGCAACGAGCAAAGATAGAATCGTTATCCAAGACTGGAAGTCAGAGAACATCAGACGTCAAGCCATTAGTGGATACACAAATCTTGATAAAGTTTGGCGCTGTTAGGTCTGCGGGACTATGTTTGGGCTGTCAACTGGCGGGACTTGCAAAGGGTTTTGTAGCCAAACCGTCACAAAAAAACACACAAAATCCGGGAAACTCTGACCAAACATGCTGTACTCCAATAGTATCGCTATCGGTATTGCCAGCGAGTTTATCCCCATCCCACCGAGCACGCGTTTCTCACCGATTCCACTCAAGTAGATTGTTCCGCCAATAGAGAGAGACACCGCAATCGTTGCTGGAATCACTAAGAAGACCAAGACAACGTATGACGAATATGCGGAGTAGACAGTGTTCAACAAAATAACGGATAGTATTGCATTCAGCGAGGCGGCGCCGAACATTATCAATATCCATTGGACTATGATGACTTGAGGGCCAATCTTGGTTCGGTCGATACGATTCCAAGAACTTATGATTGCTCTTAGCCTCTCGAACAAGAGAAGACTCATCCGCGATTGTCAGGCACTGAGAAACGGTGTCTCGCAAACGATACTTGACACCAGACTTGTCATAAAGGGCACAAATTGAGCTGTATTCAGACGATCAACCGAACGGTAACAGCCCCCAAAATCGGGGGGCGTTTAGGGTTTCAACCGTTGAGGTAACACCACCGTTCGGAAAGACTCTAACCCAGAGGTGTTCAATTTCGCAGTGGCTCACCGCATTGAACACAATACGTCTTTGCGTATTTCGGGTTCACGGCACCACAGCGCTTGCAGATTCGTGATGAGGGACGCGCATTCCTTACGGCGAGGATTAGCGCGAAGACCACGGCTACTATCACGACAATAAAGACAACCGCCACAACTATGGGCTCGATAACGATGGGCCCAACGGCTGTATTGGTACTACTGGTACCACTACCGGGCGTAGTGGTGACACTAGCAGTTGCTGCGGGGATTGCTACGGATTGCCATGTCGGGAAGAAGTCTGCGCAACATCTGAACGACCGCGAAGTCAGACTGTGTTGGTCAGAGCCGTCGGCGTTCATCACGTATATGTTCCAAGTAGATCTTTGTTGCGAGGCCGGGTCTTTTACCAAATCAGGAGGAAGTTCTCCCTCCCGATCGCTAGTAAATACGATCATCTTGCCATCGGGAGACCAAGACGGAAACTCATTATGCCCAATAGTTGTAAGTTGAGTTTCAGAACCTGTGCCGTCAGCGTTAACAACATAGATCTGGCCGTCGCGGAAGTTACTGACCACAATCTTCTTGCCGTCAGGTGACCAATCTGGCATTACACCAAAACTGACCTGAAGGCGGCCTTCAGCACCAATTACCCATACAGTTCCTTGATCATCAAAAGCGATTCTCTTTCCATCGGGAGACCACGAAGGATCCGCTCCCTTATTCATCATAGTCAAGCCTGTGCCGTCGGCGTTGACTTCATAGATCTCTCTCGAAACGGCATTGAGAGAAGGATCCCAACGGTCGAATGCGATCTTCTGACCGTCAGGAGACCAAGTTGGATGGCCGTCCTGTCCTGAAGTTAGTTTTGTATCCCACTTGAACATGTCTCCTGAGGGGTTTGGGATGAGCAAGTGGATTGACGCCGCTCCCGATCCCCAAACGCTTACTGCAATGCTTCTTCCATCAGGAGACCATGATGGAGATGCTAATCCGCCACCCCATGAAAATATTTGCTGAACGTCGCTGCCGTCTGGGTTCATGGTGAGGAGAATAGGATCACAAGACGAGTCTGTTGCATACTCTTGCGGCTCTGCTCTGTAATTAATCGGTACATATACCGTATTGGTTGTTGTGCATGGAGGCGACCACCAACCGCGATAGGACACGAATACAATGCGTCCGTTTTCGCCCGGGAAAGTTGCTTGGACAGATCTCAAGGGGGGATTCATTGGCCCTGAGGTGACAGCCAAAGCTAACAGTGCTAGCAACAACCAATGCTTCGCAGTCGCCATCATAACCCCGCCACGATCTGTTTCTGAGCGGATTCTGGAGGTATATGATTTGTGTCTGTGACGCTCGGGTGCACGGTCGCGGAGGTAATTGGTACAGATACAGGAAGATTCCTAGAAGCCTACAGGAACAATATCGACGTTCAACCTAACTCACCATAATTGTCACGTGTCGCCTCTTGCGAAAATGTTAAGGCTTCAGCAACCGGACAGTTGTGTGATGTTTCTTGAGGTCTAGACTACTACTAGCCTCGATCTTCACCATAACTTTCCTGATGCTCGCGCGTTCCGCCATGGCCGGTGAGCCTATCTTGTTTGCGGATCAGCAAAGTGGATGCGTGCTTGCCGTCGATCCGACATCAGTATCGGTCGGCCAAGGAATGTCAGTGGCTTTCTCCATTAGAGTCCCATCTTGCGGATTGACGGTGCCGGTTGTTCTGGCAGTAACAGGCTTGCCAGCCGGAGCGACGTACAGCTTCAATCCTCCAGCGCTTCAGCCGCCAGCCAATGGCGTCGGCAACTCAACATTGACTGTGAGTGTTGCGTTGACCACGCCGGTAGGCAGTTATCCCCTCAACGTGACCGCGAGTTATGCCTCTTCTCCCCCTTTTGTCAGCTTGGTTCGTGTGATTGTGAACGTCCTCATTGGACTGGATGAGGTTAGCATCCATGTGTCTCCGCAGGTGCTTTCGATCGGGAGAGGAGAATACGGAACCGCCACTCTTACTGTAACCTCAATTGGGGCGTTCAACAGCAATCTCCTGCTGGGAGTTTCAGGGCTGCCCTCCAACGTGACTGTAACGTTTCAGCCTCCGAATGTGACTCCACCGCCAGCCGGTACTGCACAATCAACCATTAGGATGAGCGCGGGTAACACCGCGATGCCCGGAACATATCCGCTCACCGTGTTTGCCGCGAATGGTACCTTCACCAGATCCGCGCCACTGACCCTTGTGGTGACAGGCGAGATCTTGCCTTCGCCGACGTCTTCTGTTGGTGTTGCCTTTGCCGTCATCGGAATTGGCGTTGGAGGAGCCGCGGCTGGAGGTGGTCTCGCAATCGCAATGTCAGGGAGACAGGGAACGGAAGTCATGGACTTCGGTGGCTACTACTATTGCAGGAAACATCGGGTTCCTTTATGGTATGTCGAAGGCAAACTGTGGTGTCCACTTCATCAAAGACATGTACGAACGGAGTAGGCAGGAAGCAGAGAACATGAGAGCATGTGCGCCTTGACGAGAAGAAGAGCGAAAAAGAAGACCCGTCGTCACGCGGTTCAGAAGAAGACGGTTGCTCAATTACTGAGGCAGATTGAGCGAGAAGTCCGAGTTCTTGAGAAGACACGAACCGCTTCTTCGGTGTACGGGAAGAAGTTTCACTTGGTTCTTCATCCCTATGCTGTGAAAGGAAACCTTGACAGCATCGACTTGTCCAGAAACACCCGCCTCTGTCTCTGCATACCACACGATGTGGTTGCTCGTGTGTTGCGAGAAGCTGAGATGTCTCCGGAGAAGGAGACTATTGGTGTGCTGTTAGGGTTTTTCGCGGGAGATGTGATCACGGTCTCTGACAGCATACCTGGGGAGCCAAGGAGTCGGACGCATGCCGAGTTGTCAGCTGAAGAGCTTGCTAGACTCCTAGACAGGGGGAAACTGCGGGACCCGGATGTGAGGCTCGTTGGCTGGTATCATTCTCATCTTGGCATCGGCGTAGTTCCATCGAAAATAGACCTGAAGACTCAATCTGTTCTGCAACAGTTTTCACCCAGCATATTCGCACTTATCGTCGACCCCAAAAGCGAGGACCTTGAAGCGTACGTCACGGAGGCTTTCACCGCCGTAGTGAGTAACCAAGCCCCCAAGGATTCCATAGTGTACAAGCTACCGCTAGTCGAGCAGGGAAAAGATGAGAAGAGCGCGAGTCCCTGCGAGAAGTGCGGGAAACCCTTAACCTGGATCGCGAAGTATGATCGATGGTACTGCTACACGTGTCAAAAGTATCAGTAGATCCTGTTGGCGACTAAGCTGAGTGATAGGATTCCAATGCCAGCTTAATGTGTGCACACCGGAATCGGTCAGGCCCATTAGTCACTGCTAAGCCTTGCGCCACATCTTACGCAGTAGTTTGCAGCATAGAGGGGATTTGTGCTCCCGCAATTCTTGCATATGCTTCTTCTTCCAACTAGCTGTCCCGCTGTCACGCCTGATTCTATGGGTTTCCGAGGCACCTTGGCTCGTTCGCGCAGGATGGCAACTGCGACAGAGATAGCTATGACCGCTATGATTGCTATGATTCCTACGCCCAATAGCGCAAGAAAGGGCACCGCTTCGGAAGTTGTAGAAGTGGTGTAGGTATTCTCGCTTAGGCACACGGCTCCGCCTGGGCACTTCTGCTGCTCCATGATTACGTGGATCATCAGATCCATACGACGCTCAGAAGCCCCTGTTCCGACTGCTGTCACAGTGGCGACGTAGTCGCCCTTCTCGGCATTAGTTGCTGCAATGAGCTTCAAGCGAGCCCCTACGAGTGTATTTGTTTGCGTAATCTCGATGTCGTTCTGTTCGAATCGCGCAACAATAGCTTGTGGGACGTTGAGAATATCAAAATGTATCGTGCCTTCGTAGTTGTTGTACGCCAGGACAGAAACCGTCACGAAACCTAAGTTGCCATCATTCGAAGGATTCGTTGAAATGGTCACAGAATCTGGACTAACATCTAGTTGAAAGAAATCGCCGCCTTGGCGCAGAACATATCTTGTACTCTCGAAATTCTCCAATGTTCCACCGATGCTGCTTGAAGCACAAGCCAAATGGGGGAACGTCAGGAGCGTCAGGACGAGAGCTGAGGTCAGTAAGAATCTAGCCCTCAAGAAAAATCACCCACTCTTGGTCGCCCGGCTACAGTGTCATGGATCGTGATCATCTTCAACAGCCCGTTACGATGGTTGTTGGCGTCAGATTGAAATCAATGACATAGTGGTATTCGAACTTCTGACCTTGGTCGTTTGCAAGGTACACCGTATACAGAAGTACGCCTTTCTCATAGGAGAATTGAGTGATCCGTTGATCTTCTGTGAATTGGATGGTTTCAGTGGCCGTGCGAACATAGCCAACATAAACGGTTTCCTGATGGGGCACACACTGTATGGGGCTGCCGGAGCTACCGTGTGGCTGGCTGAAGAATAGAAAGGCTCCACCGATTATCAGGAGCAACAAGAAAATCGCAGCTATCGCTCCACCGTGCCCTCCACCTTGGCTCTGCTGTTGAGTAGTCTGAGGGCGCACCGTCTGAATCTGATCAGGAGGGTACGGCGACTGCTTCCCACAGACGTCACAGTACCTGTCTGAATCTTCGAGTTGGCGTCCGCAAGACTTGCAGTACTTGGTCAACCACGTCAACCAGCTGCAAACAAACCAGTTCAATAAGGTCTCGGAGGCTTTTGAGCTCTTGCATAGTGGTGCCAATTTTTCGAGAGTTTCACAATAGCCCCAAGACTGATCGTTTGAAGGGTTTCCGTTATGATTTCACTCGTTTTCGAAGGCTGGGCACAGAAGCTAGACGGCCTGCTGGCCATCCTTGGTTTGGGACTAATGAGGGATTAACAGGCTAACGTTAAGCGTCAAGGGCATGGACCTAGCTTTCCCCCAAACGTTGCCCGAGGCGACAATGTTCTCAAGAAAACACAACCTAGTCGAGATTTGGCAGATGCAATGAGAGTTCTGATGGTCTTCGGCCGTTGCGCTATTAACGTGGCGCCGCGACTTTCACATCTAGGTCACGTAACTTGTTTTCGCGCTCGTTAACCCATTGACAGTGATTCTTGCACAACGCTAGATGTTCGGTCCTGCCTAGTGCTTCAAGAGTTACTTGAAGCAAAGAAGCTTCTCTCACACATGGGACATCAACCGGGTCCTCTCGAAGTGGATAACCCACCTGTTCGAGGAAGGAATTCAGCGCGTTCCTATCGCACTTCTGATTCCATGGACGGGTTCTATTGCGCTTCCTTCCAACCCATTGACCCTGCCGTTCGGGGCGCTCCCTCCGCACGATATTAAGACGGGGCCTATTGCGAGATCGACCAACACTAGTCACGATCCCACTCCCAGTTATCACAATGCTCTCAATCGAGGCCCGATTTAACCCGCTCGGCAGGACTCGCAAGAGCTGTAGTTGGCGCGATATCGATTACCGTCCGTTTCAAAGAAACCCACGACCCAATACTCAACAATTCTACCTGCGAGTAATGAAACGTCGAGGACACAACAGAGCAGTCGTCGCAGTCGCCCGCAAGATGCTTGTCACCATCTACCGCGTCCTCACCATCACCAGGAATACCACACGGAACCCTAAGCAAACAAGATTAGGAGGCTCCAACGAGTCGCACATTCAAGTCTACAAACCGCATGAGTCAGCCAGCCCACATCAAAACGAGAAACACAAGAGAAGAGGATTATCATTGATGTTTGCGTTGCCGGTTGCTTGGCCTGTTTGAACTTAAACTCGGGCCGGAACACATCACCCAACACCACATAACTAACCTGTTATGTAATCAGTTATACACCCACTAAACCACGCACATTCATGGGCAAACAATTCTCTCCCGATTTACACGTCTTTTTCCAGACTTCCACGTGGCACCCCAAACGCATGAATTACCTATATCCCCCGCACCATGAGACCCGACGACGACGAAAACGATCCTCCAATAGACGTTTCAAATCCGGATGCCCGCACCAAGAGACGCTTTGACAGAATGGGAAAGAGGATAGAAGTGAAGCCAGAGAGGTCCCCGTAAGCGCTCTTACGTCCCCGTGCCCCGAAGACCTGTGACCCGGGTCTAGACCCATTTTATGTTCTCGTGCCCTATCGGACCTGAAGGGGCGACTGCTATTGCAGTTCCCTCAAGGCTACAAGAACTCTGAGAGATCGGCCTCGGGTAGTTCGATCTTGATGCCCATGGGTTCGAAGGTCTGAGCCAGCGACGAGGACAAATTGCGGATGTAATCGCTGACGCTGATCTCCCTAGTGTTGGCTTGGGTTGTGGGTTTCACGGTGAACTGCCTCCCTTGGAACCTGAACCGCTGAACCTTTACGAATCCCACAACTCCGCCCTGGGGAACCTCCTTCCCCTCCTTGAGCAGGAGCGTTGCGGCTTGGTAGGCTTGTGGCAGAGTCTTAGCTTTCGATTTCTCGCGAGGATCATCCCGCAGTTCGACGCGATACTCAAGATCAGAAAGCGGAACTCTTCCTCCTCGAAGGGCGCGAATAGCATCCTTGACTACGCCGGGGACATGCTGTTTGGCTCGTTGAAAATCGTCAGCTGACTGCCTTCCCTCGGAGAGCTTGGCTAGGCATTTCTGGAAGGTTTCCTGGAAGAATCTTGGGGAGTTAGATTTCGCTATCGCTAAGCCCTTAATCTCCGGCTCCCCGTTGGAGAGAATGCCGAAGTATGCTTTCTTGGCGGAGCTCAATACGCAAACTGCGTAGGCGCGATCATATGCGAGCTGCAGACCGAAACGATTCCTCACGGATTCAACGAATCGCTCAACATCGTCTCTCGGTGGGTTGTCCAAGAAGACAGAGTCAGTGTCTCCATACTTGGGCTTGAGTCCCGTCTCCTTGGCCATGTCCCATGTGGATTGCAGGACATAACGGCCGTAAGCGGTGATCGCCTCAGCCATGAGGGGACTTGCCAAGCCATGAATCCGAACGGTCACACCGAAACATGAGACGAGGAACAGCTTGAGAATCTGAGAGGCCGCCTTCATGTTCTTGTCTACATCCGGCAGGGTTGTCGTGGCGAGAGGCTTGAAGACTCGTAGACGAAGGTCGCGTAATGCTCCTGTGAGTGCAGAGTAGATTCCTCGGCGTCTGGTACAGATATTGTAACCTAAGCCTGGGATTGTGTTCCGTTGACATTCCTGGTGAGGGCATCGTATCGTTTCGTACGAGAGGTTGAAGACGTCGATACAACCGGGGTAAAGTGACTCGAAGTCAAGCACAAACATGTTATAGTATACGCCGGACTCTGGCGCTATCGTTAGGGCGCCTGTCACGTTTTTCCTGTTGTCGCCAAGTCTGAGTTCCTCGGAGTTCGGAATGAGAATGTTGTGGGCACGGTAGTACGTGTATAGCATGGAACGTATCCAGTCGGATACGGAATGATTCCTGTAGGTATCCGATAGGGGCAGGTTCGCGATGCGACTCAATAGGAAGGCGTTATGGTAATCCTCCTCCGAGCCGTCGTCGTCAGGGATGCCCAACTTCGCTGGAGTGATTCTTGGAACAGGTTGGTTCGCGTACGTGTACGCCTCTTTCACCAAACTATACTTGGTAGGGTCATTCGCTTTGATTTCACCGAAGAGCCTGTCAAAGCGAGAAGACTGTTCAGCATCTAACCTAACTTGCGGCATCCAGTGATTGCCTTCGAGGCGATGGAGGACGCCAAAGCGAAGTCTCTTGTCGTAAATGTAACCAAGGGCTGGATCGATCTCCAACTCCCATGCATGGACCTCCTTCGATGGCTTCTTGTCGTAGTTCGCCTTGTAGAGTGTCAACTCGTTCTGCGTGAAGAGATCGAGTTTCCTTACAGGTTCACCTCGCTGTTCGTCTTCGGTCAGATAGTAGGGCTGGAACTGGTCGATCCAGTGAATTGGTTCAAGGTCACCATCCTTAATGAGACGGAGACTTACTTGCCCTGCGGCATATGATGCATCCACAAGCCAAGCTGCATCTCCGTCAGCTGTCAACTCTCTCTCACCCTTGTTTACGCGTGGAGAGTCTTGGAACGATGGTTCTCTTTAGGATTAGGAGCTCTCTTGCTGATTACGCGAGAGGAGAAATCGTCACTTCTCCCCTAGAAAGCCACGTGAAGGACATTTCAAGTGATTCAAGGCTTTTCAAGCCATTCAAGAGTCTTCAAGCAAATCAAGACTTGAACCTCAAACCATGAACATTAAGCCTACTTTGCGATCTACTATACTTGGAATCTCTGGGGCATGATTGCCCAGGGGTTATCTCTGGTCTCCTTCGTCGCACTCGCACTCGATAGGTATAGGGCAGAGGCACAATCCAACCGGCAAGCGCCCACAACAGCCGATGCCTCACTGAACAAGTGATTCATATGTGCGGTCGCATGGTGCGCACACACAGATTACGACGAACAATCTGAGGATCCATTTTCAAGCGCTCGCACCAAACGATACCGCCTCAATCTACGGTATTCATATCCAGTGTCCGTTATCTGCAATCCAATCTAGCATCGTGGACACATAGCTCTTGAGGGCAGCCTTGGTTCTGACGTTGTGAATCACGAAGCCAGGACTAGACTCTCCAACTCTAAGAGAGTAACCAAAGTCAAGATGTATTGCAGGTTCACTCCCAAGTATTCTGAGTTCCTTGTCGATAGCGGCCTTTTCGGGAGATCCGCTTCGCGCTTTTTCGGAGATCTCTAACATCTTTTCGAGCACTGTATAGTTGCTCAAGTTCTTGTCTCTTATCAGCGACGAGAAGTGTCGGAATCTGGAGACAGATCTTTTGTCGAACGCACGAAATTGAAAGGTAGTTCTGTCATGACCCAAGTAACTCAAATTTGGATTGATGGGAATGACTGTGAAACCTCTAGAAGAAGAACTGGAATACCAGTTCCGCAGAAACGTTTCGCGAAATCTCCCATACGAGACTTCAACCCAGATGTTGTTGTGACCTGAATTCTTGTATTCGTTTGAATCGTGCATTGCTCTCATCACAGCGATTGTGTCATGATATCCACCTGTGGGGTACCATTGGTTCAAGAAGCGAACAAGGAATCTGTAACTTCTTGAGAAACCAAGCTCTCTTATTCCAATCCGATTCATCGCGGACAATATCGTCCCAGAGATGTGAGAGGTATACATCTCGTAGCTGACTGAAATGTCCTTCACGTGTTTGAAGTGAAGTTCTTTCATAATGGCTAATGCGTCAGTTTTTATGTGACCCGACTTGGCGCCGAACTGCACATATTCGTCTCCTGTGAGTTTCTTCAAACTCAAGTCCTTTGGGGCACCTAAAGTGGGCAAAACTGCAAGCCTTACTCGTCGTTCGAGTCTCTTGCTGAATGTGGAATCGGCTGGGGAAGACCACGGGATGATATTCTTCATCCTCAGATCAAAATGGACTCGAAAGTTGCCATAGGGATCGTTGGGGCGCCCAGAGAGATGGTCACTCTTGCAGGTATAGATTACAGGAACTTCACGGTCAGCATAACCAGCCTCGAAGTAGACGGACGGTCGCGCATATGTTAAGTCTGCGAGGGTGAAATCGCATTTCTTGAGTTCAGCCATAATCTTGTTGTTGATATCTTCAAGGTGTTCGATGCGGTCAACCCTTACCGGAATAATCTTCAGGTGTCTAAGAGTAGGCGCAATGAGTTTCTTGTACGCTTTGTCTGTGTCTTCGCGCCCGAAAGCCATTGCGATGAAGCACTTCAGAGAAATATCACCTTTGATAGAGATCGTCTGAAAGACATTCAGCTCAACGACAGTCTTCCCTAACAGATCCGTGAGCCTTGAATGAGTTGCGGTATCGCGCATTTATGCGCAAGTAGTGGAAGGTGCTCCTACCGATTCCAACCCTCCGCGCGTCCTGCTGTGCTAGGTCCAGAATTGGTTTCCGGAGTTCCCTGTCATCCTCCCTGTGCAGACTCGGTGAAGGTTCGGAGAAATCGACTGTACTAGTTTGACCGACCAAGTGGCGGCAAAGCTCAGAGGTCTTCTGCTCGATAACCATATCCCACTTCAATGTACGATCTCTATGTCTGACTCCTGAATTGAACCGCTCACGAAGCAAGCCTAGGAACCGCTCTTTCGCTTCTGACTCGAAGCGGTACCTGTAATCGTCACCTGTGAAGTAGAAATCCGGCGAATCTAACGTTCCAGACTCGAACGACTCCATTCACAAATCCCTTCCCGGATGATCTGCTATCGCATGCTCGAGTAGGAATAGTCCGACGAACAAAGTGTAGCGGAATCACTTCTTCATTCCTTGTTCAAGAAGCTTCGTTCTCTCGATCTTGTCGCGGATCGCCGACTCAACGAATTGCCCCACTGGGGCAGAAGGCTCTGGCCTCAAAAAACGGTACACGATGATTCTACTTTCTTCTGTACGTTCCCATCAGTTCCGCTTTGGCGAGGGCGTGCTCCTCAACGAGCTTGAAGAAGTTACCTTTGTTGATGCCCCGTGGGTGATCGATGCCAAGCGCATACAGTCTCAAGCAATATCTGTGCGTTCCTGATGGCGGACATGGGCCACCGTATCTCTCCTTCCCGAAATCGTTCTTGACTTGCTTTGCGCCCATGGGAAGCCCTCCCCGCTCTATGACCCTGATGTCTTTGGGTATGTCGTGGACCAGCCAGTGAATGAACGTTCCACCCGGAGCATCCAGGTCGGTCATAGTCAGAGCGAAACTCCTCGCTTTCTCAGGCACATCCTCCCAGTGAAGCTGCGGGCAGATATCCTCATCATCACAGGTAAACTTGGAAGGAATCGCTTCGTTCTCCTCGAAGTCTTGACTCAATAGGTTCATACAAGAGATCTCCGAACAGAGATCGACGAAGACTTGTCATAAAGTTAGTGCACGTGGTTCATATGCGGCCAGTGACGACGCTCGCATTGCGCTATCCGTCCTTCTCGCTTCTTCTGAGAAACTCTAGGACCTCGTCGTCCGACAGGTCGTACCATTTCTCGTAGGCGTCGGCAACAGCAAAGATCGGGCCGCATCTGACATTCAGACATACGAGCTCGTTGACGCTTGGTGCTAGAAGCTCTATTGCGCCCGCAGACGCTGTAGGCACTG
>Ga0315280_10006451_pt1 | contig 16192 bp, 12 predicted proteins | sample YL17G06_40_MG_FD_203697 | JGI IMG/M metagenome (GOLD analysis project Ga0315280, IMG submission 203697) | Sediment microbial communities from Yellowstone Lake, YNP, Wyoming, USA - YL17G06_40 | ecosystem: Environmental > Aquatic > Freshwater > Lake > Sediment | place: USA: Wyoming | collected... | reverse complement strand
AAGAGATTGTCGCCCGATGGGAAGGTAAGCACAATCTTCAAGGACATGTGAAACATTGCTACTATGGTGCCTTGCGATTCTTATCCGAGTTCCCAGAGTTAGTTGATGAAATATCTACCACCCCACGCAAGTCATTATACGATTTTACCAGTCCACTAGTCCTTACTAATTGGAGAGACTTTTTGCGCAACCACGCAAAGCAGATCGACGAGAAACGAAATTTCAGCTTCCGGACTCTAAGAGTATATACTCCAGAAAATCTGGGCGGGATATGCAGTGGCGGTGGGGGTGGAAGTTCAACGCTCAAGAGAGTTTTACCCGTGGTTGCCAGAATGCTACAATCTCTGAGAAAGACAAATGGACAAAATTGACCTCATCGATAAGATCGTATTAGGCAATTGCTTAGAACTTCTTCCAAAGGTCCCTGACAATTCCGTTCAAACAATACACACTAGCCCTCCTTACAACATCGAAAGGGCCTATGAGGGTTACGATGATAATCTCAGCCAGAAGGACTACTTAGATTTTATAGAAAAAGTCCTTCTTGAATGCAAAAGGGCCCTGGTTCCAGGAGGTGTCCTTTTCTGGCAGACAGGTTACACTAGCGAACGGGAGGAGTATATCACGCCTTTGGACCACCTCACATTCGATTTGTTTGAAAGAATAGGTTTTCGCCTAAAGGATCGCATCATCTGGCGCTACTGGGGAGGCATGGCCTTCAAGAACAAATTCGCGAATAAGCATGAGACTATTCTTTGGTGGGTCAAACCTGGTCGGAGTATTAATGACTCAAAGTTCAATGTTTTCGCTGTGCGAGAAGCAACTAAATTCTATGACCCCCGTAACAATCTCTTTGGGCGTAATCCTGGAAATGTCTGGGAAGTAGACCGTGTTGCATTCGGAAGTAACGACCAGACATCACATATCGCAGTATTTCCAGAAGAAATATCTGACAGAATTATTCTATCTACAACTGATGAGAATGACCTTGTGCTCGACCCTTTTTCGGGTAGTGGTACAGTGTGCAAGGTTGCGAAATCGCGCGGACGGCACTTCTTAGGTTTCGAGATAAGCCCTCTTTATTACCGTGAATCATTTCGCCGTGTATCTTGCCAAGCTAACGGCGAGTTATTGACTGTTCTATCGGAGATTCTGAAACAGCACATTTTTGATGTTGCAGAGACTAAGAAACTAAGCACGATTGTGGAGAAAGCAACAGCGGTACTGTCTCCATTATCCTTCAAGCCATACGAAAAGCTAATCACAAAGCCGTATTTAGATGCGTTGTGTGAGGGGCGTGAGAATGTTGTTAAGAAATCCGATAAGGTAACCCTCTGGAGGGATTTGGAGGGGATTTTGCCTCCTTATGAGTGTAGCAGAGGTGGAAAGGACCCATTTGGGCTAATTTCTCTTGTTGACCGAGCCTATGCGCGAGCATACAAGCTACACAAGGCATACAGTAGCGCAATGCGTTTTCATTGTGCTGCCAGATGGGTGAGTACCCTGAGAGATGCACTTGGGCAAAATGAGAAAGAAGGGTGGAGGAAGATTCTCTGGTCCCTTGCAGCGAGTGAGACAGGAACCTACCTTCTCGAGCATGATAAGCTTACAATGATCAAGCACGAGAAGAAACCCAAAGTCAAGACCTGTGAACGTGCTTCTTCAACAAGGCACCAAAGCAAAAGTGCAACTACCACTTTGTTTCGTTAGGGGGCCATTCGCAAAAGTCAGGCGACCACCTCCGGGGCGCGTCTGACGGTGCCCTCAACTATTTGTTTACGTCGAATTCATCTTGTCCGACGTCCAGTTTGATTAATTAAACTCTTGTGATTGAGTCTGCGATGAGCGAATCCGAACGGGAATGTATGCAGAACTTCCGAAGACTGATTTCTATCCTCTGTTCGCTGTCCTCTGCTGTCCTGGCGGCTGCTTTGGCAGTCGCTTTGGTCGGCTGTGCCGGCGGTGAGCTGAAGATTCAGCAATCAGAAGGGGCTAATCCCTGGACTCATTTGAATTTGTACAACGACAGGGATAATTTCAAGTTTGCCATCGTGGCCGACCGCACCGGCGGGCATCGGCCAGGCGTCTTTGCTGATGCCGTGGCAAAGCTGAACCTATTAAAGCCTGAGTTTGTTATCTGCGTTGGCGACCTGATCGAGGGCTACACCGATGATATCGCTAAACTGGACCGCCAATGGCAAGAGTTTGATAGCCTGGCAAATAAATTACAGATGCCCTTCTTTTATCTGCCGGGCAATCACGATATCACCAATCAGGTGATGGCCGAAAAGTGGCGGGAGCGTCTCGGCGCCAGCTATTACCACTTCGTCTACCGCGATGTCTTGTTTCTCTGCCTGAATACCGAAGATACCGACAACCGTTATATCAGTGACAGGCAGATAGATTATTTTCGCAACGTGCTAACAGATAATCCGCCGGAGCGGGTCCGCTGGACGCTCGTATTTATGCACGAACCTATGTGGTTGGGCGCGAGCTATGAAAACTGGCAAGAGCTCGAGTATCTGTTGCAGGACAGGGACTATACCGTTTTTGCTGGACATGTGCACAGGTATGGCAAATCTATCCGCGACGGCAAGCGGTATTATATCCTGGCGACCACCGGCGGCTCTGGCGCAGACAGCACACACAAGCCCGCCGGACTCAGCAAGTGCCAGTTTGACCACATTGTGTGGGTGACTATGACCGATGATGGCCCCGTGATGGCAAACCTCTTACTTGAAGGCATCTTTAGCGATGAGCCTTGTCCGCAGTGAGCCGAGCGGTTCTTCGGCTCTACTTGTTTCTATTGACGGTCACTTTGCTTATCTTGAACTGCCCTAGGGTGTTGACCAAATCGAAGAATCCTTCTGGGTCGCCGTTTCCCACTGCCAGGGTGATATGTCCTGGGCCGTAGCCGCCCCGGCCGGCGCTCCTGAAGGCCGCATCCAGGCCGACCCATTTGCCGGGTTTGCCGCCTATGTACGCCTGCACCCAGGCGTGGCCGCCGAAGCAGCCGTTGGGGCCGCCGAAATCCTTCACGTATGCAACGCCCGTAGCGACCTGCGCGGGAATGCCCACCGCTCGGCACATCGCCGCCGTCAGTACCGCAAACTCACTGCAGTCACCCTGCTTACTAACTACGATCTCCGCCGCCGATGCATAGCCGACCGAGAGGCTCCTATTATCAATGTACCTGGCTACGAAAGATTCAATCTTTCTGGCAGCCTCGGCAGCATCTCTGGTATCGCCGACAGCGCCGCGGGCAAGGTCAACGACCTCCTTGCGATCGCTCTGCAGGAACCTCGTGGGCTTGGTTGCCTCCAGAATGGCCTGCTCCGTGCCCTTGTAAGGGAACTTCGCCCCTTGCGGCGCGTCAGCCGGCGCAACTGTTACCAGAATAGTGCCATCTTTGAGTCGCTGCACTTTTTGATTGTCGTTGGAGGGTATCGGTAAATCTGCGCCTTGCGTCGGCACGAGATGATAGACAATAGACTTGGCTGAGCCGACGTCATCCAGCGGCTGTGGGCTTGGCACAAAGAGCTTTTCAATCAATTCCAGCACATCGTTTTTGCCCAGAGCGAATTCCTTCGTGCAGGCAACCATCTCAACTTGCATGCCGGCAAGCGGCATGACAGTTTTCTGCACGTGAAGCTCGTCATCGACGTAGGTAGTAGTGGCGATTGTGCCGGCCCCAGGCAGGTTCATCGTGGTAGTAACCTCTGTTAGAGCAACAACCCGTCCCAGCAGGTCAACATTTGTCTTTGAGCCTACTTCTATCTGTGCCTCTATCGCTTGCATCATCGACGGCTCGAATATCTTAGCGATATATTTTGAACCTTCTTTTAGCCCTTTCTGCAGGTTCAACAGGCGCAGACCTTCAGCCATTACTGCGCCTTCCGGCCACTGGAGACTGCTTTTCTGCTCGGTGCCCATCGAGGTAGCAGTCACGCTCACCGTTCCGCTTTTATCTATTGTGCCGGCTACTTTCACCGTCATCGCGCTAAGTTCTTGAACGGACTCAAAGCTGAGCGGCTTTCCATCTGCGGTCTCGACACAGGTTTCCACGATGTTCATGGTTATGGGCGTATTAAGTCTTGTTATGGTGATACTAATCTTTGTGGTAGTAGTTATGGTTGTCTGCTCGGCCAGGCGAGTTTCTACGGAGTGCCCGACCTTTTTGCCTTCCATAAATACGGCAAAATATTCCGTTTCGCCTTTGTTGTCCGATGCAATGCCCAGCGAACCAGCGGCAACCAACGTTAAGAACGCACAAAGCAAATAACGAATTCTCATTGGGTTACCCCTTCTTAATTGTCAATTTCTCAGCGTCCGTTTGCTTATACTTTCTCCGGCAATCCGGTGCTGCGACAATTATAAACAGTAGGGTGTGATTTTTCACCATAATTCATAGAATGCCCCGCAGCCGATATATACAATGTAGGCTAAAGAATATGACCTTTGACGCACTAATAAATTTGGTTTCTTCGGGCAAATCGCCCCGAGTTTGCGTGGATTCACGCCTGGTTCAAGCCGGCGATGTATTCGTGGCTATCGGAGGCGCGGTTTATAATGGCCATGACTTTATTGCTCAGGCTATCGACCGCGGCGCAAAATATATCGTTTGCCAGGAGTACAGAAGACAGAAGACAGAAGACAGAAGACAGAAGACAGAAGACAGAAGACAGAAGGAATGTGCGATTATTATAGTTGATGATTCCGCGGAAGCCGCAGCTCTTCTGGCTCAGGCTGCAAGAGGCAATCCAGCTTCAAAGTTAATCAATCTGGCGGTTACCGGCACAAACGGCAAGACAACAACGGCATATCTGGTTCGCTCGGTAATACAGACTGCCGGCGAGAAGTGCGGCCTAATCGGCACAATCATTTACGATACCGGCTCAGGCACCTGCCAGGCAAGCCTTACCACGCCGGACAGTCTGGCCATCGCCGAGGCACAGCAGCAAATGGTAAAGGCCGGGGCAAAATATATGGTTATTGAGGCCAGCAGCCATGCCCTTTCTCAGAATCGTTTAGCGGGCATAGAATTCAAAGCGGCAGCGTTCACCAACCTGACCGGCGACCATCTTGACTATCACAAAACCAAAGAATCTTACCTGGCGGCAAAAACAAAACTATTTTCGGCTCTTTCGCCCGACGCCACAGCGGTATTAAACAAGCAATCGCCTGAAGCGCAACACATCGCTGAAAAGACGAAGGCAAAAGTTCTCTGGTATGCTGTCGACGAACCGGCAGATATTAGTGCACACATCGAATCGATGGACATAAATGGAACAGTTTTCGCTTTGGACTGCCGCAGAGCGAACTCAAAACTCAAAACTCAAAACTCAAAACTAATCATACGTACTCCATTGCTGGGTCGGCACAATGTCAGCAACCACCTTGCAGGGGCGGGCTTGTGCCTGGCAGTGGGTCTGGATTTGAAAACAATAGCAGCCGGCCTGTCAGCATTGCAGGGTGTGCCAGGCCGACTGGAAAAAGTCGATTACACGAGCGACGAGAGACGAGCGACGAGCCACGTATTGGTCGATTACGCCCATACCGACGATGCTTTGAAAAACGTGCTGACTACGCTGAAGCCTTTGTGCAAAGGCAGACTGATAGTTGTTTTCGGCTGCGGCGGCGACAGGGACAGGACCAAACGCCCGCGTATGGCCAGAGTCGTGGAGCAATTCGCTGATATTGTAATTGTAACCAGCGATAATCCTCGAACGGAGAGGCCGCAAGCGATCATAGATGAAATTGTCGCCGGCTTTGAAAACGCCCCGCCAATGCAAAGCAAGAAAACACGATATACGACATACGACATACGACATACGAAGATAATTGAGCCTGATAGAAGAAAGGCGATCGGACTGGCAATAGAATCCGGCAGGAAGGAAGATATTGTACTTATCGCCGGCAAAGGCCACGAGAATTATCAAATCATCGGCACACAAAAATTCCCCTTCAGCGACAGGGAAATTGCCGAAGACTATTTACGAAACCTACGATGAAAGAGTTCTCAATTTCAGCGCTGGCCGAAATAGTAAAAGCGTATGTGGAGCAAGTCACGAGTGACTTTCTCACCCGCGTAAGCATCGACTCGCGGACTACAGAACCCGGCGACTGCTTCTTCGCCGTACCCGGCGAAAATTTCGACGGCCATGATTATGTTGTCGATGCCTTTGCCAAAGGTGCTGTATGCGCAGTGGTTAATGAAAAATCAAAAATCAAAAATCAAAAATCAAAAATTGAGCATTGTCTACTCAAGGTTGATGATACCATCAAGGCCCTCGGCGATTTTGCCAGAGCGTACCGCCGGCAGTGCGGCTTTAAGGTGGTTGCGATAACCGGCTCGGTGGGCAAAACAATGACCAGGCGAATTACTTACCATGTCCTCAGTCAGCATTCCCGCGTCACTCAGTCGCCAAAGAACTACAATAATAATATCGGCCTGCCTTTGACGCTGCTTGCTGCTGACCCGGACGACCAGATTGTTGTTGCTGAGCTGGGCACCAACCATCCCGGCGAGATAGCTTACTTAACCGGCATCGCTCTGCCCGATGTCGCGGTGGTAACCAATGTTCAGCCGGCCCATCTGGAAGGCTTCGGCAACCTGGAAGCGATCAGGAAAGAAAAGCTGTCCATAGCCGAGGGTCTTACGCCTGATGGCATCTTAATAATCAACGATGATACCGTGCCCCGGCCGGCAAACGCCGGGCATCGAGTTGTTACTTTTGGCAGATCGGCGGATTCCGATTATCAGGCTCACGACATCACTTTTGACGGCGCCAAGAGTAGCTTCAGCATCAACGGCACGCAGATTTACCTGCCGGTGCCGGGCCCTGGTAATATTGAGAACGCACTTGCTGCCTGTGCGATTTGCAGCCAGTTTGGCCTAACCGCCGCCGATTTTGCCGTGGCTGTTAGAACCCTGACGACCCTTCCGATGCGTGCTGAGGTGCTGCAAATCGGGCGACTGACGGTAGTAAATGACTGCTATAACGCAAATCCTGCCTCGATGAAAAATGCCCTGCAGATATTGGCTGGTCTTGACCAAACAGGAAAGCGCCGGCGGGTCTTTGTCTGCGGTGACATGGCTGAATTGGGCCAATATGCGCGGGCGTTGCACGCTGAACTGGGCGCTGCTATCGCGCAGGCGAAGGTAAAAGTGCTGTTGGCGGTGGGCAAATTTGCTGATACCACTGCCCAAGCCGCACAAAAAGCCGCACAGTACAACCTGCAAGCAGAATGCTTCCAGGATGCGTTCGAGGTTTGCAATAGGTTGCACGAATTTGTGAAAGATGACGATATAATATTAGTGAAAGGTTCGCGCGCGGCGAAGCTAGAAACGGTCACCGAGAAATTAAAGGAATTGCAGATTTGAGAGTGGCGATTTCCGAGTATCGACGTAAATTGGAAATTGGAAATCGAAAATGATATACCACTTATTACGGTACTTCAGCGGGTTTTTTACCGAGCGTCTCGGTTTTTACGCCTATCAGAACGTAATGTTTCGCTCTGTGGCAGCGGTGTTGACGAGTTTTTCTATTGCCATTTTCTTGGGTCCTTCCATTATTCGCTGGCTGATGCACAAGAAGATCGGCGACCGCCCGGAGTTTCATAACGCCACCCTCAACGAGCTGACCAAAGAAAAGGCTAACACGCCGACGATGGGTGGCCTGATTATTATCCTTGCGGTGCTGGTAACTACCTTGGTGTGGGCGAATTTGTCGGTCGGCTTTGTCCAGAAGGCAATCTTTGTGATGATCTGGTTTGCTGTGCTCGGCGGCGTTGACGACTGGCTAAAACTCACCGCGGTCTCTCGCCAGCGAAGCAGGAACGGCCTGAATCCCTGGGAAAAGCTCATTTTTCAAATCGGCGGAGCCGTCCTGGTTGCATCCTTTTTGTACCTCGATTTTGCTCACATTGACGATGGGCAAAAACTCTGGCTGCCGTTCTATAAGCACGGCCTGCCGCTTGCTAACTGGGCATTCGTTTTGATTGCGATCTTCTATCTATCAGCCACCAGCAATGCCGTGAACCTGACTGACGGTATGGATGGATTGGCAGCCGGATGCGTCGGGATGGTTTCTTTAGTGCTGGCGGTGCTCTGCTACGTGGCCTCCGAGACTATGGGGCCCATCACCTCGGATAGACTGTGGGCCAGCTATCTGCTGCTGCCGCATATACCCAAGGCCGGCGAACTAAGCGTCTTTTATTCGGCAATCTTGGGCGCGGTGCTGGGCTTTTTGTGGTACAACTGTCATCCTGCCCAGGCTTTTATGGGCGATGTCGGCTCACTGGCGTTAGGAGCGGCGATGGGCTATGGGGCGCTGGTGACCAGAAGCGAAGTTCTGCTTTTGATTATCGGCGGCGTGTTCGTAATAGAGCTAATGAGCGTCGTACTGCAGGTCGGTTACTTCAAGTACACGGGCGGCAAACGACTTTTTAGATGTGCTCCTCTGCACCATCATTTTCACCTGGCCGGCTGGAGCGAGCCGCAGGTAGTAGTGCGCTTTTGGCTCTTGGCTGCTGCCTTTGCCGCCCTCGCTCTAGCTACACTTAAAATCCGATAATGAAGAATTTGGAATTCAGAATGTAGAATGTAGAATTTGCAATCAACTTTCTTAATTCTTAATTCCCAATTCTAAATTCATCGCGGCAGTAGGCTCTTGCCTATAACCGTTGTCCGATTGTGCTATCGGACTTCCTGTGGTTTCAAACTGACCGGCATACAGGTCCCGATAGATTCCTTCTTTGAGCAACAGCTCACCGTGGGTTCCGGATTCCACAATTGAGCCATTACAGACAACAAATATCCGGTCTGCGTTCCGTACCGTCGAGCCGCGATGCGCTATGATAAACGTGGTTCTGCCCGCTATCAGCCGGCTCATCGCATCCTGAATCAGGCGTTCCGACTCCGAATCCAGAGAGGAAGTAGCCTCATCGAGAATCAGGATTTTCGGATTCTTCAGAAACGCCCGCGCAATAGTGATGCGTTGTCTTTGCCCGCCCGATAAAAAGCTGCCCCTCTCGCCCACCTCGGTGTCGAAACCATTTGGCGAAGACAGAATGAAATCGTAGGCGTTGGCTGCTTTGGCTGCGGCCACAACTTCAGCCTCGCTGGCGGCGGGATTACCGTAGAGGATGTTCTCCCGAATTGTTCCGCTAAAAAGCACCGGGTCCTGCAGCACCATCCCGATGTGACGCCGCAGCGACTTTACTTTTATCCGACGAATGTCGTACTCATCGATTCTGACCTGGCCGGCATTGCAGTCATAAAATCTGGGAATCAAGCTGACGATGGTGCTTTTGCCCGATCCGCTGGGGCCTACCAGAGCAACTTTCTGCCCGGCCCGAACGGTGAACGTAACGCCATTTAGAACCGGACACCCTTTGTTGTAGGAAAAGCTGACGTGGTCGAACGTGACATGCCCTTTAACCTCTGTTAGCTCGATAGCTCCCGGCTGATCGACTATTTCCGGCTCTTGGTCCATTATTTCGTAGATACGGTCCAGCGAAGCCATTGAATTGGCAAAAACCACGTTCAACTCAGAAAAACGCTGTAGGGGCAGATAAAGCGGCCCAAGATACATAGTTAGCGCGATCAATTCCCCTACCGTCATATTGCCGGAAATGACCTGGTAACCGCCGAAACAGGTTACTATTAAGGGCGACAGACTAACCAGAGTTCCGGTAACAGCCTGGTTTAGACTCTGGATGAAAACACGCCGCATATTCGTGGAAAACAAACTTTCTGATTCGCTGCGGAATTTCTCCGTTTCGTTGAATTCCTGAGTAAAGGCGTGGACTACCATTCTGCCGGCGATTCGTTCGTGGGCGTTACTGGTCATTAGAGAAAGTTTGTCCTGCACCTTACGCGTGGTGTCTCTGATTTCGTCGCCGAACCTTCGAAATAGTAGTAGATACGCCGGAAAACTCAAAAGCGCCACGAGCGTCGTTGTCATATCGATTCTGAACATAAAATATAGTATTACCAGGACTGCAATTGCATCCATCCACACATTGGTTAGGGCGGTGCCGACCAGATTCTGGGCAAGTTGGATATCGCTGATTAGTCGCGAGATAATTTCGCCGCTTTTGTTGCGGTTGAAGAACGAAGCCGACATCCGCAGAATCCTGTAGTAAAGCTCGCATCGCAGGTCAAAGATTGCCCGATGGCTGGCCTTGTCGGTATACAGGTGCCGTATGTACACGCAAGGGGCATAGATGAATATAAATATTGCCATCATGCCGCCTGCGTACAAAAATAGGGCGTGAAGTTTCTGCTCAGTGCTCAGTGCTTCGTTCAGAAATACATTGTCTAGTAGATGCCGGGTAACCTGAGGCAGCAGCAATGGAACAGTGAATTTGGCCACGCCCCCGATCGTTCCCAGGAGCAGAAGCCCTTTGTATGGCCGAACGTAGGCCAAAAAACGCACAAAATTATGGGATCTTTCAAGCATAAGCGGAACCTGGTTCTTTGGGTGCCCGCGGAGCGGGGTCCATTGTGGTTCGTCCGGGCACGGCAAACGCGGGCCGGGAGCGCTTCTGTTGAAGCCAAACAAACAAAACATTATAACCGAAGTGGCCGGCAAATTTCAATATTTTGTGCCGTATTTCGTGAGGCCAAAACCCCGCAATGAACCTGTCCTGAGCTGGCTCGAAGGATTGCGGGGCTAAATATTTAGCCGCCAAATTTATTTGGCGGTTTTGCCGTTGCGGTTTTAGCGCCGGCTCAAATCTCGTCGAATGGATGCCCCTCCACGTGGATTTGAACGTTACGCCGGTAGACCTGCGAATCGTCAGAAGTCAGCTTGTCTAATTGTCTCTGAGCCCAGAAAATCTTTACAGCCGTAATTCCGCAGGCGATGCCGGCGATGAAAAATATCATAGCAGCAAGAAATGCGAATATCGCAGGGGCCGCCAGGATAACAACTCCAAAGCCTATCAGAAACAGCCCCACGATGAGTATTGTCGCGGCAATACTTCGAGAGGCTTGAGAGATCGCGTCTCTGTAGAAACGAAAAATCATGACCACAGTTCCTTGTTTTGATTGCGCAAAAAAGAAGACAGAATTCAGAAGACAGAAGTTAGTCCTCTGTCTTCTGTTGTCTGTCCTCTGTCATCTTAATACATTCCGCCGCCCGGCGGGCCTTGTGGCATTTTTTCCTTTTTCTCCGGAATCTCGCTGACTATGGCATCTGTCATCAGCAGAAGCGACGCTATTGAGGCGCCGTTTTGCAGGGCAACTCTTTCGACTTTTGTCGGCACGATCACGCCGAACTTCACCAAATCTCCGTACTCCTTCCGCAGCGCATCGTAGCCGAAGTTCTTCTCTTTGCTCTCCATTACTTTTTGGGCCACGATTGACCCATCCAGGCCGGCGTTCTGAGCAATTTGCTTTATCGGGGCAACTATTGCTCTTCGGACAATATCCACACCGATTTTCTCGTCGCCGTCGGCTTTAATCTTATCCAGCGCGGGCAGCGTCCTGAGCATCGGCACTCCACCTCCGGGCAGGATGCCTTCTTCTACCGCTGCTCTGCAGGCGTGTAGTGCGTCTTCTACCCGTGCTTTCTTTTCCTTCATTTCCGCTTCGGTTGCCGCTCCGACATTGATCTGGGCGACGCCGCCAGCCAGTTTTGCCAATCTTTCCTGGAGTTTTTCTATATCGTAGTCGCTGGTGGATTTCTCAATCTCGGCTTTTATCTGCTCGATTCTGCCTTTGATAGCCTCGGTGCTGCCGGCCCCTTCGATAATGGTTGTGGTATCCTTGTCGATAGTAACTCGTTTTGCCCTTCCAAGTTGTTTTAGCTCGATGTTCTCCAGTTGCAGGCCCAGGTCTTCAAAGATAGGCTCGGCTCCGGTCAGTACTGCAATGTCACTGAGCAGGGCTTTTCGCCTGTCGCCGAAACCTGGCGCCTTGACCGCAGCACACTGCAGCACGCCTCGGAGTTTATTGACAACCAGCGTGGCCAGAGCCTCGCCCTCGACCTCTTCAGCGATAACGAGAAGCGGCTTGCCTTGCTTGGCTACTTTCTCCAGCAAGGGAATCAGCGATTTCACAGAGCTGATTTTTTTCTCGTGCACGAGGATATACGGCTTTTCCAGGACAACCGACATATTCTCCAAGTTGTTGATAAAGTGTGGGCTAAGATATCCTTTGTCGAATTGCATACCTTCAAGCAGCTCAACCGTTGTCTCCAGAGACTGGCCTTCCTCCACGGTGATGACGCCGTCTTTGCCCACCCTGTCCATTGCCTCAGCCAACTTTTTGCCGATCTCGGCGTCCTGGTTGGCGGAACAGATTGCCACCTGTTCGATCTGCTTGGTGGACTCGACGGGCGTGCTCATCTTTTGCAGTTCCTCGATGATGGCATTGACAGCCATATCGATGCCGCGTTTTACCTGCATTGCGTTGGCGCCGGCGGTGATGTTTTTGAGTCCCTCGTTAAAAATGCTCTCAGCGAGGATGGTTGCGGTTGTTGTTCCGTCGCCTGCAACGGTGGACGTCTTGGAGGCCACTTCCTTTACCATTTGGGCGCCCATATTCTCGTAGGAATCCTCAAGCTCAATTTCTTTAGCCACCGTGACGCCGTCTTTAGTAACCGTGGGCGAGCCGAATGATTTTTCCAAAACTACATTTTTGCCGCAGGGCCCAAGCGTGATCTTGACCGCGTACGCGAGTTTTTTCACGCCTGCTTGAATGGCCGCGCGTGCATCAGTGCCAAAAGCCAATTTTTTTGCTGCCATGTTTTTCCTTCTCCTTCTTCAATTCGCGGTTCGATCCGCATAATGCGGAGTTCTTACTTTTCGATTACAGCCATGATGTCTGATTCATCCATAATCAGATGTTCTTTGCCGTCAATTTTTACCTCTGTGCCGGCATAGCTTGTGAATAGCACCAGATCGCCCTTTTTCACCTGCATCTTTTTGCGTGTCCCATCGTCGAGTATTTTGCCTTCTCCGACGCCGACGACCTTGCCCCTTTGTGGTTTTTCTTTGGCGGCGTCCGGCAGGACTATTCCGCCAGCCGTCTTGTTTTCCGCCTCGACACGCTCAACAAGCACCTTGTCTGCCAATGGTCGAATCTTCATCTGTTCTTACTCCTTTCAAAAAACTGCGGGACTACTCTGAGAAAATATCGCTGTTATATTTTTTTAAGAACACTCTATTTAGGACTTCTCGAAGAATGCGCATATCGACGGGCTTATCGATCACACCAAACACGTCAAGCTCCAGAGCCCTTCCCAGCACAATCTCGCTTGCTTGACTTGCCAGGAGTACGCATGGCAGCAGCGGGAAATCCATCCGGATAATCCTGATCATTGCCAGCCCGTTTGATTTTTCGCAGTCCAGGTCCACGATTGTAGTATGGATTCGCCTCCGCTGGATAATGTGAACGAACTCATCTACGCCGTCAGCCACCAGCAGATTGACTCCTCTTGGCCGCAGTATGCTGCGCACCGCCTCCGGCCAGGCCCAGTTTGCGCCGCTGGCTAAGAGGTTTACTTCTTCTAATTTTGACAAGTTCGAAACCATAAACGTAGATTCCCATGCAAATCGGAGCAAATGCCGTGCCAAAGGCTTCTCCGCAAAGCATCTATATATAAGTGCTTGTTAGTAATGTTGTTATATTGAGAGCCTGCGCCCTATCTAATCTGGCAATGTTGCAGGCGGCGGTGGCCGCCCTGCCAGCCTGGCAGGAAAACCGTCGCGAAAACCCCGCAATGAATTGCGGGGCTAAATATTTAGCCTGCGGTTTAACCGCAGGTTTGGATTACTTTGCAGGGGCCAAAATTTGTGGTTAAAACAACAGTTTTGCAAAATGGAGATTAGGCACATATTATTTAAGGAAATCCGTTTCTTGATTTTCTTAAATAATAGAGCTAAGTAATTATCTATCAAGTAGTTAATGTTTGAAAAGGAAAAATAAGACAACAAATTTTTCCTTTTCAAAGTGTGCCTAATCTCAATTTTGCAAAAGTTCAGTTAAAATTCAGGTTATGACGACCGGTTTTGGACGTTCCAGATTGGTAATTCTTTTTCTTGCCACCAGGCCGAAGTTTTTGGTTGCCAGCGCAGCGCCGGTGCTGGTAGGCAGTGCGGCCGGCTTGGCCGTTAGCGGGACTTTCCAGCCGGTACTTTTTGTGCTGGCGCTACTTGCAATAATGGCTCTGCACGCAGGCGCGAACGTTGCCAACGATTACTTTGACCACGTTTCCGGCAACGATTGGCTCAATAAGAATCCTACGCCATTTTCCGGAGGCCGCCGTTTTATCCAGCAAGGAATTCTCTCGCCCAGAGCAACTTTGCTTACCGCGATAGGTTGCCTGGCAATGGGCGCCGGGATAGGACTGGTGATTGTTTTGCTGACCCGAAGCATTTTCATCCTGGCTCTCGGCCTTATTGGATTGCTTGGCGGCTATTTTTATACTGCCCGGCCCATCCAGTTCGGCTACAAGTGCGTTGGCGAATTTGTTATAGCGCTGCTGTTCGGTCTGCTTCCGGTATACGGCTCATACTATTTGCAGACGGGGCTTATTGACGCCGTTCCACTTACCCCTGCGGTGATTGTTAGCATATTGATTTTTCTGGTGATTTTGGTGAATGAATTCCCTGATTCTGTCGCCGATGCCGCGGTGAACAAGAGGACACTGATAGTTCGTTTTGGAGTACCTGTTGGCGTTTGGATTTACAGAATTGCCCTTATCGTGGGTTTCGCCGTCGCGGCAGTGATGCTGATTTATCGCCTAACGTTTTTTGCCGGACTTTTCTACTTGCTTACCTTGCCGGTTGCAGTGCTGGCAGCAAAATCCGTAAACAAAACTGATCTGGCAAGGATCGGCCAATACCGCGCCAGCCAAATCACTGTTTTACTACATACGATTGGTTCTTTGAGTCTGGCCACAGGCTTTGTGGTCTTCCACGTATGGCGCTAACCGTCGCCGTGCCGGCGACGGCTAAACGTGGGAAAATTTCTTTATCGTATTAGCTTGATGATCTGGTCGAGGTCGTTCGGCGCCTCTACGGGCGGATTGCTGAATTGGCCCTGCTTTTGTTTGTGATAGTCAACCGTTACGTTCGGGTCTTTCAACGGATGGCCGGTCAAAACGCAGGCAACTCGCTCGTTCGGGCCAATGATACCTTCGGCTCTAAGCTGTTTCAAACCCGCTATTGTTGCCGCTGAGGCCGGCTCACAGCCCAGGCCGTATCTACCTACAATTGCCTTTGCATCGCAAATTTCTTCGTCCGTTACGGCTCGAACGACGCCGTTACAAACCTCAATCGCACGCAGGCATTTTTTCAGATTGACCGGACGGGCAATTTCTATCGCCGATGCGCAGGTGTGCGGCGAGAAGCTGCGAGCCGTCAAATCAGCATAATATTGGTCGATAATTGTCTGATTTACCCTTCCGCCGTTCCAAGAGAGTTTCTTGCTGTTGACCAGGTGATTTAATGTATCGGCGCCGGCGGCGTTTATGATGGCCATTCGGGGAATTTGCCCGATCAGGCCGAGCTGTTTCAACTCATAGAAGGCCTTGCCGAACGCGCTGGAGTTGCCGAGGTTTCCGCCAGGCACCACGATCCAGTCCGGCGCCTGCCAGCGGAGGCTCTCGATGATTCGGTACATAATGGTCTTTTGCCCTTCGAGTCGGAAGGGATTTAGCGAATTGAGTAGATACAGCCCCAACTTTGAGCACACGGCCTGAACCTGGCGCATACAGTCATCGAAGTCGCCGCGTATTTGAATGGTTTGGGCGCCGTAATCCATGCCCTGGCTGAGCTTTCCGAAGGCGATTCGACCTGAGCCGATAAAAACCGTGCATTTAAGTCCGCAACTATGGGCGTACAAAGCTACCGATGCCGAGGTGTTGCCGGTCGAGGCGCAGGCGCAAGACTTTGCGCCGACCATCATCGCGTGGCTGAAGGCAGCCGCCATGCCGTTGTCTTTGAACGAGCCGGACGGATTCAGCCCTTCATATTGCAGGTATAAATGCCCCGGCTGCATGTCAACATATTTGGCCGCCGCGTCGTTTTGCTGCAGGATTGTCTGGCCTTCGCCTATAGTGACTTTATATTTGTCTTGGCAGAAGTTTAGCAGTTCTCTGAAGCGCCATACGCCCGATAAATCCAGTGGATTGTTTCTGTTGGCCCAGCGCTGGGCAAAATCGCTTAGTTTTTTTGG
>Ga0315280_10006450_pt1 | contig 16193 bp, 12 predicted proteins | sample YL17G06_40_MG_FD_203697 | JGI IMG/M metagenome (GOLD analysis project Ga0315280, IMG submission 203697) | Sediment microbial communities from Yellowstone Lake, YNP, Wyoming, USA - YL17G06_40 | ecosystem: Environmental > Aquatic > Freshwater > Lake > Sediment | place: USA: Wyoming | collected... | reverse complement strand
GAACAGGGCGTTGGCCGCGCCCGGGCGGTCGGGGACGCCGAGGACCGTCACCCGGGCCTCGTCCTTGACCATCGCCGCCCCGCAGACCGGCTGATCGGGGGCCTCCGGCTCGGCGGTGATCATCGTCCCCGGCTGGTCGCTGAAGCTGCTGCGGACGTGGACCGGCACGGAGAACTTCTTGGCGAACTCGATCGAGCGGTTGTGCATCACGCCCGCCCCCGCGCTGGCCAGCTCGAGCATCTCGTCGTAGCTGATGCGGGCCAGCCGGCGGGCCTCGGGGACTTGGCGGGGGTCGGTGGTGTAGACGCCGTCGACGTCGGTGTAGATCTCGCAGGCGTCGGCGTGGAGCACGGCGGCCAGGGCCACGGCCGTCGTGTCGCTGCCCCCCCGCCCCAGCGTGGTGATGTCCAGCGAGGGGTTGACCCCCTGAAAGCCGGCGGCAATCACCACGCTCCCCGCGTCCAGCGCGCGTCGGACGCGGTCCGTGGAGATCGAGCGGATGCGGGCCTTGGTGTGGGTGCTGTCGGTCATGATCCCCAACTGGGCGCCGGTCATGCTGATCGCCTGGTGGCCCAGTGAGTGGATCGCCATCGCCATCAGCGCCACGCTCACCTGCTCGCCGGTCGACAGCAGCATGTCCATCTCCCGCGCCGGCGGCTGGTCCGTGATCTGCTTGGCCAGGTCGATGAGCTGGTCGGTCGTATGGCCCATCGCGCTGACGACCGTCACGACCTGGTTTCCCTCCTGGCGGGCGCGGATCGCCTTGCGGGCCGCGGCCAGGATCTTCTTGCTGTCGGCGACGCTCGTGCCGCCGAATTTCTGGACGATGATCGACATGGCTCCGGGAGGGTTCGGGGTTCAGGATTCGGGGTTCAGGGTTCAGTGGGCGGAGCCGACTCTGCTGGCGTTGGGTGCCATGCCCACGCTTGCCGTGGGCATGCTGTCAAGCGGGCATGGCCAAGCAGGCTTGGCCATGGCACCCGTCAAATCAGGTCCGCCGGCCGCCTAGTGGACTGCTTGATTCCTGCCGATAAAGTATCCCATCAGTTTCCATCCTTCCTGGAAGACCAGCGGAGACCTGGCGGCGGTGATCTCGTCGTAGGCGGTAGCGGCGTCCGGCTCGATCCCCGTGCCGGCCATGGCCCAGGGCACCATCCCGTGGCTGTGGGTCTTGATCCGCAAGGGGGTGGGATGATCGGGCGTTACCAGGATACGGTATTGGCCCAGCCGCTTCAATGCTTCGTGGACCGGTGCGACGATGTGGCGATCGATCTCCTCCAAGGCCCGGACCTTGGCCGCCGCGTCTCCCTCGTGCGAGGCCTCGTCGGTGGCCTCGACGTGGACGCAGACCAGCTCGGCGTCGTCGAGGGCCGCGACGGCGTAGCGGCCCTTGGCGGCGTAGTCGGTGTCGGTGTAGCCGGTCGCGCCGGGGACTTCGATCCGCCGCCAGCCCAACAGCACCGCCAGGCCGCGGAGCAGGTCCACGGCGGTGATCATCGCCCCCTGTTTACCGTAGCGCTCGGCGAACGTGGGGAGGCGGGGCGTGCGGCCCAGGCCCCACAGCCAGACGTTGGTGGCAGGCAGTTTTCCCTGGGCACGCCGCCGCACGTTCACCGGATGCTCGGCAAACAGCGCCACGCTCTCGGCCATCAAGCGGTTCAACAAGTCGCTTCCCGGGCCGCGGGGATAGCTGTCGAGCACCGATTTGTCGGTCAGGTCGTGGGGCGGGACGGCCAGGGTATCCTGGGAAAACGGGGCCTCGCCCCCCGTGCTGCGATAGACCAGCAGGTTCCGGTAGCTGACCCCGGCGTAGAACTGGAGGCGCTCCGAGCCGAGCTTCTCCTGGAGGGCACGGATCAGCTCCGCCCCTTCCTCGTTGGAGATGTGCCCGGCCGTGAAATCGCGCATCACCTGGTCCTCGACGGTGACCAGGTTGGCGCGCAGCGCCCAGTCGTCCGGCCCGAGCTCGATTCCCTGGGCAGCGGCTTCCAAGGGGGCCCGGCCGGTGAAGTGCTCCATCGGGTTGTAGCCCAAGAGGCTCAAGTTGGCCACGTCGGAGCCGGGGGGGAGCGACTCGGGGGTGTGGCAGGCCCGGCCGACGATGCCCGCCGCCGCCACCGCGTCCATCGCCGGGATTCGGGCCGCCTCCAGGGGCGTCTTTCCCCCAAGCGACTCCTGGGGCTCGTCCGCGCAGCCGTCGGGAATAATGATCGCGTATTTCATGATCTGCCTCGGACCCTCAGTCTTGCACCCGCATCCTCACGCTCCCCGGGCGGACGACGGCGAGCTTGTCAATGGATTGCATCGCCTGGGTCATCGCGCCCTCGGACGCGGTGTGGGTCATGATCACCAGGGGGACGACCCCGTCGGCCTCTTCTTCTGTCTCGTGCTGGATCACCGACGCGATGGAGATCGCGTGGCGGCCGAGGATCCCGGCGATTTCGGCGAGCACGCCCGGCCGGTCCTCGACGTTCAAGCGGAGATAGTACCGCCCGGCGACCTTGGCCGGATCGCGGACCCGGACCGGCGCCTCCCGCTTGTCGGACCACAGCTCCAGGGTGCGGAAGGTGATCGCGGCGCGGCCGACGACGGTGTCAATGACGTCGGCGACGACGGCCGAGGCGGTGGGCATCTGGCCGGCCCCCAGGCCGTGGAAGAACACCCGGCCCACCGCGTCCCCAACGACCCGGATCGCATTGTAGGCCCCGCGGACTTCCGCCAAAGGGGTGCCGTGGCGCACCAGCGTCGGAGAGACGTGCAGCTCCAGGCCGTCCGGGACCAATTCCGCCACGGCCAGGAGCTTGATGCTGTAGCCCAGCTCCTTGGCATACCGCTGGTCGGCCACCTCGACCGTGTCGATCCCAATCCGGGGAACCTCCTTCCAGCGGACCCGCGCACCGAAACCGAGGTGGGCCAGGATGGCGAGCTTCTGGGCCGCGTCGCTGCCGTTGACGTCCATGGCGGGGTTGGCCTCGGCATACCCCAGCCGTTGGGCCTCGGCCAAGGCCATCGCGTAGCTGCTGCCCAGATCCTCCATCTGGCTGAGGATGTAGTTGCTCGTGCCGTTCAGGATCGCGTGGATCGACTGGACCTGGTTGGCCGAGAGGCACTGCCCGATCGCCGCAATGATGGGAATCCCGCCGCCCACCGAGGCCTCGAAGGCAATCGACCGGCCGAGCTTGCGGGCCCGGCTGAACAGCTCCGGACCGTGCTCGGCCAGGAGGGCCTTGTTGGCCGTCACCACGTCCTTGCCGCTTTCGAGGAGCTTGAGCATGATCGTCCGGGCCGGTTCGAGCCCCCCCACCAGCTCAATCCCCACGCCGATCGACGGGTCATCAATGACCTTCGAGAGGTCGTCGGTCAGCAGGCCCGGGGGGAGAGTGACGTTGCGCTTCCGGCGCAGGTCGGTATCGACGACGCAGGCCAGTTCGATCCCCCGGCCGGAACGCCGCGCGATTCGATCCCCGCTCTCCAGAAGGATCCGCGCCACCCCCGAACCGATGGTCCCAAGACCGATCAAGGCCACCTTGGCTGCGTTCATCGAACGGTTACCGTTTCAGAGCGGATGGGCAGATCAAACTCGATATCCTATGTGAAACGCAGGAAAACGAAAAGCGGCGTCGCACCGCAAACCGAACCGCCTGCCGCCGCTTCCCCCCCTATATTCATAGCCGTGTGCCAGTGCTTGCGGCAAGTCCGGTCACTTTACCTGTTGGACGCATCGATCTAGCATAGCTTTGGCGATGCCTTCGCGCCGGTCGAATCACTCGTCCGGGTGGTATGCTTCGGTTTTCCTTCGCAGGGACACCGCTCGCCTGAAACAGGAGGTGCCCATGGAGCCCATGGCCGCGGAATTCTTCAAGAGCGTCCTGAATACCCCTAGTCCCTCGGGCTATGAGGGCCCCCTGCAAGAGGTGGTTCGCCGGTACGCCGCGGGGTTTGCCGAACAGGTGACCACGGACGTTCACGGCAACGTGGTGGCCGTGGTGAACCCGGGCGGGCCGCGGCGGCTGATGCTCGCCGGCCACTGCGACCAGATCGGGCTGATCGTCCAGTACATCGACAGCGACGGGTTCATTTACATCCAGTCGATCGGCGGTTGGGACGTTCAGATGCTGATCGGCCAGCGGATGACCGTCTGGTCCGAGGGGGGCCCGGTCCCGGGGGTCATCGGCCGCAAGCCGATCCACCTCCTGACCGAGGAGGAGCGCAAGCAGGTCCCGAAGATGAAGGACCTCTGGCTCGACGTCGGCGCGGCCAACAAGGAGGAAGCGGAGAAGCTGGTGCGGATCGGCGACCCAGTCACCGTCGAATTGGCTTACCGCGAGCTCCGCGGCGGCCGCGCTGCCTCGCCGGCCATGGACGACAAGTGCGGCCTGTGGGTCGTCATGGAAGCCCTGCGGCGGTTGGACCGCGGGAAGCTCACCTGGGCCGTCTACGCGGTCTCGACGGTCCAGGAGGAGGTCGGGCTCCGCGGGGCCCGCACCAGCGCGTTCGGAATCGATCCCCAAGTCGGCGTTGCCGTCGACGTGACTCATGCCACCGACGCCCCGACAATCGAAAAGAAGGAGCAGGGGGACATCGCGCTCGGCAAGGGCCCGGTCATCGAGCGCGGGCCGAACATGAACCCCAAGGTCGTCCGCCGCCTGATCGAGGTCGCCCAGGCACACAGCATCCCCTACCAGATCGAGGCGTCGGGCAAGGCCACCGGCACGGACGCCAACTCGATCCAGGTCAGCCGCGCCGGCGTGGCCACCGGACTGGTGAGCATTCCCAACCGCTACATGCACAGCCCCGTCGAAATGGTCGCCCTCCAGGACGTCGACCAGGCCGCCGACCTGCTGGCGCGGTTTGCCGAGGGCCTCGGGCCGGATGAGGATTTCACGCCGTGATTCTCCCGGACCGGCGAGACGCCGGTCCCGTTGAATTCCGGGATGCCCTCGCGCGAGCGTCCACAAGGCGTCCGGCCCGTGGTATACTCTCCCCCGGTGGCCTGTCGCGTTCTCCGAGGACCTTCGCGGGAGAGAATCATGCACGAGCAACACAGCGGCAAGTGGATGAAGGCGGCAGTGGCGATCGGGACAATGGCGATCCTCTGCGGACTGGCCGGGGCGGCCACGCCGCCGCGCGAGAAGTTGAACGTCGTGTTTATTCTCATCGACGACCTCGGCTGGACCGACGTGGGCTGCTTCGGCAGCGACCTCTACGAAACGCCCCAGGTGGATCGGCTCGCGCGGGAAGGGATCCGCTTTACCGACGCCTACTCCGCCTGCACGGTCTGCTCGCCGACGCGGGCCGCGGTGATGACCGGCCGTTACCCGGCCCGGCTCCACGTCACCGACTGGATCGCCGGCCACGAGCGCCCCTATGCCAAGCTGCGGATCCCCGACTGGACCAAGCACCTCCCGCTGGAAGAGGTGACGATCGCCGAGGCCCTCAAGCCCGCCGGCTACGCGACGGGCCACGTCGGCAAGTGGCACCTCGGCGACCGCGGCCACTGGCCCACCGACCAGGGCTTCGACGTGAACGTCGCCGGGTACGAGGCCGGCCAGCCGCCCAGCTACTACTGGCCTTACCAACGCGGCGGCCGCGGCATCCCGACCCTCAAGCTGACCCCGGAGACGGAAGGCTGGCACCTCGGCGACCGGCTCGCCCTGGAGGCAGCCAACTTCATCCGCGCCCACCGCGACGGCCCCTTCTTCCTCTACCTGGCGACCTACGAAGTGCACACGCCGATCGAGCCCAAGAAGGAGTACGTGCCGAAGTTCGAGGCCCGGGTCAAGCCCGGCATGAAGCACACCAACCCCCGCTACGCCGCGCTGGTTTACGGCATGGACGCGATCGTCGGCAAGGTCCTCCAGACGCTCGACGAGCTCGGGATCGCCGACCGCACCGTGGTCTTCTTCACCGGCGACAACGGGGGGCTGTCGCACATCAACGGCGTGAAGCAGGGCCCGACCGACAACTCGCCGCTGCGGGCCGGCAAGGGATCGGCCTACGAGGGCGGGGTCCGCGTGCCGCTGGTGGTCCGCTGGCCCGGCGTGGTCAAGCCCGGCTCCGTCTGCCACGAGCCGGTCCTCAGCGTTGATTACTTCCCAACGATCCTGGAAATGACCGGGGCCCAGGGCGGTGCGAAGCCCAAGGCTGAAATTGACCCGCAGAGCAAGGCCGAAGTCGACGGCCGGAGCATCGTGCCCCTCCTGAAAAACCCCCAGGCCACGCTCGCCCGCGACGCAATCTACTGGCACTATCCCCACTATCACCCCGGCGGAGCGACGCCCTACGGAGCAATCCGGGCGGGCGACTGGAAGCTCATCGAGTTCTACGAGGACATGCACGTCGAGCTGTACAACCTGCGGGAAGACGTCGGCGAGAAAAACGACCTGGCCGCAAAGATGCCGGAGAAAACCCACGAGCTCCACGACCGCCTCCACGCCTGGCGCATCGCCGTAGGCGCGCAAATGCCCAGCGCCAACCCGGCCTACGATCCGGAAAAGGATCGCCCCAAGCCGGCCGCGAAAGCGAAGCCGCGGGCGAAAAGACCGGCCGTTCTGCCTCGATAAAGCCCGGCATTGAGCATGAAACACGCGTCAAGCCCAAGGCTTCCAGCCCCTGGGCCTGGCAAACCAACGCGCGTTGTGCCTGCCCCGGAGGGGCATTTGACAATAGCCCAGCAGCTCGCTGCTGGGTTCGGGTGTCGCCCGTATTCCTTGGTACGTCCCGGAGGGACGGCTGATCCTCCACGGCGGTCGTTCAGTCGTCCCTACGGGACGAGGGCGTGATAAGATCGTCCCGCTTTCCCAGCGATGGATCGCTGGGCTATTGTCAAACGTCCCTCCGGGACGGAAGCTCCCGGCATTCCGGCCAATATCGCGTGGAAGACATGGGTAAGCGCCCGTCCAAGAATAACTCCCCTCTCCCGTTTGCGGGAGAGGGGCAGGGGGTGACGGCACGCGGCAGTCAAGACACGAACGTGTTGTTGGACGCCCGCTAAGGACGGGGTCGCGAGCCCCGGGTCCCGGGAAGCCCCCAAACGCGAAAAGCCCCGCAAGGGGCGACAGAGCCGCCGCGAGCGACTGTTTCGCCCCTGCCGGGGCTCACCGGGAACGACGCGACGCCTTCCCCAGGGCTCGCGCCCCTGGGCTATCGCCTGCCGCCCCTTGCGTGGCTGCGTTCTCCAAACGCCGCACACCGTCATTTCCGGCGCACCGTCATCTTGGTGGAAAACACGAGAAACACGGCCTTCACCCCCGGACGTGATCTACAGGATCAGCCGCTTCCGGACCGCGTCGGGCGACTTCACCAGCGGTGATTCGCGCAACAGGGCCGCCGCGGAGTGTTTCTTTCGGGGGGGATGGGGTTGCCAAAGCCAAGAACCCCGACGAAGATCAGTGTCGTAGAGCCACGGCCGACGGGTTCCGGTGGCCATGACGAGGCTCAGAACGTCGTGAACCATTACTCGCAAAGCAGGCGTGCGCAGTGCTCTCGATGGGCTTTGACGGGTCTTGTACAGCCTGCATAAGATTGGCACGGATGAGAGGACAGGACCGCGTAATCCTCTGATATGAAAGCGTTTGCGCGAACGAACAAGAGGATACCGGAACTTCGTGACGGTTCACGGGGTCCTTACCTTTTGTCGTGGCCACCGGAACTCCACGGCGGCAGCCCGACAAAACTGAGTTTTGTTGCCAGACGGGGCCATGTCAAGCCCCCCCCGCCCCCCGCAAGAATTTACCAAAATTTTGCGTTCGGCAGACATCCGGTTGATCTTGTTCGGACGGGCGGGGATGTGTATCTTCCCGCCCCATGAAGCTGCGGGAAACGAACCATTGCCCGAATTGTGAACGCCTGGCCCAGCGCCTTGCCCAGCAAGACGCGGAGATTGCGGCGTTGGTCATGGACCACGGCTCAACCCATTCAACCATCAATCGCATTGCTTTTGTCGGCAACTACCTGCCTCGCATGTGCGGCATCGCTACGTTCACCACCGACTTGTGCGAAGCCATCGCGACCGAATACGGTGACACAACGTGCATTGCCCTGCCCGTCAACGACGTCGAGCCCGGCTACGCCTATCCTGCGCACGTTCGATTTGAACTGACAGAGAAGGACATCGACTCTTATCGGCGCGCCGCCGACTTTCTGAATATCAACAACGTCGACCTCGTGTGCCTGCAATTCGAATATGGCATCTTCGGTGGGCGGGCAGGTAGTCATATTCTGGCCCTCCTGCGCGAATTGCGCATGCCCATCGTCACCACCTTGCACACCATTCTGAATGACCCCGACCCAGATCAGCGACGGGTGTTGGAAGAAGTCGCGGCCCTGTCCGATCGGTTGGTCGTCATGAGCAAACGCGGCGCGGAATTCCTGCAGGAGGTCTATCGAGTGCTGCCAGAGAAGATTGATTTGATCCCGCACGGCATCCCCGATGTGCCGTTTCTGGACCCGAGTTTCCACAAAGACCTGTTTGGCGTGGAGGGCAAGATCGTCTTGCTCAGCTTTGGATTGCTCTCGGCGAACAAAGGGATCGAACACGTCGTCGCCGCCCTGCCCGCCATTCTGGCCCGCCATCCGAACGTGGTGTACATCATCCTCGGCGCGACCCATCCCCACGTCAAGCGGCTCGAGGGCGAAAAGTATCGTCTATCCCTGCAGTGGATGGCCCAAGAGAAAGGCGTGGAAGGTCAGGTGATCTTCTACAATCGATTCGTTAGTCTGGAGGAACTCGTCGAGTTCATCGGCGCGGCAGACATTTACATCACGCCTTATCTCAACCCGGCGCAGATCGTCTCTGGCACACTGGCCTACACACTGGGGGCGGGCAAGGCCGTGATTTCGACGCCGTATTGGTATGCGGAAGAGATGCTGGCGGAGGGACGGGGAGCGCTGGTGCCGTTCCGTGATCCGGCGGCGTTGGCCGAGCAAGTAATCAACCTGTTAGACAACGAGGCCAAGCGCCACGCGATGCGCAAACGAGCCTATCTGTTTGGGCGGGCGATGATCTGGCCGCAAGTGGCGCGACGCTACATGGAGAGTTTTGAGCGCGCCCGCGCCGAACGCCGGCATTTCACCCCCCCCGGCTTCACGGTCAAAGCGCTACGCGAACGTCCGGGCGAACTGCCCCCCCTCAAACTCGATCACTTACGCCGCATGACGGACGAGACGGGCATATTGCAACACGCCATTTTCACGGTGCCCAACTATCGCGAGGGCTACAGCACCGACGACAACGCCCGGGCCCTCATGGTGAGTGCCCTCCTGGAGGAACTGGGCAACGGCGAGGCCTTGGAACTGGCGTCACGTTACCTCGCTTTCATCTGGTATGCCTTCAATACCGAGACCGGACGCTTTCGCAACTTTATGGATTACCAGCGCCACTGGCAGGAAGTCGGCGGTTCCGACGACAGCCACGGCCGCACGTTGTGGGCATTGGGCACCGTGTTGGGCCGCTCTAGCACGCCGGCTCTTCCCAGCATGGCTGGCCGGTTGTTCGAGCAGGCCTTGCCCGCCATTCTCGGCACGACCAGCCCACGGGCCTGGGCCTTCGCCCTCATCGGCATCCACGAGTATCTAAGGCAGTATTCCGGTGACCGCAGGGCCAGCCAGGTCCGGGAAGAATTGGCCGGGCGGCTGTTGTCGTTGTATCAAAGCCACCGCTCGGACGCATGGCGGTGGTACGAAGATGTGCTGACTTATTGCAACGCCGCGCTGCCTCACGCCTTGCTCATGTGCGGCCAATCGATACCGAACGGCGCCATGACCGAGGCCGGGCTGGAGTCGCTCCGCTGGCTGGCCGACTTGCAGCGCGCGGACGCGGCTGGGGGTCATTTTGTCCCCATCGGATCCAAGGGCTTTTATCACCAGGGCGGTGAGCGTGCCCGGTTCGATCAACAGCCGGTGGAGGCTCAAGCCATGGTCTCCGCCTGCCTCGAAGCAGACCGGATCACGGGAGACAAGCGCTGGCGCAAGGAAGCCCGACGCGCCTTCGAGTGGTTCCTCGGGCGCAACGACCTGAACCTGCCCATCTACGACCCGACGACGGGCGGTTGTCGAGACGGTCTACATCCCGACCGCCCGAACGAGAATCAGGGTACAGAGTCTACGCTCGCCTTTCTCCAATCCCTGCTGGAGCTGCACCTGGCCGAGAATACCCCTCAGTGGAGGCACGATCTCAATGGACAATCAACACCCCGAACTTTTTCGCCGTCATAAGCTCAATCCTATCCTGACCGCCGTCAATTGGCCTTATCCGGTCAATAGCGTGTTTAACCCGGGCGCCACGTTACTATCCGATGGAACCACCCTGCTCCTGGGTCGCGTGGAGGATCGGCGCGGGCATTCCCACTTCTGTGTCGCCCGCTCCGCCAATGGTGTGGATGGCTGGCAGATTGACCCACGGCCCACCCTCTTGGCCGATCCGGAGCACTTCCCGGAAGAACTGTGGGGCATTGAAGATCCACGCATCACCTACGTCCCCGAATTGAGCAAGTATGCCGTCGTCTACACCGCCTTCACCAGCAGCGGCCCGGGGGTGGCCCTGGCGCTCACGGAAGATTTCGCCAACTTCGAGCGCTACGGGATGATCATGCCGCCGGAAGATAAGGATGCGGCCCTGTTTCCGCATCGGATTGGCGGCCATTGGGCGATGATCCATCGCCCGGTCAGTGCTCCCGGCGCGCACATGTGGATGTCCTATTCGCCCGACCTGCGGCACTGGGGCAGCCACAAGCTGATGCTGGGGGCCCGGCGGGGTGCGTGGTGGGATGCGAATAAAATCGGCCTCTCGCCCCCGCCCATCGAAACCCCGGAGGGTTGGCTGGTAATTTACCACGGTGTGCGGCAGACAGCGGCCGGCTGCCTTTACCGACTCGGACTAGCTCTGTTTGATTTGCAAGCACCGGAGCGTTGCCTAAAACGCAGCAGCGAGTGGATCTTTGGCCCGGAAGAACCCTACGAGCGGCGCGGGGACGTGGACAACGTCATCTTTCCTTGTGGCTACACCGTTGGCCCCGATGGCGACACCATTCGCCTGTATTATGGCGCGGCGGATTCGAGCATTGCCCTGGCCACCGGCAGTATTCGCGCCATTCTTGAGTGGCTGGAACAACACAGATAGCGAATCCTCCAACTATGGCATGGATTGCGAGTATGGCAGCCGTAAAATCACGGGTGCGGGCTAACACGGGCTTGCACCCGACGCGCTCCGCGCGCGGGTGAAGCCTGCCGTTCGTCCTGGGGTCAGATCGCCGTTTGTCGTGAGCGGAGCTTTCGGGCGAGTTCTTCCGCCCTGCTGGGGATGGCGGGGCGGCCGACGCGCCACCGTTAGCCAACTCAGGAAGGAGATTCACCTATGCTCACGAAGTACCTGGAAGCTGCAATGAGACACGCTCACTACGAGATCCTCAAGGAGGATGGGACCTATTACGGCGAAATCCCGGAGTGTCGTGGGGTGTATGCAAACGCGCGGAGCTTGGAGGAGTGCCGAGACGAGTTGGCCCAAGTTCTTGAGGATTGGCTGCTTTTCAGAATCCACAAGAACCTCCCCCTTCCGAAGATCGACGGGTTGGAACTGACCGTGACAAAGGAGGCGGCCGTTTGATGCCTCCCTTCGGACCTATCTCGCGGAAGGAGCTGGTTCGGGCGCTCCGAGCAGCAGGTTTTGACGGTCCCTACTCGGGCGGGAAACACCCGTTCATGATTAAGGGTGATTTGACGCTCACCATACCCAACCCACACCACGGCGACATCGGCGGGGAGTTGCTGACGCGGATTCTGCGTCAGGCGGGCCTCTCCAGGAAGGAATGGGAAGAACTTGGCTGACGATTCGCCCGCATCAGAGGATCAGCATCGCGTCGCCGTAGCTGTAGAAGCGGTATTCTTCGCGGATCGCTTCCTGGTACGCGCTGCGGATCAACTCGTCCCCGCCGAAGGTCCGCACGAGCACCAGGAGGGTCGTGCGGGGGAGATGGAAATTGGTGAGCAGGGCGTTGACCGCGCGGAATTGAAAGGGGGGGCGGATAAACAGCTCGGTCGTGCCCGAGAAGGGTTCGAGGGTCGCGCCGTGGGCGGCGGTTTCGAGAAGACGAACCGAGGTGCTGCCGACCGCCACGACCCGGCCGCCGCGCTGGCGACAGAGACTGATCTTCTGGATCGCTTCTTCCCCGACGGCTCCCCATTCGGTGTGCATCAGGTGCTCCGCCAGTGAGTGGCTGACGATCGGCCGGAAGGTCCCGATTCCTACGTGCAGGGTGAGCCAAGCGAGGCTGACGCCCAGCCGCTCCAGCCGGCGAAGCAGGGGCTGGGTGAAGTGGAGCCCTGCGGTCGGGGCGGCGACCGCGCCCGGCACGCAGGCGTAGACCGTCTGATAGCTCTCCCGATCTGCCTCCACCATCTCCCCCTTGCGAATGTAGGGGGGGAGCGGAATGCGGCCCACTCGCTCTAGCAGCGCCACGGGCTCCTCGGATGAATCGGGCCGCACCGCCCAGATTCCTTCCGATAAGCTCGCCCCCATCCGGAGCTGGATGTCGTCCTCGCCGCGGGCGTTGACGAGGGTCACCGTTTCGCCGGGAGCGATCTTCCCCCGGGTCTTGGAGAGGACCCGCCACAGCCCGTCCTGGTTGGCTTCGAGAAACAGCCCCTCCCAATGGCCCCCGGTGGCAGTCCGGCGGCCGATCAACCGGGCCGGGACGACCCGGGTGTCGTTCAGCACGAGGCAATCCCCGGGCAACAGGATCTCGGGCAGGTCGCGGACGTGTCGGTGGGAGAGGGATTGGCTCGCCCGATCCACCACCAGCAGCCGGGCATCGGCACGGTTCGGCAGCGGGGCCTGCGCGATCAAATGCCTGGGGAGTTCGTAGTCGTACTGGTCCAGCTCAGACATTGCTTTCCTGGTTTCTCCAGCCAACTGAGCTTTACCGCTGCCACCCAAGTGAGTATAAGCCCGCCTGCGAATCGAGTGCAGGGGAGACGATGGCGAAACACCAGATCGCACTTTGCATTACGGACCTCGAGGTGGGCGGGGCAGAGCGATGCCTCGTCGATCTGGCCACGCGGATAGACCGCGAGCGGTTCGAGCCGGTCGTCTACTGCCTGGGCCCAAGACCGGGATCGGAGAAGGGGTCCTGTATCCCGGCGCTGGAGTCTTCGGGCGTTCCCTTCCACTGTCTAGGGGCTCGGGGGTGGCGAGATGCTCTGGCGGTTCTGGGGGCTTTGACGCGGCTGCTGAAACAGCAGAAGGCCGGCCTTGTCCAGGCGTTCCTGTTTCATGCCAACGTCGCGGGGCGAATCGCCGCGCGGCGTGCCGGGGTGCGGCACGTGGTGTCCGGCATTCGGGTGGCCGAGCGGCACAGCCGCTGGCACTTGTGGATCGACCGGCTCACCAGCCGGCTCGTCCAGCGGTACGTCTGCGTGAGCGAGGCGGTTGCCCGATTCTCCTCCCGGGAGGCGGGCCTTCCGGCCGACAAGCTCGTCGTGATTCCCAATGGGATTGACCTCTCGAAGTGCCCGGCAGTGGAGGCCGCGGACCGGGGCGCACTCGGGCTGCCGACTGGCTGCCGGATGGTGACTTACGTCGGCCGGCTGGAGCATCAGAAAGGGGTCGATTGGCTCCTGGAAACCGCGCCGTCATGGCTGGAGTTGTTGCCGGATTGCCAACTGCTGATCGTAGGGGAAGGGCCCCAACGTCCCCGCCTGGAGCGGCTCTGCCGGGAACAGGGGATCGAACACCGGGTCCGTTTTGCGGGCTGGCGAGCGAACGTGCCCGAAATCCTGGCCGCTAGCGAGCTTCTGGTTTTGCCCTCGCGGTGGGAGGGAATGCCTAACGCCGTGTTGCAGGCCATGGCCAGCCGACTCCCCGTGCTAGCGACCGACGTGGAGGGGGTGCGGGAACTCCTGGGTCCCGAGGCGGATGCACAAATCGCCCCTTTCGGCGATATCGCCGCCTGGACCAGGAGGATCGTGGACTTGCTGAGCGACCCCCGCCGCGCGGCCGAGCTCGGGGGCAAGAACAGGTTGCGGGCCGAAAAGGAGTTCTCCCTGGAGCGGATGGTGGCGGCCTACCAGGGGTTGTGGGAGGAGTTGCTGTCGGCGGACTGAAGGGCTCGTCCTCACCGCCGCGGCGTGAAAAAAATTTTCCGGCCACTTGCGACACGGGCCTTCGCTGGAAGTTACAGAAGGATCACGGCCTAGGACTTGGGCAAACGACCGAGTGCCTTTTCGCCGCGAAAAAACTCGCTTGACCTGGGAAACGAACTGGCTATCCTTGGGGGCTGGTGGGGAACAGTGGGGATTCGTGGTGAAACATGCTGCTCACCGGGACCTTCTCTCGATCGATCGACGAGAAGCTGCGTGTTGCCATCCCCAGATCCCTCCGAGAAGTCTTGGGATGCTCCGAAGGAGGGGCGCTTTATCTGGCACCCGGCACTGACGGGTCATTGGCCATCTACACCGAGGAGGCACTGGGGCAGTTGGGCCAGCGGCTGGCGAACGCCTCGCCCACCCAAGAGAGTGTACGCGCGTATATGCGGCTGTTCTACGCCCGCGTCCAGCGGGCCGAACTGGACCGGCAAGGGCGGATCCGCATCCCTCCGGAGCTGGCGGAATTGGCTGGATTGGGCAAGGAGGCGTTGCTCTTGGGAGTGCAGGATCATCTGGAGCTTTGGAGCCCGCAGCGCTGGAAGGCGTACTTCGCCGACAAGCAGGCCCGCTACGACGAGATTGCCGAGGCCGCGTTCGGCGGCCCGGAAGGTTGGCAGTCAGGACCACCCCACAGGAGCGCCTAGCAAGAGTCGTCCGTCCGTTCGCTCGCCATGCGTGGGAACGCGAACGTCAGTCACCGGCCACCCGACTGACGTTTCACCTCGCCGGCGCGAGGTCGAGGTGAGTTCCCACGGGTACGGGAGGCAAGGAAGCCTCCCGGCTGCGAATCGCGGGAGCTGTCGTCGCTTTCGCCGACGCGTGGACCGCTGGCACACAACCTCGCTCGGGCACACGGACGTGCCCGAGGTTGGTGCCTCTTTTCCCGTTGAGTTCGGCGCAGGCGCCGCGGCGTGCCCGGGCGACCGCGCCGGACTACGGCGGCACGATCCGATGAGCCAGTCCGGGCCGGTGCACGTACCCGTGCTCGTGGACGAAGTCGTCCGCTGGCTCGATCCGCGGTCGGGCGGGGTGTTTGTCGACGGCACACTGGGAGGGGGTGGACACACGCGGGTCCTGGCCGAGCACGTCGGCCCGCAAGGGATGGTGGTCGCCCTGGATCGCGATCCGGCGGCGCTGGACGCCGCGCAGCGGGCCTTGGCCGGTCTGCCCGTCCGCCTAGCCCAAGCGAACTTCGCCGACCTGCCCGAGGTCCTGGCCGAGTTGAAGGTCCGCGCCGTCGACGGGGTGATCCTCGACCTGGGGGTTTCCAGCGACCAGTTGGCGGACACCGGCCGGGGATTCAGCTTTTCGGCGGAGGGCTTGCTCGATCTGAGGTTCGACCCGACCGAGGGGGAGCCGGCGTGGCGGCTGCTCCACCGGCTCAGCGCCGAGCACCTGGCGGACTTGCTCTACCGCTACGGCGAGGAGCCTCAGAGCCGCCGCATTGCCCGGGCGATCGTCGATCGCCGCCGCCAGGGCCCGATCAAGTCGGCGGCCGAGCTGGCCGAGATCGTGCGGCGGGCCGTGCCGGCAAGCCGTCATGCGGCGAAGATCGATCCGGCCACGCTCACCTTCCAGGCCCTGCGGATCGCGGTCAACGACGAGCTGAAATCGCTGGAGATCGCCCTGCGACGGATTCCCAACTGTCTCGGGCCGCTGGGACGGTTGGCGGTGATCAGTTTCCACTCGCTGGAGGACCGGCGGGTGAAGGAGTCGTTCCGCGACGACCCGCGCTATGAAGTGTTGACCCGCAAACCGATTCGACCCGCACCGGAGGAAGTCCTCGCCAATCCGCGGGCCCGCAGCGCCAAGCTGCGCGTCGCCGCGAAGAAGGCGGAGAACCCATAGAAAGGGAGGAGACTGCGTTCACCAGGGGCTGGAGTCCTCGCGGCCGGTGCCGCCGGACCGCGGCCCGAACCACCATCGGCAGGGATGCACAATGGTCAAACACGACAAGCACGGAAACCCGTCCTCGCACGAGGACGGGGGGCATCGCGACGGCTTCCCGCAGCAGGAAGCGTGGGACAACGAGAATGACCGGGCTCGGGACGACG
>Ga0315280_10006449_pt1 | contig 16193 bp, 15 predicted proteins | sample YL17G06_40_MG_FD_203697 | JGI IMG/M metagenome (GOLD analysis project Ga0315280, IMG submission 203697) | Sediment microbial communities from Yellowstone Lake, YNP, Wyoming, USA - YL17G06_40 | ecosystem: Environmental > Aquatic > Freshwater > Lake > Sediment | place: USA: Wyoming | collected... | reverse complement strand
GCATTCACCAACACGCCTGAAAAGCGCTTCCCTATCAATAACTGTTGGTTTTATAATGAATTTGCCACCTATGAAGTCAATTGCCTCTGTCAGATTTTCTACACTATAGACATCTATACCATCTATTATTGCTGCCTCCTCAGCATTTTCAGAAGGAACTATGATAGATGCAAAGCCTGCCTCCTTTGCGAACTGCGTTATTGGCAGGACGCCCTTTACCGGTCTCACCCTTCCGTCAAGCGCGAGTTCACCGATAATCAGGGTATTATCAATTGTCAGTGTGTCTGATTGGGCAAAGAGGATACCGAGTGCAATTGGAAGTTCAAATATGGGTCCTTCTTTGCGAATATCTGCGGGGGCAAGGTTTACTGTTATACGACGGAGTGGAAATGGAAGTCCTGAGTTGTTTATTGCTGACCGCACCCTCTCCTTTGATTCCTTTATCGCTGCGTCCGGGAGTCCAACTATTGTTATGCCAGGGTTCCCGCCTGCAATGTCAACCTCAACATCTACAAGGTAGCCCTCAATTCCTGCTAAACTTGCTGAGAATATCTTTGAATATCTATGCTTCATTATTTTTGATAATCAATCAGTTTATTATAGTATAACAAAAATTATTATGCTTTTTTGTTTTTCTTCTATTATGTATCTATTTTGGATATTTGATTTAAAGTATATTATAATTACAATCAATTTATTTTTGAGGTTTGCTATGGATGAGAAAATTTCAACTAATCATTCTGATGAAAGTGTTCCCTATGTGGCAAGATGCGTTGTCTGTGGCAAGTATCTTGGCAGTGACTCGATAGTTGAAAGGGATGGAAGGTTGTTCTGTGATGAATGCGCGAGTAAATATACAACTCCTGAGGTGTCGCATAAGGAAAGCCCCTATATATTGTGGGTTCTCATAGGTATGTCTGTTGTTATTGCTATTGTCGGTGTTGTTCTTGCTGCAGTGACTATTTCACCATATCTGAAGGGCGGTCTGGAGTCCAATGCAAATCTTATGAAGATGAGAAACCTTACAGGTGTCTTAAACGAAATGTATAAGGACATTGGCAGATACCCGACGCAGGAGGAGGGCTTGGCTCTTCTTACCGATAATGACCCCCTTAAAACAGGAAGTGAAGTTCCGAACTGGTATGGACCCTATATACCTATTGGCGAGGATAAACTTCTTTATGACATATATGGCAATAAGTTAATTTATGGTGTTATCAATGGTTCTTCGTATATTGAGAGTATGGGTGAGAATGGCAAACTTGATTACATCCCCATAAATGTAAATGACAAACCATCATCTGATGTTGATGATGACATACTATTTTTAAGCCCACCTGCTAAGAAGAAAGAGGAGGAGAAGGTTATATTTGGAAAGCCGGTTGTTAGAGGGGGTTGGTGGTAGGTTATAATCCAGTTATTAGTTAATTTGTTTGATTATCCGCATATTCTTTACATTAAGTGAGTTTTTTAGAATATAGATTATTACATATTATGAGTTCCACTATATATCAGATAACCGGTCTTATTGTTTCATATATCTTTGTATTCTTGATAGCTGGTATTGCATATATCTTACGGAAGAAAGGCGTTTCAGATAGTTTGGCAAGAAAAGTTGTTCATATAGGTGTGGGAAACTGGATTATACTGGCTGTCCTTCTATTCAAGGACTGGTATTTTGCTGTAATTGGACCCCTCTCATTCGTATTGCTTAATTACCTATCTTATAAAAGAGGTCTGTTTGGCTCCAGTATGGAACTAAAGGACAGAAAGACACTCGGGACTGTATATTATGCTATTGCACTCTCAATACTTGTTTTTTTCTTCTGGTTTATCAGAAACGGTCAATTAAAGTGGCTATCCTGCATGGGAATTCTTGTAATGACATGGGGTGATGGTATGGCATCGGTATTTGGTGAGAGGTGGGGGAAGTTATGTGGTGGTTTTAAGATTGGGAATAGTGAGAAGACATTAGTTGGCTCATCTGCGATGCTTATATTCTCATTTATGGCACTTTCACTGACCATGCTTGCATTTGGTGTTTCAGTGAGTAATTCCATTATCTATTCTGTTGTCCTTGCAATAATTGCAACTGCCATTGAAGCGATAACACCTGCTGGGTTTGATAACCTTACAGTTCCTCTATCTGTCTCTTTTGCTTACTATGCATACTCTTTTTTAGTATGAAGGGAATGTTCGTGATAAAGCATCTGATTATATTTACCTTTGCAATACTCCTTCTTATAAACACAGCATATAGTTTAATATATTCTACAAATGCAAATGATGAGGAAGTGACTGTTCGTCTTGGAGAGATGGCAATAGCGGGCTGGAGAGATGATATATTGGATAGTTTTGACAGAAAGTCAGCAGATATACCAAAGCCATCAGAGGTTGGCAATATGGCCCCTGAGAAAATTGAGAAGATTTATAATGCCTATTTTGAGGAGGTTGGTCTTTTGCGTTCGTCTCTTGAAAATGACCTTGATGATTATATAAAAGCAAATCCTTTTAAGAAGAGTTTTGTTGAGTGGGAGAAGAAAGCAACTGAGGATAATAAGACAGTATTGGACTCATATATTGATAAGGTAGAAAAATTGAGAGAGAAATATTTTTCAAACCTCAAGATAGTAAAAACACATGCTAAAGTTGAGAAAGTCAAAAAGAATATAAATTGGGAACTGATAATTTTGATTGCGGTTTTTGTTCTATGTCTTGGTCTAATAATTATCAGAGATAGTAATTTCAGGTCCATTATTCGTGGTAATATAAATTCTGCAAAAACTGGTTCGCTTTCGGTCTCTCTTCCATTGATTTTAGCGATGTCTGTCGTCTCAGTTGGTGGTTTTATAACAGGAATGTTCAGATATGCTATATTTATAAATCTTATCCTATCTTCTCTAATAATTATAATTATTGAAAGGTTTGATAAGAGGGGCGGAAGAAGAAAAAGGAAGTTGAGAGGTTAATTTTAATTGACAGAGGTGATATAGATGGTGAGTTTAGATAAAGATATATTTTGCATAAAAAGTTTCATTATTCTTTTTGCTCTTGCATCGTTTGCAGGTGCGGATGTGATAAAGACAGAACTTGACAACGGTCTCGTTCTTATTGTTGAGGAAAATCACAGTGTCCCACTTGCATCTGTTGATGTCTATGTCCACGCAGGCAGTATCTATGAAGATGAGTATGTCGGCTCGGGTATATCTCACTTACTTGAACATATGATGTTTTCGGGAGCCACAGGATGGACAAAGGAATATATAAAGAAGCGATTTGAAGAGATAGGTGCGGTTGGGAATGCCTGGACGTGGAAAGATGATACCTCTTACTATCATACAGTCCCATCAAAGAACATTGACGAACTCATCAAGATGTATGCGAAACTGCTCTTTGAGGCAAAATTTTCTGATGAAGAGTTTAAATCTCAACAGGGTGTGATTATGGAGGAGATGGCTATGAGTTATGATTCTCCTACGAGAATTCTTCAGGAGGAGTTCTATCGCCTTGCATATATCAGGCATCCAATAAGATACCCTGTTATAGGCGTCAAAGATAGATTTCTTTCAATCACAAAGAGTGATATTGAGAAATACTATAATCGCTACTATGCTCCAAACAATATGGTCATAGCGGTCGTTGGTGACTTCAATGCAGAGCACATAGTTGAGCTTATTAAAAGTGAATTCGGTCGCTATCCAATGAGAGATATTAAAAATCCATCTCCTGTAGAAGAGCCACCGGTTCTCTCACAGAGGACGAAAATGATTGAGAGGGACTATCAATTGTCATATCTCTCGCTTGGCTTTCGCTCAACCAAACTCTTTGATGCTGACTCACCTGCCCTTGACCTCCTCAGTGCTGTTCTTAGTTCGGGAAGGGACGCCCTACTGCCAAGAAAGATTAAGCAGGGTCTCGGTCTTGTCAATGAAATAGAATCGTGGAACTATACACCAACATTTATTGATGGCAACTTCAATATCGTTGCTTCATTTCCATACGAGAATCTTGAGAAGGTGAGGGATGAGATATTCAAGATACTCAATGAGATAGCAGAGAAGGGTGTTTCTAAAGAGGACCTTGACAGGGCGAAGGCGCAGATTAGGGCAAACCATTATCTTGGTGCAGAGAATGTTGAGAGAAGGGCGGACTATCTCGCCTCAAATGAATTCTATTATGGTGACCCTGAATATATGGAGAAATATATAAAAATTATAGAGGGCTTGAATTCTGAAGATATAAAAAGGGTGACAAAAAACTATATACTCAGTAGTAAGCCAATGGAGATTGACATTGTTCCTCCGGGCAAAGGTGAAACTCTAGTATCATCAGAGAAAACTGAGGAGAAAAGTCCAGTATTAACAACGCTTTCAAATGGCATGAAGGTGCTTATATACGAAAAGCATTCAAATCCGACTGTCTCTGTATCTGTAGATTCTCTTTCCGGTTCGGTCTGCGACCCACCGGGGAAGGAGGGGCTTTCATCTCTTACGGCCCGGATGATGCTTATCGGTGCGGGTGGAATGACTTCAAGCGATATTGCCCGGGGTATTGAAAAACTTGGCGGAACCCTTAACTACGAGGCGGGTAATGATTTAACAGGACTCAGGTTAAATGTGGTGAAAGATGGTCTTTCCGGCACTCTTGATATATTGTCAAAGGTTATTATGAGGCCAGATTTCAGGGCGGAGGAATTTCCAAAACAGAAGACCCTTGCACAGCAGGCACTTTTGAGAATGCTTGATAACTGGGGTGATGCATCATATATAAAAGCACGACTTATTTTATATGGCAGTCATCCCTATGCTCATAACCCGAGCGGCACAGAAGAGGGCATTAATGCTATAACAATTGACGACATCAGAACTTTTTACGATAAGTATTTCAACCCGAAGAATATGATGATAACAATTGTTGGTGATGTCAAAGGTGGTGAGGTAGTAGCACATCTTGAGAAACTTCTTGGAAACTGGCGCAAAGGTGATGTCTTCTCTGGTGCAAATATATCTGAGGTAAATGGTTTTTATAATACAAATGAGGTAGTGGAGGAGAACTGGTCAATGAACCAGTCAGTGCTTTACTATATGTTTCCGTGTATAGAGAGAGGGTCAGATGATGAGTATGCTATAACTGTGCTTGACAGCATAATGAGTGGTTATATTATGCCAACGGGGCGCCTTCACACACGTCTTAGAGATGAAGGGCTTGTGTATGTTGTTCACCTCTATTTTTTGCCACTTAAGTATGGTGGCTTCCTCGCAATATACCTGGCCACCGATGAGAAGTCGCTTGATAGAGCAAGAAAGATTGTTGAAGAGGAGATTGCGAGAATAAAGGTTGAGAAGGTGGGCGATGATGAACTTGACCGTGCAAAGGAGACCGCAATCTCGGCGATGGAAAATTTCAGAAGGCAGGGCTTTGGCGACATAGCAGTCCAACTGGCGGTTGAAGAACTTCTGTCTGGTGGATATAAAAGGTATTTTGATTTTCAAGATAAGATTATGTCTGTCACCGCAGATGATATTCTCAGAGTAGCAGATAAATATTTAGCAAATTATTCGCTCTTTATCGCGCACCCTGAGAAAAAAGAGAAGGGTGGTAATTAAATATATTTCAGATTGGTTTATCAATCAGACAGACAGAATATTATAATGTGTGATTCTGTATGAAGCGCCTGTTAAGGTTTCTGATATTCTATATACCCTATGTTCTGATACTGTTTGGGCTTGGGGCTTTTGTTTTCAGAGGAAAGATTGGCGACCTCTTTCATTACCTCGGGTATATGTCTATTTGCTCCACATTCGTTCCACTGCCAACAAATCCTGTCGTCCTTGTGATGGGAAGGTTCTATCCGCCACTTCTTGTCGCCCTGATAGGCGCATTTGGAACCGCGTCTGCAAACCTTCTTGACTATGCCCTCATATCATCAATTGCACGCACTCGTATAGCAGAGAGGACAAAGGGGACATACTTATATAAATTCTGGATGCGGCTATACAGGAAGGTGCCGTTTCTCGCTCTCACCCTGACCAATTTTCTTCCAGTTCCCATTGACTTCATCCGCTTCATATCAATATTTGAGCATTATAAAAGACCGTGGTATTTTCTCGCCTGCTTTACTGGTCGCCTTCCAAGATATCTATTGCTTGCCTGGCTTGGCTTTGTTCTGCCTGTGTCTTTACCAGTCCTGCTTATTATAGGCGCCCTCTTCTTTATACCCGGACTTGTGCCGGTTTCCAGGAAGATATTTAAGAAGTAGCGTCCCATCTTATGATGGAACAAATTTTATTAATACGACCCAATATAAATTGGGTTGATACAATAATTGTCGAATTAAAAAAGTTCATTAAAACACAAACTTTTATGCTATGTTAGAATACTGTTGTATTAACAATTCATTCTCAGGAAAGTTCACTATCTATTTATAATGTTATATTAGCTTCTTCAAGAACAGATATAATTACTTGAAGACAATCAAATGTAGCTGATTCATCTAAAATAATATTATCACATTCAATTTTCACAGAAGTAGGATTTTTTCCTGAATTGATAATTTGAAGAAAATATATGGTGTTGCTTTGTGTTTTAGGAAACATAGACCCTTCCCAATCATGAGCAAAGCAATCACGAACGTATTTAAAAACATCAAAACAATCAAAATCAACATTTTTAAATAAAGCTCTTTGTTTACCTGAAGGTGATTTAATATCTTCCCATTGGTTTTCTTCAACATGAGATTGCATAAAAGAAAAGAGGTAAATAACAGATAAACCTGATATAAAATTTTTAAGGCGTCTTTTTTTATCTTCATTCCACTTCAAATAAAGGTCAACATCAGCTTCTCTATCCACAGCTGCGCCAAGAACCGTTTCGATTAATTCCATCCTTATATATGCTAGCTTTCTCAAGACTTCTTCTCTAATTTTCGGGTTATTAGGCATGGTTCAACCTCACTTTAAAAATGTAATTATGAAAAATAATATCACATAAATTTTTTACATGTAAAATAATTTACTAAAGACAATTTTAGTTGAAACATAGAGAATCCTTTTATCTTGCGTTATCTATAATTGTAGAATACATCCTTTATTTCTTCTTTATTCTTTTTACCCATGCTTTAGTATTTTCTTGAAGTACTTTGCGAGCAATAGTTTTAAAGATTCTGATAGTTAATAGTCAATAATGATAATATTTAATGAAAAAGATTTATTCGCTCAGCAATTCGTATATATTCTTTAATTTCTTTGGTTTATACTAATTTAAAGTATATATATCTTGCCATCTAAGACCTCCTATTCTATGTGAATACATATATTATCAGGTATTTCTTTTGTAATAATATTTTTAATGTTCTTCAAAAAATATAATCTGTTTTTGATAGTTATTTGTTTTATTTCTTTTCATATTTAACCGATATTTTTCTTCAATCTTTCCTGTACTTAATCTATCAAGAATCATTTTGTAATACTTTTCATCAATTTCAGAAGAAATAAATTGTCTTTTTAGCATTCTACAAATATTTATCTCAGAACCGCTACCTCCGAAAAGAATCAAAACAATATCATTTGGAATAGTGCAAGATTTAATTAACATTTCAGAAAGTTTTTGTGGTATCTGACAAGAATGAAATGTTTTTTCTTTACTTACATTTTTTACTAAATCATAATAAAACCAATCATAAGGCATTCTTCCTTTTGAACCTTTGGATAAATTTTGTAAAATTCGCTTATCTGTAGGGTTTTTATAAGGAACAGCCACATTTTCTTTATAAAATTTGTTATTTTTTGTCTTTCTACAATGTAGTATGCTTCTATGAGCAGTGGTAAAGCGATTTGTTGAATGACCCACATTTGTATTATAAATCCAAACATAATCCAAAACTTCATAGCAAATATTATCTAAATAATTAACTCTTAAATACGCATTTTGTTTTGTATAGTTAATCAAAAACATGTTTCCAGTATCTTTGAGAACTCTAAGAGACTCTTTTGCTAATTCAATGTACCACTCAATATATTCATCAAAAGTTTTTGTATAAGACTTATTACCATACTTTTTCCCAACATTATAATCAGGATCACCATATACCATATCAATACATTTATCAGGTAACTCTTTTAAAAGTTCCATGATATCTTTTAGAAAAACTTTGTTTAAATATTTATTTATATCTATCATGTTTACTTTCTGTAAGGTATCCATTCTATACCGCACTTTTTCATGAAGCTTTTTAATATGTCTGGATTTTTTACTTTTTCTAATGCTTCTCTTACTCTATTATTATTAGTGTCTTTTGAAACATACAAAAGAAAGTTAAATAAAAATGCTCTACCTTCATTGTCCCAATAAACAATATCTTCCATAATAAATAACCATTTCACAACTTTTAGAAGAATTTCAATTTTTGCACCTGTTTTAAATTTATTATCCAAATCAGAACAATTTGTCAATATCATATCTACATCATTTTCAGAACAAATATATATTTTTGTTATTGCCTCCAACAAATTTTCAAATACTTTTTGATTTTTTTGTTTCTTTTTTCTTAAATCGATAGCTATTTCTTTATGACCTCCATCTCCAAGTTTCATATTTTTGGTTACTTCTACTTTAAAATCAAAATTCTTTTTATGACCAGGTCTAATTATAAAAATTTCTCCATTTTGTAGATTTTCTACTGGATATTTAAATATTACACCTTTACCTTTCTTGCTATACTCTGTTTTAATGAATGAATTTACAACCTTTTGGACTATTTTATGGCGAGCTAGTGAGCCTTTAATTTCAATCATTTTACCCTTTATAACAATTTTTTCTTTTTTCATATCATTATTTCCTAATCAATTAACAAATTAACATTATTTTTATGTATAAGAAGAGTCCAAACTTCTTCTAATTTAATAAAGTCCTCTATTCCTATTTTACTCATTCTTAGCTGAAGTATATCTCTTTTCATAATCAAAAAATTATAATATTTTTATTAATCATTTTTATCATAATTTGTTGTAAAATATTTTGTCTTTATTTTTTTCAACATGTTCATTTATATATTTTTATATATTTATTATACCAATTCCCCATAGACATATCGTGTCACTATAATAAAATTCTTTTCATATCACATTACATCGCGCGGGTCGCCTATATCCCCCGTTATTGCACAAACCGCCGCAGATGCCGGGCTCATCAGGTAGACCTCGCTTGTGGGTGCGCCCATACGTCCGGGAAAGTTCCTGTTTGATGTTGAGGCGCAGACCTCACCCTCCGCAAGTAGCCCCTGATGCGCACCCAGGCATGGTCCACACCCCGGCGGCAAAATCACACCCCCCGCCCTCACAAACCGCTCTATATACCCCATTTTGACTGCCTCTTCCAGTATCCTGCTTGACGCAGGGCAGACAATCAGACGAACATCCCTATGCACCCTCTCATCGCCCATAAAATCAAGCGCCGCCTTTAAGTCATCAATCCGTCCATTCGTGCATGTCCCTATAAGAACCTGATTGACCTTCTTACCCGCTATCTCCTTTATAGGTCTCACATTGTCAACGCTGTGCGGGCAGGATGCCATCGGCTCAATAGATGAAAGGTCAATTTCAATTGTGCTTTTATAGACGGCATCATCATCTGCCCATATTGCATCTTTCGTTGGTCTTCCGAGGAAGTCCGAGAGCACCCTGTCAGGGGCAAAGACGGCATTCTTAGCGCCCATCTCCATGCTCATATTCGCGATGGTCATTCGCTCCGATATTGAAAGTCCACTCACCGCATCGCCGTGGTATTCAACCGAAAGATAATTTGCCCCCTCAACTGTCAGTTTGCCTATTATGTATATGATAAGGTCCTTCGCATAGACACCCTTTGAGAAACTGCCACTCAAAACTATCTTTATTGACTCGGGAACGCGGAGCCAGAGCCGTCCGAGCGCCCAGACAGATGCCATCTCCGTCGCGCCAATTCCTGTGGAGAACGCTGATAGGGCGCCATAAGTCGTCGTATGCGAGTCGGTGCCGAGGATAATCTCACCCGGTCTGGCATAGCCCTCCTCAACCATCACCTGATGGCATATTCCCCTGCCGATGCCGTGAAAGCGGGTAATACCCTGCTCTCTCACAAACTCTCTTATCTTCTTATGACCCTCGGCGGTCTTCACACTCTCTGCGGGTATGCGGTGGTCAAGTATGATGGCAATCTTTTCAGGGTCAAAGACACGCTTGGCTCCCATCTCACCGAACTGGCGAATGACAAGCCCTGCATTATCGTGGCTCATCACGAAGTCGGGCTCAATCTCAACAATATCACCAATCTCTGGCACCCTTAAAAGTTTTCTTGCAAATACGTTCTGAACGAATGTATGTGTCATAGAACCTCCCGTATTGGTTATTATAATCTTTATAACAGAATGGAGTGTTTAATTCTACAATTTCTAAATATTGACCTTTTCTTCTTTTGTGTATATACTTTCAATAATTATTTAAGGGAGAGAGAAGATGTCATCAGAATTGTTGATAAAGAATATTAGGAATAAGAAGGTGCTGGTGGGGATAATCGGGCTTGGTTTCGTTGGACTTCCCCATACAGTTGAGTTCTGTAATGCAGGTCTTAAAGTTATTGGCTTTGATGTTGATGAAAAGAAGGTTTCGTCTCTAAACCGCGGTGATAGTTACATTAACCAGATACCATCAGAAACGATATCGGGGTTCATAAAAGGCGGTCTCTTTGAGGCAACGACAGATATGAACCGCCTCTCAGAGCCGGATGCTATTCTCATATGTGTTCCGACGCCCCTAACACCACAGAGAGAGCCAGACACGAGATTTATAGTAATGACAGCAGAGGAGATTGTAAAGAGGTTAAGAAAGGGTCAACTTATAGTCCTTGAGTCCACGACATACCCCGGCTGCACTGAGGAGGAGGTCCTGCCAATACTGGGAAAATCCGGACTTAAGGTCGGCTCCGACTTCTTTCTAGCATTCTCACCTGAGCGTATTGACCCGGGCAATAAGGATTTCACATACAGAGAGATACCAAAGGTAGTTGGTGGAATTACCGGGGAATGCACTGAGGTGGCGAGCGCCCTTTACAGCCACATAACCAGAGTTGTGCCTGTCTCAAATACGAAGACAGCGGAGATTGTAAAACTTTTAGAGAATATATATCGCTCTGTGAACATCGCGCTTGTAAATGAGATGAAGGTGATATGCGAGAGGATGGGCATAGATGTCTGGGAGGTGATAGAGTCGGCGAAGACGAAGCCATACGGCTTTATGCCATTTTATCCTGGACCCGGTCTCGGCGGGCACTGCATTCCAATTGACCCGTTCTACCTCACGTGGAAGGCAAGGCAGTATGAGGTTGTCACAAGGTTTATTGAACTTGCGGGCGAGATAAACACAAGAATGCCCGAGTATGTGATTGAGAGGACACTAGAAGGGCTAAACAGGCAGGGCAAGTGTCTTAATGGTGCTAAGGTCTTGATTCTGGGCATAGCATATAAACCTGATATTGATGATATGAGGGAGTCGCCCGCAGTGAGGATAATTGAACTTCTGATGGACTGGGGTGCTAAAGTTTCCTACCATGACCCGTATCTGCCATCTTTTTCAGGTCTTCGCTCAACTGACCTTTCGATGGAGTCGGTTGAGATAACACCTGAGGTATTGAGAAGTTATGATGCAGTAGTTATCGTTACAAACCACTCGTGCTTTGACTATGAGATGATTGTGAGGGAGGCAAATCTAATTGTTGACACGAGGGGGGCGACCAGGGGTATTCCCAATAAAGAGGGAAAGATTATAAGGGCATAATTATATTGTAATTATCAGATGGTTCTAATATGGCTGAAAAGAATATTAAAGATAAGGAATATCTTTCAAAGGTTGAGGAGGTCGTTCTAAGTTATTTTGACAGCAATTACAACTGCGCTGAGTCGGTCTCACTTGCATTCAAGCACTTTATGGGTGACATTGACTTCTTTCCACGAATAGCGACGCCATTTGGAGCGGGTATTGGCAGAAAGGGCTATATATGTGGTGCTCTGACTGCTGGACTAATCTGCATTGGTTATGTCTCTGGTAGAGAGAGTGCAGGTGATGATAGGAAGTTATCTTATAAACCAGCAGGTCGTCTTTTAGATGAATTCAAACAGATGTTCGGGCATACAGATTGCAATATAATATCAAAGGTTGACTGGAATACAGATGAGGGCATAAGACAGTATCTTGAGAGGGTTCACTATGAGGTCTGCCATAAAGTGGTATCTTTTGTTTCCTGCTGGCTCTATAAAAATGGGATAATGAAAATCTGATATACTTACTTTGATGAATATATTAGAAAGAGTCAATTTTCTTAAGAATTATTTTTGTAAGGTGATATTATGAAGGTTTTGATAACTGGTGGTGCTGGTTTCATAGGGAGATGGGTGGTGAAGCATTTTCTATCTGATACTTTCTATGTTACAGTGATTGATAATCTTTCAAACTCAAGCGAGGAAAATATCAAAGAGTTTAAGGGTCTGAAAGAGTTTAAGTTTATAAGGGGCGATATTAAAGATACATCTCTTCTTAAAAGCATATTTGAAAAGAATGGATTTGATTATGTTATTCATCTTGCTGCATCAATAAATGTTCAGGACAGCATTGATGACCCGCTGATAACCTTTGAAAATGATGTTCTCGGGACATTAAATATTCTTGAGTGCTGTCGGAAGTGGAAGATTCCAATTGTATATACATCAACCTGCCTTGTATATGACCGGTCCGATGGCAGGGCAATAGATGAGGGCTGGAGAACACTTCCAAGGTCTCCATATTCTGCATCTAAACTCTCAGCCGAAGAATTTGTAATATCCTATGGGCATTCGTATGATATTCCATATACCATACTCAGGCCATTCAATACCTATGGTCCATATCAGAGGTTCACGGGTGAGGGGGGGGTTATTGCTGGCTTCATTGCAAATAAACTCAGTGGTAAGCCACTGACAATCTATGGTAATGGAGAGCAGACGAGAGACTTTTTGTATGTTGAGGACTGCGCGAAGTTTATAAAACTTGCGACATTGAACGAGAGTGCACAGGGAAGGATTTTCAATGCAGGCACAGGAGTTGAGACAGATATAAATACACTGGCTGAGTTGATATCGAATAGAAAGGTGGAGATAGTTCATACCGAGCATATTCATCTTCAGGCGGAGATAGGTCGTCTTAAATGTGATTGGTCGCTTTCAAAGAAGATACTGGGCTGGGAACCGGAGATTGCGCTTGAAGATGGTATAAAAAGAACTGAAGAGTGGCTTTCGAAGAGATTAAAAGTGTAAATATATCAAATTATTATGGGGAGGAGATAATTATGGATATACCTGCGATTGAGGGTGGAAAACCAACGAGAACGAAGTATCTACCCTATGGTCATCATTATATAACAGATGACGATGTAAAGTCAGTAGTAGATGTTCTGAAGGGTGAATGGCTGACAACGGGACCGGAGGTTCCTGCCTTTGAGAGAGAATTATCGGAATATATTGGTTCGCCTTATGTAAGGGCTGTCTCATCAGGGACATCTGCGCTTATCTGCGGTGTTGGTGCCTGTGGGATTGGTGAGGGTGATGAGGTGATAACTACACCGCTCTCGTTTGCAGGAACAACCAATGCAATCTTATTCTGGAGGGCAAAACCGGTTTTTGCAGATATTAATATTAATACGCTTAATATAGACCCTGAGAAGGTAGAGAGAGCGATAAACTCAAAGACAAGGGGCTTGCTCATATTGCACTATGGCGGTCATCCAGCGAGTATGGATGAAATTACAGATATATGTGAGAGGAAGAACCTTCATCTGGTTGAGGACTGTGCTCATGCCCTTGGTGCGACATATAAGGGCAATATGGCTGGGACATTCGGTGATGCGGGCTGTTTCTCAACTCATCCTGTAAAGCATATTGCGACAGGTGAGGGCGGTTTTTTAACACTGAGAGATGAAGAGAAAGCGAGGTGGGTCTCTCTGTTCCGCAATCAGGGCATAGATACAGAGACACTGGAAAGGCATGCATCAACGAGTGTGCACAGGTATGAAATTACAGAACTTGGTTATAACTTCAGGATGAGCGATATACAGGCGGTGCTTGGAAGAAGCCAGTTGAGAAGGCACAGAGAAAACCTGAAGATAAGAAGATTCCTTGCGGGTCTATATGATGAGAAACTCAAAGATATTGCAGAGGTCAGTATTCCCAAGAGAGAGGGCTATGTTGAGGATGCGTATCATCTATATCCAATAATGGTTAATCTTGAGATGCTCAAGGTTGATAGAGACCAGATAATAAGAGCGATGAGGGCAGAAGGCATAGGCGCAACATTACACTATCCTGCAATTCATACGCTTGCCTGGCACAGTAAACACCTTGGATATAAGCATGGTGATATGCCCAACTGTGAGATGGCATGTGAGAGGTTGATAACACTTCCCCTATTTCCCCAGATGACTGAAAGTGATATAGATGATGTAGTTGGTGCACTTGAAAAGATATTTATATATTATAAGAGGTAAATAAAATAAGGTCAGATTATAATCTGACCCTACAATATATGGAATATAGATTTTTATAAGAAATAATATTCTAATATTGCCCCGATTGATAGTATAAATGGCGTGCCTCCACCTAACTGTTTTTTACCATCATCGCCTGTCAGATACATATTGATGTCTATGGGTATATTCAGGAGCATCTTGTCTGCCAGTCCATATCTGAAGCCACCACCAAAGTAGATGCAGGGCTTTTTAAGGTTCTTGAAGTCATCAGGCACGCTTCCCAATGCGTTCTTGAAATTGAAGAATGTATATTTGAAACCACCGTTGACATATGGAATCATCCTAAGTCCACCAAAGAGATTGAGATACATTCCTGTCTCAATACTTAGTAATTGAACCTTGAAATCACCCTTTTTACTGTCATCTGTCGGAAAGCCCTCTTTGTTCTTAAATCCGAACTGGTAATCAAAAGCGGTAGTTATTCCCATTGCAGGGTTGAATGCAAAATTCACACCTGCTTTCAGATTGACAGGGCTTGTGCCATATTTGAAGTTCCCGACGCTGAATGAGCTCGTTATACCGCCATCTACACATAGAACGATTCGTGTCCAGCCGATGCCTGTTGTTATGAACATCAATAATACTATTAGAAATATTCTTGATGACTTATGTGCCATCTTTCACCCCCTAAATGTTTTCCTATTTAACATATTAGATTTATATTAATGAATTTTGAATGTTATTTCAATAGAAATAGCAAAGCCCCGACAATTGCCGGGGCTTTCATTCTTAGATATTATAAGGACTTACTTAAAGTAGTATTCAATGCCAGCACCGAATGTGAGAAACAACGGCGTGCTATCTTTTATAAAGGCTATATGAAGTTTTACAGGAAAGTGAAGTGCTAACTTATCTTTGATGAAGTAGTTGATACCACCACCAAAGTATACACCTGGTTTGTTGATTGATGTATTGGGGACATCAATGCCGTCATCACTCTTGTTGTCCTTTGTCCTCATTATATAGGCACCGAAGCCACAGTTAGTAAATGGTCTGAATGAACCTTCCTTAATAAAATAAAGTCTTATACCACTACTTAATGATATGATTGATGTCTTTGTTGTGTTAGCTGGAAGCCCTCCAGTTATTGCCTTGTTGAGATATTTCACATGGTAGTCAAAGCCACCTTCAATTGAGAGAATTGGTTTAACACCAATAACAAGACCGCCGCTGAAGTTCAGAATACCCACTTTTTCATCTGGCAGTGGTGGAAGGAAGTTCTTCACTCCTATTCCCATTGACCATCCACCATAGGTGCTAATATTTAATGGTAATGAAACAGAATAAAAGCATACGCTTATCATCAATAGTATATGTATGCAATTTTTCATAATATAACCCCTTGTTATTGTATCATAAATTATAAATTAATGACAAGTATATTTTTTATTGATTTTTTAATGTTATTTCAATAGAAATAGTAAAGCCCCGACATCTGCCGGGGCTTTCACTCTTAGATATTATGAGGACTACATAAAGTAGTATTCAATGCCACCACCGAATGTTAGAAGCATACCCTTAGATGCTGTTTCTCCCTCTGCAACCTTTGCTGTCTTTAAGATGTAGTTAAGTTTTACTGGAATGTTGACGGCTAACTTATCATTAAG
>Ga0315280_10006447_pt1 | contig 16194 bp, 12 predicted proteins | sample YL17G06_40_MG_FD_203697 | JGI IMG/M metagenome (GOLD analysis project Ga0315280, IMG submission 203697) | Sediment microbial communities from Yellowstone Lake, YNP, Wyoming, USA - YL17G06_40 | ecosystem: Environmental > Aquatic > Freshwater > Lake > Sediment | place: USA: Wyoming | collected... | reverse complement strand
GACCTTCGTACAAAACCTCCTCAAAGAAGCGAAAGTGGCCACGGTCCCTGGCGTAGCCTTCGGCAAACTAGGCGAAGGACACATCCGCCTCTCCTTCGCCACTAGCATCGACAACATCAAGGAAGCGTTAACGCGCATGGCTGGATACTGCGCGAAAATCTTTCCCAGACAAGCCAAGGCCTAAACGACTTGTTCGAAAGGATCAACAAGCGAGATTCACTGTTTCTTCCAGCTTCTGGTTGATTGTGCCGCGGGAAGACCAATTCTATCGCGAGAGCTATGCATCGTACTTGTTTCCAAGAAAGAGCGGTTTTCACGATGTCGCGATGTCTTCAAGAATCGACTTTTTTGAAAACATCAATTGACATGAATTCGGATAGGCACCTGAAACGATTGGAGGAATGGCATCTGACCCGAGTACATCAGGACCGATAAATTCGTAGAACTCTTCCGGCTGCGGCACCCGTGTGTCTTCCGTTCTCCACAGCGATCTTACCGTTGACTATTACATGCGAGATGCCGTTCGGGTATTGGGCAGGAGACTCAAAAGTGGCAGTATCCTGTATTGTCTCCCGGTCGAAGATCGTTAGGTCGGCGAAAGCACCCTCAACTATTAGGCCTCTATCACGCAGACCCACCCTTCTCGCGGTCTTCCCCGTCATCCTATGCACGGCTTGTTCGAGCGAGAGTATTCTCTTCTCTCTCACGTATTTCGCCAACACTCTTGGGAATGAACCATATGCTCTTGGATGCGGTGTCCCCCCAGTGACCGGGCCCTTTGGAGCAACGGTCCACATGTCAGTACAGATCAGAACCTCCGGATGCACTATTATTCTATCAAGGTCCTGGTCATGTGCATAGAAGTCAACCATGATCGCGTTTGGATCATTCATGATTATGTCGAACATAACATCATACGGATCTTTACGGATCTCTTTGCTCATTTGTGCAAGACTCTTGCCTTCGAGATGTTTGTCTGGTCCACACTCGGTATAGCTAAGAATTATGTTCTCTAGGCCACAGCTGTCGATCACGTTCTCCCAACCAGCGCCTGTCTCATACGTCACCGAGAGCGTGTTGGTTTCAATATCATGTCTGATCTTGGCTCTCGTGGACTTGTCTCTGAGCCTCTCCACAAGGCCGCTTGTTCCTCCTTCAAGGCTCCATGGTGGCAGGGTCTGCCGCAGAACGGATGAGCCGGCCGGGTATGGATATTGATCGGCCGTCACGTCAAGTCCTCTTTGTCTCGCTTGGTCAATTAGACTAAGCGCTTGAAGGCTTCGACCCCAATTCCTCTTGCCAACAGCTTTCAGGTGAGAGATGTGAGCGGGCACGTGCGCTTGTTCACCGATACTTATGGTCTCTCTTATTGAGTCAAGCAGCTTGTCGCTTTCGCTTCTCATGTGCGATGTGTATATTCCGCCGAATTGAGCAACGACTTTGCACAACTCGACGAGCTCTGAGAATTCTGCGAATGAACCGGGAGGATAGATCAAGCCAGAGCTCATGCCCGCAGCACCATTCTTCATGCCTTGCGTTACGAGACTCTTCATTGCTCTGAGTTCAGTGTCGGTGGGTGCTCTGGGTTCGAAACCCATGACGGATACTCTCACAGTGCCATGCCCGATGAGATGCACCACGTTAACACCGATCTTACCCCTCTCGAGTGTCTGGGAGAACTCCTCCAGCGTCGACCAGTTCCATGCATAATTCTGTCCGAACAAGAACGCGCCAAGGTATTGCTCCACCATTTCGAGTCTCCGTCTATCAAATGGGGCCATGCTCATTCCGCAATTCCCCACAACTTCGGTCGTGATGCCTTGGTGCACCTTCGAGTAAGAGAAAGGATTGGCTAGTAACGTGAAATCTGAATGTGCATGCATGTCAATGAATCCGGGAGCGACAATCTTCCCCGAAGCATCTATCCTAGAATCTGAGGGCTCCCTTCCAAGCTTTCCGATCTTGACTATCCTATCTTCCTTGATCGCAATATCTGTGCTTGTCGCGGGACAACCAGATCCGTCAACGACCGAGGCACCTTCTATTATCACGTCATACATCCATGTCACTTTCGAGACGTGCGATTATTCCCTCTTGAAGTACGGAATTACCTTTCGTCTGAAGATGCGTACAGTCTTTTTTGCATCAGGACTGAAATCCGTGAATATCACCTGGTTTGCGCCCACTTTTCGAAACGAATCAAATGCCTCGATCAGCTCCTCTGCATTCTCTTTCACGCAGTAGTATTGAAGGATCATCTCATCCGTCAGTTGCGCTTGTGATTGTTCTATCTTCCTCGGGTCTTCCTCTTCGAAGTTCGTCCTAATCATCGCACCAGCATGAAGTTTGCGTAACCTTCGGATCGTGCCGGATACGTCCCCTACTCCCCCGATGACGTCCACGACTTTGTGCATTCTCGCGACATCTTTTCCAGCTTCTCTTGCTCCCCTCTCAAATTGCGGGAAGATCGCATCTCGGCATTTCTCCCAAGGGTTGACAGTCATTAGGTGGTCACCATACTTCCCAGCGTAGAATGCTGCCTTTTCGCCCATTGCTGAGAAGTAGATTGGGATGGGGCTCTTCGGTTTCACGTACAAGAAGACCCTGTCAACCGTGAAGAATTTCCCATGGAAATCGAAGAAGTCATCTTCAGCCCATAGGCGCCGTATGAAGTGGAGCGCTTCTATCAGTCGTTCCATGCGTTCTTTCCATTTGGGCCAATAAGCCATGAACCTCTTCTCATTCATCGCCTCTCCGCTGCCCACCCCAAAGAGAATCCTCCCCGGGTACATGGCGTCCAAGGTGCTCACTGCTTGAGCCACTACTGCTGGGTGATATCTGCCTCCGATTGGGACCGTTACATCAACGCCTATTGGCACGCGTTTTGTGCGCTCTGCAGCTGCAGCCATCACTGGCCAAACGAAGCAGCTGTGTTTGAATGAGTGATGAAATGGTAGGAAATGATCTCCAAACCACACCGAATCAAATCCAGCTTTCTCACAAGCACCGAGCATACCAAGCGAATAGTCCGGGTCTATCCAGAAAGAGAAATCCAGTCCAATCTTCATTTTTCTGTAATCCTCTCGGGTTCGTGTCGTAACGCGCCTTCGGATGCTTGTATGTTCTCACAATCGTGCATACATATATATTCTCACAATGGCGCCAACTCAGGAATGTGGCTGCGAGAGGAAGGGTTTTGGGCCGTGAAATCAACGCAGGCATCTATCTGCATCCTTGGGATGTTGTCGATGAAGGACTTGAACAGGTACTCTCGAGAATACATGACATAGGCATCAGTCATGTGAACTTGGCCACCAGCTATCATTGCGGCCGCTACGTTCTGCCGCATAATCCCAAGAGAAGGATCTACTTCGCAGAAGAAGGAGTCGTGTATTTTCGCCCCGACCTCAAGTTCTTTGAAGACACGGCCATGAAGCCGAAAGTGAGCAGTCAATTCCCTGATACTGACATCTTGGCACTTGTGACAGAAGGAGCAAAGAAGTACGGAATTGGGGTGAATAGCTGGACAGTAACACTCCACAATTCACGACTCGCGAGAGCTCATCCCGATGCGGCGGTGATAAATGCCTACGGCGACATTGACCATAACTTCCTATGTCCAAACAATCCCCACTCACGAGAATTCGTGATCGGACTTGTCAGAAACCTCGCGGAAAGGTACTCTCTCGAGACCATACAGCTAGAATCAGCAGGATATATGTGGGGCCTCGAGCACGGCGACCATCACGAGATGTTCGGCACACAAGTCGAACCTTTCACTTCAGATCTGATGGGAATCTGTTTCTGCAAAAACTGCGTTACGAAAATGGAAAACGACGGCCTCTACCCTGATAGCCTCAGAAGAATCGTCAAATCTGTTGTGGATTTGAGCATGGACACACCTACAAATGTCCTCCACGATGTTCCTCTTGAGGAAAAGTTAGGCAACTCTTACGTGCTCTCCGCGGACATGGAGGAGCTTCACCAGCTCCTTAGGTTCAAGAGAAACACGGTGAACTCACTCATACAAAGTGCGAAGAATGTGTTGAAGGCATCGAACCCCAACGTCAAGCTCCGCATCATCACAGTCGGCGGCGTAATGGGTAGAGCATCAGAGGGCGCCAACATCCACGATCTGGCAAACATCGTGGACGGGATTGATCTGTTGGAATATGTATTCGAGCCTGAGATGGTGCATTATCACGTCCAGTGGGCGAAGCTCGAAGCGGAGAGGTGTCCAATCTACGTTTCACTACGCCCGAGTTTCCCCACACTCTACACACAGCAGAGCATTGAAACCGAAATAGTTGCAGCAATTCAGGCAGGGGCGAGCGGGGTCGAGTTCTACAACTATGGCTCGACCAGCCTTAGAAACTTGGGCTGGGTGAAACAGAGTCTCCAAAACGCATCTTCACGATTATCTTAGTTTGATCTAGCCTAATCTTGTTGGGTTTCGCTAGAATAGGGCCACTGACTGAGCTGCCAATCGACGCTAGTCTCTCGCGTGCTTGATTGCTTGGACGAGTGCATCTACCAGCATGTTCAGAATCTTCCTCTACAGATGTCAACTTACTATCCGAAAGAATGCCTTCACGCTTGACGCTCTCCAATCAGTTCCTTCCGAAAACCGAAGAAAGAAGTAGAGCTTGAATTGGCATTACCTACCAACTACAAGATAGGCTACACAGGCGTCGGCTAATTTTAGGAACAAGGCTGCGCTCGTTACGGGCGCAAGCACCGGAATAGGAGCAGCGAAGGCAGGAGTAAACGTTTTCAAAGGGGCTCGCAAATGAGCTTGCCCCATACGGCATAATGGTCAACTCCGTCGCACCTGGACTCATAGACACGCCCTTTCATACGAAAGCGTAGATCGGAGACCGACAAGTTTCTTCCTGATATTCCGCTGAAGCGTGCCGGAACTCCAGATGAGGTGGCGAGCCTCATAGCCTATCTGGCGTCTGACGATTCAAGCTTCATTACGGGAACCGTGTTCCACGTCAACGGTGAGCAATATTAGCGATCGATCACGTGCCTCAAGACAATCCTGGGACGCTTCCCCTCCTTACACAGAATAATAGGCTCAAATTCCGGCAAGACAGGAAAAGCGTTTTTCATATCCGTAACTGACGAGGACAGAGCCCTGCTCTGGTTCCTAGAGTATGGCCTTCTCCGTCTTCTTGTCGAATGCGTGAATCTTCTGTCTTGTGAAGTCTATGAAAATCTTGTCTCCTATTCCAGCAGCAAGATCCGCGGGGCCGAAGGCCTTGTAGACACTTGAGCCGAGCTTGAAGTCAACTAGCAGCTGGTCTCCCAGCGTTTTACCCCCTCATCTACCTTACTCTTGGGTTTCTTCCTGATCTTGAGAGGAAACACGAGGTTGTCGTACACGGTCATGTGCGGATATAACGCATAACTTTGAAAAACCATCGCGACGTCCCTATCGCGCGGGGAAACATCGTTTACTCTCCTACCTCCTATGGATATGTCGCCTGAAGTCGGCATTTCCAACCCGGATATCATTCGAAGTATTGTTGTCTTTCCGCACCCAGATGGGCCGAGAAGTGTTAGGAATTCCTGGTCGACGATCTTTGGACTGACATCCTTTACGGCTTCCTTGTACCGAAGCGTTTAGTGACGTGATGCAGTTCCACTTGTGCCATACTATCTCACTGCTTACGTGGTACAGTAGTAGCGGAGAGAGTACTTCTTGGGCCTTTCCGCTAGTATTGTGGGGCTCTGTTCGCTAATCGGCGGGTTTAGGTTTCTGTTCGGTTTCGGCGGCTCGGGCGCTTAGTGCTGTGAGAGACTTCCATCGGTTCTGTCCAAGGTTCAAATCCACGCCTGAAGCCTCAGCAGGGGTCTTACCACCTATTGTGCAAAGTCTTATTAGCATTCAAACCTCAAACTTCACCATGGAGAACATGGTGATTTGATTTGAGTGAGGAGAAGAAAATTTCTAGACGAAGGTACATTAGGTACGCTGGTGGCGCTGTCGCTGCTGCAGTGGTTGCAGCTGCCGGCTACGGTGTCTATCAAGCGACCCAGCCTCCGGCTCCACCACCAACTACAACTACGGCACCACCTGTAACTGTAACAACTACGGCGGCACCCAAGACTACGGCGCCGGGTGCGCCAGTCAAGATAACTTTGTGGACACAGGAGACTCCACCTAATCGAATGGCAAGACAGAACTCCATATTGAGAATGTTCGAGAGCGCGAATCCTGGCATAACGGTTGAACTGGTTGGAGTAGGCTGGGACGAGATCTACCCGAAGCTCCTGTCCGGAATAGCTGCGGGTAACCCGCCGGACATAGACTTCAGCATCCCTGGCGTTACTTTGGCCGCTTACAACGCTGGCGGAACAGTAGGAGATGAAGGCGAGTTAGACGATTTGGTGAAGAGGCTAGATGCGCAGTTCTCGCTAGGAGAAGCAGAGAAGAAGATGTCCTTCTGGAAGGGTCATTACCATGCTATACCTGTCTTTACGCTGATAATGGGCGTAATGGTTCGCAAGGACGTAGCCGACAAAGCGGGCTATCCTGACGGGATCGTGAAGACATGGGAAGACTATATCGCTTTCTGCCAGTACGTGAAGGCCCATCCGAAAGATCCATTGACAGGAGGACCGCAGTACGGAACCTTCATACCAACACAAAAGGGCCTAATCGGAACCGAGATTCTCTACAATTTCGTGATCAATGCAGGCGGGCGATCAGTAGCCGATGACGGAATGACCCCGGTCTTCAACAGTCCGGAGACTGTGAAGGCTCTGAATTACATCAAGGAGCTGGCGAAGTATAGACCACCAGGCGCCGAGGACTGGGGATGGTCTGAAATGACTTTGCCTTGGGAGAACGGTATGCTAGCCAGCTGTCCCAACTGGTCAACATTCCTGACAAGCACTGTTAGAGACTACCCTGAGATAGCGAAGCAGCAAGTATACATCGAGAATCCTGTTCCTGCAAGCGGTGGAGTTCGAGGATCGGTGATGTATCCATACGCCGCGTTCATAAGCAAAGCGGCGAAAAAACAAGGAAAATTGGATGCATGCCTCAAGTTGCTGGAATACCTGCTGCAGCCTGAAGTAAACGGCTATCTATGTGCTATGGAGCCTCTCTTCTTCCAGTCGCCTCACAAAGCGGGGTACCAGTCAGAAGCGTACAGGTCAGACCCCATTAACCAACAGTACTGGAACGTAGTGGAGACACTTCAGACAGCTAAGCTTTACGGCAAACTGTATGGATTTGAGGGCGGGGAACCATGCTTGTGGATCGGAGAGGTTGAAGGGACGGATCTGATAGCGCAAGTCGGCCTGAAAGTAGCCCTAGGTCAAATGACGGCTGAAGAAGGGGCTGCCTGGGGACAAGCCGAAATGGAGAAGATTGCAGCGAAATACAAATGAAGACAGGACAAATGGACACTAGAAGAAGACTAGGGCCTAGAGATAAGAAAGATGCAGACTAAGAGAAGACCGAGGCCTAGTCTTCTCCCGCTTTTGTTTATCGGCCCAGCCATAGCGTGGGTCGCATGTCTAATATTCTTCCCTCTAGCATGGACCTTTTGGGTTAGCTTTACCAAGACAGTTATGACCGAGCAGACCGCTGAGTTGGTGGGGCCCTTCATTGGATTCACCAATTATTATGAACTGATCTTCAATGACCCTGATTTTCCGATTATTCTTTGGAATAGCCTGATCTGGACTCTGGGTAACATAGCGATCTCTGGAGCGTTAGGCCTAGTCATAGCACTTATCCTGAATGAAAGGTTCCGAGGGCAGAGTGTAATGAGAGCCCTTGTCTTGACTCCTTGGGTGATCCCGAGCGTAGCCACGACTATATCTTGGAAGTTCATGTTGAATTCACAGCTCGGCGTTATTCAAAAGATTCTGTTAGCATTGGGATTGGCTCCTGAACCTATAGCGTTTTTTGGCACTGATTATGGCATGTTCAGTGTTATCTTCGTCAATGCATGGAGGTTTACACCATTCGTAGCTCTTTCCTACATCTCAGCTCTAGAGTCAATTCCAAGAGACCTCTATGAAGCCGCTGAAGTAGACGGTGCATCATCTTTCCGGAGATTCAGGAGCATAACTCTTCCCTTTTTGCAGCCCACGTTCGCGGTTGTTGGTTTGATCGGAGTGCTTCTAACTTACGGGTACTTCGATGTGGTTTGGCTTACCACGAAGGGTGGGCCGGGAACAGCTACCATGATTCCCCCTGTCTACGTATGGGTGAGTGCTTTCTACGAATTCTCGCTGAGCAAAGCCGCCTCTATCAGCGTGATCATGGCGATAATCTTGTTGGCTTTCGCGCTCCTTTATCGAAAGTTCTTCTTGAAGTAGTGGTGCAGCTACGAGCCCTGCATCAGAAGCGATCCATCTTTTGAATGCCTTTGTAGCAAGGAGGAGACTTCAATATTCGGATGATTTTAAGATCCCTACGGATTTGTGCACTAAACTATGCAGGCTCTGTGCGTAGTTGAAAGGGTCGTCCCGAATAGGAGGAGGATCCCTCGCCCATGGAGGTAGACTCAAATATTCGTTCACGATAGAGTTGAGATTCATCATTCTTCCCGTTCTCTCTTCTTCACCAAGTTTCATCAGCTTGTCAGTCTCCTCGATTATGAAATAGTTCATTCTGCATCTGACTCTTTCAAATTTGAGCTGGCAGAAGGCCTCTGGACGCTCGTGTAGTCCATGTCTCTCCTCTAGGTCCAGAAGTAGATCAATTGATTCAAGGCTGACCTCGGCCAGCCTTCTTTTTGAAAAGTGTCTTGTCTGGTAGTTGAACCACTGGTGCCAAGAGGGCAGACAGAGTCCCGAATAGTATTCCCTGAAGGATTTGGAGCTTAATTCGTAGCCATGTCTCTCAGGATAAAGAAAGGCGTGAGAGCATGGGTCCAGCAGGATCATAGGTCCTATCTGAGGTTTGAACCAGAGCGGTTTCGGGAAACTCTTCTCCTCTCCCTTTCTCATGAACCGATCCATTCGGAAAAGTTTCGAGCATATCGTCCATGTCTCTCTCAGACTTTCTTCAGTCTCCTCTCCACAACCTATCATGAAGAATATGGAGACTCTAATCTCCTTCTCCCTGCATTTTTCAACCGAGTCTATTAGCTGATCGTTGGAATAGCTCCTTCCCTGTTTCATACGGACATATTCGTTACCGGATTCTGGAGAAATATCCATGATCAACGGTAGATTCGTGGACAAAGCTGCCTGAAGAAACTCGTTGTTCACCGGATCGAAAAGCTCGATTCCGAGCTGTTTGAGATCTAGCTTCTCTTCCCTGATAGTTTGAAAGAGATTGCGCCAGTATCTCTCACCGCATATCCTAGGGTCCTGTATGAGGAAAACTGTTTCGACTCCCCGCTCCTTCAACTTGAGGATATCCTCCACTATCTTCTGAGGGCTCCTAGGAGCGGGTTTGAGCCTACCAAATAATGCTCTATAAGAGCAGCAAGAGCCTCCGCAGTGACGGCAATTATGAGTGCATCCTCTCGCGACTGGAATCATCCAACCTTTGATCCCCGCTGTTGTTGTGAGCATAAGGTTGCTGGGTTCTATCAAATCTACTCGACTGAAATCGTAGTCATCCAAGTCTCTACATACTTGCGACAAGGGGTTTACTCTAATTCTTCCCTCGTGATCCCTGAAGGTGAAGTTGAACACTTTCTCAAGACGCGCTTTATCCCCTCTTGACTCTGCTAGCTCAAGGATTTGCTCCTCGGACTCTCCTCTCAGCACACCGTCGATGAAAGGAAACTCCTTCACGATTTCATCATGGAAGAATGACGCTGTTAAACCGCCAAGCACAACGGTTGAGTTGGGATGCAACTTCTTACATATTCTGGCAACTTCAATCGATCCTTGGGAACTCGTGCACCAATGAAGATCCACTCCATAGACCTTAGCATCAATCTGAGAAAGCAATTTCTCGGGATCCTCACGTTCATTTTCAATCATCCACTCCCCAAGATTGAGTATCCTCGCTTTGTAACCATGTCTTTCAAGGTACTCTGCCATGCTTATCATGCCCATGGGAACAGCTATGAAGACATGTGTGTAGCGACTCACCGTATGAGCTATAGGTCCGGGAAAAACAACTCGCTTTCTGAAGTCGTATATAGATGGTGGATGAATGAAGAGGACGTCTAGGTTCAATGTGTTAGCAATATCCTTCTTATCTTGAACTGCTGGGGCCTCAATTGATGGCCCAGCTCGTAGTAGATTCTTAAGTCTTCCTGTGGATTTGTTTTCTGCATCCTACAGACGCATACTTCCCCGACGGATGTGGACAGCTAGAACACGGCCGCAAAGCGGCAGCAAGAGATAAATAACTTTGACCTTGGATTTCGGAAAATCGGTGCTCAACAATCAAAGAACTCAGACTAAAAGGCGTTCGTGCTAGTAGAGAGATTATGGAGAATCTGGAACAAAGGGGCTTAGCAAAGAGGCTTCTCCCACCCAAAGAGGTTCTTGCTGTTTCCAAGGACGAACTCAAGGTTGTCAAGCTCTATTCGACAGATAGAAGCTATGGAAGCCACATGTTGATCTGCGTAGGAGTTGAGAAGTCTAAGCTTGAGGTCAACTACCATCCCGATAATGAGGATTTCATACTCATAAACAATAGAAGAAAGCAGAAACCTTTGTTCTTGATCATAGGCCTCTATCCGTCCTCGAAACTTGACAAACTCGCAGAGAGCGGCGACCTTTCAGAGAGTGACTTCGTCGCCATGGAGACGGTGTTCAATGATCCTGAATTGAGCTTCTTCACGATGTACAAGGATACTCCTCACTGCGAATGGACCCCACCTGGAGAAGGCGCCGCACCAGTATTCTTCGTTACTGAGCCGTCTGAGCTGCCGCGAAAGGAATGCGTTTTTGAAGATTACATACTGTCGGTGGTGCCGTGAGTCTTCTTCGAGTACGAGAACGGATTCGCCAGTAACGTTAAGTCTGAATGTTCATGCATATCAATGAATCAGGCGCCACGACCTTCTCGAGGGATCCATCATAGAATCCGAGGTTTCGCTCTGCTATTTTGCGATCTTGATTAGCTTCTCATCCTTGATTGCCAGGGCTGTTCTCATCGCAGGGCGACCAGATCCTTCAATGACGGACCCCCCGCCTTTGTGATCATGTCATACGTGGATGGCTCACATCATTCTGTCGGTGCATGTCTATTTCCTCTTGAAGTATGGGATTACCTTCTGCCTGAAAATGCGTACCGTCTCCTTTGGATCCAGACTGAAGTCCGTGATCTCCCAACGCCAAGCTCTGCATCGTCGCAGCCGGCCTCAGATGGCGTTAACCTGCACGATCTTGCCAAGATTGTCGACGGAATTGATGTCATAGATTACGTGTCTGACGCTGAGATGGTGCACTATTATGTGCAATGGGTGAAATTCGAAGTAGGCTCTGGCCCTGTCTATGTTGCACTGCGTCGGAACTTCCCTACCCTGCAGACAGAGCAGAGCATCGAGGCTGAAATAGTTCCTTTACAGCATGCTTTTAGCCTTTCAATGCCGCACCGATATCCCAACCCTTCATCAGGTTGCGTGCCATCGGCAAGAATACGAGGAGGACTGGAATCACGGCAATGAAGGCCCCTGCAGTTAGTAGGCCCCAGTCGACGTGATACACGGTTATGGAGTGAGCCAAGGCTACAGGAGCAGTCTTCAAAGTCTCCGATCTTATGAAAGTGAATGCGAACATATACTCAGTCCAAGACCAAATCAGAGAGTAAGCCATAACCACTGCCAACGCAGGACCTGAAAGCGGTAGAACAATGTTTCTGAGGATTCCTAACATCCCAAGTCCATCCACCATAGCCGCTTCTTCAAGCTCCACGGGGAACGATTCAAAGTAGCTTCGTAGAAGCCATGTTGCGAAAGGAATGGTGAATACGGGGTATACCAGTATCAAGCTTCCAAGCGTATTCAGGAGGCCGACCCTGGATATTATCAGGAAGAACGGAACAAGTAGGACACCTGGTGGCGTGACATATGCGAAAAGAAGTAGATCAGAGAGGGTGTTCTTCCTCCTAAGCTTGAATCGAGCTAATCCGTAGCCCGCGAAGGTTGAGACGACCAAAGTTATGAGAACCACGCCTACTGCTACTATCATGCTATTCACAATGTATACCTGGAAATTGTATTCTCCACCGAACAAGTCCACATAGTGACTGAGAGTCAGCTGCGTAGGTATGAACGTGGGAGTAAAACCAGCGATCTCGCGAGCCGACTTGAATGATGTTATTGCGATCCAATACACGGGGAACAGAGAGTATATCGCTATGAAAACGACTCCGACAATTATCAGCAGCGTTCGTATTGATAGCCGTCTCATGTTCTTTCATCGACCTTTCTTCATTTAAGCTTTGTCGGAGAGTTGCTGTGTTGTGTTAGCCCACGACATTTGGCACATTGTCGAAATAGACTTCTGCAGGGGTTGAATAGTTTAGTGCCATGTGTGGGCGCTCGTAGTTGTAGTATTCGATGAATTTCCAGTGGAGTGGGAACCTGGCGTGTTCTTGATCGTAGGTTCGGAACCAGCGTTCGATCTTTCCGAGCGTCGTGGGTTTGCCGATGCCTCCGAGGATATGCTTGATCCTGCTGCTTTCACAGTAGGCGTCGAAGCTTGACTCTCCTCTGCGTACGCTCCAGAATTGTGATCCGTGGTCGGTGAGGATCTCTCGTGGTTTCATGTACTCGCGAATAGCACGGTCGAGTAGCCAGATGACGTTCTCTGTGCTGCCTTCCTTGAAGATGTGGGATGCGGTTACGAATCTGGAGTGGTCGTCGAGGATTGTGATGAGCCACCTAGCGCCGACGACTTTGAGGTCGCATTGCCAGAGGCTGTTCGGATGCCTACGCTGCCAACGCTTGTAGGCTCTCCGTCTGCGAGGGTTCTGGAGTGGGTTGTTCAGTCCTGCCTGTTTGAGTAGGCGGTGGATGGTTGTGTGTCCTACTTCGACGCCTCGTTTGTGTAGGTATCCTTCGATGAGTATGGGGCACCAGCCTTTCTCTCGTCTCAGGCTGAGGATCTTCTCTACGGTTTCGGGTGGGGTTCTGTGGACTCTGTTGGGTGTTCTGGGTCTAGGGTTGAGTCCTTCCAGTCCGTCTAGTCGATATCGGTTCCACCAGTTGTAGAAGGTTCTTCTGGGGATCTGCGCGGTGGTGCAGATCTCGTGTACTGGCACCCCCTCCCCTCTTCTTCGTATGCACCAGCGTCGGAGCTTCGCAATGTCTCTCGTTTTCTTCATGCAGGCACACTCGGTCTCTCAACCTATGAGTGTGCCAGATGTTGTGGGCTACTACATCTGCAGAAGACGATAACAAGTTATAACTACTGGTTATACTCAGTTCCGGTGCGGAGGGGAAATCTTGTCTAAACAAGAAGGAAAAATCAGCAGGCGACAGTATATCAAGTACGTTGGAGCTGTAGGCGTTGCTGCCGCTGTCGTTGGAGTTGGTATAGGTTGGTTTGCGAAGCCGGCTCCCGCTCCAGCGCCAACAAAGCCTGCGGAAGCGAATGTGCTTGAAATCTATCATTGGTGGACCTCAGGCGGAGAAAAGGCAGCAATAGACGCGCTTGTCAAAGTCTTCAATGAGAAATATCCTGACATAGCAGTACTTCAGAGTCCGGTGGCTGGCGGAGCAGGGTACGTGATGAAAGCGGCTATGAAGTCGTTGGTGCTTGCTGGAGAGGCTCCAGATGCCTTCCAGATGCACGCCGGATACGAGGGTAAGCCGTACTTCGACGGAGGCTACTTGGACCCGATAAGCGACCTCTGGACGGAACAGGGATTTGAAGCCGTCATTCCAAAAGTAGTTCAGGACATGGTGAAGTTCAAGGAGGACTACTACGCCGTTCCGGTGAACATCCACAGGCCTAACGTGGTCTGGTACAACAAAGCCGTCCTCGATGCGAATGGCATAGATCCCGCTAGCTTAACCACCTGGGACGCTTTCACTGCCGCATGCGATAAGTTGGTGGCCGCAGGGAAGGCTCACCCCATATCCATAGGAGATTCGGGCAAGTGGACGGACACGCACGTTCTCGAGCAAATGATAGCGGGCGAAGGAATTGACTTCTACGAGAATTGGGTAAATGGAAAACTTACATCCGCAACCGACCCCAAGCTCCTGCACGCATTGGAAACGTTCAAGAAATATCTAAGCTACATCAACCCCGATCACTCCGCCCTGACTTGGGACCAGGCGACCGCAATGGTAGTCAAAGGAGACGCTGCGTTTAACGTCATGGGAGACTGGGCTAACGGAGAGTTCCTCGTTGCAAAGAAAGTATACGGTAAGGACTACGGAACGTTCCCAACACCGGGAACCGCAGGCATGTATGGCCTTGTCATAGATTGCTTCCAGCACCCCAAAGGCGTGAAGCACCCCGCGAATTCAAGAAAATGGCTAACCGTCGTAGGTTCTAAGGACGGCCAGGACGCATTCAATCCCTTAAAGGGCTCGATATCCGCGCGCACCGACGCAGACATAACCAAATATGGCCCATATCAGGGGGTAGCCATAGCCGACTTCAAGGCAGCCCAATATATGTACCCAAGTGTAACTCACGGAAGTGGTGCTCCAGAGGCCTTCGCCACAAAGCTAAACGACATACTGTCTGCCTTCGTGGATACCAAGGACGTAAGTGCAGCGGCAAACGCTCTGAGTAGCGCAACAACAGCTGCAGCTGCTGACTACACCACAGTTTGGAAGTTGCATTAAGGCAGAAGGTTGCGAGAGAGGATAAACCTCTCTCCCTTTTTATTTTTCGACTTAGTTGTATACATAACGAGATTATGGGAAAATGGAGTTAACAAAAGACAAAATGAATACTCTACTCATCTTCCTGCCATCCTTGATACTCGTAGGTTACTTTGTCTACGCCAGTATTGGGTGGAATGTCCTCGTATCCCTCTCGGACTGGAAGGGCCTCAGGCCTAGCTACAATATTGTGGGAGTCACCCAGTATGTGTCCTTATCTCATGACCCAGTATTTTGGATTTCCCTAGAAAACAATCTTTTGCTGATCGCGTTGTTTGTGCCCGGCAGTCTTTTGTTGGGCCTCTTTTTGGCCATATTATTGAATGCTAAAGTGAGAGCAGAAAGCACATTTAGAACCGTCTATTTGCTGCCTTTCGCCCTGTCGTTCGTGATTACAGCATCCCTGTGGGCTTGGATGTATAACCCTTCCATTGGCGTAATAAACACTCTTTTTGAAGGAATTGGTCTTGGCTTTCTAAAATCTGGCTGGAGTACGGATTCGAGCATAGCGATGTACTCAATCATTTTAGCCCTCATATGGCAGTTTTCAGGGTACACGATGTTGGTTTTCCTAGCTGGGATAAGATCCATCCCCGAATCTCAAATAATGGCAGCACGGGTGGATGGAGCTTCCAGCCTTAGCCTTTACAGACGAATCATAATTCCTCAACTAAAACTTTCAGCGTTGGCAGCGTTTGTCGTTCTTATGGTTTTTGCCCTTAAAGCGTTTGACTTCATCTTCATATTAACAGGCGGAGGTCCTGGCTACTCTACGTACGTCTTGCCCTTGATGATGTATAGTGAGACCTTTTCTATGACACACTTCGCCTACGGAGCTGCCATCGCTACTCTATTGTTCGTAGTCGTGATGATGGTGGTCGTACCATACTTGTATATGACTTCTAGGAGGGGCAAAGAGTAACGTTTCCGAAGCCTGAGCGCATAGTGCTTTACATTCTGCTGGCTTCTTTCGCATTTACGTCTCTCCTTCCTCTCTGGACGTGCGTCATGACCGCCCTCAAGACGGGGCAAGACGTCATCTATACGATGCCCCTGGAACCACCCCCTTCCCCGACTGTTGAGCCTATGATGCAGGCTTTTGACATCATGAAAAGACCTCTGCTAAACAGTTTTACCTTCACGATGTTTGCCACGATTTTCTCCTGCACTCTCGGTTCAGTAAACGGCTACGTGCTCACTAAGATTAGGTTCAGAGGATCCGAAGTAGTCTTTCTACTCCTTGCGATTGGGATATTCATCCCTTACCAGACCGTCCTTATCCCCCTTGCCATGACCATGTCTGACCTAGGGCTATACAATACAATACAAGGGCTGATTCTGACACACACGGCATATGGAATCCCGATGTGCACACTCCTTTTCAGGAATTTCTATGAAGATATCCCCGATA
>Ga0315280_10006446_pt1 | contig 16197 bp, 14 predicted proteins | sample YL17G06_40_MG_FD_203697 | JGI IMG/M metagenome (GOLD analysis project Ga0315280, IMG submission 203697) | Sediment microbial communities from Yellowstone Lake, YNP, Wyoming, USA - YL17G06_40 | ecosystem: Environmental > Aquatic > Freshwater > Lake > Sediment | place: USA: Wyoming | collected... | reverse complement strand
CATCGCTCGAACTGGGCAAAGCGAGGGATGTGGGGTTCGACGAAGTATTTGCGCGCTTCCACCTCGTCAAAATATTCCTTCGTGCCCACGGGCTTCGGCGAGTGGTGAATATTGCACGGTCGCCGGTTCCAGAAGTCCCTCACAAGGTCAATCGCTGTCTCTTGAAAGGACGCTCTGCTCCGCGAAGTGGTATTTCCCATTACTTCCGCCTCAGCACAAAACACCCCAGCGCATATATGTTCCGCAGCACGTTCCACGAACCTGCTGATGGCTTGAAACTCAGCGCCGCCTGCTTGTCGCACTGCATCCATCGGTTCTGCCCGTCCTTGACCCAGAAAGCCTCTTCCTCGACCAGGTATCCTTCCAGCAGTTTTGGAAGCCGCTCCCTCCCATAGATCCGCGTGACGGGCGGGAAGACAGCATCCTGGCCAACGGGTATGGTCAGAAGCATGACCGCGCCGGGCTTCATGATTTCTCTCAGGCGACCCATTGCCTCCAAATCGCCGTTGGGCCGAGCTTCTGTAACGCCGTATCTGCCCGCGAGACCAACATGCTCCACGGTGGAACAGTTTATCGCGAGGTCGAAATGTCCGGCAGGAAACGAAGCCTTCAGGATGTCACCGCGCACGAAGCGCAGCCGAGGGTGAAAGTAAGGCCACGCGATATTCTCAATATCAACGGCCGTCACATTGAAACCGCGTTCGGCAGCTGTCAGCCCGAGGGAACCGCCTCCGGGCCCAAAATCCAGGGCCTCACCAGGCCCAGCAGGCATGCGCGAAGCGACCCACGACCACTCGATGTCCCGGTCGCCGGCAAGATTCGGCACGCGCGGGAAAAGCTCTGCGGCCAGTCTCTGCATTCCTGAGCGGGCAAGCCGCCAGAGCAGGCGCAGCCGCTTCGCAGCGCTCGCTGCGCTTCCGCATCTGGCGAGCTGCCTCAGCGCCGCCAGGGAATTCGACGGATCCGTAACGATTGCCCGCGCCGCATACGCCCAGACCACTCGCCGATGGCGGCCGTCCCGCCAGGCGTAGTCCATCCCCCGAAGGTAAGCGTTGCTGAGTGCTCTTCTTTTCCGTCTCCTGAGGCGCTGCGGGACATTCGGGAGTGTGAAAAACTTCCTCGTCAGCGCCACGCAGGCCGCGCCTGTGATGTCCCCACGCCGGGCCCACGCGCCCGGACAGGCGCGCGCGTGAGCCAAAAGGACCGGGATATGACGAATCTCGCCGACCAGGCCTATCCTGAGCCACAGCTCGTGGTCTTTCTTCGCTATAAAGTTCACATCGAGCCAGCCAACCTTCTCCAGAATTCGCCGCCGGACGAAGGACGCTGGCTGCGGAATGCAGTGGTCGCACTGCATGACCGCGTATTCCAGGTCCCACTCGCGCAGGTAGGACATGCAAATGAAGTTGCCTTCTGCATCAATGCTGCCGCAGTCGCCATAGACGACATCCACCTCGGGGTGCGCTTCAAGATATGACACGGCCTTGCTCACAGCATCTGGCACGACCCAAACATCGTCGGCGTTAAGCCATGCTAAAATCTCCCCCTTCGCCATCGCCCAGCCCTTATTGATGGCGTCCGCGTGGCCCTCGTCAGGCTCCGACACCCACCTGATCCGCTCCCCGTAGCTGTGCAGAATCTCTATCGTCCCGTCCGTCGAGCCGCCGTCAACGACGATGCACTCGATGTTGGGATAGTCCTGGTTCAGGACGCTCTCGATCGTCGGGACGAGAAAATGCGCCCGGTTCAGGCACGGAATGACCACTGAAACCATTGGTCCAACCGTTTCAGACACTTACCGACTTCCCCCCGTGTTGCCGCCATCGCCTCGCTTTACATAGAGCTGGATCGTCAACCCGCCCCGGTCCCTATCACCATGCCGAGGCCATGTGATGCGCAGCGGACGCTCGCCCAGAGGGGGGCTCCGAACAGAGAGATGATACGTCCGAACCAGGCGATGGGAGCTGCCCGGCCGCTTCACCCACTCCGCGATGGCGCGCAGATACGGCCAAGTTACGCGAGGGGAATAATGGAAGCGCGCTACTTGCGTGGGGTCTTCTTTGTAAACCAGGATGGCTTTCATGCGACTTACGTATTGCCTTATCGTCTGATCGGGGGGCGGAAATGGCGGCCGCTCGCACCAAATCGCCTGGGGGAATTCTCCGTTGGTATCCATCATGTAGTACTGAAGCGCGCCCGGATAACCATAGGCCGGCACCCACATGAACGTGTCGTCATCCGTCAAAACGGCGCGCAGATCTTTGGCAATCCGCCGGGTTACCTCCCGGTCCTCCGGCCCCGCTCGTCGTTGCTCGGCTGGCCAGTTCCGAACTGCATAGACACCCCCAGCGACCATCGCGCCTCCGTAGATGCAAGAAACGCAAACGAGAATCCACGCCCCGACTCTGCTGCGATTGGTCCAAGCGCCCAGAATTGGGCCCAGAACCGCCCACGCGAAGACCCACAGCAGAAGATAATACGGAAGTCCGACAAAGTAGTTCTTGTTGGGCGTGGCCGACACCAGCCCGTAGAGAGCTGCCGATAGCCCCAGATAGGCGAGCATGCGAATATCTCTGCGCGCAGTGCGCTTGCAGAGAGAGGCGATATATAGGCCCAGGCCACCCGCCAAGATAGCCCAGCCCTCCACACGGCCCATATGGTATGGGAACAATTTCCAGTAGTAGAGAGCCTCGGACAGAAAAGTGGCATGAGGGTTCGCATAGAGGACACGCTGCGCCGTCAAGCCCGAGTAAAGGTAACCGGCAACCAATCTTGCCCCTCCGGCGAACGCCCATGGAAACACGAGGATGCCAAACGGAAGCAAAGCCCAGAGACACGCCGAGATCCTGAATGAAGGTCGCCGACGGTTCACGAGAACCACATACGCCGCAGCCAGGCCCCAGGCCAAAAGTAACATGGGCGATGCCGAAGGCTTGGCAAGCACGGCCAGACCAGCGCAACTGCCAGAAACCAGCAGGGTTCGCGCATCAAGAGTGCGCACGTGCTCAACCAGCGGCACAACAGTCCAGAGCAACAGCACAGCGAACAGCAGGTCAGGGCGCAGGTCCGCCAGATACCACTCCCAACCAAAATTCGCTCTTTTCGTGAAGTATTCCCAGGCGCTCGAGCGCAGGCCAACACTGATGGTGGGCAGCAAAGACGTGAACACGACAGCAACCCATGCCGCACGACTGCCGCCCCGGCGTCGGACGACCCACACAACGAGGAGCAACAGCAAGAAGGCGGGCCAGAAGCGAGCGGTGAAGGCTTGCCATTCTCCCTCTCCCAAGACCAGGAAACTCAGAACCATCAGTGCCTGCCAAAGTGTCACCCGGCTAAGACCAGCCGCATGCACCAGCCATCGCGGATGAAGCAACCATCTCAGCAAGTGATAAAAGTGGCTCTTGGCTCCAACCACGTAGCTGATGCCATCATAGTTCGGAGGATACGAGAGCAATCCCAACTGTCTCGAGAAGTAAATGTCAACCGCTGTGACAACTGCGGCCACCACGCCTACAAGAACCGCCTCCCTCGGTGTTGGCCATACGTTCACCTCAACCGCACCGGGCGCCGGCCTCGCAGAGAGCGCCCCCCTTACAGCACACGCCCACTGTCTGATATGCTCGCCAGACAGCGCTTCCCCCAGAGCGAACGCCCACTTTCTGCCGCGTGCCGATCCAAGCAGCCATCCGCTCAGCAGCATCAAGCCGATTCCCCCGACCAGGCCGCGAGCCCGGTCCGGCCCGAAGCCTGGATTAGGGTCGATCCCTATCTGGCTGGCCAGCAGTGCCAGGGCGCTAACGCCGAGGCCGGCCAATAGCAGGATGACCAATAACAGTTTGAGTGGACGGCTGTAGTCTCGTCTCATCCCCGGCTCGCAATCCACAAGCCCGCGCAGACCACCAGTACGCCTAACCAGCGCGTCACAGGGATGGGCTCGTGCAGCACCAGCCCAGATAGCGTCAAGACCAGCGCGACTCCGATGGCGGTGAACGGGTAAGCAAAGCTCAGATCGCTACGCGAGATGGCAACGGTCCATGAGCAGGCAGCGACCACCGCGCAGGCCAGTCCAAGCGTCACCCAGACATTGGCAACAGCACTCAATAGAAACCGGGGCAGCAGGGCAAGCTTAGCTGGACTGGGACCTACTTGCAGGAGGCCCCACTTCATCAAGAGCTGCCCGGCGGTAACAAGGCCGACGGTGAGCAGAATGAATACTATTCCGGCAGGTGAGTCTCGAGTCATCAGACTGATCTCCAGGCCTTCCGAGCTATGGTCAGCAGAGACGCACCGATCGGCAATCGGCAGCGGCGAGCGACCAGGGCGGCTTCCTTGGTCAGTAACCACGCCAGAAGCTCGTTCACCACCGGCCTGACCCGCAATTCGCTGAGGGCCAGGTCATCCGACCGGTCTGTGTGTCCAGCGCCACGTCGGTCCCTGGCCGGGCAGGCAATCAGCACGGCCAGCCGGCGTCCCAGCCAAATCAAGGGGAAGAGACTTGCGTTGAACTGGGTCAGGTACTCGACCTGGTAGCCCGTGCGCGTCAGCTTGCGCCGCAGTTCCGCGGGTTCGTACCGGCGGCAGTGATGAGCCGCCTCGTCGAAGTAGCTCCACAGCGACGAGTGCGCAGGCACGGTCAGCAGCAGGGTTCCCCCTGGGGCCAGCACGCCGTGGAGATTGCGCAGTACCCCCATGTCGTCGGCCAGATGCTCCAGCACGTCGAACATTCCGACCAGCTCAAACTGCGCGCGGAACGGGGCCAAGTGAACGTCTGCCTGCACCAGCCGGCACCGTGTCCGCTCTCTCGCGTATCGTAAGGCTTGCGCGTGGAGGTCCATGCCCAGGACCATTCCACCTCGGCATGCCAGCTCCAGGACACGGAGGACGCTGCCAGTTCCACAGCCGACATCCAGCACCCGGTAGCCTGGTCGCAGGCCGGCGGCAATCTGGCTGGCTATCGTGGCAATAACCCGGTTGCGCGCAGCGAACCAGAAATGGCGGTCTTCGATGGCAAACAGTCGCTTGAAGTAGCCAGGATCAAAGCTGTGATTCGCGTCCGGCCTGCGAGCTGCCTGGCTCACCCGTGCGTTCCCCATGCAGCGAACTCCCGGATCGCGCCGACCACGCGCTCCTGGTCTGCCTCGGTCAGGCTGTTGTAGAATGGCAGACGCAGGAGGCGGTCGCTCACGTCCTCAGTCACGGGGCAATCACCTTTCTTGCCTCCAAATCCCTGCCCCATCCCGGACAGATGCAGCGGCAGATAGTGGAATACGCTGAGGATGCCTCTCGCCTTCAGGTGCGCAATCAAGGCCTCACGCTCCTGAAGCGAGGGCAGGAGCAGGTAAAACATGTGAAACGGCTGTTCGCAGTGCCCAGGCACAATCGGAAGCTTAACGCCATGGTCCTTCGCCCATACCTGAAGATGTTCGCGGTAATACTCCCACACCCGCCGTCGCTTCGCCTGAACGTCCTCTTGGGCTTCAAGCTGGGCATACAGAAAAGCAGCGAGAATGTCGGAGGGAAGATAACTTGAGCCAATGTCCACCCAGGTATATTTGTCCACCTGGCCGCGGAAGAAGCGGCTGCGGTTCGTGCCCTTCTCGCGGATGATCTCGGCGCGCTCGACATACTGAGGGTCATTGATGAGCAATGCCCCGCCCTCGCCGCAGGTGAAGTTCTTCGTCTCGTGAAAGCTCTGCGTGGCCAGGCAGCCGAAAGCCCCCAGGTATTTCCCCCTGTACTTGCCGAACAGACCGTGGGCGTTGTCCTCGACAACTGCGACGCCATGGCGTCCGGCGATCTCCAGGATAGCGTCCATTTCGCACCCGACGCCCGCGTAGTGGACCGGCACAATGGCTTTGGTGCGAGGGGTGATGAGTCCCTCGAGCTGCGCTTCGTCCAGATTGAGCGTATCGGGGCGAATGTCAATAAAGACGGGGCGGGCGCCGCGCAGCACAAAGGCATTGATGGTGGATACAAAGGTGAACGATGGGACGATCACCTCGTCGCCGGGCTCAATGTCCAGCAAGAGCGCGGCCATCTCAAGCGCGTGGGTGCAGGATGTGGTCAGGAGGACCTTGCAGACGCCGAGCTCCTGTTCAAGGAACAGGTGGCATTTTCGGGTAAATGGGCCGTCCCCAGAAATGTGGCCGTTGGCAACAGCCTGGGCAACATACGCCTGCTCGTTGCCTGCGAAAGAGGCGCGATTGAAGGGAATCGCGTAAGTCATCTTTTCCCGAAGACGAACAGTTTCTGCGTACCGTAGTCGCCCCATGAGGGCAACTGCGCAAACCAGCGGTTCCACTCCATGTTGGGATCAGCCACATCAATCTCAGCTCCAAGCGCCTGGATCAGCAGCGGCTTAAGCACCCGGGTGCCGACATAGTAGGTGCTCGAGAAATTAGCGATTTCAACTAACTCAAGGTCGCCCGAAAGCGCTTGGACTACCTGATCCTGGTCCAAATACTGATTAAAGGGCGGCATCGGAATATCGGGGAGTCCCCATTCCCGGCGGAACTTATTCATCTGCTGCCACCCTTGCAGGGTCGCCTCCGAGAGCAGGAGCATGCCGCCTGACTTCACCACGCGCGCACACTCATGTAGTCCCCTCTGCTGGCAGCTCCAGTCGCCCAGATTGATCATCACTCGAATTACAACCACCTTATCGTACGCCCCTGTCGGTTCGTCGAGCTGCGTGACATCGCCCACCTCGAACTCTACCGTCCCGACCAGCTTTTCAGCCAGCCCGCTGAGACGTGCACGAGCCTGCTCAATCATTTGTGGAATAGCGTCAACCCCGCGAATGTTGACTCGTTTCTGACAGGCGAACTGAACGGTTGAATACCCGTTGGCACATCCGACGTCCAAGACCGAATCGCCGTCTGCCAATCGTTTCACAATCTCCCGGATTTCCATTTCGACAGCCATTCGATCCGACCAAGAGGCTGCTGGGGATTGCCCGTGCTTCAGAGCTTGCTGCATCCAGAAGTTGCGTATCTGCTCAGCGCTGAACTTATCAGTCATGGGCTTCCCTCATGCCCACCGTCGGTCGTGCTCCCACCCTCGCGATCCGCGCGCACCACATACGGCGGCCTCTCCATTGTCCGGAAATGCATGCGAGCCAGATACTCGCCTATGATGCCCAGGGCAAAGAGCTGGGCGCCGGAGAAAATCGCGATGATTGAGGCCAGAAACGGGAAGCCGGGCACGCTGCCGCCCTGGATCAGGTAGCGGCCGACGACGTAACTCAAGATGCCCAGCCCGAACAGAGTAAACGCAAAACCCATCAAACTCGCCACTTGCAGCGGCAAGGTGCTGAAGCCGGTCATCATGTTCAGAGCGTGCGTCACCAGCTTCCGAAAGGTGTAGTTGGATGCCCCTATCCGCCGCGGCTCGTGGCGAACCGGAATAGCGGCAAACCGCGTCGTCCCCCACGTCAGCAGCACGTCAATGGAAACAAATGGGCTCTGGTAATTGGCAAAGGCGTCGCGCACGGAAGTGCGGAAGACTCGGAAAGCGGTCACGCTGCGGGCAATTTCCGCCCCCATGGCGGTTTGCAGCGCCAGCTTGGTGATCTGCGAGGCGAGGTCGCGCCACAGGCCATGCTTCTCCTTCTCAGGAGTCCCGTAAACCACATCGTGCCCCTCCGCCAGCTTCTCCAGCAGTTTTGGAATCTCCTCCGGCGGGTGCTGTAAGTCATCGTCCAGTGTGACAATGAGTCCGTATTTTGCTGCGCGGATCCCGCACAGCAGCGCGTTGTGCTGGCCGTAGTTGCGCATCAGGTTGATGCCGCGAACCCAATTATATTGTCGAGCCAACTCACAAATCACATCCCAACTGCGGTCCCGGCTGCCATCGTTCACCAGCACCAACTCGAAACGAGTCGCAACCTTGGACAGCACGCCGTCCAGCCGGGCCGCCAGTTGCGGTAGGCTCCCTTCGCTGTTGTAAACGGGAACCACCACGGAAATTTCTGAATGAGCAGCGTTGATGCCAGTAGTCTCCTCACGACTGGGATGTTGCTGCAGGCAACCCATCTCTCCAGCCCCAATCTACTACCATTCACCGAAGGAGCGCATAGTCCTGCTTCAGGACGCTCTCAATCGTGGGTACCAGGCAGTGGGCCCGTTTCAGACAAGGGGCGACCACGCTCGCGGCGGGAAGGTCACTCATCTCGCGTTCGGTGCGCAACCTTTGGTCGTCTGTGCCAGGTCTTCGCGGGCCAGCCCCCAGTTCTCGTCATTGAAAATGATCGGCTGGTGTTCCCGGCTCATCCTCCGGGCCAGGCCCATGAACTGCTCGCGGCTTAGTGTTGGAATCCCGACCTTGTCCAGCCGCTTCCACAGGCTCTGGTCTCTCTCCGTCTGCGGCGACCACCCTGCCGAATGGTCAATATGAAATACCTGGCACGGCTTGCCCAACACGATCTCACGAATGCCTGCGTGATAGGCCGTATAGCAGAGCAGCGAGTCGAGATGCATGGAGAACATTTCAAGCTCGGGATAACCTCGCAGCCTGAACCAATCTTCCCTCGACATCAACTGGAAATCGCCGCAGGCGTTCGTGTGGAGACGCTCGGTTCCGCTCGCACGCGCCATTTGTCCCGTCAGATCCGCCACTTCTTCCCGGATGATTGGCAGCCTTTTCAAGGGCTTCTTCACCGGTCGAGGCATCAGAGCGGCGAGCGCGCGATAAGTCAGGTACAGCGGCCCCGGCGGCGGAGGCGGATGCGCCGGCGAATGGACCGCGTAGAAATCATTGGCTGCCAGGTCGAGACTCCCGTCGCGGCAGCAGATGCGGAAGAAATTCGTCTTACAGAAGCTCATGCGCTCGTCGAGCGGAGCGCCGATGGGCACATCGGGAGGAACATCGTAGCGGTCAGCCCTGTAGAGGACCCCCTTCTCCAGCTTCCCCGATGCGAGGAAAGCTACCAGTTCATCGGAGAAGAGGATGTCAACATTCGTCGCCAGGACGAACTCGCCTCTCGCCCGGCGAATGCCCACATTCTTCGCAATCATCTGGAAAAGCGGCAGTTGGTCCGAGTGCTTGAAGCGCCTGTGAATCTCGGCCGGCACCTCGATGATGCGAACGCCGCAGGCCTGCCCGGCCAGGGGGCCGTCTTTGACCGGCCACGAGAGCGCCTCGGCGAGTCGCGGCCTATCCTGCGGCGGGTTCCACTCCACCAGTACGAGTTCCGCGTTGAGCTGATGCCTCTGGCACTGCTCTAACAGCCCACTCACGAAAAGCTGCATGCGGCCAAGCAGGTTCCCGCCGTGGTCATCGTTGCGCGAAGGGGCGACGATGGACAGGAGTGGTTCTCTCGTGAACAAGCTCTCCGTGCCCACGCTGCCTTCCATCCCCTACAATATGTCTCGACCGACGGGCGCTGCTATCACGTTGCCCTCCAGAATGTCAGCGTTCTCGGCCGGAGCCAATGCGCCCGATTCGTCAAACCTGTAAACGCGGTAGTCCCAAGAGCGCAGCATATCGAACAGATCCTCCCTGGAGCTCCCCTGAGCCACCAGGGCCGCCTCGTTCATCTCGACCTGTAGAAGAGGGCGATGCGTGCCTATCGAGCGCTCTCCCCCCGCCAGCACGTGCTTCTCAGCACCCTCCGCATCTGCCTTTAGGAAGTCAAGTCGCGGCACGCCAACCTCGCCGAGTAAGTCGTCCAAGCGCTTTAACTCGACGCGCTCGACGCCCTGACACCTCACTTGTGGGTTAGGGATTGCTCTCCCCAGGACGTTCTGGCCCGAATGCTGGCCCTCGGCTATGGCCAGTTCTCCGGACCCCGGATGACTGAAGAGCGCCAAACGGAAGGTCGCCACGTTCCTCAGCCGGTTGAGGCGGATGTTGTCCTCAAGGCGAGCAAACTCACGCCCGCTGGGCTCGATCGCCAGCACGACGCCCGTGGGTCCGACCCGTGGTGCGGCAAAGAGAGCGTACAGTCCTTCGTTGGCCCCGACGTCCACAAAGGTCATACCGCGCCTCAGAACCTTGCTGAGAAAGAAGAACTCGTTGGGCTCGTAGCAGCCGCCCACGTATAGCGCCCTGCTGGTGTCGTTCGCCAGGTAAAGGAACACCTTGAGGCCGTCATACCAGCCGATCTTCACCCGCTGCTCGCGCCCTGTGGTCTTGCAGCGCGTCCAGATGGCCAGCCGCCGCGTCACCGCCTCCGTCGCGTCGGCCTCGCCCGCGCCGAAATGCCACCCCGGGCAGGGCCCGAGCGGCCTGGTCCTCGCCAGCGCCCCGGCCCGTCGCAGCCTGGCAGCCGCCCAGAGTCTGTGGGCGAGGCGCCTCAAGTCGCAGTCCCCTGCCAGCGCGGGGGCGCTGGTCCCTCCGCTCCTACGCGCTCCTGCCTGTGCGGCAGGCGCTCGTGGAGCTGGGGGTTCTCGAGGCGCCGCCTAGACCCAACGAACACGGCACGGTGAAGCAGCTGTGCGGCGGGGGCGTCCCAGTCAGTCTCAAAGTCGCTATACGCCGGCTGCGTTCTCGTGGCGTAGCCATGGCCGAAATACTTTCTCAGCATTTCCACAACCCACGACCGGGTGGGCCGGCAGCCGAGGCCACGCACGGACATGTTGCTCCCAATCTGCTCCCGGACCAGCACCAGCTCTGTGTGCTCGCCCAGAGACACGCATGTCTCGAGAAGAATCATCTCCCGACATACCTGCGACAGAGCCTTAAGCGCCTGCTCGGGCTTGGACAGATGGTATAGAGTCCCGTAGCAGTAAACTATATCGAACCCGCCAAGATGCGAGATGTCTGCAGCGAGATCGAGGTCAAGCACGCACGCGCGCCGGCCCGGGTATCTCCTCATCATTTCAGCCACATTCCCCGGGTTGCCGTCCGTGCTCAGGACATCACACCCCCTCCGCTCGAAGAACTCTGTGTGCAGCCCTATCCCAGCGCCGACCTCCAATACCTTCTTGTTCGAGAGATCCAAGCCCAGAGAAGCCAAGTGATCGAGGCGCGCTTTATTGATCGCCGATGCCTCTGGCGTCAGGAAGACCCCAAAGTCTCCGGACGGCGGCGTGGCGCTCTCATCGGGTGCGCGGGGCACAGCCGTGTCGCTGCCCGCCAGGCCTGAGAGCTTTTCCCCCGACCTGCGAAGCAAAATCCCGAGCCTTCTGAGTAGCCTGGCGTGCATCCGTCAATCACCCCTCCGGCCTCGGACCCGAAATCAGGTGGATCTCGAACCGGCCGTCAACATTGAGAATGCCCTGCCACTGCGGCGTAGTCTTCGGCTCCTGCCTGCCGAGGACGACGAACTCGGGGCGCAGAGACCATCCCTGCAGGGAGCCCTCGTCCAAGTCGTTCACACTCACGACCACCTCGTATGAGCCCGGGCGCAGCGGCAACGCCGGGATTGAAAACCGCACCTCGTGGAGCCCTGGCCCAAGAAACATCGGATCCTCCTCATACGTGCTGCGCCAGGCCCATACAAGCGTTCCATCCCCGGCCCACATGCCTATCCCAAAGTGGGCCTTCTGCACAACGCGGCGCGCCAGCAACTTCAGCCGGAACTCGCACGGCTCTCCGGAAAAGCATTCGTGTGCGCCAGGCTCGGGCGAGGCCAGGGACCAACTCACGAAACCGACTGAACCCTCGGGCACCTCGCCGGGGGCTCCAACGCCCGCAGCGGAGCGAGCCATCTGTCGGTGGTAGGCGTCCAGAACCGCATCTGTGGCGCCGCTCGTCAGGATACGGCCCTCCTCAAAAAGATGGGCCGAGTTGCACAAGCGCCTCACCGCCGTCATATTGTGGCTCACGAACAACACCGTCCGGCCCTGCTCCGCAACATCGCCCATCTTGCCCAGGCATTTTTTCTGGAACGCGGCGTCCCCGACTGCCAGAACCTCGTCCACAAGCAGAATCTCGGGCTCGAAATGCGCTGCCACAGCAAAAGCCAGCCGCATATACATGCCGCTGGAATACCGCTTCACAGGCGTATCGAGAAACTTCTCTGTCTCCGAGAATGCCACGATATCATCGAACCTGCGCTGGATCTCAGCCCTCTTCATCCCGAGAATAGCGCCGTTCAGGTAGATGTTCTCCCTGCCGGTGAGGTCCGGGTGAAAACCAGTCCCGACCTCCAGGAGCGACCCCACTCGCCCGCGAATCTCTGCGTAGCCCTCCGTCGGCTCGGTCACGCGAGATAATATCTTCAGCAGCGTCGTCTTGCCCGATCCGTTGCGCCCGATGATTCCCAGGATCTGGCCGCGCTTCACTTCAAATGAAACATCTTTCAGGGCCCAGATGTGACCAGAGTTCGGAGTTCGGAGTTCGGAGTTCGGATTTCCCCTGAGCCAGCGAAAAGGCGCGCGCATGGCTTCACCGAGCGTCTCACGCAGGGTCATGTAGGGGGCGCGCTGCCCGATCCGGTAGCGCTTGCCCAGGCCTTCAACTCGAATGGCGAGGTCAGTCATCGGATTTCGGAGTTCGGAGTTCGGATTTCGCATCTTTAGCGTGGGCTATCCTGATTCTGCCAAACTTGCTGGTCTTGCCGATGCTCGCGGAGATTGCGAGCAACTCACCCGACTCCCGGAGCAGCTTCCGGTGAGTCCCGATAGTGCTGTCAATGAAGTATATTGCGTCAACGCCAAACTCCTTGATCATATACTCCATCTGCTCCACCAGATACCCGGCGGAGTATGTGCGGACCGACGAGAAAGCATTGTAAGCGCAGAAGGCGCACTTATACACGCAGCCCCGGCCCATCATCATGTCGAGGCTCTTGGATGCACGAAACTTGGTTTTGCCGAACGACGGGTGGGCGTAGAACTTGTAGTCACACAGAGACCAGTCGGGAAAGGGCAAGGAATCCAGGGGCCTGATCTCCTCGCCTCTCGTCTGCTCCAAGCTGCCGGGCGCTACCACGCCTGGAACGCCCTCGGGATTCTGGCCGTCGGCAAGCTGGACGATTCCAATATCTGCCTCGCCGACGAACGCATAATCGAATCCCAAGCCCCTTATCGTTGCCTTCGGCTCCGTGGAAGCATGGATGCCGCCCGCGATGAAGACCGGCTGTATGCCGATTCTGTCGCAGACTTCCCGGGCAACCTTCACCGCCTTCTGCACTTCGAAATAGTGGACCGAGAAGAATCCAAAGCCGATAATATCCGGCCTGAACCGACGAATGCTGTCCGAGAACTTGGCAAGGCAAGCGCTCGCATCGCCTTTCAGCGCGACGAGGTCTCGCAGCATGTCCGCCACGACGACCTCGTGGTTGTGCTTTCTCAACTGGGCGGCGAGCAGCAGCAGAGAGTAGGGCCCGTTGCGCCACTCGTGAGCGAGATCGTGTTCGGTCACGCCCTCGTCGTGATAGTTCCAGGGTTGAACCAGCATGACTCTGGACACGCGCGCCTCCCTTCGTGCCGAAGGCTAACATGTCTCCATTCCCCAGGCAAGCACTGGGCGCAACACCTCGTCGCCCACGCTGCCCACAGGCCCCCAGATCGCCCGCGTCATTTCAGCACCATGAACCCGATCTCACAGACGAGCACTGGCCGAAGCGCGGGGTAAGAGGCTACTGTCAAGTCCCGGAATTAGCTAGTGAATAGGCTCTGAGCGCGGTTTGGGCTGTCTTGGTCCAGCGGAAGGGCTTGGGATGGCGGTCCCAGTGTTGCACGAAGTCGTGCAGGAGCCGCATGAGTTGCCGCACGCTCTTGACGCTGGCGCGCCGCACCGCTTGGCGGGTGAGCATAGAGAACCAGACCTCCACCTGGTTCAGCCATGAGGCGCCAGTGGGGGTGAAATGCAGGTGGTAGCGAGGGCGACGGGCGAGCCAGCGCCTGACTTTCTCGTGCTTGTGGGTGCCGTAGTTGTCCAATACCAGGTGGATTTCGCCGGCGGGATAGGCGCGGCCGATCTCGCGCAGGAAAGCGAGAAACTCTTGATGACGATGCCGATGGGCAACGCGATGGAGCACCTGGCCGCTGGCCCGCTCCAGCGCGGCAAAGAGGGTAACCGTGCCGTGTCGTTTGTAGTCGTGGGTGCGGCGCGCGGGCAGGCCTGGGCGCAGCGGCAGCAAGGGCTGGCTGCGCTCCAGCGCCTGGATCTGGCTCTTCTCATCCACGCACAGCACGAGTCCCTGCTCGGGGGGATAGAGATAGAGACCGATGACGTCGATGGTCTTTTCCACCAGCAGCGGGTCCCGGCTGAACTTGAAGGTCCCTTCCCGATGAGGCTGGAGCTGATAGGCCTTCCACACGCGCTGAACCGTGGATTTGCTGGTTCCCACCTCCCGCGCCAGGCGCCGGCTGCTCCAATGGGTCGCCTCCTTGGGAGGCTGGAGGGTGGCAGCCACGATGCTCGCCTCCCGTTCCCCTACAAACACTGGCTTGCGCCCGCGCCCCGCCTGATCCTGCAGCCCGGCCAAGCGCAAACCGGCAAACCGATTGCGCCACAGCCGCACCGTGTTGATGTTCATCCCCAGCTCTGCGGCCGCCGCCGCGTTGCGCCCGTTCGTCTGCGCCACGGCCAGCACGATCTGCGCGCGCCGCCGGTGACGCAGCTCTGTGCTGGGGGCACGCACCATACGCTCCAATTCCCGGCGCTCTGCGGCACTCAACTCGACGCGAATCGGCGCGCCCATGGGCGCCTTGCCCTCCTTTTCCCACCCAGCATAGCCCAAGGGCGCCCCGGCGTCGAGCGTTATATAGCTATTTCAGGGTCAGAACACTAGAGGATAAAATCATGCACGCGCATCCACTTTGGAGGGGCGGGATGCCCGTACGCCTCTGTGGCGCAGCGGCGTTCCTGCTGATGATAGGGTTGCAGAAGCCATGCGAGGCAAAGCAAGCAATAATGCCGTCCATCCCCCAAGGCATCCATCTCAGATACAGTGTCACCTCACAGGAACTTGCGTTGCCGCCGGAATATATCGAGCAGAAGCTTTCGAATGCTACTAAGCTACAGGATGCGACGTTAGAGCAACGCCTTCGCCGTATTGAGATGCGGGCAGTGAACGGTCCGATAAAGACTTTTACTGCCGAGTACTGGGGGACCATGCGCAGTTCAATGTATGCCGGATTCAACGGGAGTGACTGCGTGACCTATGACGGTAGGAAAGTCGCCGTGGGGGCCGCCTCGGACATGGTCCCCGACCTCATTAAGCAGCCCAGCGCAACGCGCAGCGGAATGGTTATCGCCAAAGGATCGTCTCTTGTTGATGATCGTGTATATTATCTGGGTATCTACCAACCCGGCAAGACGCTCTTCGATGATCGGGTGATCCTGAGCGAGACAACACCGCTCGCGACCGGAGGAAAACGGGTCTATCGTCTGCCCTCGACCAATTTCTCCTGGGTCTTGCACTATGACAAGGCGGGACGTCCCACCAGCATAACCGCGTATGCGCAGGGCAAGACGAGGTCCGTCGTGTTGGAGGGGTATCAGTTCGCCGATTATGCCACGGTGGACGGCATTACCTACCCGCGCGAAGTGGTACGGAAGAAAATGACATGGTACCGGCCAAAGGGAGGCAAACTTACCCAACTTCTTGACAAGCAGGTCGTCTTCCGGGTGATCAACGCCAGTGCGGGGCCGATCCCCCATTCGTCCTTTGCGCTGTCCGCTTCACGGCCGGCCACACAGATTGAAGATCACCGCTATCAGATTCCGGGGTCGAACCAAGAGGGGATTACCTACCAATATTCCAATCCTGCGCTGAGCATCGATGAAGCCAGCGAACGCGCATACCAGACCATTCTGTCGCGCACCCAGCCCAAACGGCAAGGGGCGATCACCTTGATCAAACTCGGATGTCTGGCGCTCATAGCGCTCGTTGGTGGCAGGCTGCTGGTAGCCTTCTTGAGGAAGAAGAAGCAACTACAAGCATAAAAGCACCTATGCCGTAGCGGATTGGATTATGTCCCAGATTTAGTGTAAGGTTCTGGGCGACTCTCCCAGGTATTCTAGGCCGCAAGGCGGCCCTTGTCAATACTTAAAGCAGCGTCTCCGGCGATCGGCTGCTCGTCGAGCACGGCCCTTAGTGTACTGCACGGCAAATGGCTTTACATATCCCTGGCATCGCCATATGCCACAGCATGAAGGGAGCGATCTGGCGCCTAGCAGGCTCGTGATAAAGTGGCTTGTGGGCTCGGAGTCTTTGGGCAAAGGCGGTGTGAGTGTCGCAAGCTGACTCGGCGGCATTCCGTCAAGGCATCGCCGATTGGCAGACGCCATCGGCGCCAT
>Ga0315280_10006445_pt1 | contig 16200 bp, 11 predicted proteins | sample YL17G06_40_MG_FD_203697 | JGI IMG/M metagenome (GOLD analysis project Ga0315280, IMG submission 203697) | Sediment microbial communities from Yellowstone Lake, YNP, Wyoming, USA - YL17G06_40 | ecosystem: Environmental > Aquatic > Freshwater > Lake > Sediment | place: USA: Wyoming | collected... | reverse complement strand
CCCCGACTCGAGGACGGCGCGGCGCTGCTGCGCGTGCTTTACAGCGAGGTGTGCGGGACCGACCTGCATCATGCGAATGATGCGCTGGAGACGGTGCGGTCGGGCCTGGCGATCAAGGCCGTCATCTGCCCTTGGGGCGTTTGATGTCCGATCCGCCCAAAGGCGGCCGCTTGCCTGGAGGCCGGACAGCCGGAACGGCGAATGCGAACTCCCACGGCCCACGTCATGGGGCATCAGGAAAGGGGATGTGCAATGTCTACCACCGACGACCTGCGCGCCGCGTTCGCCGGCGAGAGTGAGGCGAATCGCACCTACCTGGCGTTTGCCAAGAAGGCCGACGCCGACGGGATGAAGCAGGTCGCGCGGCTGTTCCGCGCGGCGGCTGAGGCCGAAACTGTGCATGCGCACGCGCACCTTGATGTGCTAGGCGGAGTGAAGAGCACGGCCGAGAACCTTCAGGTAGCGATCGGCGGCGAGGCACATGAGTTCAAGGAGATGTACCCGGAGTTCCGTGCCGAGGCCGAGAAAGAGGGCAATAAGGGCGCGGTGATGTCGTTCAAGAACGCGCTCGCGGTTGAGGAAATCCACCATGGTCTGTACTCGGACGCCCTCAAGGCCGTGAGCGCAGGCAAGGACCTGCTGGCGACGCCGATCTTCGTCTGCGGCGTGTGCGGCAACACCGTGCTGGGCCAACCCCCTGACAAGTGCCCGATCTGCCACTCACCCAAGAGCAAGTTCAGCGAGATCCAGTGAGGAAAGAGGGGCGACGGAGACCCGTCGCCCCGGCGCTTCGCGTCTGCGGGCGTGGGCGCGCTGTCAGGGCGCCTTGAGCCCAGCTTCCGCTGGCGTGGCAGGCGACTGGTAGCCAGGGGCGACCACCTCGAACGCGAGGGCCTTCACGAGAGCGCTGCTGTTCGGCTCCGCCAGGAACTGCTTGCCGAGGCCGAGGTTGACTTGTTTCCCGCCCTTCGCGGCAGGATAGTCAATCAGCTTCTCGCGCAGCCACCCGTTGGTCACCGGCCCTCCTTGCCATGAGTCACCGGCCCTCTTGAGGTGATGCTCCTGCCGCTCGCCATCGAACAGGTACTCCGCCACCTTCTCGTTGAATGAGGCCAGCGAGGACGCGATATACTCGCCCTGCGTGTACTTGGGCGGGCGCGTGCCGTCCACTCGCGCCCACTGCGGGTTCACGAGATCGCCGTTCCAGCACATATCGAGCTGCGTTCGCACGAAGCGATCCATATCGGTCGCGTCGAAGACGAGGCCGCACTGGTACAGGGCCACCGCTTGCGCGAGACTGCTGGAGTAGTAGCCGCCCCGGTGCTCGGGGCCGATCCAGTGCTTCCATTTGTTGGGGGTCTCCGTGCTGATGTCCCACCCGCCCGCGGGGTCCCAGTAGTTCCACTCGTAGTGGCCGTCCTTCAACGTCAGGCTTCGCTTGAACCGAGTCCCGATCTTGGTCGCCTTACGCATGTACTCGTCCTTGCCGGTGACCCGGTAGAGCGCCAGCAGCCCGCGGACAATGATGGAGTGCTTGTTGTGAGGGAGGGTGAGGCGCTGCGTGTCTGCACGGAGCCCGTAGGGCGGCATGCGGTAGATGGCGCCCTTCTCGCCCATGTCCACGTAGTCGCCGCGGACATCGTGTTTCTTGACCAGATGGTTCTCGATGAGGTCGAGATACTCGGCGCGCTTCGTCGCGAATCTCGTGCTGAGGCCGGAGTCCACGGCCACGAGCGCGAGGAAATCGCAAACCGTGTCGGCAGTGCTGAAGCTCGAGATGATGGCGTCTATCCGCCTGTCCGGGTCCTTGGGGTCTCGGTAGTCGGGATCGGTCTTGCCATACCAGCCGAGGAAGCCGTCTGGTCCCTTGGTGAGAGCCGATCGCATGTTCTCGAATGTCTGGACGAAGACGTCCAGGTACTTCGGGTCGCCGGTGATGCGGTAGGCGGTGAGAGGCATGCGCAGGTACGGCATGACGCGCCAGGTCATCGCCTCGGTCTCCTCAGCGTCCTCCTCAGCCATTTCCTTGCAGTGCTCCCGGCTGATGGTCTGGGGCACTGTGGCGACCTGCACGAGGAAGCTGTCGAGGATCTGCTGATCTTTGGCGTCAGTTACCTTGATCGGCTGGGCCGCGCCCGCGGCGACGGCGGCGAGTCCGATGAGCAGGACGACGAACGGTGTGGACATATGGGCTCCGGTATGGTGTTACACGACGCGCCCCCGCATAACGCGCGGGAGGCTGACGCGATGCTGCATGCCCCAGCCGTGCACACTATCTTGGCCTGCGGCCAGCAACATCCTCTTGCAGGTCTTCCCTTCATGCCGGTGCGACTAAAGGGAACCGGCTGCGCGCGTGTAACTTCGCGGCTGCTCGTTCTCGGCAGCGTTGCTGAGGCGAATGGGTCCCGTTCAGGAGAGTCGAATGCAACTCGCGGTTCTCAGTCAGGAGCAGACCAGCCGGCTGCACGACGCATCGCTGTGGATCCTCGAGAAGGTGGGCGTGCACCTCCCGCATCCCGATGTGCGAGAGCGCTTCCGCGAGGCGGGCGCCTCAGTGGACGAGGCGACGGCGCGGGTGCGTATACCGGAGGCCGTGATCGAGCGCTGTCTCGCGCAGGCAGGCAAGTCGTTCACCGTCTACGGTCGCGACCGGACCAAGCAAGCGGTCTTCGGCAAGGGTCAGAGGAACTACAACTCCATCTCCGGTGAGGCATTGTGGATCGACGACGAGACCGGCGAGAGGCGATATGCCGCACTGAAGGACGCCGCGACGGCGGGCCGCGTGGCGGATGCGCTGCCGGACCTGACCATCGCGGGCGCGATGTGCGATCCCCACGAGCTGACGCCCGAATACGGCGGCCTCGCGGCCGCAACGGAGCTGCTGCGCAACACGACGAAGCCGATCGGGCTGTGGTTCCACAACAGGGCGGTGTCGAGGTTCATCGTCGAGCTGATGATCGCGGTGGCAGGGAACGAAGAGGACGCATGTCGCTACCCCCTGAGCTACCCCTTCCTCGAGCCCATCAGTCCGCTCCGCTTTCCGTTCGATGGAGTTGACGCGCTCTACGCCACGGCCCGGCTCAACCTGCCCGTGCCGATCGGGCCGATGGCGCAGACCGGGCTCTCTGCCCCGGGCACTCTGGCCGGCACACTGGCGCAGGAGAATGCCGAAATCCTCGCGGGAGTGTGCATCACGCAACTCATCTCACCCGGGGTCGCTGTCTGCTATGGCGGCATCCCCCACGCCTTCGACATGCGCACCACGCAGCTCATCTTCGCCGGGCCCGAGCAAGCTTTGATGGCGGTGGCGATGACACAGATGGGGAAGCGCTACGGCCTTCCGGTCTACATCAACGTCGGGCTGACCGACAGCAAGACGCCGGATGCGCAGGCGGGGATGGAGGCGGGGATAACGCTTATGTGCGGCGCCATGGCGGGAGCTGACATCTTCGGTCATCTCGGCATCTGCGGCGTTGACCAGGCGTCGTCCCTCGATGTGCTGGTGATGCAGCACGAGTTGATAGGGTATGTCGAGCGCGTCATGCGCGGGTTCGAGGTGGATGATGACACGCTGGGCCTCGAGGTGGTAGAGGCAGTCGGCCCCGGCGGGAGCTTCATGGACCAGCAGCATACCGCGCTGCACTTCCGCGAGGAACTGTGGTTCCCGAGGCTGCTGGACCGGCAGTTCTATGACGCGTGGATGAGCGGCGGCGCGAAGACCATGGCGCAGCGTTGCCGGGAGGAGAAGGAACGGCTGCTCAGGGAGCACCAGCCCGCGCCGCTTCCGGACGATGTCGAGAGAGCGATCGAAGACGTGCTGGCAGGCGCGCGCAAGGAGCTCGAGGCGAGCGGGCAGGGCTGGCGGCGAATGTCATCCTGAGGCGAAGCCGAAGGATCATGCCGTTGTGGCAGGAGGAAAGACGTGATCCTTCGCTGCGCTCAGGATGACAGGCTCGCGCCAGGATGACGGATCTGTATAGGCTGGCCGTCTAGTGCTGTGCCTTCAGCCACGGCTCAATCGGTGTCTTCGCGTTCGTCTTGAACGGCAGGTCAACGCGGCGGCCGGTAGCGGCCGATTCATAGGCCGCCATGATGATCTCCAACACCGCTCGGCCGTCCTCGCCGGTCTCCAGCGGCTGCTTGCCCGTCTTCACGCACTCAACGAAGTGGGCCAGCTCCTGTGGGAAGCCATAGTTCCACGCTTCTTCGTAGATGGTGAACGTCCAGCCTTTGGTGTCGGGCGCCTTCTCGACCGCGTAGCCATAGCCGACCTCGCTGTAGGTTTCGAGCGAGTTGCCGTGGAGCAGGTCGGCATAGGTCACCCCGTGGGAGCCGTAGATCTCGGCGCGATCGTCCATACCGCCGCGCTTCGCCCAGCTCTCCTCGGCCATGCCCACCGCGCCGCCCTCGAACTCGACGATCGCGATCGAGTTGTCATCGCCTCTGGTCTTGTCTCCGTGGACGTACGTTCCCATCTGAGAGTAGACGGTCTTGGCGGCAGGCTTGCCCAGAACCCAGCGGAAGAACTCGAAAGCGTGACAGCCCATATCCAGCATCACGCCCCCGCCGGAGCGCTCCACGTCCCAGAACCAGTCGGCATGCGGGCCGAAGTGCTTCTCGCTCTGCTTCACCAGGTAGACCTTTCCGAGCCCGCCCTCGTCCACAAGCTGCTTCGCCCGGACGTACTTGGGCGTGAAGCACAGCTCTTCGGCATACATCAGGCTCACTTTGGCCTTCCTGCATGCCGCGATCATCCCATCTGCTTCCTGGAGGTTCATGCAGAGCGGTTTCTCGCAGATCACGTGCTTCCCGGCATCAGCAGCGCTGACCGTCATCTCCGCGTGGAGAGAATTCGGGATGCACAGATCGGCCATACGCACATCGCTCAGCTCGAGCGCCTTGCGGTGATCGGTGAACCAGCGTGGGATGCCGAATCGCTCAGCGAACGCTTTGACCTTTGCTTCGTTCCGGCCGACGACTGCCTCGATCCTCGCATCGGGCACGAAGCGGCGGTAGCAGTCAGCATGAATCTCGGCTATGAACCCGCAGCCGAACAGGGCGACCCCGACTTTGCCCATGGCGCACCTCGCTTGCGTTGGTCAGTGGTTGCTGCCGCCACGGGTGCGGCAGCCGGAGGGGCTCGCACTCCGCCTCACGTTGTTCAACCTGCAGGGCGCGGCTCCTGCCGGTTGCCGGCCCAGCCCCGTGGCGACGCCACGTATGTGAGGCCTTGACCGGCTCGGCAGGTGGCCCATCCGAGCGCGCGGAATGGTAGGGAATGGCGCCGTCGGAAGCACTCACATGGGACTCGTCCATGCCTGCTCGACTCCTCCCCCCATCGCGAGTTGCCTCGCCGCCGTGGCTACCCACGGACGGCGCGACTCAGCCGGTGAACGAGGCCCGCACGTGAAGATCGTCTACTTCTATCGCGGCGTCCCTGTCAGCACCCCGCTCATGCACATCCGTTTCATCATCGATGCCCTTCGCCAGCAGGGACATGAGGTCGCGGAGTGCTTCCCCGCGGTCGGGGCGCAGGGCGGCGTCGGCACGGTCGAAACGAGCGGTGTCGCCCGGGCGAAGGCCTGGTTCCGAGCGCACATGCCGCGAGCTGCGGTCAACCTGGCGCAGATATACGAGGCGCGGCGGGCCCGAGCGCGCACCGTTGAATTCTGCCTGCGAGAGCGGCCGGACTTCGTCTACGAGCGATACTCCATTTTCACCGATGCCGGGTTGCTCGCGGCGGAAGCGGTAGGTTGCCCGCTGATCCAGGAGGTGAATGCGGTCTACTCGGCGCAGCACAGCGAGGTGTTCGCTCCGGGGTTCAAAGCTCTTGCGGAACGCTCGGATCGCCACATCCTGCCGCAGGCTGACGCGCTCATCGCGGTCAGCGCGGAAGTGGCGCGCGCGCTTCAGGAATGCGGCGTGCCGCAAGCGAAAGTCACGGTGATGCACAACGCGGTTGATCCGGCCGAGTACCAGGACCTGGACCGGAAGCGAGAGGAAACGCGCAGGGCCCTGGGCCTCGGGGACGCGTTCGTGGTGGTCGTGCTGCAGGCTCTGGACGCTGGGCCTTTCCCCGGCGAGCTACTGCGCGCGCTGAAGGAAGCCTGGCCCCGTGTGTCTGGAACCGTGCCGACGGCCCGCCTCACCTGGATCGGCGGCGGGAGTCGCTTTGACTGGTTCAAGGCGCGAGTGGCCGCGGAAGTGCCCGGCGCTGACCGCATCCTGCTCCTCGGCAGAAAAGACCACGCCGAGGTGCCGAGCTTGCTCGCCGGAGGCGATGTCGGGGTCGTGCTCTGGCATCGGGCGTTCTGCTCGCCGATGAAGATCTTCGAGTATATGGCGGCGGGTCTGCCGATCATCGCGCCGGACCTGGAGGGCATTTCCGAAGTCGTCCACCCTGGCGAGAACGGCTTGCTGTTCACTTCCGGGGAGTACGCGCGCGCGGCCGAGCTGATCGCCGGGCTCGCCGCTGCGCCGGCTGAGGCGGCTGAGCTGGCCCGGCGTGGCCGGCAGTACGTCCTGAGCCGGCACACGTGGGGCAGTAACGCTGCCGCGCTGGTCCACATCGCGAAGGGGCTTCTGCGTTCCGCAGCGCCCGGCGGAGGGAAACGGTGAGCGCCCCGGCCGTCATCGCTTGGGGCGCGTTCCTTGTCCTGATCTACGCCTACTTCGGCTACCCGCTTCTGCTGCTCATCATCGGCCGCCTGCGGCGTATGCCCCCCCTCGTCACCTCCGATGCGCTGCCCCGCGTCACCATGGTGATCGCCGCCTGGAACGAAGAGAACGTGATCGCAAGGAAGCTCGACAACGCGCTGTCGCAGAGCTATCCGCAGCATCTCCTCGACGTCATCGTCGTCTCCGATGGCAGCACGGACGCCACCGACGAGATCGCCGCCGGCTATGCTGAGCGTACGAAGAGGGTGACGCTGCTGCGCACCTCCGACCGCCAGGGGAAGTCAGGAGCGCTGAACGTGGGCGTGCCCGCGGCCGCCGGAGACATCGTGGTCCTGACCGACGCGAACGCGATGTTCGCGCCGGATGCCGTCGCGAGTCTGGTGCGGCCTTTCGCAGACGACCGCATCGGCGTTGTGAGTGGGCAGTTGCACTACGTCAACCACGATAGCGCGGGAGAGGGTGAAGGGGCGTACTGGCGCTATGAGCAGCGAGTCAAGCGCGCGGAGTCGGCGCTCGGTGCGCTGCTCGGCGCGAACGGCTCGATCTACGCCATCCGACGGGAGTTCTTCCGACCGCTCCGGCATCGCGACGTTGACGACTTCCGGATCCCGTACGAGGCGCTCCTGCGCGGGTCGCAAGCCGTTATTGAGCCTGCCGCCGAGTCATTCGAGCCGACCGCGGGCGACCTGTGGGCCGAATATCGGCGCAAGGTGCGCATCATGGCGACGGCGATACCCATGATGCTGGCGCTCATCGGCCCCACGCTCGTCCGGGGGCGGCTGCTGCTGCTGTGGCAGCTGATCTCCCACAAGGTGCTGCGGGAGATCCAGGGGCTCTTCTTCCTCGGGATGCTGATCGGCTCGGGGTGGGGTACCGCCATCGGCGATCACTGGCTGCTGGCATTGCTGATGGCACAGATCGCGTTGCTCGGCGGTGGGGCGGCAGGCTGGGCCCGCTCAGTTCCCTGGCGAGTCCTGAAGCTGGCAGCGCACTACGATATGATCGTCATTGCGAGCCTCGCAGCCCTGGGGTTGTGGGTGAGCGGCCGGGTCAGACCCACCTGGCAGCCGTCCCGAGCGTCTGCGGCCGAGTCGCCCGAGGGCCGTCCCTAGCGGACTGACGCGCAGCCGCTACGCGGCTCCGCGCGTCGCCAGGCTGACGACGGCCCAGACGCCCCCGTTTAGGAGATCCCCCACGATCAGGCCGATGGCCAGCGGCACGCTCACGCGGTAGAGCCGCAGGCCCCCGTACCGGACGACCAGGGCCTTGCACAGCCAGCCGATGAAGAAGGGCAGCGCCCACCAGTGCGAACCCCAGGTGTTCGAGGCCAGGTAGCCGACCGGATGCAGCGGCCACCACCAGAAGCGCAGCCGCAGCCAGCCGAGGACGACTGCCACCACCGCGCCGGCCAGCATGGCGATGAGGCCGTTCACGTCGGTGCTGCTCAGGTTGGGGTCGGTGAGGAAGCTGATGACTCGCCCTCCATCGTTCAGGCTCTGAGGCCCGAGCCAACCGCCCCGGCTGCACGCCAGCCCAAACCACCCATAGCGGTACACCCCGGTCATGAAGATGACCATGCCGACCACCAGTGAGAGCACGAAGCCGCCTACCATTGTGATCGTCAGCCGGCGTGAGTTGATGCCGGCAGTGTCGGCGATCTTGAACGCTTCGAGCGCCGCGCCGGGGAACACCTCGGATGACACGCTGAAGCCGGGCGTGTAGGCCCAGCGCATGGTCACGAGCGTGACCAGCTCGGTGACGCGGAAGACTCGGCTGCCGAAGGGGACCATGGCGACGTCTTGGACCTGGATGGGGAAGCAGAGGAAGCCCAGTCCGGTCTCAGCGCGAAGGCGGCTCCACATGGCGAAGTAGCCGAGGGTGACGGCGACCAGCGCGATGCCGAATACGACCCGGCAGTTCGACAGCCAAAAGAAGTACACCATGCCCGCGAAAGACAGCGCGAAGCCGAGGAACGCCCAGCGGTAGGGGAGCGGCTCGCGCGCCTCTTCGGGATCGGCGGTCCTGCGAACAGCGATGCGGGCCGCGCGGGCGAGGTGCCGCCGGGCGATCCACATGACCCAGGCCGCGAGGGCGAGAACGGCGCCCCCTCCCTGGTAGTAGGGCGCCGGGAACGACGTCGTCCACCAGTCCTCGGGCCGCATGGGAGTGGCGCCCGCGGCGATCGCGATCACGGTCAGACCGATGCGGACGAGGGAGAAGAACCAGACCGAGAACGAGAGGTCCTTCGGGATGATGTAGGCGAGGGCGAGCATCCAGGGCCAGAAGATCAAGGTGATCGCCCCGACGCCGGCCAGCGGCCCCGTGCGCTGCCATGGGATGACATCGTAGAGCGCGAGCGAGAAGCGCGGCAGCGCGGGCACTTTCTCACACAGGGTGCTCATGAAGTTCAGGCCGAGCGAGATCGCCAGGCCGAGCCAGAACAGCGGAGCCGCGGTCAGTTTCGCGGGCGCCTGTTGCCGCTGGTCATCTACGGCGCCGACCATCTCGAGTGGCACCTGGGCGATGGGGAAGGTCAGCCGCTCGTGCGTGATCCACTGGCGCTGGACGAGGGCCATCAGGCAGAGGTTGCACAAGAAGAGCGCGGCGAGGAAGGAACCCCATGCCATCAGGGGCACGCGCCAGAGCGCCCATGGCACGCGCGCCTGCCCCTCGAAGAAGCCCACCACGGCGGCAGGGTCGCTCGGCGCCCACCACGTGGGCACCTGCTTCAGGAACATGGTCTCCCAGTACGTCTGGACGCGGGCCGTGTAGTAGTAGGCGACGTTCTTGACGAGCATCCATACCAGCACCGCCTGGGTGAGCACCGGGCCGGCGACGAGCAGCACTGAGTAGATCGTCAGAAGCTCCTGGCGAGTGAGCCCCAGCCTGCGGAGCAATGGCAAGCTCATCGCCCCCGCCAGCAGGAATACGACGACCGTGGGGATGATGGTGGGCGCGCCCGAAGAGACACCCGCGCCCGTCCAGGTCATGCCCCATAGGATCTCGACGTAGAAGTTGGCGAACGCCGTGAGGACCAGAAGAGCTCCCGCGAGGAGCACAGCTCGCGGGGTTACGCCGCCGCGTCCGGCGGCCGGATCCAGGCGCGTGGATGGCGCCGTCGGGATGCGTTGACCGAGGCCGCTGGTTGGGAGCATGTGGAATCCGGTGTCGTGTGTGTGGGCGGAGCGCTCCCCCTCGACGCTCCGCCCACACTAGTACCTCTGCCTTACCTCCGGCCGGACAGGGAGGCCCGCTTAGCGGCCGTACCAGTCGGCCGGCCTGTTGTAGAGGAAGGTTTCGCCCGGCTGCGTTCCGCACACCTGCTGGTGCCCTATGGCAGAGGTATACGGACTGCAGATGGCCCCTATATACTCCAGCTCTCTGTTGTCGCTGGCGGCGAGGAATGCTCGCGCCGAATACCACTGAGCGTGGCCGTCGGCGAATCCCACGTTCACGCCTCCCAGGTGGCGGGTGCTCGCCCTCTGCGCATTGGGGTCGGCCGCCCAACGCGGGGTGGCGTGGAGATTGTAGCAGTCGGGGCACCCGGAGCCGTTCGGGCAGTCATAGTTGGGCCAACCCCACTCGTAGTTCATGATCCCTGAGCATTCGGCACAGCAGATGTCCGGATAGGCGACGGTCGCGATGCTGAGCCAGCTCGAGGCGAGACCACCATCGGCGCAGATCGGCACGCCAGACAGGTTCGAGAGTGCGGAGACCTTCGTGTCGTAGAGGTTCTCCTCCCCCGGAGTGATGGTCTGAACGAACGTGTTGGCGGAGCCTGTGTAGCTCCCATAGCGCTGGCCGAAGCCGGCATTCTGCTGCTGGGCAATGGAGTCGGTCACGGACCCGCCCCATCCCGGGGGAAAGGTCATGTGATAACAGGGGCCGGTCTCCAGGGCATCGCCCCACTGCCCCTGGGTTGCCTGGAGGTATCTGAGCCAGTCGGGTCCCGGCACGATGAAGCTCGCACCCGCTTCCACCTTGGCGCTCGGGCAGCGCCAGACGTCGCGGTTCTTCACGTACTCGTCGAGGACGACGGGCCACCGGAGGTAGGGGTTGGCCAAGTTGGCCATCCAATCGACGCGTTCGCCGCTCTCCCCAACGCGGCACTCGTTCGCTCCGCCCGGCTGGGTGTAGAGCCAGTCGATCACCTCCTGGCGATGCTCCGACGGCGGGAAGCGATCGTAGTCTGTGAGGTACATGTTGATCGCCAGGGCGATGTTCTTGACGTTGGACAAGCATTGAATCTTGCGCGCCGACTCACGCGCGCGCGCAAACACCGGAAACAGCATTGCCGCCAGGATCGCAATGATCGCGATCACGACCAGCAACTCGATCAGGGTGAAGCCGGAGCGTCTGTGCATGCTCACGTCAGTCGTCCCTCCTAATCGCGGGAATGGTCCTGCGCGGTGTCACCGCTGTCACCAACGTCTTGCCGACTCACCTCCTCCCCGCGACGGGCGCGAGCGGCCTGTGGCAGCGTGTTCGACACTGGTGGGGATCCTGGAAGACCGCAACGCTGCGGCCGGCAGGGCCGTGGGTTGGGAAGACAGGCGCCGCAGATACGGGCGTGGCGCAACTGCCGCTGCGAGGCGCACCCTATGCTCACCGCCGACAGATACCATCTGGATGGTCTCCCTCAGGCTCAGTGAGAGCGCTCGATGCCACAGGACTGCGCGTCAGGCGCGATTCCTTCCCTCTGACGTGCTGAGGGTACTCCGGCAGCGCTCTGATTGTCACTGGACAGACCCTCGGAGTTCTTGTACTTTACGACGGACCGTGCAGGTATTATCCAGCCCGGGCCCGTACACGGGATTCATGCTCATCAGCCCGCATGAGGCCAGTCAGCTCGCCGCAAAGCCGTTCAACGGCGGCGTTGTAGAACTGCCGTTCCCGGGCCGCCTGGACCGGGATATGCACCACATGCTGGAGATCGGAGTCCTGCTCAGTGGCCAGGAGGAGAGGCACATTGAGGACCATGTGACGCTGTTGAACCCGGGCGACGTGTGGCTGTGCGCCGCCTGGGAGCCACACGGGTGGCGCGCCACGGCGCCGGGCACGCAGGAACTCTCGGTGCTGTTCCTGCCCGATATCCTCGGCGGGGAGGTCTTCGACGGCCTGTCCTACATGACGCTTTTCTCAATGCCCCCGGCTGACCGCCCCCGTGTGACGACAACCGAGAAGCGCGCGCTCGCCCTCGCCATTGCCGAGGAGGTGCGCAAGGAGATGGCGGAACGACGGCGCGGCTGGCTCGCGACAGTGCGGCTCTGCGTGATGCGGTTGCTGCTCGCCTTGAGCCGAGATTGGCACCCGGTGGATGAGTCCGGCAAGGAGTACAACGTGCGACCGGGCAACCTGGCCCGAGTCATGCCCGCGGTGCGCCTGGTGAACTCCCAGCCGGCCCGTCGGCTGTCAGTCTCAGATGCTGCCGCCGTCTGCGGGTTGAGCGGCTCCCAGTTTGCCTTTCTCTTCCGCAACGCCATGGGACTGAGCTTCGGGAAGTTCTGCATGCGAGTCCGCCTCGCCTACGCGGCGCAGCTCTTGCTGAAGACGGAGTTGCCTGTGGAGGCAGTCGCGGAAGCGGCCGGATTCGCCGACGCGAGCCACCTGCATCACGCGTTTGCGCGGGTCTACCACCATACCCCCGCCCGCTATCGCGCCGACATCCGCTGCTCGCAGGAGGTCTCGGGCTTCACAGTCATCGAGTACACCAGCATCGAGGACCAGGACCTGCTGAAGCGCGCTCAGGAAGGACTTGATAGGGCCGCACACCCCAAATCAACGGGGCCGTCCTCAGGTACCTCCGCGCCGTAGTAGTCCCGCGATCCCATTCCCGGCAGACGTACCCCCGCCCCGCGGCACGGCGATGTGGGCTGCAGATGGTAGTCGCGGTTGGAGGCGTCGGCGAACACCGGACCCGCGCCGATCTCGCCCTGCCCGCTCACCAGCCTGGCGAATGCCTCCAGTGACTCGATCTGCTGGCCCGGCAACTCGAAGCGGCTCCCGCCCGAGGCGCGGCCTCTGAGCTTCAGACCCTCTCGCCGCGCGCAGTCCCGCTTCAGCATCCACGTAGACGATCATCGTCCTCCCCTCCTCGGGCCACATCGGCGGCCGCACTCGGCTCAGGCACCTGCCTGCGAGCGGATTACGGGATCGACTGTGTGCTCAGGTCAACTCCGAGGTCGCGGCACGCTTCACTGAAAATCTGGTTGAGGGCGGCACGCGTGGCGGGCTCGAGCTCGAACTGGTAGCTCTCGATGGCCTCGCGGGCCCGTTGCAGCGCCGTCCGCTCGATTGTCATCCCGCCCGTAGTCCGCCACTGGCCCAGATTCGTGCCTGCGAACAGCCTGGACCTGAACAGGTGCGGCAGTGCCTCCAGTGTGCTGGGATGAGTCAGGTAGTTGCCCTCGGCCACACCCTCGGCGATGATGCCCGCGATCTCTCCTGCGCCCGCCTCTCCCTGCCACGGCATGCCATCCAGCACGTGCTGAATGTAGCGCCCGATCTCCATGTCAATGATGAACTGCGCGGGGCTGAACACTTCGTCCATCGAGAGCTGGCCGGCGCCGAGGATGAAGTTGCGGAAGCCGGCCAGGCCAAGCATCAGCATATAGGCCATCCGGTCTACGTTGGCGAGGGCATCGGCGCGTTTCGCGTTGGTGTTGATGTAGATGGTGTCCATCCGGTAGCCCGAGAAGCGTTCGGCCACATCGCGCAGCAGCACCTGCACCATGACGTTCTCGGGCAGGCTGTAGCCGATCGTCATGTGCCGCATGTCGCCGATATCGGCGCGAAGATACGCTACCTGGCCGCGGTCGGCCATCCCCAGGCGCTCCGCGACGATCATGCCGCCGACGCTCTCGGCGAGCGCCTGGACCAGCAGAGCGGAGCTGCACAGCGGGGCCGTCAATCCGCCGACGGGGATGGGGCACGTGTTCGCGCTGACGTGCACGAGAGGGTCGCCCTTGAACTGCCACAGCAGGTCGAGCGCGAGGTGGTCGAGCCGCAGCGGGCTGATTAGGAACTGAAGGCCCAAGGGGTACCTGCGGCCGAGCGCGCCGTGCAGCCGCCCGATCCAGCGGATGGTCTGCGGATCGTGGGAGACCATGTCGCCGCCGAACCCGCAGGTGAGCTCCAGGCAGATCTTCTCGAGCCAGAGAATCTGCACTCTCGGGTCCAGGTCGCAGGGGTACACCGGCGCGCACCCGTACTCGTTGAAGCTCGCAACGAGCTTGAGCATCGAGACGACGTCCGCGGCGGTCGAGGCGCGAATGGCATCGTCGTCCATGTCAATGACGTTGAGGCAGTTCCAGGGCGCGCTGACTCGCACCCGCTCGGCCGGGCGGCGTTGGCGGCCTGCGGCGCGGGCGCGCTCGATCGTCTCGTTGACCAGGTCGCGTGAGAACTTGATCCGCCCGTTATCGAACCGAATGCCCTCGGTCGCCGTCAGGACATCGGCGGTCAGGCTGTGCGCACACTCCATGCCGGTTTCGTCGAGGACCTGGAGCAGGGCCTGGTGGATCGTGTCCAGGTCACGCGGCGATAGACCGCCCGACAAGCCAAACTGAATGCGACTCATTGCGGCTCCAGTGCGAAATGGTCAGCTACCGGCTCTCAGGCTCCGGCCTACTCCAGCCTGATCACCGAGACCTCATACCTGTCCAGCTCAATCGCCTGCTTCGTATTCCCGCCGCGCAGCAGCTCCTGCTTCCCTGCCGGCACCGGTACCGTCTTCTTTTCCTCGGTGTGGTTGACCAGGAAGAGGAGCTTCTTACCTGCGCCCTCGCGAACGGACACCTCGACGCCCTCAGGCGGCGAGACGATAGGTTGAACCCCGGCGCTCTTGAGCGTGTCCGCGACCAGCCGGTCATAGAAGGCCGACTCGTTGATCACCGCACCCACGTAGTAGCCCCACCCCTTGCCGAAGCGGTTGCGAGTGACCGCCGCGAAAGGCTGCATGTGCCACTGCTCGTACGACGCTAGCGTCTCTGCCTTCTGGGCGGTGGTCCAGTCGGCGTACCTGACGGCCGTGTACCGGCCCTCGAGGCCGTCCGCGCCGACGATCGGGTACTCCATGCCCTCAGACAGCACTTCGTACTCCTCGATCGTGATGCCGAGGGCATCGCTCAGCAGGCCCGGAAGCGTGCGGTCATGGCACAGATTCGTCTCGTCCTTCACCCCGGTGCGGAGGTCGGTGAGCAGAACGCCGCCGGCCGCGACGTAATCGCTGAGCTTCCTCGCCACTGCATCGGGGAGTATGAAGAGCTGTGGCGCTATCACCAGCCTGTAGTGCGACAGGTCCTCTGTCGGCTTGATCATGTCCACATTCACGCCGGCGCGGACGAGCGCGGAGTAGTAACGCATCATGTGATCGCGGAACGAGTTGCGCTCGAAGCCAGGCTGGAAGCTGATCGCCCAGATGGTCTCGTAGTCGTAGATGATCGCAGTCTGGGTCTTCACGGTCGTGCCGGAGAGCGCGTCCGCCAGCGCGTGGTACTCCTTCGCGACCTGGGCGGCCTCGCGGTAGCGGCGCAGTGCCTTGCCGTCATGCCCCAGCAAGCCATGCCAGTACTGTTCCCGCCCCGCGGTGCAGGTACGCCAGCGGAACCAGATCTGGCCGTCGGCCCCGTGCGCGAGTTGCTGGTAGCAGATCTTTCTGATCTCGCCGGGGCGCGGGTTGCGCCCGAAGGTATGCCAGCCCCCCGGCCCGGCTGTCTGCTCCATGATCCAGAAGTTCTTGCGTTTCAGCCCTCGCATCACGTCCGCCGCGGCGGAGGAGCCATAGGGGGTATCCGGCTTCGACCACACCGGGTAGTTGTCCCAGCTCACATGGTCCAGGTCCTCGGCCAGATCGTAGTAGTCGAGCTCGCTGTACAGCCCCATGAAGTTGTGAGTGACGAAGTGCTTCGGGCAGAGATCGCGCAGAATGCGCACCTGCTCTCTCTGGAACTGGACGTTGAGGTGCGAGTTGTAGCGCTGCCAGTCCAGGCACAGGCTCGGGTTGTGAGTGGTGTTGTCATCGGGCAGTGGGATCTCCGCCCATTCGCCAAAGCACTGCCCCCAGAAGTGCGTGCCCCACCGGCTGTTCAACTCGTCCAGTGATCCGTACCGGTGCCGCAGCCAGTCGTGGAAGCCCGCGCGGCAACTGTCGCAGTAGCAGACCGGTCCGCCGAACTCATTGTCCGTCTGCCACCCGATCACGGCCGGGTTGTCCCTGAAGTGTTCGGCCATGGCGCGGGTGATCCGTTCGCTCAGCAGGCGGTACGCGCCCGAGGTGAAGCAGTTGTTCTTCCGCACACCCCAGACTATCCGCATTCCGTTGGATTGGGTCGCCAGCGTCTCGGGGTACCTGCGCGCGACCCAGGCCGGCATGGTCGCCGTCGGGGTGCAGAGGATGACGGAGATACCGTGATCCCACAAGTTGGCGATGGCGTCGTCGAGCCAGCCGAACTCAAAGCGGCTCTCCTCCGGCTCCATCCTGACCCAGGCGAACTCGGCCAGCCGGGCGACGTTGAAGCCGGC
>Ga0315280_10006444_pt1 | contig 16200 bp, 6 predicted proteins | sample YL17G06_40_MG_FD_203697 | JGI IMG/M metagenome (GOLD analysis project Ga0315280, IMG submission 203697) | Sediment microbial communities from Yellowstone Lake, YNP, Wyoming, USA - YL17G06_40 | ecosystem: Environmental > Aquatic > Freshwater > Lake > Sediment | place: USA: Wyoming | collected... | reverse complement strand
ACGGCCGGCACCGCGCAGGTGACGGTGTTCAGCCCGGCCCCCGGCGGGGGCCCCTCCAGCCCCAGTAGCTTCACCATCAACAACCCGGCGCCCACGCTGGCCTCCATCTCCCCGGCCAGCGCCGTGGCCGGCGGCATGGCCTTCACACTGACTGTAAACGGCACAAACTTCGTCAGCGGCTCGGTGGTGCGCTGGAACGGCACGGACCGCACCACCACCTACGTCAGCGCCACGCAGTTGACGGCTGACATTCCGGCCACCGACATCGCCACGACCGGTACCGCCTCGGTCACCGTGTTCAGCCCGGCCCCCGGCGGCGGCACATCGAATGCCGCGCCCCTGACCATTGTCGCGCTCAACCCGCTCCCCGTCGTCTCCTCCATCTCTCCGGTGGAACGGGCGGCTGGCTCCACCGGGTTCGTGCTGACGGTCACCGGTTCGAACTTCGTTACCGGAGCCACGGTGCAGTGGGCAGGCAGCGCGCGGCCGACGACCTACGTCAGCGGTTGGCAACTGACCGCGCAGATCAGCGACGTCGACGCCGCGACAGTCGGCATGTTCCCGGTCACCGTGGTGAATCCGACGCCGGGCGGCGGCACTTCCGCCGGCATGCCCTTCACCATCCACCCGGCAGCCAGTTACCTGGCGGGCGACGCAGCGCCGGCCGGCGGTAACGACTCCGGGCTGTTCGGCGATGACTCGCTCGACAACCCGGACCTGATCCTGGCTCTGCGCGCCGTCACCAGCGTGCCGGGATTCGTCCCCCCGAGTTGCTCGGACCTGTTCGACGCCATGGACTCCTACCCGGTAGACGGTGCGGCGCGAGGTGGGGACGGCGCGCTCGACAACCTGGACCTGACCGCCACGCTGCGCCGGGTCACCAACGCTGATCCCTCGCGGCCCAGACGGACCACCCGGGGTCTGGTCTGCGGCGCCCTGGCCCCGGGACTGGCGGTCATGCTGGCCAGACCCGCGGACGTGCCGCTCGGCGCGGGCGCGGTCGAATTCCAGCGCGAGCAACCCGCTGAGGACGGCGCGGAGCGTGTCGCGGTTTACCTCTCGGCTTACCAGAACCTGGATTTGGGCGGCCTGAGCCTAGCCTTGGGCTGGACCGACTCCAGCCCGGCGGCACAGGCCACGCTACGCTTTATTTCAGCCACTGCGGGAGCGCCCGCATTGTTGGACAATCGCCTGCCGGGCACCATCGCGGTCGCCTGGCTGGGCGGGCTGCAACTCCGGGCCGGACAGCGCCTCCTGCTCGGCTTCGTTGACGTACCGGCAGCAGGCCAGCGCGCCCGATTCGGGCGCGCAACACTCCCCGCGCTCCACGGGGTCATGGCAAACGATGGGAAGACAGGCCGGCAGGTTTTGATCGGCGCGCCGCGAACCGGCGGGACCACGCAGTCCCTGGAGCCGCGGTAAGAAGCTCCCGGCGCGCCTTCCCGGCTGGCCGGGGGAACGCCACCGCCCCGGCGGGGAGGGGGGCGCGGGAGAAGGCGTGCCACCACGCCGGAAAAAGGAGGCGGGTAGAGACGGCTTGACGCGATAAGGGCTGTTAGGGGCGCCGGTTAGCCGGGGGGAATTGTATCTTTAGGTTCATTGACACTGGCAAGTGGCTGTGGTAGCTTCGGCCCGTTCCTGAGCGATAGGGATTCTCCCCCCCGTTTTGGCGCACGTAGCGCTCCGATGAGGTGAAACAAGGTGAGGCGTACCAGTATGCGGTTCATGCCGGGGGTGCGGTGTGCGCCTTTGCAGCCTGGGGGCTTCCGGGTCTTCAATCGGGCGGGCAAAGGAATTGTGTTTCCGGCGGTTGATAAATCCGCCGCCAGGGCCATAGACGTGGCACAATGGGCGCCGAACACAGAGGGTTTGGGGGTGGGTTTTCCGGAGTTTGATAGAGCGAGGTCCTTCATGCGTACTCGGATAGCGAGGAAGCTGCTGCATGCCGCTTTGGCGGTCTTTTGCCTGGCTCCCGGCCTGTGGGCCCAGAAAAAGGCCGGCCAAGTTACCCGGCAGATTCCGCCCGCGTCGGTGCAGAGATCGCAAGCTGCGGCCGCGGCGGCGCGTCCCGCCGGCGCCGGCGGAATCGTGCCCAAGATCACGCCGGTCGCGGCCACCGACAAGATGCCGATTTACTGGGAGGACAAGCTGATCACCGGCGATGGCGGCCGCATGCGCGCCCAACTCGAGGACGGCTCCATCCTCAGCCTCGGCCAGAAGTCGGAACTGGTCGTGCGCGAGCACAACTCACGCACGCAACAGTCCTCACTTCAATTGTCTTACGGCCAAGTGCGCGCCCAGGTCGTGAAACTCAGCCGTCCCGATTCCAAATTCGAGATTCGCACCAACACCGCCATTTGCGGTGTGTTGGGCACCGACGAGTACGTCGAGGCCACAACCCCGTTTTCCACGCTGGTGATGAACCTGTCGGACCCCAACTCGCGCAGCCAAGTCGAGGTGCGCAACTCCGACGCGCGAGTCACCGGCATGGTGGTATTGAACCCCGGTCAAGCGACGGTTGTGGACCAGGGCAAGCCGCCAGCGGGCGCTCGCCAGGCGAGCAGCTCGGAGGTAGGTCGGGCACAGCAGGACACCACCTCCGGCGACCAGCCGATTGCCACTCCGATATTGCAGGTCACGTCCGGAACTGTTAGTCCGGGCGACACGCCGACCGCACAGATCGAGGCCGGCGCGCAGCTCACGCTGGATGCGCGCCTCTCCATGGCGGGCGCCAGCTCTTTCACCGGCTTCCTGTGGCAAATTCCCAGGCGCGGTTTCCGGAGCGACGAGCCGATGCTGGTGGTCAACACCACCGACTGGGCACCCGGTTCCTATGAGGGCACGCTCACGGTAACGACGGTGCAGAACAGGACGGCCACCTCGCGCTTCACCATCGTGGTGACGCCGTCGCTGGCCGGGCGCGCGGCGCCCGACGAAGCCATCCAGGCCCTGGCGCGGGCCTATGAATCGCTGCAGGTCAGCCAGTTCCTGAGTTATTTCGACCGGCAGAATTATTCCGGTTACGCGTCGCTGGAACAGACCATCAACCAGTCGTTCGCGAACATTTCCGAGAACCGCGTGCTGGTGCGCAAGGCCAACGGCACGATTTCAGGGAACACGGCCGTCTACCAGGTGGAATTTGAAATCCGGTTTCTGCCCAAGACCTCAGCCCTGCCGCAATCCGGTGTGCCGGGCCTGAGCGCGACCGCTTCGGCGCCGCCCAGGCTGGTTCCGATGAGCAACGGCATCCGCGCCGCCGCCACGGCCAGCATCAGCGGCAACACCGGGGCGGTCGCCACTTTTGTGACGCTGAGCGATTTGAACACCCCGATGAAGTTGTTCGTCAATACCGGCACGGGGATGACGTACAGCTTCAAAGACCTGCCGCCGGGCAAGTATATGATCACGCCCAGCCGCAACGGGTTCACTTTCAGCCCGCTTAGCAGGACGGTGGACCTGACCGAAGCCGGGCTGACCGGCGTGGATTTCACGGCCACAGCGCTGACGCAGGTGGTGCGCGAGACCGTGACTGTCCAGATGCAGTACATTCCGAACGCAAGCTGGCACGTCGTCAATCTGAGCGGCCCGATGGGCTCGGCCGGCCTGGTCGGCGTGCCCGGCGTCGGCAATCCGGACCAGGGCGGCGGTGCGGGCGGCGGCGGATCGGGCAACGTCGCGGTCGCGGATTTCAAAGTGACGGCAGCGCCGCAGGACCTGCCGCCCATCGCGCGCGGCGGCGGGGGCACCCCGGTGACCGTCACCGTCGACCCGCTGAACGGCTTCAAAGGCACCGTCAACATTACCTGGATATCGGCCTCGGGCGTCAGCCTGGCCCCCCCGAACCAGGCGGTCACGATTACCGCAGGCGCGGTGTCCCAGACATTCACGGTGAGCGCCGGCGCCAACGCGGCGCTGGGCACCAGCGGGATCCAATTCACCGCCGAGAGCGGCAGCATCAAGAAACAAGGATCGAACACCATCACCGTCTATGCGCTGACCTTGTCGCAAATCGGGCCGGCGGTTCAACTCTTCGCCGGCGGGTCTACGGCGCAGTTGCAGATCAAAGTCGACACCGCGCCAACCATCACCACGCCGATTACCGTGTCCGCCTCCGGGGCGGGAATCACCTCCTCCACCGCCACCGTGAACGGCAACGGCACGGCGACGTTGACCCTGACTACCTCGGGGCCGGATACCGGCGCCACCACGGTTACGGTGACGGCCTCGGGTACGGGTCTGCCGAGTGCCACTCTTGCCGTTCCCGTGGCTCGAGACGCTCCCTTCACTTTGAGCGGAGGCGGTACGGTCAGCTTTGTGGCGGGTGTTGGGGGCCCGGTCTCTTTTGCGGTTAACTTCGCAGCCGGTTTCACCGGCTCGGTCGTGGTCACCGCGCCGGTCATCGCCGGGCTCACGTTTTCACCGCTTTCGGTCACGCGCACCTCATCCGGCGCCGCGACTTTCTCTGTGACCGCTCCGGCGCCCTTCACGGGATCCGGGACTTTCACGGCGACCGCGGGCAGCTATTCCGTTTCGAACTCGGTCAACTTCAGTGTCACCCCAGTGCCCGCCATCTCGCTGAGCGTGGGCCCGCCCTCTGTAACGCTGGTGGCAGGAGGCGCGCCGCAGACCATCTCCGTGACGCTCACCCGCACCAACTACACCGGAGCGGTCACCTTGAGCGTGACCGGGCTGCCCACCGGGGTCAGCGCGACCAACACCGATCCGGGCACGGGCAACACCGGCTCCATCGTTCTGCAGGCTTCGGCCGCGGCAAGCCTGGTCGGCAATCAGACCGTCACCGTCACAGCCAGCGGCAGCGGGGTCAGCGCCGCGTCCGCCACTTTCAGTTTGACCGTCTCACCGGCGCCTGCCATCTCGCTGGGCTTAGGCAGTTCTTCGGTGACGCTGACGGCGGGCGGCCCGTCGCAGACCATCTCCGTGACGCTCACCCGCACCAACTATACCGGAGCGGTCACCTTGAGCGTGCCCGGGCTGCCCAGTGGGGTCACCGCGACCAACACCGATCCGGGCACGGGCAACACCGGCTCCATCGTTCTGCAGGCCTCGGCTGCGGCGAGCCTGGTCGGCAATCAGACCATCACCGTCACAGCCAGCGGCAGCGGGGTCAGTGCCGCGTCCGCCGCTTTCAGTTTGACCGTCTTACCGGCGCCCGCCATCTCGCTGGGCTTGGGCATTTCTGCGGTGACGCTGACGGCAGGCGGCCCGTCGCAGACCGTCGTTGTGGCCATCACCCGCACCAACTACACCGGAGCGGTCACCTTGAGCGTGAGCGGGCTGCCCATCGGCGTCACCGCTAACACCACCAGTCCGGGCACCGGGAACAGCGGCTCTATCGTCCTGCAAGCCTCGGCCGGAGCGACTGCGGCCTTCAACCAGGCGATTACCGTGACGGCCAGCGGCAGCGGGGTGAGCGCCGCCTCCGCCAGCATCACCCTGACCGTGACACCGGCGGGCGGTCCTAGTATCTCGCTGAGCCTGGGCACGTCTTCCGTGACCCTGGCGGCAGGCGGCCCGTCGCAAACTGTCAGCGTGACCGTCACCCGCACCAACTATACCGGAGCGGTGACCCTGAGCGTAACCGGGCTGCCCACCGGTGTCACCGCCATCAGCACCAATCCGGGCATTGGCAACACCGGCTCCGTTGTGCTGCAGGCGCCGGCTGGAGCGACCCCGGTCAGCAACCAGTTGATCACCATCACGGCCAGCGGCAGCGGAGTCGGCGTCGCGTCCGGGAGCCTCAGCCTGACCGTGACGGCATCGGGCATCGCGCTGAGCGTGGGCACGCCCTCGGTGACGCTGACAGCAGGCGGCGGATCGCAGACCGTCGGCGTGACGCTCACCCGCACCAACTACACCGGAGCGGTGACCCTGAGCGTGAGCGGGCTGCCCGCCGGTGTCACCGCCACCAGCACCGATCCGGGCACTGGCAACACCGGCTCCATCGTTCTGCAGGCTTCGGCCGCGGCGAGCCTGGTCGGCAATCAGACCGTCACCGTCACAGCCAGCGGCAGCGGGGTCAGCGCCGCGTCCGCCACCTTCAGCCTGACCGTGGCAGGAGCGCCGGCCATCTCGCTGAGCCTAGGCACACCGTCGGCGACGCTGGCGGCGGGCGGCGCGGCGCAGACCGTCAGCGTGACCGTCACCCGCACCAACTATACCGGAGCGGTCACGTTGAAGGTGACCGGGCTACCCACCGGCGTCACCGCCACCATCACCGATCCGGGCCCTGGCAACACCGGCTCCATCGTTCTGCAGGCTTCGGCCGCGGCGAGCCTGGTCGGCAATCAGACCGTCACCGTCACAGCCAGCGGCAGCGGGGTCAGCGCCGCGTCCGCCACCTTCAGCCTGAGCGTGGCAGCGGCGCCGGCCATCTCGCTGAGCCTAGACACAGCGTCGGTAACGCTGGCGGCAGGCGGCACATCGCAGACCGTCGGCGTGACCATCACCCGCACCAACTATACGGGAGCGGTCACCTTGAGCGTGACCGGGCTGCCCACCGGCGTCACCGCCACGAGCACCGATCCCGGCACCGGGGACACCGGCTCCATTGTGCTGCAGGCCTCGGCCGGAGCGACTCTGGCCACCGACCAGCCGATCACCGTCACGGCCAGCGGCAGCGGGGTCAGCGCTGCCTCCGCCACCTTCAGCCTGAGCGTGACAGCGGCGCCGGCCATCTCGCTGAGCCTCGGCAGTTCTTCGCTGACGCTGACGGCGGGCGGCGCGGCGCAGACAATCTCTGTGGCGCTCACCCGCACCAACTATACCGGAGCGGTCACCTTGAGCGTGGCTGGGCTGCCCAGCGGCGTCAGCACCACCAGCACCGATCCCAGCACCGGGGACACCGGCTCCATTGTGCTGCAGGCCTCGGCCGGAGCGACTCTGGCCACCGACCAGCCGATCACCGTCACGGCCAGCGGCAGCGGGGTCAGCGCTGCCTCCGCCACCTTCAGCCTGAGCGTGGCAGCGGCGCCGGCCATCTCGCTGAGCCTAGGCATTTCTTCGGTGACGCTGACGGCAGGAGGCTCGCCGCAGACCGTCAGTGTGACCATCACCCGCACCAACTATGCCGGAGCGGTCAACTTGAGCGTGAGCGGGCTGCCCACCGGCGTCACCGCTAACAGCACCAGTCCGGGCACGGGAAACAGCGGCTCTATCGTCCTGCAAGCCTCGGCCGGCGCGACTCTGGCCACCAACCAGGCGATTACCGTGACGGCCAGCGGCAGCGGGGTGAGCGCCGCCTCCGCCACCATCAACGTGACGGTCAACGCCGCACAACCGCCGCCGCCGCCGCCGCCGCCAACCAACTCCATTACCATTGTCTCCGGCAACTCGCAGTCGGGCACGGTGGGCCACGCGCTGGCCAACCCGTTGGTGGTCAAGGTGGCCGACCCGACCGGCAACCCGGTCCCGAGCGTGGCGGTCGGCTTCCAGGTGACCGCCGGTACAGCCACGCTCAGCGCCGCCTCGGTCAACACCGGGACAGACGGCCAGGCGCAGGTTACCGTGACGCTGGGGACGACGGCAGGCACTGTGACCGTCACGGCCACCGCATCCGGCATCGCCACGCCCGTCACCTTCAGCCTGACGGCCCTGCCCGACGCGGCGGCAATGATCGCGGCGCTTTCCGGCAGCGGGCAGTCGGGCGCAGTGGGCACGCAGCTCGCCAGCGCCTTTGTGGTGAAGGTGACGGACGCGAACGGCAACGCGGTGTCGGGGGTAACGGTCGTATTCGCCGTAACGGCGGGAGGCGGGACGCTGTCGGCGACCAGCGTGGCGACGGACGCCAGTGGCCAGGCATCAACCAAGCTGACACTGGGCACCGTTGCCGGCAGCAACAATAACACGGTGACGGCCACGGCGGCCGGACTGTCGGGCTCGCCAGTGACGTTCACGGCTTCGGCCAACGCCGGCGCGCCGGCGGCGCTCACCGTGGTCTCGGGGACTCCGCAGTCCGGCACGGTAGGCCAAGTCCTCGCCAGCCCGCTGATCGTTAAGGTCACGGATACGTACGGGAACCCCTTGTCGGGTGTGGCGGTCAGCTTCCAGGTCACGGCCGGCGGCGGCATTCTGGGGGCCACATCGGCAACAACGGACGCCAACGGGCAGGCCCAGACCACCTGGACGCCGGGTGCCGCGGGAACGAACACAGTAGCGGCTTCGGTGCCGTCATTCCCCTCTATCCCAGCGGTCACGTTTACCGCAACCGCCGTTCTGCCCCCGGGCGTTGTCAGCATTGGCTCCGGACAGGCGTCGCCGGGCGTTTACGCCAGCGTCTCGGTCAATATCAACTTCACCTACCTGACGGCGGACGGTGTTTCCTTCAGCGTCATGGTCAGCCCGTCGGGGGGCGGCGCGCCCGCGCTGACCGGAACCGGCAACTTCAGTTTCACGCCCAGCGGCGGCATTCCGAGCCCGACCATTACCGATACGGGCGCCCGTCCCGATACCATCAGCCTCAGTTTCCTTAACGTCAGCCCGCAACTGACGGGCGTGATGGTGCTTGGCCAGTTGCAGATCAAGGTGCCGCCGACGGCCACTGCCGGCCAGACTTACACCATCCACGTGACGGGAGGCAGCGCCAACCTCGGCCGTACCATCTCTATTCCGGTTCAGTCCGGCGCCGATGGAACACTGACCGTGAGTGCGCCGGCGCCGCCCACGGGCGGCGGAATGGTGTCGGCCGGTTCGGTTTCCGGCGCGCCGGGGACGTCGGTCCAGGTGCCGATCACCGTGTCGCTGTCCGGGGCCGCGGCCGACACACTGAGCTTCAGCTTCGCCATCGTCCCGGGCGGCTCGGGGCTTCCGATGACAACTACCCTGAGCTTTGTGCCGGGAGCAGGCCTGCCGACTCCCGGCACGCTCAACAACTCCACGCCCAGCCTGATTTCGGTGGCCTGGCTGAGCCCGCAACTGTCTCCGGCGCTGAGCGGCTCACGGGCGCTCGGCAACGTCGTGTTTACCATTCCGACCAGCGGGGTGGCGCCACTACAAACTTACACCCTGCGCATCACCGGCAGCGCCGCGACCTCTTCGGGCGCCAGCCTGAGCATGACGCCCGGACCGGACGCGACCCTGACCATCACCGCGCCGCCTGCCGACATGCAGCCGATGTCGCGTTCGGCCAAAGCGAAGCTGGACATCCCGGCCGACGAACTGACTTACACCCCCTCGTTCCCGCGTGAGGGCGACACGGTGAAATTCCGGGTGCGCGTCCAAAATCGCGGCCTTGGCGACGCCCGCGGCGCCGAGCTGGCGCTGCTGGCCCAGGACCGGGTGATCGCCAGCGAGCGCGTTGACATCTCCGCCGGGCGGACCGTTACGGTGGAGCTGGCGTGGAAGGCGGAGGCCGCTGCGGCCCGCGATCTTCGCTTTGCGCTGCGGAGCGCCGACCAGCCCGATTCGGGCCAGCCGGAAGACAATCCGCCGGCCGTCACGCTGCGCCTGCGCAACTTCGCGGTCGAGCGGCGGGGCGGCCTCTCCTCGGTGCGCCGCGAGCGCTTCACCGTGGACGTGCGCAACGAGGGCTGCGCCGGGCTGCGGCTGCTGACCGGCTCGCAGACCTCCTGCGGCGGCAGCGCGGACATCGAGTTCTCCGCCTTCATCAACGAGAACGGACGCATCGCCGTCCAGGCCTTCGCCAACGACGGCGGCCTGATCGACCTCGGCGTGCAGTCGCTGGCCTCCGTTGCGGCGGCGCCCGGCGCCGGCTACCTCCCGCAGGGCATGCTCGAGTCGGGCCGCACCTACGCCATTAAGGCGCGCAACCGCTATGCCCTGGTCCGCATTGCGCGCGTCGCCTCCAGCGTCAACCCGCGCCTCGTCGCCGACGAGCGCCGGCGCAACGACAACCGCCGGCGCGACGGCCGGGTCATTGACGAGGACCCGTTCCAGGGCATCCGCGACACGCGCACACTGGACCGCGTGCTGGACTCCGCCCGCATCAGCATTCAGATCGAGTACCTGGTTCAGGAAGACGGCTCGGTCAACTTCCAGTAGGAGAGAAGTTGAGAGTTAAGAGTTCAGGGGATAACTCTTAGCTCATAACTCTCGCAGGAAGGGATTCTCCTCGCGCTCCCGCCCGATGGCCGTGAGCGGGCCGTGCCCCGGAATCACAAGCGTATCATCGTCGAGAGCGAGCAGTTTGTCGCGCAGCGAGCGGAATATCTGCGCCGTATCGCCGCCCGGCAAGTCCGTCCGCCCAATGCCGCCCTGGAAGAGCGTATCGCCGGCGAACAGCTTCTTCCCCCCGCCGGCGTCGGGGAAGTAAAGGCACACACTCCCCTGCGTATGACCGGGCGTGTGGAGGACCGTGCCGGAGATGGACCCGGCCTGTACCCGGTCGCCGTCGTTCAAGGACCCATCGATAGCCGTCATGGGCGGCGCCGATGGCAGCCCCAGCATCTCCGCCTGCTGGGGCAGCGCCCGATACAGTCCGAGGTCAGCCTGGTGCATGTAAACGGGGGCCCCGGTTGCCTCCTTGAGTTTCCGGGCGCCTCCAATGTGATCGATGTGGGCGTGGGTCACGGCGATTAGCTTCAACTGCAGACGGCGCTGCTCCAACACCGCCAGGATCCGCTCTACCTCATCGCCGGGATCGATGACGATCGCTTCTCCGCCCTCGCGATCGCCGAAAATCGAGCAGTTGCACTGCAACCAGCCTACGGGCAGGATTTCGTGAATCATGGAAAAGCACTGATGAGTGACAAGTGATGAGTGATGAGTGAAAAGAGCCGGAGGCCCTCGTCACTTGTCACTCGTCACTTGTCACTTCCGTCTTCTCCCGCATTATACGGCTTTTAGAGGCCGGAGACCGCAGGCCGCAGGCCGCATACGGGCGGCCGCCGCGGCGACCATCTGTGACGGCGCTGAGCCCCTCGAAAATCCGCAGAGATCCGTGCATCATCGGGTACAATCGCGCGCGGGATGCACAACAGCGCAATGGTTTCCGAGGTGGGGGAGCGGGCGCGGCGGCGGATCGCGCGCCGCATCGTCCCCTTCCTGTTCATCTGTTACGTCATCGCCTACCTGGACCGCGTCAACGTCGGCTACGCGGCGCTGGAGATGAAGAACGCCATGGGTTTCAGCGACGACGTCTTCGGCCGCGGCGCCGGCATCTTCTTCATCGGCTACTTCCTGCTGGAGATTCCCGGCGCGCTGCTGGTCGAGCGATGGAGCGCGCGCCGCTGGTTCGCCCGCATCATGATTTCCTGGGGGCTGATCACGGTCCTCACCGCCTTCATCCGAGGCAAATGGGACTTTTACGGGGCGCGGGTCCTGCTGGGCGCCGCGGAAGCCGGCTTTTTCCCCGGCATCATCGTTTACCTCACGCACTGGTTCCGCTACGAAGACCGCGCCAAGGCCGTGGCCGGCTTCATGACCGCCATCGCCCTGTCCAACGTGTTCGGCTCGCCGCTGGCCGGCTGGCTGCTGGGCGTGAACTGGTTCGGGATTGAAGGCTGGCGCTGGCTGTTCATCGTGGAGGGAATTCCGGCCGTGGTGATCGGCGTGGTTACGCTTGCCTACCTCACCGACTGGCCGCACCAGGCGCGCTGGCTGCCCGAGGACGAACGGCGGTGGATCATCGAGGAACTGGAGCGCGAGAAGCGGGCGAAAAAGGCGGTCAGGAATTACACGGTCTGGCAGGCCCTGCGGAACCGGGATGTGCTCCTGCTGGCGTTACTCTACTTCCTGGCCGTGGCCGGCCACTACGGTTTCATTCTCTGGCAGCCCACCATCTTGAAGCGGGCTTCCGGATTGCCGAACTTCACCATCACCATCCTGGCTTCACTGCCGTTCCTGGCCGGCGCCGTGGCCATGGTGTTGAACGGCTGGCATTCGGACAAGACCGGGGAGCGCCGCTGGCACGCGGCCCTGCCGTTATTCATTTGCGCGGCGGCGTTTCTGGCGAACCTGGGTGTGAGCTCGCAGTTCTGGGTAACGGTGGTACTGTTCACGCTGCTCGGGGCCGCCCTGCATGCTTACCTGCCCTCCTTCTGGGCCCTGCCCACCATTGCCCTGAGCGAGTCGGCGGCAGCCGTCTCCATCGGCCTGATCAACTCCGTGGGGAACCTGGGCGGGTTCGCCGGGCCGTTCATCGTCGGGTACCTGAGCAGCCGCACCCACTCTTTCAACGCCGGACTCATCTGCCTGCTGAGCGCGCTGTTCCTGGCCGGGGTATTTGTGCTGCTGCTGCGTGTTCATCACCGCCCGGCGGTGCAATAAGCAGAAGGCAGAAGACAGAAGGCAGAAGACGGAGGGCGGAAGGCGGCAGGCACCTGGTTTTGCTGCCTTCCGCCGTCTGCTTTCCGCCTTCGGCGTTGACGACTCGTTTCTGAGACGCAACGCTAGCTCTCGGGGCTGCCGGCCGCCTGCAGCTTGTCCAGCAGCGAATTGATCAAATTGATTTTCTCTCCGACGATCTTCAGGTATCGCACGCGCACATCGGCGCCGTGAGCGTGCGCCATGAGCAGGGCGGACGATTGCACCATTCCCAGTTCGTCGCGGATCTTCTTGATTATTTCTCCCGGTGTAGCCATGTTCACCTCGGTGCCTGGGGCGGCCTGTAGAATAGCACGGCATCTGACACCTGACAAAAGCGCGAAACCAAGCCGATGGGAGCGGGTTTGAAAGGCGGGGGAGATATCTACCCATGTGGCGAAGACCGTTCTGCGCCCTGATGTTCTTCTGTCTTGGGGCGGCGCCATCGTCGGCAGAGCCGCCCGCGCTCACCGCTGCGGGCATTGTTCACGCCGCCAGCTTTGTTCCAGTAGCCGGCGGGTTGCCGCAAGGCGGCATCGTTTCGCTGTTTGGCACGAACCTGGCCAAGAGCATTGCCACAGCCGGCTCAGTGCCTCTGCCTATCGTACTGCCTGCCGCGCAGGGCCAGGGGACGCGGGTGATGATCGGCAACATCCCCGCCCCGCTGTTCTACGTCTCGCCCAACCAAATCAACCTGCAGGTGCCGTTCGAGCTGGCTGCCGGCTCGGCCGTCAACGTCCAGGTCGCAACGCCGGACGGAACCAGCGCGCCCGTCCCGGTCACCATCTCCACGCACGTCCCGGGCATTTTCAACCTGAAGGGCGGTTACGGCGCCGCGGTCGCGCTGCTGGGGAGCAACCTGATCACGGCGGCGGCGCCGGCCAAGGCGGGCGACACCATCGTGATCTATGGCACGGGCTTTGGGCCCGGGCAGCAGAATCCGCCGGCGGGCCAGCAGGGGACCCCGGCATCCGGGGAGGCACCCAGCGGCGCGGCTCCGGTCGCCATCCCCGTGCAAGTGACGATTGGCGGCAAGCGGGCGCGCGTGGCCTACTCGGGCTTCACGCCCGGCTCCGTGGGCCTTTACCAGCTTAATGTGGTCCTGCCCGAGGGCTTCCTGCTGGGGGACCCGTTGGTGGTGGCGCAGGGAGGAGTGCAGCTAGGCGCGCAGCCGGTCGCCGGCCCCCGGCCCGGCCAGCCCGTTGTACAGCCCGCGGCCGTAGCCCTGGTGGCGGCCAACGATACCATCATCGGGGAAATCCCGCCCGGCGGAAACGTGAGGACGCTGCCGCTGCCGCAAGGCGTGCCAGCTCTCGGCGATCCGCAACTGCAGACCGGCGACACATTCGTTGCCTGGGATGCCACGCCGTGCGCCACCAGCTTTTATGCTTACCAGTACCACGATCGCCAAACGTTTACCCGGCTGGCCGCGCCCGATGGCGTGCCCTGCCTGGCCCGGCGCCTTCAAGCGGTTTCCATTGGCGCCGGAACAACCGACGCGCGAATGATGGCGGCCGGCCTGGAGGGGCAGCCGCCCAGCCTGGGCGCCACCCTGGTGCTGTTCAATTTCGCTGACGGGACGGCGGAAACGCGCACGCCGCCTGCCACCCTCAGCGCCAGACGGTTCGATGCCAACTCCCTGGCAGTGGTGGGCGGCAGCCAGGCGGTGGCGTTCGGCCGCAACAGCGATGGCAGCGGCGGCGCCGGCCTGCTGCTCCACGACCTGCAGAAAAACGCCTTCACCGCCGCGCCTCAGCCCGACGGCATCCCGTTCTACGGCGGTACGGTAAATATTCAACCGGCCACCGCCGCCACCCCTTATCCCACCGTGGTGGTCGGCGGCGGGGCCTCGGCGAACGGCCCCTGGGACAAGCTGGTGGCCGTTCACCTGAAGCCGGAAGGACCGGAGGTCGAGGTCATGGCGCAGGCGAGCGGCGGCGGAGCCGCCGCGCCGGGTGGACGCACCGTGGCTGTCCCGGGCCAGCCGCTCCGCATTACGCTGTCGAGCGACAGCGGCGGATACAGCGTGCGCGTCGCCAACACCCAAACCGGCGCCACGGACTTGATCCCGATGCCGCCCGGTTTCATCCCGGCGGTCTCGATTGCCGGGCAGAACCAGCAAATCCCCGAGGTGATCTTGGTCGAACAGAAGGATCTGCTGTACGCGCTGGCCGCCAAGACCGCCGGCTCCCGCGTGGTCAATTCGGTTTTTCTGGTGAATTACCAGGCCCGCACCGTGACCGAAAAGGCGCTGCCGCCGAACGTGCGCGACCTGAGCCAGATCGCCGAGCTGAGCGGAGGTTACGCCGGGACGCTGATTGGACTGGCCAACTCGGATGACAAGGGCGGGGCGGCCGGCTTGCTGATGTGGGACCCGGGCAGCGGCTCGAATGGCACGCTGTTTGCCCTGCCCTCCGGTGTCGCCGTCATCGGCGGCGGCGAAGCAGGAAAGGCCGCGCTGCTTGGCCCCGCCGGCCGCTCCTACATGCTGATAGAGAAGCGCAGCGTGGCGGTCGCGCCGGGCAGCCTGCGCGATCCCGCCGTGGCCGACGGCGGCATGGTGGTCTTCGACCTGAAATCCGGCGCCGCCCGCCGCCTGCAGTTGCCCGACGTTACCGCGCGCCTGTCCGAGATCGGCGGCCTGATCTGCAAGCCCCAGACCAACAAGGTGTTCGCCCTGGGGGAAAGCTTCGGCCAGGAGAGCGCCAACCAGCTCGTCTGGTTCGACCCTGCGTCCGGCGCAACGGCCTCTTCCGGCCTCATCGGGATCGGCCAGAACCCGCTCGTCCGCGCCCTGACCTACGATCCGGAAACGGGGATGGCCATTCTCGCCGCCCGCAACGGCTACATCGTCGTCCAGTTGCCGTAAAGAACCTGTTCACCAGAGTGTTGCCGGCTCGAGTCCCGCCCGAGGAGCCGTTCCTATTCTCCGCGTTGTGCCGCCGACGAGCGGGCCGACCACCGGCACGCAGGCGTAGCCCCAGTCATTGCCGCGCTTCCCGGGCACCGGGAGCAGCGCGTGCGCTAGGCGCGGGCCCGGGTCAGGCGCGGCGGCTCCAGACGCGCGTTTCGACAAGCTGCCGCACACGCTCCCGGATCTGATCGCGGATCTCGCGGACCCGCTCGATGGGCTGCCCCTTGGGATCCGCCAGCGGCCAGTCTTCTCGCTTCAGACCCGGAACAACCGGGCAGCTTTCACCGCAGCCCATGGTGACCAGCAGGCGGGCGCCGGCGGCAAGCTCGGCGGTAAGCAGCCGCGGTGTTGAGCCGGCAAGGTCAATGCCCGCTTCGCGCATCGCCTCTGCCACTTCCGGATGAACGCGGTCGGCCGGCTGTGTCCCCGCCGAGACTGCCTGTGCCCTGGCGGGGTCCGCCAACTGGTTGAAGAACGCCGCGGCCATCTGCGAGCGCCCGGCGTTGTGGACGCATGCGAAAATCACCCATTGCATAAGCTGTTCCCTCGCTGTTGGATCTCACACACTCCCGTGCCGTTTCCCGCAACGCGCGCCAATTCGATTGCCCCGATCTCATTTTGCCACAATACGCGATGCGTGGCATGATATATGCATATATGCAAATATCTCTGATATGCTAAAGACGGCGAACGATTACGAAACGGAACGCTCAGAGATGGGTTCAACCGGTTACATCACGGAGCGGGTTCCAATCGCAGCAAAGCGAGAGCGATCCATTGGTGTTTCGCGGTCGCTAATCGCCCGGGTGCGCGTACCGGGAGGAGGCAGGGAGTCTATGCGGGAACTGGAAGACTATTTCAAAGCACTGGCCGATGTGAACCGGCTGCGCATCATGAACCTGCTGCTGCACGCCGAGCTGTGCGTCTGCGATATCCAGCGAGTCCTGGAAGCGCCGCAGCCCAACGTCTCGCGCCATCTCGCCTACCTCAGGCATTCGGGGCTGGTG
>Ga0315280_10006441_pt1 | contig 16214 bp, 10 predicted proteins | sample YL17G06_40_MG_FD_203697 | JGI IMG/M metagenome (GOLD analysis project Ga0315280, IMG submission 203697) | Sediment microbial communities from Yellowstone Lake, YNP, Wyoming, USA - YL17G06_40 | ecosystem: Environmental > Aquatic > Freshwater > Lake > Sediment | place: USA: Wyoming | collected... | reverse complement strand
GTACCGCAGCAGCGTGGTGCCGGAACGGTGGCAACCCACGATAAAAAGGCCGTCTGGTTTCTGTCCGATCACCCGTGCTCCTTGTACCGCTGGCGTCCCGCCGGCCGGTGCCTACCAGATTCACCACCACGCAGGCTGGCAACCACGTGCGGGGCCCGGCGGGACGCCAGCGGTACAGCCCTCGCAATCCAAAACCCGCAATACGTTCCTCGTAAACTCAGACTGCAAGTGCCGCCCGGATGCCGCGCGCCCGAAGCGACTTCGCCGCCTCGACGATGTCCGGCCAGGCGGCAAGCAACTCGCCGAACCGCCGCACCAAACGCTGGCTAAGCCGGCGTGCTTCTTCTGGCGAGCGGCCATCCAGCAAGTCTTGCGGTATCACGTAGTCAGGCTGGGTGATTGCGTTCGTGTACGCCTCAATGTGCCGCCGGCAATCATCAGCCCAATAGGAGGGCTGAAACTCGTGTCTTTTCAGGGTTTCGAGTATGCCCTGGGTGCGTGAGCGGGCGAGTCCCCAGAGCCTGAAGCGAACGAACTCCTCGAATGCTTCGAGATCGGCCGAGCCCGCTTCGGCAATGTACCGGCCCAGCATCCGTAGCCGGCGCGCGGGATCGGAAACGGGGCCGAAATCGAAATCCCCCATGATTCGAAAAAGCAAGTCGGCGACCTCGAACAGAGCGCCGTCCCGCCAAACCTGATCGCGCGGGAACTGGCGAACCTCGGGCGGCTCGTGGAGCACCGCGATGGGGACGTGCCCTGTGAGCGACTGCGGGAAGCAACGCCGCAGTAGCGCACCGAATACACCATCGCTGTTTCGCTTGACGGGAAAGAACGGCGGCAGCAAATTGCGGTTGTCCAGGCCCATGGCGTAAGACATGCACCAGAAGCCATCGCTGACGGTCGGCGCTCTGACGGCCTGGAGCACTTCACGGCTGGTCACCGCCATGCCGTAGGTTTCTTCGGATTCCACCAGCCGCGCCCGGAAGTCGCCGCGCGACGTGAGGTATCCGGAACAAGACCCGGACCCCGAATCGCCAAGGATCCCGCTGAACGTTACGGCCACCTGCCCGGTTCCGTTCTGCAGGAGCCGAAACGTCTGGTCCTTGATGGCCCTGGCCGGGGTTTGCGCAAGAGCGCCCGCGCCGGCTATGCACTCGGGGATACTCAGGCCCAGGAGCATTTCGTGGGCCGCCAGCAAATCAGCCTGCCCAAACGACGCCCGTGCCATGGCCGCTTCGCGATTCGGAAAACAGTCGAGTTCAGCGGGGTTATAGCCCGAGAAAAACCGTAGCTCCCGAACTACGCCCGGCGGGGTGGCGGGACGGCACACAACATCATCGTCGGCGTGGAAGACCACGTCCCCTGCGTGATGGAGCAGGAGGGCGTTTTCGTTGGCGCCCACCGAGTATCCGCATTGCTCGGTGTCGAACAACCCGAAACGAACGACGTCCGCGGGTAAGCCCTCGCCGATCAAAGCGTCCGCGAACCTCTCCTTTTCCTCGCGCCCGGCATACAGCACGTTCACGGCACAGCGGGAGCGGATCGCGCCAAGCAAATCGCGGCAGGTCTGACGGACGCCGGCATCGGTTGAGTCGTCCATCACCACGAATTCATTGTCGCGGCCATACGTCTTGGTGTTCCCAATGAAACTTGTCAGGCACCGCGATAAGCACTCCAGCCGCGATGCCGTAACAATACCGATGGACGCAATCCGATTACGCCTCGCTGGGCCTGGCTCCGTCTGGCTGACGGCTCGGATCGAAGTCTCCGGCACGAGCAGGCCGGTCGAGAGGAAGTCCTGGATCATGGACTCGACCACTGCCCTGTTGATGCGATTCGAACCTTGGTTGGCACAGACCTGCTGTATGTGCTCTTCCAGCGTCCGGAAGATGCGGCAGGATTCGAGTATGGAAACAACGTTGGACGGCATCACGGCCGCGGGCTCGTCAACCGAGAGATACACGATGTCCCGCCTGTCTCCCAACGGGAATCGGCGCAAGCTCGCCGCCCGGTATCGGAGGGGCTGATCCGCGGCCATAGAGAAAGAGGCAATCGCACGGGCTCCGCCGCACGCAGAACCATGAGGGCCGCTGCGGCCAGACTCAGCGGCCCGCGAGCGCAACACGTCCGTCGTCAGTTCCTTGGGGTAACATCGGCGAACGTTGTGCCAAGGCGGATTTCATCGATGCTGAATGCGCCCGTGGAATAAATCACGATTCCGTCTATGGGTCCCGCGTCCAGGTCGTACTTGACCGCGCCCGCTGGTTCCGGTTCGCCTGGTGTGGGGTTGACGAAGAGCGTGAACCGGTCCGGACCAGCAAAGAAGTCGGCCCGGACCACCAGCAGCACGGTCTGCCCAACTGCAGCTTTCACCGCAGAGGGTACCTGCCGGAACGTGCCACGGTCCTCAAGCACGTATTCATCGAAGCTCCCGTTGCCCGGTTTGCCGATAAACATGTCGTGCGCTATCGTGGAATGCAGGCAAAGCCCAAAATACCCGTTCGCATGCCCGGCATTCAGCGTGCCGTTGGGGCGCAGCAGAAAGCTCAGGTAAACAGTCGTGCCATCCTCGCCGATAGGCTGCGCCAGTCTCCGGAAAAGCCCTCCGATGGCGGAGGGGACCATCTCGCCCGAGACGCTTCCGCCGGAAGTTGCCAGACGGCCGAACGCCAACGAGCCTTGCTCGACCCGGTAGTCGCCATACGAGGCGGCGTTAAAGCCGCCCGCTTGCCAGGGGGTAGCAAAACCCCTTCCCCCGTTGCTTCCAAGCAGCGAGGAGCCCGCGGGTTTGTATGCGAATCCCTCATACGCTATCACCTCTGCTGGTGCCTGCCAGGCGGTGAGCATCATCAGCAGGGGAAAGCTCGCTTGTCGGAGCAGTTTGCAGAAAACCACTGCATACCTCCTGACCGCCTCTATGCGGTCGATCTGACGGGCCGTCTGGTAGAGATCGGGCGGGGCCGGGTGGCCAGCATACCCCAAGAGCGGGCCACGCGATCACCTGTTCGGTGGAGCCGGAGATGGCAGCAGCGGGCGCACAAGCTTGCGCATCAGGTCCTCGGCCGACGCCGCCTTGTAGCCTTCTGGGACGCGGAACACGGCATCGTCAACCGGCCCGCTGGACAACTCGGTCAGTTCCAGGGTGACCTCGGAGATCGGGGCATTAGGGTCGAAGTCGCCCGCCGCCTTCCCGCTCGCCCTCCAGGCTTTCGCAATCGATTCTGCGATCATCGGGGAATACGTCGCTATGTACGACCTGAGCACTGTCGGCTTATCGCGGTCCAGCGGCTCAAATGCCGCTTTCAGGTCGCGCGACCCTCGCAGGAACATGTCCTGGGGATTCATGAAGTAACTCCTCCAGAGGTCGAAGCCGGCGAGTTCCCGCAGGCCGGGCACCCGCAATATCTCTTCCGGTTTGGCCGCCCAGAACCGCACGAGCATCTTGAAGCCCCTGCCCGCCCCCGCCCCGTCCGGCGCCGGCATCTCGTGGTAGACCGTGAGCTCGCGCTCCTGGGTCTGCACGCCCTGAATCACCTCGGTGCGGTCCGTCACCCTCGATTCCGATCTCACCTTCATGGACTCCGGCACTTTCACGTTCGCCGGGGAGTTCGGCAGCGCCTTGAAGGCGCTTTCGAACATCTCCTCGTATTGCTTGACTGGCAAGGCCGTGAAACTCTGGCTCTCCGGGTCGACAAGCGTGACCTCCCCGGTCGAGAGGTCCACAATCCGAGCGACGCTCCCCTGCCGCCAGTAGGCCCTGTTCCCCTTCACCCGGATCACGTGGGCCAGGGGCATTGACCGCTGCGTCTGGGCCAGGAAAGGCGACGCCACCTTCACCTCGTACGTGTAGCGGGCAGTTACGTCCGCCCGAAGGGTGGGCGGGACGACCGCAGCCAGCAGAACGCCCAACGCGCCTAGAAGCATGCCCTTGCGGCAAGACCACGTGCCGCATTTCGTAGCTCGATGATTCATAGCTCCTCCGCCTAATCTCCGCTGCGCCCCTTCGATCCCACGAGCTGCTCGCGGCGCTGGTTGGCCGCCATACCCGCTTCGCCACGGCCTCATCGCGTGCTCGCCACGGGATTGTGGTGTCGCGAAAGCCTCCTTCCCACCGCGATGGTGGCCAGCGCGAGGCAAAAGGCCGCGTAGCCCTTCATTATCGGTCCGTAGCGGGGCGGCGGCGCAAGCTCCCACGGCGCGGCCAAGACCTCGTAGCCCTTCGCTATCGCTCCGTAGTAGCGGGGGTAAGCGGCGACCGCCGAATAGACCTCCAGACCGCCGAGGACGAGAATGCCCACGGTGCCCGCTACGCGCCGCTCCACGCTGCCGCCCAGCCTGAAGATTATCGCTAGCAGCGCAGCGACGGCAACGCACCAATATCGCGCGGGATAGAAGGCGAGCAGGAAGGTGATGTGGCCACCGGGGATCAAGACCACTCCCAGTGCGAGTGCTATCAGCGACACCCTGCCCGCCGCGCCCCAAATGTCCCGAGGCCAGGGCGAAAATCCCGACTCCCTCGTCGTCTTGAGGGCTCGGTAGATAAGGCGCAGGATCACCACGCCCCAAACCACGCAGCCCAGGGCCGCCAGCCAAAGCACCCACTCGTCGCGCATCTCCATCACGCCGGGTCAGCCCCAACGCCTCAGCTACAGTAACTTTGGCACCTCCCGGGGATCTGCTTGAGGCAATTGTTTAAGTCGATGGTGCAGTTCGTTACGTCGTTGGTATAAACTGTGTCGCAATAGTAGAGGCAGGCCGATACCAGTAAGGCACCTGGCAGGGAGGCGCAGCTCGCTTGACACGCTACCCGATTCAAGTCGGCCAGGAATTGGCATCGGCTCCTCTCCGCATTACAGCTCGACGCCTCGTTTTGCATGCACTGCTGGCAGAGGGGCCCCCCGCCGCCACCGCCGCCGCCACCGCTCGAGCCGCTGCCGCCGCCCCCGCCGGAGCTGCCGCCGCCAGAGCCACCGCCGCTTGATCCGCCGCTGCCATAACCGCCACCACCGCCGCCACCGCCGCTGCTACCACCACCGCCCTGACAAGGATCGTCGCAAAAACGAACTCCCTCAGGGCACTGATGAGCGCAAGGGCCGCCGCTACCGCCACCGCTGCTGCTGCCCCCGCCCCCGCTGCTGCTGCCCCCGCCCCCGCCGCTGCTGCCCCCTCCCCCGCCACTGCTGCTGCCGCTACCCCATTGCAGCCCCTTCGGATCAACGCGGTTGACGGGATCGTTGCCGACAAAGGCGTACTTGTTCCACCTGTTCGGATCGGTAAGATGCGCGCTGCATTCGGCCGGGTCAGGCGTCAAAAACCGCCCCATCAGGCTAGCGTAGTACCGGTGCTTAGCATAATCAAGGCCGCTGGCCGAGTCCCTGGTGTACGAGCCAAATTTCTTCCTGTCCTGATCTGAAGGCTGCTGCTCTTCGCCATACGGGAAATACGACGAGGTCTCGGCCTCGGGGCCGTTCGCCTCGCCGATTCGGGCGCGGACTGACCTGACCCGGTCCTTAACGAGCAGCTCGTCACCGGCCCGAATCTGCCGGGAATGGAAGTAGAGGTTCGTATCCACCAGGTGCAAGCTGAGGTTACCCTGAGAGTCAGTGCGAAGCTCATACGCCGCGAGCTCGCGCCCAGCGAATCCGTGGAGATAGATCTGCTCACGACCATCGGGAGACTTCTTCCAAATCCGGTTACCGGCCGAATCGTAAGCGTATTGGTCGATGCCATTCAGAACGTGAGTTGCCTGGACGAGCCTGTTGTGTACATCGTATTGCAGGCGCAGGTCCTGAGTTCGAACCAGGTTGCCGTTCGCGTCATAGGACGTCTGGCTGTCCGAGACGCGGTTGGTGGCGGGATCATAAGCCGTCTGGGCGGCCGGGGCTTGCCCCTTGGTGACCCGTTGGGCCGTCCGATTGCCGAAATCGTCGTATTCAAAGGCCAGCCCCCAGCCGCTACCCACAGTCCCGGCGTTTATCAGCCGGCCAAGGGCGTCGTAGACGTACTGGATATCATCTCCGGCGATGCTGTCCGAGACCCGCTGAATTTTCCCGTCATTCTTGTTGCTTGAATAGTGGTAGGCCAAATCGACCGCCGGCATCCAGGCATTGCCGGCGTTGGGCTGCTCGGGACCGGCCTGGATTCTCGTGAGTTGCCCCCTGGCGTTGTACGTCCGCTGCTCCAGGTAGTAATCGTCCGAGCCGGGGATGAGGCTTTTCACTGCGGTAATTCTGCCGACAGCGTCAAATCGCACATCTTTTACCAGATCCTGCCGGGCCACCGTGTCGGTCACCCGGACCGGACGGCCCAGCGAATCGTAAGCGAGTGACCGGGAGACCGCGCCACCAGCATAAGATATCGAGTTCAACCGCCCTTCGCCGTCGTAGCCATATGTCACATCCAGGTCCACGTCGTTCCTTCCCCGATTGATGCGCAGGCGCTTGGCGGTCACCTGCCCAGAAGGCGCGTAGCTGTACATCTCGGTAAACAGGCCCGCACCGGAGTTGGCCGCGCCCCATTGAACCGCGGCCAGCCTGGACATGGCGTTTTGCGAGTAGCCGGCGTCGAAGGGGTTCACGTCATAGTACGTGCGAACGGCGTGTGCGGGATCGGGCACGCCGGCCTCCGTATATGGGATGAGCGAGACGGGACGCTTGTACGAATCATAGGTAAAAACCAGCTTTTGACCCTTGGCATCGGTCTGTGAAGCAAGCGAGCCGTCGGAATTGTAGGCCCGCCTTTCAAGCCCGCTTTCCACATGCTCCCGGGTCAGCAGCCTGCCTCCCGCATCATAACGCAAGCTGCGCCGTTGGGTGGCGGCCGGCCGCGGCATGACGACATCGGTTAGCTTCTTTAGGGCGTTGTACTGGTAGCGGGTCTCCAGGTCCGGCCCGCCGACCGGGTTCGGCGTGATCACCTGGAGCAAGCGCCTGGATGCGCTGTACACCCGTTTCTTCCACCTGCCGGACGGGCCGGTTGCGGTCACTGTATTGCCCACGTACTCGTAAGTTCTCGTGCCTGACCCGCCGGCCAGTTCGGTCCTGATCATCCGTCCAAGCGCATCATAACTGTAGGCTTTCCAATCCGGTTTGACGCCAGGCGCGTGGGCCGCCGAGATTCGACTCGCCTTGTGCCGAAGGACGGAATCGTATTCGATTTCCACGACGGCAGAGGCGCCCGCTGGATCTCCACGCTCAATGCGTACGCGCCGGCCAAATCCGTCGAACGTCGTCTTCCTCCAGCGCCCGCTGGTCGCGACCGTGACCGTTGTGGGGCCATCCGTGTAGGAGTAAATCTTCTGCGCGCGGCCCGTGGACTGCGACGTGGCCAGGCGGCCAAAACCGTCGTAGGTTTGCGTCTTGCCGGCGCCATTCGGACCCGCCGTGGAGATCAGACGAAGGGCCGAGTCGTAAATTGAAGATGTGCCCAGGGCTATATTCGAGTTCGGAACCACCAGCCCGGGACGAGAGTTGTTGGTGCCATCGGCGTGCGAAATCGCGACCGAATAGTTCTGGCTGTCCACCATCCCCACCCGGAACCCGGTCACGTCGTATGAGATTCTCCGATAGATGCCCCTTGATACCACTTCGGTAGCGTTGCCGCGATACATGAAGGACGTTCCGAAGCTCGCGGTATCGTGCTCGTTCAATCCCGAACGGGCCGTTAAGGGCGTGCTGTCGTAGACGCGGTGCACCAGCTCGATTGTCTCGGTCCCGTCGGTCACCGACTTTGACACCAGGCGATTGCGGATGTACCGGGACGTGTATACCGAGTCGCTCAGATAGCTGCGGCGAACGACGCGCGCCGGGGAATTCGGCTTGTCGTACTCGAAATAGCGTGTTTCGATAACGTTGCCGAACCGGTCCCGATCTTTCTCCATGCGCCGCTGTTTCTGATTGGGAGTCCCTGGGTCAAGCGTGGTAGTCGCCGCTGCACGGTAGACGGTTCCGTCCTGGCCCTTTGCCCACCGGTACTCCTTTCTGCGAAAGGCTGGCTGACCGTCTTGCGGGCGCACCTCGAATGCTGACAGCAGGCCGAGCTCGGCGGAATCCGGCGCGGTGTTGAAGGTCCAGGCCTTGCGCGCCGGCTGCCCCTGCTGCCGGAGCGTCGTCGCGGAATGAACCGGGTTGACGGTATCGCCGGCGGGATGTTCAATCCCATAGGCAATGTCGGCGCCATTGGCCGCGCCGACGAGCGTGCACCCTTGCACCTCGCGCACCGTCCGGCCGTCCGCAAAGGCGCTGGTCGCGTACGCCCACCTGACCTGTCCGCCGTGTGGGAGAGATACCCCGGTCAGCTCGCCAGTGCGATCGGGCGAGTAGCTGAAGGCATAATTGCGCCCGCCCGAGCCGCAAGCGCAGCTTGCACCCGCGACGCCAGCAATGGCCTGCAGTGTGACCACCAGACCGAGGTCCTGGCTTTTCCCAAACGGCGGCTGAAGCGCCTGAGGAGCGCTGTACGTGAAACGGTAGTTCTCATCGGTAGCGGTGTCGGAGGTTACCGATATCAGGTGCGGGAGAGCTTCAGCGCTATAAATGAAGGAGAACGTCCGCCTGCCGGAAGTGGTGTTCTGCGCGCGCACGTCCTGGATTTCCTGAATACGCGCGCTCGTGTTCGGCCGACTGGCGCCCCGGCCGGGCAAATAGCGAATGTTCACCTGGTTTCCGTTGCTATCTTGTATCAATGTCGGATACAGAGTGCCGGCGTCCGGTTCCGCACTCGCGGAGACGCAACCCAGTATCCAGAAGCGACCGCTCGGGAAATAGAGCCGCCTGGTAGCCGGATCGTATGTAATGTGCACTCCCTGCAACGAAATCCAAACGCCGTCAACCAGGGTCAACGGATATTCCGCACCAGTGGCATTGATGAAAGTGTAGCCGATGACAGGCGAATCCTTCGACAGCAGAGGCTGAATCGAGCCGAGCTGAGCGCGCCAGCCGAAACCATAGCCCAAGTCGGCACCGAAGTTCTGGAGGCCGTTGGCGTCCATGCGCCAGAGTTGCGAGTTGTAGCTCCAGCCGATCTTCTCGATCGACTTGCGGCCCATCGCTCGAATCAACGGCAGAGAGAAGTTCAGGTTGCCGGAGAGCAGATCGATCTTCCCGTGGCCGGCGCTCCAATAGGCGCCATGCGCCCGGATGCCGACCCTGCGAACATCACTGCCCTCGGCAAAGGCAGCAGGGCCAGACGCTGCAGATTGCAGCAGCGGCGAAGATGCTTTTCTGGCATTCTTCGAGAGAAGCGGAAGGGACCCGAGCGCCATCATGCCGAAATCGCGCCGCGTGATTCGCGTCATATGACATCGTCCTCACAACATCAAGGTGCGCCGAAAACCGGCGTCAGGGCCGCACCCAAAGCACCCACCCGTGGTCGCTCGTCCTTCAGGTTATTTGCGCGCGAAAACCCCAACCTTGGTAGGGAACAGGGACCCAGGTCCTGCTGTGATGGACCGCGTCTTGATACGCTTCAGCCAGCCTACTACCAATGGAGCTATACGGATCAACTTTCCGCGCTCAGCCTAAAAAAGTTTCACATAATAGAGTGACACCCTAGAGGCGCGGAACCCGCTCAGAACCACCTCCAGAACCATCAAGAACCAAGTTCCCCAAGTTCGGGTTGACAAGGTGCGACTCCCTGCGCTATTAATCTCCACCATAATCCTGGGGACTGGGATGGTTCAGATGCACGCGAGGCGGTCCTCCGGCCTTTATTTCGAAGCTCGGAAAATCTCTCCTTAGCGACCGTTCCCGCTGTCGGTGCACCCAGCCAGTCTCAGTCATAGACTGCGAAGAGGCCGTGATGAAGAGATCGGGCGGGGCGAAACGCGATCTCAATGCCTTGGAGAAGCGGCGGCTCCAGGGTGCGTGCCTGCTCCGCCTGGGTCTGAGTCAATCCGCCATCAGCCGGGAACTCGGTGTGTCGCGCCAAACTGTCAGCCGGTGGGCGAAATCCGTGGCCCGCAGTGGAGCCCAGGGCTTGTACAAAGCCGATCGGGTTGGCAGGAAGCCTCGTTTGAATGACGCCGCGCTTAGGGAACTAAGGCAGTTGCTGCCCACGAGCAGCGTTGAGAGGCGCCGGAGCAAATGGACTTGCGCCATGGTGGCCCGGCTGATTCATACGCGGTTCGGAGTTCTTTATCATCCGGGACATATATGGCGGCTACTCAAGGGCTTGGGGTGGAGCTTTCGGGCATCTGTTTAGATAACGGCAATGGCAACGCTTCCAGCAATGAAGTCGCCCCTCTTAGTCATTGGAGCGCCCCGATCAGGGACGACTTTGCTCTTTGAAACGCTTGCCCGCTCCGGCGAATTATGGAGCATCCCTGGCGAAAGCCATCGGATCATCGAGGCCATCCCGAGACTGCGGCCGTTCGCCAATGGCAAGGATTCAAACCGCCTGACCGCCGAGGATCTTGACGCGGCAATAGCTCAAACACTGACCGCCCGTTTTATCCGCGCCGCCCGCGACAACAAAGGCCGCCGTCTTACGAATTTACCGGAAGAGGATCGTCCATGTGCGATCCGCTTGCTGGAAAAGACGCCGAAGAATTGCCTGCGCGTCCCCTTTTTCAGGGCCCTTTTCCCCGACTGTCGATTCATATTCATCCATCGCGAACCGCTGGCAAATATTGCCAGTATCATTGAGGGTTGGCAATCCGGCCGGTACGTTTCATACAGACGTTTACCTGGTTGGGAAGGACCATGGTCCTATCTGCTGCCGCCCGGTTGGCGGGCGCTGGCAAATCGCCCACTGGCCGAAATCGCGACCTTCCAATGGAAGACCGCGAACGCGTGCGCGATTGCGGATCTACGTGGGTTGCCGCCGGGAAGCTGGTGCTCCGTCGGCTACAGCGACTTGGTGCGCGACCCTGCTCGCCAAATCGAACGATTGTGCCGGTTTGCGGATCTCCCCTTTGATGAGCGACTCAGAACGGCCACTTCAAACGAGCTGCCACATTCGCGAAGCACCCTAACCCCGCCCGGAGAAAACAAGTTGCGCAAGCGCCAGAAGGAACTGGAGGCGTTCCGACTCGAGGTCGCGGAATTAGCGGCCGAACTTGAGCAGATGCACCTCCTGGACGGCTGAGGCACTCACTCTATTGAGCCTTTCCGTCATGCTACGCCATGAGCCTCCGCATAAACTGTGCCCAATCGTCGGTGCCCAGAGTCGGCTCCGCGCTGGCAGCCTGCGCTTGCTGCTTTCCTTTCTCTTCGACCTTCTCCCCCGCCACGCGCAGGCGTTCCCAGATGGCACGGGTCAGCTCCTGCCGGCGTTCGATGCCGCCGAACATGTACGAACGACGAGAACAGCGATGCCGAACGTCAGCTCTCGAATTCGGCCGGCAGGGCGGCCTTGCGGCCGCCCCTGGGAAAAACCGTCCCTGGCAAGGAAAAAAGGGGGCTTGACAGCGGCGCGGGCCTCATAGATGCGCCTCCGCGTTGAATCCTGCCCCGGAAAATCCGCGAAAACCCGCGCGTCATCGGGTACAATCGCGCGCGGGATGCACAACACCGCAGTGGTTTCCGAGGTGGGGGAGCGGGCGCGGCGGCGGATCGCGCGCCGCATCGTCCCCTTCCTGTTCATATGCTACGTCATCGCCTACCTGGACCGCGTCAACGTCGGCTACGCGGCGCTGGAGATGAAGAACGCCCTGGGCTTCAGCGACGACGTCTTCGGCCGCGGCGCCGGCATCTTCTTCATCGGCTACTTCCTGCTGGAGATTCCCGGCGCGCTGCTGGTCGAGCGCTGGAGCGCGCGCCGCTGGTTCGCCCGCATCATGATTTCCTGGGGGCTGATCACGGTCCTCACCGCCTTCATCCGAGGCAAATGGGACTTCTACGGGGCGCGGGTCCTGCTGGGCGCCGCGGAGGCCGGCTTCTTTCCGGGCATCATCGTGTACCTGACGCACTGGTTCCGCTACGAAGACCGCGCCAAGGCCGTGGCCGGCTTCATGACCGCCATCGCCCTGTCCAACGTGTTCGGCTCGCCGCTGGCCGGCTGGCTGCTGGGCGTGAACTGGTTCGGGATGGAGGGCTGGCGCTGGCTGTTCATCGTGGAGGGAATCCCGGCCGTGGTGATGGGCGTGGTTACACTCGCCTACCTCACCGACTGGCCCCACCAGGCGCGCTGGCTGCCCGAGGACGAACGGCGGTGGATCATCGCGGAACTGGAGCGCGAGAAACAGACCAAGAAGGCGGTCAGGAATTACACGGTCTGGCAGGCGTTCCGGAACCGGGATGTGATCCTGCTGGCGCTCCTCTACTTCCTGGCCGTGGCCGGCCACTACGGCTTCATTCTCTGGCAGCCCACCATCTTGAAGCGGGCGTCCGGATTGCCGAACTTCACCATCACCATCCTGGCTTCGCTGCCGTTTCTGGCCGGCGCCGTGGCCATGGTGCTGAACGGCTGGCATTCGGACAAGACCGGGGAGCGCCGCTGGCACGCGGCCCTGCCGCTATTCATCTGCGCGGCAGCCTTTCTGGCCAACCTGGGTACCGGCTCGCAGTTCTGGATGACGGTGGCGCTGTTCATGCTGGTGGGGGCCGCCCTACATGCTTACCTGCCCTCCTTCTGGGCGCTGCCCACCATTGCCCTGAGCGAGTCGGCGGCAGCCGCCTCCATCGGCCTGATCAACTCCGTGGGGAACCTGGGCGGGTTCGCCGGACCGTTTATCGTCGGGTACCTGAGCAGCCGCACCCACTCTTTCAACTCCGGACTCTTCTGCCTGCTGAGCGCGCTGTTTTTGGCCGGGGTACTGGTGCTGCTGCTCCGTGTGCATCGCCGCCCGGCGGTGCTGTAAGCAGAAGGCAGTAGGCAGTAGGCAGTAGGCAGTAGGCGGAAGGCGGAAGGCGGAAAGCGGAAAGCAGCGGGCAGAAGGCAGAAGGCAGAAGGCAGAAGGGAGAAGGCAGAAGGGAGAAGGCGGAAGACAGAAGGCGGAAGGCAGAAGGCGGCAGGCGCCTGGTTTTGCTGCCTTCCGCCTTCTGCCTTCGCCCCCGGCGAGCAATCCAGGCCGCAGTGCGCTAGCTCTGGGGGCCGCCGGCCGCCTGCAGTTGGTCCAGCAACGAATTGATCGAATTGATCTTTTCTCCGACGGTCTTCAGGTATCGGACGCGCGTATCTTGGCCGTGAGCGTGCGCCATGAGCAGGGCGGACGATTGCACTATTCCCAGTTCGTCGCGAATCTTCTTGATTATTTCTTCCGGTGTGGCCATGTTCACCTCGGTGCCTGGGCGGCTTGTAGAATAGCACGGCGTCGGTCACCCGACACCTGGCACCCGACACCTGACACCTGGCACCTGACAAAAGCCCGAAACCAAGCCGATGAACGCGGGTTTAGAAGGCGGGGGAGTGTCCTACCCATGCGGCGAAACTTGTTGTGTGCCCTGACTTTGTTCTGTCTGGGGGCGGCGCCGTCGCCGGCTGAGCCGCCCACGCTCACCGCTGCGGGCATCGTTCATGCCGCGAGCTTTGTTCCAGTAGCCGGGAGATTGCCGCAAGGCGGCATCGTCTCGCTGTTTGGCACGAACCTGGCCAAGAGCACCGCCACGGCCGGCTCGGTGCCTCTGCCTATCGTGCTGCCTGCCGCGCAGGGCCAGGGGACGCGGGTGATGATCGGCAACATCCCCGCCCCGCTGTTTTACGTCTCGCCCAACCAGATCAACCTGCAGGTGCCGCTGGAGTTGGCCGGCGGCTCGACCGTCAACGTCCAGGTGGCAACGCCGGAGGGAACCAGTGCGCCTGTCCCGGTCACCATCACCACGCACGTTCCGGGCATTTTCAGCCTGAAGGGCGGTTACGGCGCCGCGGTGGCATTGCTGGGGAGCAACCTGATCACGGCGGCGGCGCCGGCCAAAGCGGGCGACACCATCGTGATTTATGGCACGGGCTTCGGCCCCGGACAGCAGAACCCGCCGGCGGGCCAGCAGGGGAGCCCGGCATCCGGCGACGCGCCCAGCGCCGCGGCCCCGGTCGCCATCCCCGTGCAGGTGACGATTGGCGGCAAGCGAGCGCGCGTGGTCTATTCAGGCTTCACGCCCGGCTCCGTGGGCCTCTACCAGCTTAATGTGGTCCTGCCCGAGGGCTTCCTGTTGGGGGACCCGTTGGTGGTGGCGCAGGGAGGAGTGCCGCTTGGCGCCCGGCCGGTCGCCAGCCCCCGGCCCGGCCAGCCCGTTGTGCAGCCCGCGGCCGCAGCCCTGGTCGCCGCCAACGATACGATCATCGGCGAAATCCCGCCCGGCGGAAACGTGAAGCTGTTGCCGCTGCCGCAAGGGGTGCAGGCTTTGGGCGATCCGCAACTGCAGACCGGCGACCTGTTCCTTGCCTGGGACGCCGCGCCGTGCGCCACCAGCTTTTATGCTTACCAGTATCATGATCGGCAAACGTTTACCCGGCTGGCCGCGCCCGACGGCGTGCCCTGCCTGGCCCGGCGGCTTCAAGCGGTTTCCATAACCACCGGAACGGCCGGCGCGCGGATGATGGCGGCCGGCCTGGAAGGGCAGCCGCCCAGCCTGGGCGCCTCCCTGGTGCTGTTCAATTTCACCGACGAGACGGCGGAGGCGCGCACGCCGCCCGCCGGCCTCAGCGCCAGGCGGTTCGATGCCAACTCCCTGGCAGTGGTGGGCGGCAGCCAGGCGGTGGCGTTCGGCCGCAACAGCGATGGCAGCGGCGGCGCCGGCCTGCTGCTCCACGACCTGCAGAAGAACGCCTTCACCGCCGCGCCTCAGCCCGACGGCATCCCGTTCTATGGCGGTACCGTGAACGTTCAGCCCGCTACCGCCGTCACCCCTTACCCCACCGTCGTGGTCGGCGGCGGGGCGTCGGCGAACGGCCCCTGGGACAAGCTGGTGGCCGTTCGCCTGAAGCCGGAGGGTCCGGAGGTCGAGGTCATGGCACAGGCGGCCGGCGGCGGAGCCACCGCGCCGGGTGGACGCACCGTGGCTGTCCCGGGCCAGCCGCTCCGCCTGACGCTATCGAACGACGGCGGCGGTTACAGCGTGCGCGTCGCCAACACCCAGACCGGCGCCACCGACGTCATCCCGATGCCGCCCGCTTTCCTCCCGGCGGTCTCGATTGCCGGGCAGAGCCAGCAAATCCCCGAGGTGATTCTGGTCGAACAGAAGGATCTGCTGTACGCGCTGGCCGCCAAGACCGCCGGCTCCCGCGTGGTCAATTCGCTTTTTCTGGTCAATTACCAGACCCGCACCGTGACCGAGAAGGCGCTACCGCCGAACGTGCGCGACCTGAGCCAGATCGCCGAGCTGAGCGGAGATTACGCCGGGACGCTGATGGGACTGGCCAACTCGGATGACAAGGGCGGGGCGGCCGGCCTGCTGATGTGGGACCCGGGCAGCGGCTCGAATGGCACGCTGTTTACCCTGCCCTCCGGTGTCGCCGCCATCGGCGGCGGCGAAGCGGGCAAGGCCGCGCTGCTGGGCCCCGCCGGCCGCTCTTACATGCTGCTGGAAAAGCGCAGCGTGGCGGTCGCGCCGGGCAGCCTGCGCGATCCCTCCGTGGCCGACGGCGGCATGGTGGTCTTCGACCTGAAAACCGGCGCCGCGCGCCGCCTGCAGTTGCCCGACAGTACCGCGCGCCTGTCCGAGATCGGCGGCCTGATCTACAAGCCCCAGACCAACAAGGTGTTCGCCCTGGGGGAAAGCTTCGGCCAGGAGAACGCCAATCAGCTCGTCTGGTTCGACCCGGCAACCGGCGCAACGGCGTCTTCCGGCCTCATCGGGATCGGCCAGAACCCGATCGTCCGCAGCCTGATCTACGATCCGGAAACGGGGATGGCCATTCTCGCCGCCCGCAACGGCTACATCGCTGTCCAGTTGCCGTAGGAGGTTACAGGCCACAGGCTGCGGGCTACAGGCTGAAGGTTCGGGCCACAGTAGCCGCCAGTCGGCAGCCTGGGCCTGTTAGAATCCAGGGATGCGCGCCGCTGTGCTGCTCTTGCTCTCGTGTCTGACCCTGGGCACCGTTCAAACCGATTTCCGCGACAACTTCGAATCGGGGATGAAGAACTGGCTGCCGCCGCGGCCGGCCGATTGGGAGATCGCCGCCGAGGGCGGGAACCATTTTCTGCGGCTGATCCGCCCCGGCTACGGCCCTGGCGTGCCGCGCCGCCCGCTCAATTACGCCCTGCTGCGCGACCGCTGCTTCACTGACTTCACGCTCTCGACGCGGCTGCGGCGCGCGGGCAAGTCGCTGCTGATCGT
>Ga0315280_10006440_pt1 | contig 16214 bp, 16 predicted proteins | sample YL17G06_40_MG_FD_203697 | JGI IMG/M metagenome (GOLD analysis project Ga0315280, IMG submission 203697) | Sediment microbial communities from Yellowstone Lake, YNP, Wyoming, USA - YL17G06_40 | ecosystem: Environmental > Aquatic > Freshwater > Lake > Sediment | place: USA: Wyoming | collected... | reverse complement strand
GAACACAATTGAGGTCAAGGAGTTTATTCAGCTTATAGGCGGCGATCTCATATTTGTAGCTGGTCGGCATCACGCCGGGCCTGGGACGATTGACATACTTAAAAAATCCAGGCCTTTGAATTTTGCCATCATCAAGCTCGATTTTCCATGGTGCGGTCCGACCTTTTTCAGAATCCTTTGTGACCGAAACAACCTTGGCAGTTCTTAGATAATTTTCTAGCTCCTCTTGATTCAGAGGTTCTTGATTAGTTTCGCGGCAAAGTGCGCCAGAACTCAAATTCCCCAAAAAAATTAAGAATAAAAAAACCGTTCCCCATCCAATTTTACTTTTCATTATTCGGCCCCCAAATTGAAAAATTTCCTTTGTCTATGACCAAAGCACTCAAATTCCCGCCGAAAATATCTGAAATACCAGTGTCGATCGTCCAAATCCTGTTTTGAAAACGCGATAAATCCCCCAAGACTGGAGATCCACTTTGCTCTGTATGCCCTATGACCATATATCTGGCCTTCAGGCTGGTTAGAATTTCATCCACATCCTCTTTGAACAGTGACTCATCATTCCTGGCTAAATCCCTGTACCAGATAGGGCCATCGGGATCATAGATATACTCGGGGTTAAGAGGTATCTCGAAATGCCTTGAAAATTTCCCCTGCAAGCGGAAATAATTGAGTTCTTCCCTGAATTTGTCATTGATTTCATCGAGTTTCATAGTCGAATATTTTTTACCGATCCCTCCGTGCACGAAAATGATGTCATTGATTTTGATCACAACATTGTGGTCACAAATCCATTTTCCATATTTATCATTAAAGAAAGAAATGTATTCCTGGCGAGCTGCTTTATCATTCCTTAAGATTTTTATCCAGAAAGCTCTGAAATCCGTGTTCAGAGAAAGTTCAATTTCTGCGTCTTTAGGAATTTCTTTCCCGCTTTGTTTTCGATATTCATTGTTCTTCTGTTTTCGATAGTATTCAGGCAGGAAAGAAAAAAATTGTTGGACAGTCACATAATCAGGATAGTCGAATGTAATCCCTGTGATATTCATCATCTCGTGGTTTCCGATCAACAGGTGGACTTCACCCCCTGCTTCCTTTGCTTCTTTCTCGAGGCTCCGGATTAAATCAAATGCTTTTTTAGCCTCAGGGCCTCTATCCATGATATCGCCTATCTGGACGAGATGAGTTTTGCCCCCGATCCAGTGCAACTCCTCGTCAATAAGCTGGGTCCCTTTTAAGATTCTTATAAAATTCTTGTAATCTCCATGGATATCGCCGACAGCGACTATTTTTTCAACGCCGGTCCAAACGCACTGGGTGCTAGCGGCTGAGAGGCTGGCTAAAAAGGCGAGAACAAATAGAATAGAAACTAAGGAGCGCTTAATTTTTCTCATTGCCCGAGTTTAACGTTCTTCTTGCTTATTATAGTAAAATAACGGCCAGCAAAAGAAAAGAAGAAAAATTTGACTCTTTTCCTATTAATTTGTTATCTTTAAAAATACATGAAACAAGCAAAAAGGAGCTAGGGGTATAAAATGTCCTGAAGGCCAGCATGAAAACCCGGCTGATTTTAATATGCTTAGGGATAAACTAGTAAAGAAAAAAGGAGGGGGTTATGTACGCCCGGCTGACGATATTTCAAATTAAAGAAGACAGGATAGATGAAGGGATTAAGATTTACGAGGCAAGTGTGGTTCCTGAGGCGAAAAAGCAAAAGGGTTACCAGGGAGCTTATCTCCTTGTGGACCGAAGCACAGGCAACGGCATTTCCCTTACTCTTTGGGCGACTGAAGAAGATGCCCGGGCCAATGAAGAGAACCTTTACTACCAAGAACAGTTGGTTAAGTTCCTGAACTTGTTCAAATTCTCAAGCTCTCCGCCGATTCGCGAAGGGTATGAGGTGATCGTTCAGGCCATGCCCAAAGAGCGTTCGCCTAAGAAGGGTGAGAAATAGCTAAAGGAAACAGTGGTCATGAAATGCCCGAAATGTCATGCTGAAAATCCTGAAGACAGCCACTTCTGCAACAAATGCGCGACGGCTTTTCCCCCATTAACTGAAATCCATCTCCATCCTACGACAACTCTCGAGGTCCCTCTCAAAGAATTAGCCACAGGGAGTACCTTCGCTGGAAGATTTGAAGTTATCGAAGAGCTGGGCAAAGGCGGCATGGGCAGAGTCTATAAAGTGCTAGACAAAGAAATCCATGAAAAGCTGGCTCTAAAGCTACTGAACCCAGAGATCGCCGCAGACGAGAAGACGATTGAACGCTTCCGGAACGAACTCAAATTCGCCCGCAAGATCTCGCATCGGCATGTTTGCAGGATGTATGAGTTTGGCAAAACAGAATTGACCTATTACATCACGATGGAATATGTCCCTGGTGAAGATTTAAAAAGCATGATCCGGATGATGGGGCAGTTGAGCTCGGGCCAGGCCATATCCATCGCCAGACAAATTTGTGAAGGATTGGCTGAGGCTCACCGGTTGGGAGTCATCCACCGCGATTTAAAGCCCCAGAACATCATGATTGACCGAGAGGGGAATGCGAGGATTATGGACTTTGGGATTGCCCGTTCCATCAAGTCTAGCGGGATAACAGGATCGGGAGTGATGATTGGGACGCCAGAATACATGTCACCTGAGCAAGTGGACGGGAAAGAGGCAGACCAGCGTTCGGATATTTATTCTTTGGGTGTGATTCTGTATGAGATGGTGACGGGAAGGGTGCCTTTTCAAGGCGACACCCCTTTCAGCGTTGCCGTTAAGCACAAGATCGAGGCGCCTAAAAGCCCCAAAGAATTGAATGCCCAAATTCCGGATGACCTCAACCGCCTGATCCTCCGCTGTCTGGAGAAGGAGAGAGACAAGAGGTATCAGGGTGCCACAGAAGTACTATCTGAATTGGTTAAGATAGAGAAAGGCATTCCGACCACAGAAAAAATACTGCTCCCGAGAAAACCGTTAACTTCAAGAGAAATCACGGTCAAATTCAGTTTGAAAAAACTTTTTGTTCCTGCGCTGGTATTTCTTTCTCTGGTTATCGGAGGCATATTCTTGTTGCTGTTTCTTCCCCATAAGAAGTCTGGTTCCGTCGAACCAGGCAAGCCTTCCCTTGCCATCATGTATTTTGAAAACAACACAGGCGATAGGAATTTAGACCACTGGCGCAAAGCTCTCTCGGACCTCCTGATCACAGACCTGATGCAATCAAAATACATCAACGTTTTGAGCGGGGAGAGCCTTTATGCAATTCTCAAAAATTTGAACTTACTTGAAGCCAAAAGTTTTTCCTTGGAAGACCTCAAGCAGGTAGCGAACCGCGGTGGCGTCGAGGATATATTGGTCGGCAAATACGCCAAAGCTGGTGAAAACTTGAGAATCGACGTGATCCTTCAGAAAGCGTCCACCGGGGAGACAGTCGGGTCTCCCGAAAAAGTCCAGGGCAAAGGCGAAGAGAGCTTTTTCTTGCTGGTCGATGAGCTCACCAAGAAAATCAAAGTCAATTTTAACCTGACACCCCAAGAGATTGCCAGCGACAATGATCAAGAAGTTGGGAAAATCACAACCTACTCTCCTGTTGCCTACAAATTTTACAGCGAAGGCAGAAAATATCATATGATGGGAGAAAGCGCCCAAAGTATCCCTTTAATGGAAAAAGCCATCGCCATTGATCCTAATTTCGCCATGGCTTACAGGTCCCTGGCTATGTCTTATGGGAACCAGGGCTCAGATTCTGAATCCAAGAAATACCTCCAAAAAGCATTTGAATTGTCTTCCAAAGTATCTGAGAGAGAACGCTATATCATTCAGGGAGATTATTACCTTCAATCAGAAAAAACCTTCGACAAAGCCACCGAGGTCTATACGAAACTGCTGGAACTCTATCCAGACGATTCGACAGGTCTTAGCAAGCTTGCCTATATCTATTACTATTTAGAACAATGGGATAAGGCCATAGAGAAATCTGAGACAGCCATAAAATATAAAGATGACAGCATTTTTACTTGGCAGTATTTGGCCTTTAGCTATGAGTGCAAGGGATTGTTCGATAAGGCTGTTGAAGTGCTGAGGAGCTATCTCAATTATGTCCCAGATAGTCCAGATATCCGATTAGATTTGGCCGATGCCTATTTCTACCAAAAGAAATTTGACCTGGCTTTGATTGAAGCAGAGAAAGCTTATGCGCTCGATCCAACTTATCATTATTATTTTATAAGCAAAGGCGATATCTACCTTTATCAAGGGGACCTCATCAAGGCAGAACAAGAGTATCAGAAACTCCTGAACCTTAAAGGATCGCGAGCTCAACGGCGGTATTTATCGCGGATGATTTCTTTAGACCTTCTCCAGGGGAAATTCGAAAAAGCAAAAGGCCTGGCGAATCAAGGAATAGAATGGGCTTCGAAAATTGAGGATAAATGGATCGAGCGAAGCTTTCATGACTGGCTGGCCTACATCTTACAAGCTTCAGGAAATCTGGAGGAAGCTGTGAGCGAGAACGACAAAGTCTGGGCCACTGCCGTTGAAGATGAGGAATTGGGATATCAGATAAGTGTCCTGCAAATGAAAGGCCTGATCTATCTGGAACAGAAAACGCTTGATAAAGCTCAAAGGACGGCAGCTGCGCTTCAAGGTTTGATTCAAAAGGGAATAATTAAGAACGAAATAAGGCATTATTATTATCTGCTAGGGAGGATCGAGCTTGAGCGCAGAAATTATTCCCGAGCGATTGAATATTTCAATAAAGCCATAGCCTTGTTGCCTTATCACTGGGAAGATCATGCTCTTTTCGCTGATTCTTTAGCCCTTGCTTATTACCAAGCTGGCGATCTGGAAAAAGCTAGGAAAGAATATGAGAGAATTATTTCACTTCCCTGCGGCCGAACCAACTATGCGGATATTGTTGGCAAAAGTTACTATATGTTGGGCCGAACTTACGAGCAACAAGGTCAAAAAGCAAAGGCCATTGAGAATTATCAGAAATTCCTCGACCTCTGGAAAGACGCTGACCCTGGTATTCCTGATATTGAGGATGCCAGGAAGAGGCTGGCCGGGCTGAGGGGTCAGTAATTTCCTGATTATCTACCCTTATCTCCCTTTGGGCAGATCATCACAATATAGGTTCTCTTAACAAGTGAGACGCTGAAGCGAGGAGAGATAAGCTTGGCCTCGGCTCCCAGAAAAATCAATATTATAAATGAATGAGCCACTTAAGATGGGGAAAGATCAAACTTCTCGCATGGGGAATGAACAGGGAGAATTGGAAAAAAGACTTGAAAGGTTTCTTTGAAGTCCCGAAGCTTGAGAGAAAGCAGGAAGAAGCGTCAGCACTCTGGGCGGAGCTCATTACACAGCTTCTAAGGCGGGACTCTTAGGGCTCACCCGGGCAGTTGCCAAGGAGATGGCTCCTTTCGGGATCACAGTCAATGCTGTCTGCCCCGGCTTGTTTGATACCAAGATGGCCAGAGAGACGACCACCCCCGAAGAATTAAAAGTCTTTATTTCTTCATTCCCGGTCAAAAGGCTTGGACTTCCAGAGGAGATTGGAGACCTGGTGGTTTTCCTCTGCTCAGACAGGGCAGCTTACATCACCAGAGCTTTAATCGACATCAACGCCGGCGATCTCATGATTTGAAAGGGAAAAGGATGGGAATTTTTGACATCAACCTATTCCTGTGTTAATTTCTGACCAAGGAGTCCGAGCATGAACCATGCGATTCTCATCCATAAATCCGAAGACGATGTCGGCGTTGCAGTCCGTGACATCAAGGCCGGAGAGACTGTGGCCGCCATCACTCTTGAGGGTTGCCACATAGGCACCATCACCGTCGTCGAAAACATCTCCCTCGGACACAAAGTCGCCCTGCGCGACCTTGCCCGAAACAAACATGTCATCGAATATGGACATCCCATCGGCCGAGCCACAAAGGCTATCGGCGAAGGAGCGCATGTCCATGTCCACAATCTAAAGAGCCTAAGGTGGTGAACCATGAGTTCCAAACCTTACGATTTCAGTTCTTTCCCACTGACCGGCTACCGCAGGGAAAACGGCCGGATTGGCATCCGCAACCACGTGCTCATCTTGCCTGTTGACGACATCTCGAATGCGGCGGCCGAGGGCGTCGCTCGCCTTATTCGCAGCACTACTGCCCTTGCCCATCCTTATGGTCGCCTCCAGTTCGGTGAGGACCTAGACCTCACTTTCCGTACTTTGATTGGCGCCGGCCGGAATCCGAACGTTGCGGCAGTTGTCGTTATTGGCATCGAGCCAAAGTGGACAGACTTTATCGTCCGGGGCATTTCCGAAGCGGGTAAACCTGTGGCCGGGTATTCCATCGAGCGGGCAGGCGACCTGAAAACGATCGAGGCCGCCTCCCGCAAGGCCAAGGAGTTCGTCCATTGGGCAAGCGAGCTCCGACGCGTGTCGGTTGAGATTAAGGAATTCATCATCTCGGCTAAGTGTGGGGAATCCGACACCACTAGCGGGCTGGCTTCAAACCCTACGATAGGTCGCGTTTTCGAGAGGTTAGAGACCATGGGGGCAACGCTCATCTTTGGAGAGACGAGCGAGGTGACTGGCGCTGAGGATAAAATCGCTGAGAGCTGCGCCAAACCCAAAATCCGTCAAGAGTTCTTGCGGACATTCTTCTCCTACCAGGATTTCATTAAATCGCAGGGCATGGACCTTTTCGGGTCGCAGCCGACCGAGGGTAACATCCGCGGCGGCCTGACCACAATCGAGGAAAAAGCGCTGGGGAATGTTGAGAAGATAGGGCGTTGCAAGGTGCGCTCGGTTCTCAGGCCGGCCGAGGAACCCAAGGGCCCGGGCCTTCACTTCATGGATTCTTCGAGCGCTGCCGCCGAGATGGTCACGCTCTGCGCTGCGGCCGGGGCATCCGTGCATTTATTCTCGACTGGCCAGGGGAATATTATCGGGAACGCGCTCCTGCCCGTGATCAAGCTCTCCGCGAATCCTCTCACCGTCGAGACCATGTCCGAGCACATCGATGTGGACCTGACCGGGATTCTTCGCCTTGAGATGAACCTGGATGCCGCTGCCGATAAAACAATGGAGATGTTGGCTCGCACCATCAACGGCCGGCTGACTTCTGCCGAGGTGCTGCGGCACGATGAGTTCGTTCTGACCAGGCTCTTCCGCAGCGCGTAGAGGTTTTAGCCGCAGGCGTTAGCCTGCGCTCAGGCCGCCAATCGGAGCGGGGAGCCAAGCCCTTTTCAAAGTCTCTATTCAATCAATACAGGAAAAAAGGAGTTTCCTTGAACTAATTGCAGATTGTATTATTCCTGAAGTTTGATAGAATAAAAAAGTCCGCTGACTATCTAAAAGGCGAGAAGTACGATGAAATTAAGTCGAAAAAAGATTTTTTATTTTTTATTTTCTATGACTCTCTTATTTTTCTCTGGATGCAAGCCCTACAAAAAAGAGTCCCCAATGCTTCACCTGCAAAAAGTCAAACTTGGGGTTGAGGTCTTGCTCGAAGAGCATCTGGATTTGATCAAAGGGAAAAGGGTGGGCCTGATCACAAACCCAACAGGCGTTGATAGCCAAATGCGAACAACGGTTGACCTTTTTGCCCGCAATCCGGAATTTCAGCTTGTAGCCCTTTACGGTCCGGAGCATGGAGTCAGAGGAGATGCCCAGGCAGGTGAGTATGTTCCCTTTTACCTGGACGAAAAATATAACATTCCTGTCTTCAGCCTTTACGGCCAATCCCTGAAGCCAGCAGCAGGAATGTTGAAAAATATCGATGAATACATGCGTTCGTTTGACACCAAAGCCACAGAAAAAATCCCCCAGGCTTCCATGGTTAAAGATGTGGATATGCTCATTTTTGATATTCAAGATGTAGGGACGAGGGTTTACACCTACATTGCCACCATGGCTTATGCCCTGCAGGCCAGCGCCGAGAATGGGATCGATTTTATTGTCCTTGACAGGCCAAACCCGATCAATGGAGTTACTGTGGAGGGCCCCCTCATTGAATATCCCCAATACAGTTCTTTTGTCGGCCTTTATCCTATTCCAGTGAGATACGGGATGACTATGGGTGAGCTTGCCCTGCTTTTCAATGATAAATTCCTGGAGAAGAAAGCAAACCTGAAGGTGATCCCCATGAAGGGATGGAGAAGAGACATGTGGTATGATGAGACATCCCTTCCCTGGGTCATTCCATCTCCAAACATGCCTACCTTGGAGACCGCAGCTGTTTATCCGGGCCAAGTCTATTTTGAAGGCACTAACGTTTCTGAAGGAAGAGGAACGACCAGACCCTTTGAGCTATTTGGAGCTCCCTGGATTGACGGCTATGAGCTGGCCAAAAAACTCAATGACCTCGCGCTTCCAGGAGTCAGATTCAGGGAAGCTTGGTTCACTCCAACATTCTCTAAGTTTGAGGGATTGCTCTGCGGAGGAGTCCAGATCCACATCCTCGACCGGAATAGATATCGGCCGTTTGAGACAACGCTTTACATTGTCAAGACAATCCGTGACATGTATCCTGAAAATTTCCGGTTCCATAATGACTACTTTGACAAAATAATGGGATCCTCCAAAACCAGGGAAGCCATTGAAAAAGGCACGGACATCCAACAGATTGTCAAAAGCTTCGAGAAGGAATTGGGCAATTTTTCTGATTTCAGAAAGCCGTATTTGCTGTATTAGCCACAACGCGTTCATTCAGATGTCGTCGCGAAGAGTGGTACGATGAAAGAATCTCAAGCACATTTTGTATTGAATTAAATTGAAAAAAGCATCATTTTTCCGGTAGAATTATTGCCTTTTTTCTATTTAAAGCCATGAATCCTCACCAGGAGAGAGAAACGATGTTCAATCAAGAATTTACCTATGCCCTCGCTAACCCTCTTTCGGTTCTATTGAACAAACCTTGCCCGGACTTCCAGAGGTCTGATTTTTTAAAAATCATCGAACAGAAAAGAATTGAGCGCATTACCTTTCACTACACGGCGCTTGATGGAAAACTCAAAGAATTGAAACTGCCCGTCGCCAATCCTTACCAAGCTGAGACTGTTCTTGCCGAAGGGGAGAGGGTGGATGGTTCTTCTCTCTTTAAAGGCATGGTGGACACGGCCCTCTCTGACCTTTATGTCATTCCTGTTTATAAAACTGCTTTTTTAAATCCTTTCGACGAAAGCAGCCTGGATTTCATCTGCCGTTATTTGACGAAGGATGGAGAGTTGGCTCCTTTTGCTTTGGACAATATTCTGACCAAGGCCAGCCGGGTTTTCCATAAAAACACCGACTTAGAATTGTTTGCTCTAGGAGAATTGGAATTTTTCCTCCTCAGCGATAAAAGCTCCAATATTTTTTCTGCCCAGAAACAGCATGGCTACCACGCGGCAGCCCCCTACATTAAAAGCGGACAGATACTCAACGAAATGGTCCACCATATCACTCAAATCACGGGTGCGGTCAAATACGCGCACAGTGAGGTCGGTTTTGTCGAGAGCGTCCGGAGCGACACGGAGGAAATCGAGGGAAAGTGCGCTGAGCAACTCGAAATCGAGTTTCTGACAAAGCCTGCGGAGGAGATGGCGGATGCCCTCGTCTTGAGTCGATGGCTGATCCGAAATGTTGCTTACAGCTATGGCTGCGTTGCAACCTTCACTCCCAAGATTGAAGAAGGAGTCGCCGGAAATGGCTTTCACTTTCATCTGGAACTCATCAAGGAAGGGAAGAACATCATGGTTGGGCCGGACGGCAAACTATCGGAAGCCGCCCGCAAATTGATTGGAGGCTTGTGCGAGTATGCGGATTCCCTGACAGCATTTGGCAACACCGTCTCCTCAGCCTATTTACGATTGGTTCCAAACCAGGAGGCGCCAACCCGAATCTGCTGGAGCGACTTGAATCGGAGTGCAATGATCCGCGTGCCACTCGGCTGGTCGAATGTGCGGAATCTGTCCAAAAAAATGAATCCTCAGGAAAAAGATGATTTTTCTGACCCCAAGGGGCGCCAGACCGTGGAACTTCGCAGCCCCGATGGAAGCGCCATTATTCATCTGTTATTGGCCGGAATCGTGATGGCAGCAGATTGGGCGTTTAGGGGAAGCCGCTCCTTATTTAAAGAAGACCTTCCTCTAGAGCTCGCTGAGAAATATCACGTCAAAGGAAATATTTTCACCGATAAGGAATTGCTCAACAGATTGCCAATTCTTCCGACCAGCTGTGTGGAATCCAGCCGGACCCTTTTGAAAAAGCGAGAGTTATATGAGCGAGATGGAGTATTCCCTCCGAGCGTGATTGACTATGTGGCTAACCTCCTTCAGGCCGAGAACGATGAGTCGATGAACAAAAAGCTGGTGGATTTGCCTGCGGATGACAGACTCCATGAGACTCGCAAAATCATGCACAAAGATCTGCATCGTCATTAAAACATGATTCCCCCTAATATCCCCGCTTTTAAAAAGGGGAGAGAGGGGGAAGACCCCTTCCAACGTTCGCTTCGCTCCCTGCCTCCCCTTCTCGGACGCGCGTCCTGCGACCAAAGGGGCATACTCCCTTGGAACTCCCGGCCGACCTGTTCTTACGAACAGATCGGTCTCCCTTCGAATGACCTGGTCCGAGCCCTGCGAGTTCCGCAGGCGCCGAGAAGGACAAAGAGGGAACGGCGTTAAAAACCTGAACCGGAGCGAGAACGTTTTCTGATCTTGTCTCTCTCCTTACCCCCATAAAATGGAAGAGAACCATAATTGATAACTATGCCCAAAGAAACAATGTCTCCCCAAGAATATAAATGTCTTTGACTGTCGCTTCAGAAGTATGGATTATGGCACTGGCATCTATGACGGGTGTGTTTTTCATCCTCTGGCTGAGTTTAATTTGATCGAAGAAATTGAGCAATCTTATAATCAGTACACTCTTCCTTTTGGAAAAGTGGAGGAAGTTCGACAGGAAGTTTTGGATAATCTTCGCATCCTGGGCGAGGGAGGAGGCTATATTCTCGCGCCCTGCCATAATATTCAAGCGATCAGCTCCCCTGAAAACATCGTAGCCATGTATCAGACCGGTTATGAATTTGGCTGGATGTAAAGCGTTTTAATCTTTGCTGAGCATTGCTTTGTGCTCTTTAAACTCCTGTTCTAAGGTTTTCCACAGGGAATTAAACCTGTCCTGGAGGATTTCGTAAGTTGGAAAAGTCTCAGGCCTCGGCTCTACCGCGAGCTTGTCTTTCTTCACCATTTTTTTGGTGATTTCGCTGATTCCGACTTTCTCACCTCTCTCCAGATGGTAGCACCAAATCGACTGGAGGGCCGCGCCATAAGCGGCTGCCTCTTGTTCTTTGAGAGTTATCACCGGCGTTTTCAAAATATCTGCAGCGATCTGCAGCCAAACCTTGCTTTTTGCGCCGCCTCCAGTCGCCCGGATTTCTGATGGCCTAAGCCCGAGCGACTGCATCCTGGAGAATCCATAGCCGAGGTTGAGGATTGTTCCTTCCATGACGGCTCTAGCCATGTGAGAAGAGTTAAAATTTTTCCGGTTGAGCCCAAACAGAGTGCCGCTCGAGAAAGGAAGGACGGGGGATCGCTCGCCATCAATAAAAGGCAAGAAAATCAGGCCTTCGGCTCCTGCCGGAGCCTGCATCGCCAATCTTTCAAGCTCCTCGTTAGACAAGCTTAAAAGATTTTTATAGAGCTCGGTTGTGTTGGTTACATTCATCGTGCAGAGCAGAGGAAGCCATCCGCCGCTGCTATCGCAAAAAGCTGCAATCTCGCCTTTTGGGTCAGAAAACGGCTCAGAAAAATAAGAATAAATAGTCCCTGAAGTGCCCAGGCTCAGAGTGCAAATCCCTGGAAGCACATTTCCCGTGCCGATGGCGCCCATCATGTTGTCGCCGCCTCCGCTTGCAACTAAAACTTTTTTGAGCCCAAATCGGGATGCAATATCATTCTTCATATAGCCGACGGGCTGGGAGGGATGGCCCAAGGAAGGGAGCTTTGATTCAAGCTGACTGTCAATGGCTCGAATAGCTTCTTTATGCCATTCTCTTTTCCTGATTTCCATAAGCCCTGTTCCCGAGGCATCTCCGTACTCCATCTGAGCTTTGCCAGTTAGATAATAGTTCAAGTAATCATGGGGGAGAAGGACTGTGTGGAGCTTCTCGAAGTTTTGCGGCTCTTTTTTCTTCAGCCAAAGAATCTTAGAGGCGGTGTAGCCAACGGCCAGGCTTATTCCAAGCTTATCGATGAACCTTTTTTTGCCTCCCAGCGCTTTGACAATCATTTCTGTCTCTTCAACTGTTGAGACATCATTCCACAGCTTAGCAGACCTGATCGGATTTCCGTTTTTATCCAAGGGAACAAAGCCGTGCTGCTGGCCTGAAACGCCTATTGATACAATTTGTCCAACATTGATTTTTGCTTCTTTTAGCGCCTGGGTGAGCGCCGATTCTAAGGCATTAACCCAGGTGAGAGGGTGTTGTTCGCTTTCACCAGGCTTGAGGTTAGGGATAAAGTTATGCGAACCATAACCCCTGCCAAGAACTTGACCTTCCTCATAATCTATGACCAATGCTTTTGTTCCCTGCGTTCCTGAATCGATTCCTATGGCATACATCGTTGCCTCCATTTGAAATCCCCCTTTATCCCCCTTTTTAAAAGGGGGATAAGATAGTGGCCCAGGGAGAGGTCTGGAAAGTGGAGTAACCGGCATCCCGCCGGCTGAAAATCAAAAAATAAGGAACGCCCCCAAAATCAATAAATTCCATCAAAAGATCCGCAGCCGGTTTTTAAGTTTTAGGAGAGGCGTGTCCAATTTTCCAATAAAGTCTCTGCCGAGCGGCAACAGGATATAAGCCTTTTTTTCATGCTTTTCATCTCAGGCATTATATCATAAAAATTTTTTAAAAAAATTTGATTTTTTAAAGAAATTATGCTATATAATATTAAAACCTTGTTTAGCTGGCTGTACGAGGTTTTAAATATTAACCCTCCTTCATTACCCCTTTTGCTTAATTTTCCCCAAACCCCAAACAGCCAGCACCTCTATTTATCCTCTTAAAAATTTTTCTTTACCTCGTTTTTTTGTTCTTGTAAACTTGGAAATCTTATTTTGACTTATAGTGAAAAAATGCGGATGACAGATAATAATGAAACTTTCTGGAACCACGATTTTATAATTGCGCTGGCGGGCTCATTTTTCTTGTCGTTGAGCATCAACTTGTTTTTGCTCTTTCCTCTCTTTCTCAAACAATTTAACCCTTCAAAAAGCCGGGTGGGGTTAATCATGGGCATCCACAGCCTCATGGCGATCCTCGTCCGTCCCATTTTTGGATATTTAATAGATGTCAAAGGAAGAAGAAAGATAGCTCTTTTGGGGATTACTCTCTTGATTGCGGCTATGCCTTGGTTTCATCTTGTCAAAAACGCGGGGATTTTTCCTCTTTTGCTGAGGGCTTTAGCTGGAATCGGGTGGGGCATTAGTCTTGCGGCAACCATGACTCTGTGTTCCGATTTAGCTCCCAGGGAAAAGCTGGCTAATTCGCTTGGCATCATTGGTGTGGCAGGGCTTCTAGCGAATGCCCTAGGGCCACTCCTTGGCGAGGAAATCATCAGCGTTTTTGGTTTTGGTGGCCTTTTTAACTTAGCTGTCGTCTCCCTTCTGGTTTCATTTCTCTGTATCTTCATCACAAAAGATGTCGTTGGTCTCGATCGATTGAAGAAATTTCCAAAGCCAAAATTTCTGAGAAATGTCTCAGTGCTGTCTCTGATTTTCATCTCTTCGATGCCAATTTTCCATGGAGCGACCAAAGGCTCTATCGATAATTTCATAGCCCTTTTTGGGAAGTCGATCCTGATTCAGCGCATAGGTCCATTTTTTTTGGCTTTTTCTGCAGCAGCCATTCTCACCCGTCTTGGAATCGGGGACATCTCAGACCGGTATGGCCGAAAACGGGTGATTTTTCCCGCTGTCTGTATCATCAGCCTGAATTTAATTTTAATTTCATCCGTTAAAAGTTTTTGGGTCTTTGTCCTCGCAGGTTTTATCGGCGGCTTTGGCCAGGGGCTTATTTTTCCCGCGTTGAGCACTTATGTAATCGACATCCTGGGAAGAGAAAACAAGGGACTTGCCCTGAGCCTTTATCTTTCCCTTTTTGATATGGGCACTGGAATTGGCTCACCTTTTTTTGGCTGGGTCTCAGACTTGTTTGGCTACAGAAAAATGTACTTTTCTGCAGGGATTCTCCTGTTCCTTATCAGTATCTTGTTTACTCTCAAAGCTCCATCCCCAGAGCTAAGAAAATAGTAGCCGCGGCAACTAATCAGAAAAAGGCGTTTTAATTCCCCCTCTATCCCCCCCTTTATCTAAAGGGGGAGAGGAAGATTATGGAACAGTTGTCTGAAAAGGCTTTTTGTCTTCGCGACAGACCAGTTGAACGGCGTGCCGGCCGGAATACAGGCAAGGGGGGACGCCGCCTCCAGGCACAACCCACTGTCCGGCCATGTAGAAGTTTTTTAAACCCGGCAGTGTTCGGGAAATATGCGTCATGATTGTTTTTGGGGTAGGGAGGAATCCTTCAGGAACAAGTTTTCAATCAGTTTTCGGAGCCAGGGATCTTTGAAAGTCTTAGCATAATCACTAGCAGCCTGAGCATACTTTCCTGAAAAATACTTAAGAAAGCGCCGCATCTCCCACATCTGCTTGAGACGGCCAAAGGTACCCAAAAGTTCTGGCGGCGGGCTGTCCATTCGCATGGTGCTCATACCCGTTTTTCTCAGGGCTTGAGCGCCGGAGATTAATTCGTCGATGGCTTTAGCGTCATCAGGACTAAAACTTTTGAGGTCTTCAGCCAAACGGTCCAAATCATTGGTGATTTCCACGGTGCGCTGAAATTCCTCGTCGATGTAACGGAAATAGGTAGTCATTTCAACAATATGGATGTTTTGGACGGCGCCCAATTCCTGGTAGAGGCGATAGGTCGAGCTTTCGGGTTTGTATCCCATCAGGAAATGAATGCCGCCGTCGATGAAATAGCCTTCCCGCTTCCAGCAGGCAGCCACTCCGCCAGGGACAGTATGGTGCTCAAAGATTTGGGATTGATAGCTATTCATCTGGGCATAGCATCCAGCCGACAACCCAGCCAGGCCGGCTCCGATGATGATGATTTTTTTCTGAGCCATTTTTTAAGAGAAATTAGCATAAGGAAAACTCCCTGTCAAATGGCCAAAAGAGACCCAAAATTGGATGTTCAAAAGAATAAATTTGGTTTTTGCCAAAAAAAATTGATAAACTTAATAACTCAATTATGAAGATTCAGGTGTGAACAATGAAGATAGAAAAACCAAGATGGTGCTGTTCAGGGCTCAAGACAGGAAGAGCAGAAAAAATTAAGACTATTTTGGCAGAGGAGTAATGGAGTTGAGTGTTTATGATTTGATTTGTTCTCGAAGGTCCATCCGGCAGTTCAAACCTGATCCCGTATCGCGGGAGATCCTTCAAAGAATTGTTAATGCGGGGAGGTTGGCGCCGTCGGCGGCAAACCTTCAACCGCTCGAGTTCATCGCTGTCAATGAGGAAGAGATCAGGAAGGAAATTTTTGCCTGCTTGAAATGGGCTGCCTATATTGCTCCAGAGGGAGATCCAAAGCCTGGACAGCAGCCAGCAGCCTATATTGTAATCCTAGTAAATCTGAAAATAAGAGAAAAGGGTTATGAGCATGATGTAGGAGCTTCAATTGAGAACATGATTTTGGCTGGCTTGGAGGAAGGACTTGGGAGCTGTTGGCTTATTTCCGTCGAAAGGGCTAAGGTTATGAATATTCTGGGAATTCCGGAATGGTTCAGGATTGATTCAGTCTTAGCTTTGGGCTATCCGGCCGAAAAACCGATCGTGGAAGAATTAAAAGACTCTCACAAATACTGGAAGGATGATCGGGGCCAACTTCACATCCCGAAAAGAAAATTGGAAAGCATCCTCCATTTTAATAAATATTAGCTGTAGATAAAAATTGTAGCGGTGCGATTTATCGCACAATATTATGTCGGATAAATCCGACCGCTACAAAAAAGGAGGATGAAAGGGGGATTTATTCCCCGGCCACCATGAGCTCTGCTACCTTAATCGTGGGGCCACAGATGGAACCTCTGAATTCAAGGTCGTTTCCCACGAGATCGGCACTTCTTAAGATTTCTCCCAGGTTGCCAGAAATTGTGACCTCTGAGACGGGATGGACAATTT
>Ga0315280_10006438_pt1 | contig 16218 bp, 12 predicted proteins | sample YL17G06_40_MG_FD_203697 | JGI IMG/M metagenome (GOLD analysis project Ga0315280, IMG submission 203697) | Sediment microbial communities from Yellowstone Lake, YNP, Wyoming, USA - YL17G06_40 | ecosystem: Environmental > Aquatic > Freshwater > Lake > Sediment | place: USA: Wyoming | collected... | reverse complement strand
GCGGGGTTGTATAAGGAGAATGTTGTCATCAACAAGTCGTTGACCTTAAAGGGTGCACAGGCCGGGGTTGACGCACGGACCCGTAGTGGCGCTGAAACGATTATTGAACCAACAGGGGAAGTAGGGATCAAAATAGTTACCGCTGCCGGCCGTGTCGTTGTGATTGATGGTCTGACCGTGCGGAACACCGTGCACGCAATCACGACTCCAGAGCCTGTAGTGGCAGCTGATATTACCGTCAAAAACGTGCGCGTCTTGAACTCCATCGAATTCGGGATTAGTATCACTTTCACCACAAGAGTAACGGTTGAGTATTGCTATGTGGAAGGTGGTACACAAGCCATTAACGCGGGTGCCCTTGATCCGTTTCCCCCGACTGTGGCGACCTTCAGGAACAACGAAGTCGTTAACGCAGAGTTTGGCATCACCGGGTACCTTAAAGATTCACTTATCGAAGGCAACCTGGTGAGGAACTTCGTTAAGGGGGGCGTAGGCATCAGCGGGCAGTTCCTTAACACCCAAATCAAAAATAACACAGTAACCGGTTATGTTAAGGGCGGGGGCCTGACTTTCGAGTCGCACTACGGCCGGTCCCTTTCCGAGAATGTGACTGTGGCAGGCAATACTTTCACAGGGAATTCTCTCGGTATCTATGTGTTTAATACGCAGACAAAACTTACCGGAATCACCGTTAATTTCAACAACATTGTTGGCAACACTCGGTTTGGTGTGCAGAACGATGGAGGCGAGACGCTAGACACCACCAAAAACTGGTGGGGCGATGCCAGCGGACCCGGTGGCGCAGGAGCCGGTGCTGGCGATGCCGTCTCCACAAAGGTACTTTACTCGCCTTGGCTGGGCGCCGAGCTCGGCACCAAGCCGATGACCTGGGGCGTGGACCAAACGAGTTCTATTCAAGATGCCATTGATGCGGCAGACCCCGGCGACACCATCATAGTAACAGAGGGGGGATACGAGGAGGACTTAAATATCACCAAGTCCCTGACCCTCCAGTCGGCATACGGGTATGAGGTGACCACTATTACCGGCTCTGTCAGCATAGAGCTGAATGCTGAGAAAGTCTTCTTTGGTGGGAATGACACTGGGTTCACCATCGATGCTGATGGTGGTGATTTTGCTATATGGCTTTCCGTCAACAATAGAAGTGAGGTCGCCATCAGTCAGAATATCCTCACTGGTGCTACAGCTGGCATAACCAGCCAGAACGGCCTGCTGAACAACAGCACCCTCACCATCGAGGATAACAAAATCGACAAAAATGACTATGGAATATACTTGGAATCCGTTGCCGGCGGCAGCACCGTGCTCATCAAGTCCAACAGCCTCGCTGAAAACAGCGATTATGGACTCTACGTCAAAAATAGCACTGTTACCGTTAACGCTACCTACAACTGGTGGGGCCATGCCAGTGGGCCCAGTGGTGGCGTGGCCGACCCTGTTACCGGAAGGATTGCCGACGGCACGGGAGTCGCTGTTTCAAAAAATGTCCACTTTGACCCCTGGCTGACAACTTATGTCTATACCCTCACAATCTTCAGCACCGGTGGGGGTTCAGTAATCAGACCTGGCGAGGGGGATTTTGCCTATGAGCCTGGAACGGTGGTTGAGCTGATAGCGATGCCAGGTGCTTTCTATAACTTCGACAAGTGGACTGGAGATGTGCGCAACATCGCCAACGTCAACGCCGCCGCAGCCAACATCACTGTGAACGGCGACTATTCCATCACTGCCAACTTCAAGTTTTTTTTGGGGTGCTTCATCGCCACCGCAGTCTACGGTACCGATACAGCAAAGGAAATAGACATCCTGAGAGAGTTTAGGGACATGGTCCTGCTGCCTAACAGCTTGGGCGCTAAGTTTGTATCCTTCTATTATAAAACCAGTCCTCCCATAGCCAACTTTATCTCCCAACACGAGGTTCTCAGAACAGTGGTGAGGGTGGGCTTTGTTGACCCGATTGTGAAAATATTAACTTGGAGCCACGATTTATGGTCGGTGAGAGGCTCTTGAGCATAACAGCAATCTCGGGCAATAAGTGAGCCCTATGGCGAGTAAAGAGAAACGGTGCCCGATGAAAACCTTGAAAATTCGCTTGACGATGCAGTAGATAGGATATAGTAATTCAGAAAATTGTAACGTATATTTAATTAACGGGATTTTAACACAAGTAGCCTAATATATTATAAGAGATGTTGTAAAAGCTAAGTTGTTAATTGTCCTATGTGTTGATCGGGGGCGAGGAGCAAAAGTGACAGATTGGTGGGGAAGACAGATTACAGAGAGTGATGAGGCGGCGCCTTTAGCTGGTCACCTGACCGCGGGTAGCTAACGATGAAACCGACCTTTATAAGGTCGGTTTTGCGTTTTTAAGGAAGGTGATGCTTATGGAAGTGAAAGTTGTGCGATAGACAAGACACTAGGCCTCTGGTCGAGGGGCGATAAGGCAACAAAAAAGCAACAATTAAAAGGAGAAAAAAGTGAAAAAGATATTTGGTATCCTGTTTGCCCTGGTGCTGGTGGTGGGCCTGGGACTGGTCACGGCGGTGCCGGTCTTGGCAGCCGCCAGCCCCGGCTGGACTAACATCACCCACGTCGCCGCAGGCTACGAGTACACGGTGGGACTCAAGTCCGACGGCACCGTGGTTGCCGTGGGAAACAATAGGGAAGGGCAATGCAATGTCGGCGGCTGGTCGAACATCACTCAGGTCGCCGCGGGCGCGGCGCACACGGTGGGGCTTAAGTCTGACGGCACCGTGGCTGCCGTTGGAAACAACTACTACGGACAGCGCAATGTCGGCGGCTGGATGAACATCAGTCAGGTCGCCACAGGCTGGGGTCACACAATGGGACTCAAGTCTGACGACACCGTGGTCGCCGTGGGATGCAACGGCACCGTGGTGGAAGTGGGAGCTCGGCACTACACCTGCGGCGGCGGGCAGCTCGACGTTGACAGCTGGACGAATATCATCCAGATTGCCGGAGGCTGGGGGCACACGGTGGGCCTCAAGAACGACGGCACGGTGGTCGCCGTGGGAGGCAACCCGAGCGGGCAGTGCGACGTCACCGGCTGGACTAACATCACCCAGGTCTCTGCGGGCGCGGGGCACACGGTGGGCCTCAAGTCCGACGGCACCGTGGTCGCCGTGGGAGACAACTACTACGGACAGTGCAATGTCGGCAGCTGGTCAGGCATCACCCAGGTCTCCGCAGGCTATTGGTACACGGTGGGACTCAAGTTCGACGGTACCGTGGTCGCCGTGGGAGACAACTACTACGGACAGCGCAATGTAGGCGGCTGGACAAACATCACCCAGGTCGCCGCAGGCTGGGGTCACACGGTGGGGCGCAAGAACGACGGCACCGTGGTCGCCGTGGGAAGCATGGTAATAGAAACGGTAACCGATGGCATCGTTGATGCCAAGGCCGGAGCTGACGCGGAGGTTGCGGTAAACGGCACAGCTACGGTGACTGTTTTTAGATACGATAGTAACCCACACCCCGAAGCACCCATCCTCTACAGGGCCCTCGCTTCCCTCGAGCTCCTCGCAGATGAGCCATGGGTCCCAGTGGATATATTCCGCGATGTCAGCGTTATCGATACTGTACCTGGAACTGAGACCGAGATAAGACTTTACTATACCAATGCGGAAGTAACTGCGGCAGGTCTCAACGAATCGTCGCTACGACTCTTCTGGTGGGACAGTACCGCCTGGATACATTGCTCAGACAGCGGAGTGAATACTGCCAGTATCTACGGCTACAGCGGTTATATGTGGGCAAAAATAAGAACCAATACCACGCCATCTCTGGCCGACCTGCAAGGAACGGAATTTGGTGGTTATGGCCATCCGTCGGAGACTCCGGGAGGTTGTTTTATCGCTACCGCAGCCTACGGTACCGATACAGCCAAGGAACTAGACATCCTGCGAGAGTTTAGGGACACAGTCCTGCTGCCTAACAGCTTGGGCGCTAGGTTTGTATCTCTCTATTATAGAACCAGCCCTCCCATAGCCGACTTTATCTCCCAACACGAGGTCCTAAGAACGGCAGTTAGAGTCTGCTTCGCTGACCCGATTGTGAAAATATTAACTTGGACCCACGATTTATGGTCAGCGAGAGGCTCATGAGCGTAACAGCAATCTCGGGCACTACTTGAGCATTAGGGGGTGAAATGAAACAGTGGAAGAGCCGAGGCTGAGCCTCGGCTCTTACTTTATGGCGCTCTTGGTTTAGCTATGCTGGCACACCGGATTGCTATGGCGGTGTTCAACATAACTGGGGGCTAGCGCTGGAAAACAGACGAGAATTCTGATAAGGTATACAGAGCGGCACCTCGAAGATAAAACAGAAATTCTGTAAGAGGTAAGGTTTTCCAAAACCTGATAGGTCTTCCCGTTTATCAGCTATGTATTAGCAACAAAGGAGGAACAGAACATGGCAAATCTAAAACAAATTGATGAGGCGTTGACTTACTATGTACGGCCGCAAACATTTCCACTTGCCATCCGGATGTGCGAATCCGAAAAAGAACTTCCTGACAAGACTAAGATACCCCGGAAAGACATGGGAATAACTGTTTCGTTGTGTCACGCAATTAATATGGCGCGGCGCTACGGCTGGACTATAGCTGTTGACAAGTTTCAGAGCTGTTACGTTGCTGGTATAAGTATGGGATTCTTACCTCTGTTGCCCGATGTCGCTGATGGGAGTTTTCAAGAGTCCCTTGGGTTATGGGGGATGAACAAAAAACAGGCAGCAGCAGCTATTAAAAACATCCCTAAATTTGAATATGGTAAGTACCAGAATGTACTCATGGCTCCCCTCAACAGAGCTACTTTTGAACCACATCTTATCCTAGTTTATGGCAATCCCGCTCAAATATGGATACTTCTTACGGGCTACCTCACTGGGACAGGTAAGACAAGTCTAGACACCACTTTGGCTGCAGGAGCCGGATGTACAACCTATATCACTCGGACTATCGAAAAAGATGAGAGTCAGTTCGCCTTGATAGGCCTTGGGGAACGGCTGATCCCTCACACTCAAGATTATGAGTGTGCCTTTTCGATACCGATGAGCAAGATTGAGAAAACGATTCAAGGCTTGGAAATAGGTCATAAAATCGGTGTTTTCAGGTATCCGCTTCCCACGTTTTTGAGATATAACTCACCACATCCACCTGGGTATGACAAAATGCTGAGTCATCTGCTGGGGAAAGAATCTTAGCGAGGCGGGTCTCAGCCTTTATCCCCCGGTTCACTGACTCCTTTACCCACCCGAAAAAGCCTGAAAATTTGCCTGCCAGTGGGGGGTGCGCTATACTATAGACCAAGATTCTGGAAAGGCTAAACTGCCATAAATTTAGTTATCTATTAAACAAGGAGGAAAAAATGAGGACAAAAAAGCAGTATATACAAGGTCTGGCAAAAATGAAGCGGAACGTTTACTTCAATGGCGCGCTAATCGACCGCACAGACGAGCAACAGATGGACTGTATAAATACCATCGGCACCACATTTGACGAGGCTGCCAAGCCAGAGAACCAGGACCTGTGCACTGCTGTCTCTCATCTCACCGGCGAACGCATCAGCCGCTTCACTCACATCCACCAGAGCACCGATGACCTGCACAAGAAGCAGGACATGACCCGCATGCTCTGCCAGAAGGTGGCCGGCTGCATCCAGCGGTGCATGGGCATCGACGCCACCAATGCCATCTACAACGTTTCTTACGAAGCGGACAAGATGAACAAAGGTGCCACTCAGTACCACGAGAACTTCAAGAAGTGGCTTATTCGCTTCCAAACCGAAGACCTGGTGGGCTGCTGCGCCCAGACTGACGTCAAGGGCGATAGGATGCTGAGACCTGCTGACCAGCCAAACCCGGATGCTTACGTACGGATTAAAGAAAGACTCAGCGACGGTATCGTGGTCAGCGGCTGCAAGCTCCACATCTCCGAGGCATCAGTTGCTGATGAGGTACTGGTAGTGCCAACACGAGCGTTGCGTCCAGAGGACAAGGACTACGCCGTCGCCTTCGCCATCCCGGGCGACTGGGAAGGACTGAAACAGATTACTACTGTCCATAACCTCAGACCCAGGGAACACTTCAAGCGTGGCTTCCTGCCTGGAGCTACAGATTCCTATATGATATTTGACAACTGTTTCGTGCCCTGGGAAAGAGTCTTCCTCGCCGGCGAATGGCAGCATGGCGGCGTGCTGGCTCTCCTCTTCGCCCTCTTCCACCGCCACTCCTATTCTGGCTGCAAACCGGCTCTGGGCGACGTACTTTTGGGAACCGCGGCACTGGCTGCCGAGGTGAACAACATCCACAAGACACCCGGCGTCCGGAAGAAGCTGGCTGAAATTATCATGGTCACCGAGCTGGGTTATGCGGCGGGATACACAGCCTCTGACCTGGGCAAGCCGGAGGTCTACATACCCGGGATAGGATTCGTGCCCTATGGCCCCGGCTCCTATATACCCAATTCGATTTACTGTAACGTCGGCCGCTGCCTGACGGGTGAGGCGGTCTATCATGAAGCTGAGATGCTCTGCGATATCACCGGCGGCGTGGTAGCCACCTTCCCACACGAGAAAGATTTCCTGAACCCCGAGACCCGTGACTTTCTCCTGAAATACACAAAGCGTAATCCAGACATGCCGGTGGAGGACCAGGCACAGCTATGGCGTTACTTGAGTGATGTGCTCTGCTCAGCAACCGGAGGCATACACAATGTCGGCAGTTACCATGGTGGCGGTTCACCTATCATGGAACAAATCGCCATCACTACCCAGTACGATGTCGAGTCCCGAAAAAAGCTGGTTAGGCACATCGCCGGCATGAGCGGTGGCGACCGTGATGCCCTGAGCAAAAAGATGACCTCGCCAGGCAAGACACCCGCCAAGGCAGCCAAGCGGTAACAGGTAAGTCTTTCCCAAAAACCTGAAGGGCTTTCTGGCTCATCAGCCTGCTGTAGGCAGTTTCCGAAACGGCTGGTGATATGAATCTTGTTATGCTGGACGTTAACATGTTATTCCAGCCAAGTAAATTATGTCAAGTAGACCAGAACTGCAAATTCATTGTGGTTGGGCTCTGCCGATGATTTTGCAAAATCAAACCATCCCTCCAGGGTCGACATCTATAGTCTAGCCTCGCGGCAAAGTGAGCCGGGATAACATCCGAGTCGAGTCAGGGCCGCGGAGGAAGAGTTGCCAGCGATACCTACTTCTGGCTCTGCTCCCTTGAAGTTCTGTACCCTACGCTATGATCTGAAGCCTCAATTCCTACCTTTGAGTTGTGAAACGTTCCATGTGCTCAAATCTCATCCAGTCGATGAGATACCCTCTCTACCGTTATCCCCAGTTTGGCAGCAATTTCCTTCTCCTCCAGCCCAGCTTCCTTCAACTTGAAAATTTGCTTTGTCTGTTTTCCCTTCTCTTTCTTTCTACTAGCTATTTCCTTTACGTCAACAATGTCTCTTATCTCTTTTGTTTCTATAAGTCCCTTTCCCTCCATGTCGGAAAAAATCCTCTCGCTTTCTTCAGTCCTGATTATCACTGTTGACCATCCCTCGGCGGAGCCACTACTGCCGATGGCAATATCAGCCAGCTCAGCGGCGAAATCTAGACAAACCAGGCAATGCCTGGGAACACAGCTTTTGACCTCGGTTATGGGCAAAGACAGCTTCTTTCCGCCAGCATATATGTTGAACTCATCGGAAACATCCAGCTTATTTACCTGGTTGATATCCACCCCCTTTGCCCTGACTTTCTTCGCTAAACACGTATATTCGTAATTCTCGCGACAAAACAGTCCTACGGTCAGCTTCACCGACGATGCCAGGGGTAGGCCCTTGTGCTTCAGGTATCTTATCGACTGAATATGGCATGGGGAACCTACAACGCAGATTTTGCTCAGTCCGTGGTCAACAACAGCCGCTCGCAACGCCTTCAGCACCGGCACCACGCCGTATTTGGTGCCGGCTGACAGTATAATCTCGTCCCTGGTCTTGGTAATACAGGCTACCGGTGCCCAGCCATCTCTGCCAACTACCAGTGCCCCGTCTATGACGCCGCTGTCCAGTGCATACAGGAGTAGCGTGGTTACGATTCCACCGTTCTGGCAGGTTCTTTCAATTTCTGTGCTTTTTGTTCTTGCCTCCACGATGCGCCTGTGCAGTCCTATGCTTCCCTTTTTCCCTCCGCCGATGGTGCTGCCCTCTATAGCCTTTATCAGGTCGTACCTGAGCATATAGCAAGCTTCGTAACAGATACTGCAACCCACGCAATCCATGGTACGCTTGGGCCGCTTCGGCTTGTTTTCAATAAACTTGATGTGAGAACCGGGGCAGGCTGTGATACATGCCCCGCATATCGTGCATTCTCCCATGTCTATTATCCTAGCCTCTAAATCTTCATAGCTCGGCATATATTTATGCTCCTGCTTCTGGAATAACAAGCCAGGCTATTTTACCAGACACAGTTTCAGGATGTCAGACTCACCCTGGTTCAAATGTGCACCACGCGACCTTAATAGGCTGCAACTACATGGTTGATAAGCACAGCAGAACATGCCCTGGGTGTCTCCTGTTCTCAGGAGCTACACCACACAATACGAATCCTGAAGGTCAGTCATGGACCGAGGGCACACAGGTAGATGTTCCATACTACACACTAAAAGCTATTCGCTCTACTTCAATTCCCCGCTGGCCTTCATCTTAGCTATCTCTTCTTCCCTCAACTGCCTCTTGAACAGCTTCAGGGTAACGGTAAGAGGTAGCTCTTCCCTGAACTCAATGAATTTGGGCACAGCATAAGCTGGCAGCTTTTCCCGGCAGTGACCGATTATCTCTTCGGCTGTCACTTTCCCCTGGAATTCCTCTTTCAGCCTGATGAAAGCTTTCATCCTTTCGCTGCCTGGACGCTCCGGGTCGGGAATTCCAATTGCTACTGCATCGCCAACCGCCGGGTGCTCATACAAAGCATCATCAACCAGCCTGGTATAGACTTTGAGTCCAGATATATTAGCCATATCCTTGATGCGGTCTGTGATGTAGAAATAGCCATCCTCTTCCATTTTGACCACATCACCGGTGGGCAGCCAGCCGTCAACAAGCCCTTTACCCACCTCAGGCCAGTAGCCAATCATTATCTGCGGTCCACGAACCCACAACTCGCCCTCCTGCCCCGGGGCAGCCTCCTCACCAGTGTCCAGGTTTATGATTTTCACATCCGTATCCGGTACTGGTATTCCTATCGAGCCAAACTTCTCAAAAGGCATGAAGCCTGTAATTTTGGAGAAGGATGAAAGGTTCATGTGTGTGCCACCACCGGTTTCGGTTAGACCATAGGCTTCAGTTATGGGCACGCCGGTTTCTTGCCTGAATTTCTGAGCAATTTCGGGGGCCAGAGCTGCTGTTGTGGACACAAACATTGTGGTAATCCTGCCCAGCCCGGCAGCTACCAGCCGCGAGTATTGAGTCGGCACACAGGCACAGAAAAAGGGGCGATACTTCATCAGCATCTGCACCAGAGTGTCAATGTCTCTCGGGTCGGGAAGCAAGTAGCTCTTGAGCCCCCAGTAAACACCAAAGTGCATAATTCCGTGACCATAAGCATGAAAAAGAGGAATGGGTATCATGCCCGAAACCTTTCCCCTGATTCCAACTTTCAAGGGCTCATACGCCCATGCCATCTGCATCACTGCCACAACACGATTATAATGTGTTAGCATCACTCCCTTGGGTATCCCCGTGGCACCGCCGGTGAACGGCAGGACAGCCAGGTCTTTCATCGGGTCGATGTCAACATCGGGAGGCTTGGGCTCATGGCTTGCTATCAAATCACGAAACTGGTAGGCACCCGGTAACTGTTTCACTGTTGGCTCTTCAAGTGAATAGTCCATTATGGAGGTGACTATTATGTTCTTTATTCTGGTCTTGTCCTTTATTGAATTCACCGTCTCCAGGGACATTTCAGTACAGATAACTGTCTCAGCTTTTGATTCACCGATCTCGTATGTCAAGTCAGCGGCCTTGTGCATAAGGCTGCAGGGGACATGTGCTGCCCCGGTTTTCATAATCCCAAAATCGCTTATCATAAACTGCGGGCAATTTGGCAGAACGGTGGCTACTTTGTTGCCCTTCTTAACACCTAGGTCAGCCAGTGCCGCAGCTAACCTATCACTGAGCAGCTTCAACTCGCTATAAAGGATTTCTTTCCCCAGATAGAAGCAGGCAGCTCTGTCAGGAAATTCAGCCGCCGTGACATCGAGAAGGCTGTGGACAGTCATTTTAGGATAGGGCTCCTTTGTGTGCGGAAGCTTGTACGGCCCCATCTTATATTGCTTTAGCCAGGGTTTTTCAGCCATAGCAACCACAATTTCACCCCCTATATCTTATCGATTACATAATCCAGATTCAGATCCTTGAGCTTTTCCGGCGTTGGCTTGCCCGTCTTCTTGTCCCAGCCGCGGAACTCATAATAGGCATCCAGTGACTGGTCTAATTTTTTCACCATATGTCCCTGGGCGGCACCCTCAGGTAATGGCTCCTCAAGCAATCGCTTGGGCAGAGTATCATCGGCTCTGGTCAAGCCGTCCCTGACGCTGAAGGCTCTCGCCAGGTTATAGACCCTCTCGCCGGCTTTTCTGAAATCGTTGACACTGAACTCCCAGCCGACGCAATTAGCTATCATGTCAACCCAGTCTTCAGTCGCTAGTGCCATGCCCATGAACTTGCATGTCCCCACGCAATCGAAGACAGTGAGGGCATCTTCGAGGTCTTTGACCACCTTAGCCTCGGCCGGATTTTCCACTATCCAGTCTTCGATTCTGCTATCTTCAACGCACAAGAAAGGAATGTCTACGAAGGCTGGCCCTTCAACGTAAGCTGTGATATGGTCGCCGCCGCGGTTAGCCGTCGCAAATGCCAGACCGCATATCTTGGCTGCCCTAGGGTCATAAGCGGGCAACTCCAGCCCTTTGACGTGCATGGCAAACCTTTCCGCACCCTTGTCCAGCTTCGCCGCTATTCTCTCGGTCCCTTCAGCCAGCAGGTCACCAATACCTTCTCTCTTGGCTATCTTGTGTATGAGCTGAATGACAACATCTGGCTCACCGAATTTCAGCTCCAGCCCGTCGGTATCAGCCTTGGTCAATATCCCCTTTTCGTAGCACTCTATGGCAAAAGCTATAGTGCTCCCGGTAGAGACTACATCCAGCCCGTAGTCATCGCACAGGTTATGTGCCATTGTCACTGCCTCAAGGTTCTCCAGCGCACACATGGCACCAAAGGCGCCGATTGTTTCATATTCCGGCCCTTCACCCTTACAGGCATAAGGACCGCTCTTCACCACGCTTACCCGGCAGCAGCTAATGGGACAGGCGTAGCAATGCTTCCTGTCCACCAGGAGCGTGCTTGCCAGCGTGACTCCGCTTATCTTGTCTATATCTGGAACAACGCCAGTCTGCCAGTTCCTGGTAGGAAACCCTCCCCTGACGTTTACCAAATCGGTAACCATGGCTGTCCCGTAGGTCTCGAGGGTAATCTTCAGCAGGCTTTCATTAACCAGGTCATAGTTCCTCTTCGAGATTTGGCTGAAGGTATCTTTGTGGGCTATCTTAATCTCCTGTGTCCCTCTGGCAGCTACTGCCTTCAGACGTTTCGACCCCATTACTGTCCCCACACCACATCTGCCGGCAGGCCGGTGAACATCGTTGAAAATACCGGCATATCTAACCAAGTTCTCACCAGCTATGCCAATGCAAGCAACATTAAAGTCTTCACCCAGTTCTTCCCTAATTAGCCTGTATGTTTCACTAACACCTTTGCCCCAGAGGTGCTTGGCGTCTCTGAGTTCGACTTTGCCATCATCTATTACCAGGTAGACCGGCTTGGGTGATATGCCCTCGAAGATAATCCCGTCGAAACCTGAGTTTTTCAGGTAGACTCCCCAGCTACCCCCCGAGTTCCCCTCTCCCCAGAAACCAGTTAGAGGCGACTTGGTAACTACACAATATCTTCCGGCGCTTGGTGATTCTGTGCCGGTCAGGGGCCCGGTCATAAAAATAAGCTTATTGTCGGGTCCAAGTGGGTCAGTGCCTTTGGACACTTCGTCGAAAAGGTATTTTGTTGCCAGTCCGCTCCCTCCCAAGAACATCTTGCAGTCATCCTCTTTAAGAACCTCTTCTGATATCTTGCCGTTTGTTAAATCAACCCTCAATATTTGCCCCATGTAACCGAACATATTTGCACCTCCTTTTTTTGCTTACACGTGCCCTGAAAATGGGCTTAATCACTTTTCAAATTTTGCCTTGACCGCATCCATTCGTCGCACACGGTGGATTATCTCAAACGGCGTCTGCGTCAAGTCCAGGACTCGTTTCAATACCTTTTCATCAGGTGCCTCCCACTCACAGAAGTGCTTTTCCCCAGCGAAATCGCAGTAACTGCACCTCCAGGCGACCCCTTTTGGCATATAATTGGGGGCGGCCTTAGCACGTGCAATCAACTCCTCCTCAGTGAACGGTGCTTTATGAACAACTATAAAACGTGGCATTTTTCCCTCCTGATGGTTCCCCCGAAATCTCTTGAGGTTAGCACAGTGGCTCCAGCAAAACTAAAAATCTATACTCTTTCCCTCGTATGTGTAGCCCAAGAACTTCTCGGTCTCTGCAACATTGGGTATTCTGGCAGAAACAATCAGCGAGCCGTCAGCCATGACATTGTCTATTAGCTTCTCCATCGCCTTGTTGAAGCTATCCAATGAAATACCCGTTTCTTTAATGCTCAACGGTTGATTGATATTACGAGCCAGTCCTCTTACGGCTTGGGCTAAAATTGTTGCTGCCCTTTTTCCTTTAGGTACTTCAAGTTGGATAGCGTAAGCTATCTCTGCCCACAGTTCTTCGCGAACTTCACCGATGAACTCGATGGTGTAGGGCAGAAATAATCCCACCGCTCTACCGTGCGGTGTATGAAAAACAGCACCCAGAGAATGACCTGCAGCGTGAGCCATAGCTGACAGTGCGTTGATGAAACCGATACCTCCGATACAGCCTGCATTATGCATCTTTTCCCTGGCTTCCATGTCATTCCCATCCTTCACCACTCTAGGAAGATACTGGAAAACAAGCTGTATAGCTTTGATACAGAGACCATCTGTGAAGTCGTTCTTCCAAGTACAGGTGAATCCTTCGACTGCGTGAGTCAGTGCGTCCATGCCTGTGTCTGCTGTGATTTGAGGGGGCATTGCTCGTGCCAGTTCTGGGTCCACAATGGCAATGTCCGGGACGATCTCCCGGTTAATAAGACTCAGCTTTCTTTGGTCGCTTACATCGGTGAGCACGATCGCAAAAGTTGCCTCGGCACCCGTGCCCGAAGTTGTGGTAACGCAAACAAGCTTGCACTTGGCACCCAGACCCAAATCCGAAATAAATGGGTTTATCTCCTCTGGTTTTATGTCTGGCCTTTCATATTGCACCCTCATCGCCTTAGCTGCGTCCATAACCGAACCCCCACCTACAGCAACAACCAAATCCGGTCCATACTGGTTCATCAGAGCCACACCCTTCTGTACCGTCTGCAGCGACGGGTCAGGCTCAACCTCATCAAAGACAGTGGCTTGTATCCCCGCTTGGGAAAGCTGTTCTTTGACTTTGTCAACGAAGCCCAGCTTCACAATGTTCTTATCGGTAACAATGAACGCTGATTTCCCATTCAATTCAGCCAGGTGGCTCAGTGCATCTTGTCCAAAAACTACCTTGGGAACCACGAAGTACCACATAGCTACCTCCTCTCCACAAACTAGTCATATTTTTATGACAATATTATGTCAACAGATAACAACTATTATCAGCCTACTTGTGGCTTCACACTACATAAATGTCTAATCAGGGAATACGGTCTCAAATGCAGTCATGCAGTTGACCAGTTCCACAGCCGCCCTGGGCATCTTCATGATTTGAGCCATATCACCTTTGACCTTGATCTTGCCTGTCATCATAGACTGGACTGGGTCAACCTTTTTGTCCAGTATTTGCTTCATGTTGGTGAATGGGCCAAATATGCGGTATTTCGGAGACTTCTCATTTTCGTCCGTAATCGCGCGAGCCTCGCGGCATTCGCCATGCCACAGGTCAAGGTACACAATGTTCCTGTGCTTGTACGCTGCATCGGGTTCCACGATAATGTAGATATCTCCTTCCCACTTCTTCGCTGCCTCTTTGTATGCCTGGCTGGTTTCCAGCGCCTTTTTCAGTGCATCCACCCACCCTTGTGATCCAAACAAAACAGCCATTTTAACCTCCTCCTGATGAATTTCGACTGTCAATTATACTATTTTTTACCTACTCAAGACATGTCGCATAGACACTACCACCCCCTCCTTGAAAATCGATCACTTATATCCAGCAATCAGTGACGACGCAGACCACCCTATTTCAGTACCATTATCTTTGAAATCTTGAGCAATAGCAAAGGATTGCCCCTAGACTTCAGCTTGCCGGTGAGCATAGCCACTATGGGGCTGAGTTGGCCAGAGCTAATATGTGCTAGATTCTCAAACCCGGCTTCCATATACGCCGTCGGCTTGGCTATGGCATCATTCTGCAGCTCAAGTTTGCCTTGATCGAGATGTAGTGTAACGGCTACACCTGACGTCGACTCTTTGATGACTACGCTTCCTTGCACCTTTTCAACGCTCTTATACTTCTTAGGGTCCTTGAGGTTTGTGTCCATAATCTCCTTGAGCATCGTGCCCAGACCATTAAGTTCTTCCCCCTTCTTTACATTGACTTCAGTCACCTTCAATATACCTCCCTTCAAGGATGTCTCTTGCAAAATTTCTTCACCAGTTTATCTCTTCACGGTGTATTATATTATAATTATCGCGACTATTGTAAGGATATTTTTATGGAAAGCAACACAGCCGATAAAGATATTGGTCGATACATTGCCGAATCAGCAGAGTCATATCTTGCTCCCGATGGGCAAAGACTCTCCGTTATCAGCCTGAAAACAGTGGCGTCTATCTCCCGTTCAAAACGAATACCGGCTAAAGAGGTGGAAATAACAGCGTTAAAGCAGGGGATTATTCCCTGGCGATATCTCCGGAATATAGGCACAATCAGTCTGGATGGGCAAATTAAGCTATTGAGATCAACTGTGGCCGTGGTAGGGGCGGGGGGATTAGGTGGCACTATAATAGAGTTATTGGCCAGACAAGGAGTAGGTCATCTGATTATCACAGATAATGACTGCTTCACTGAGCGAGATTTGAACAGGCAAATTATGTCCAGGGAAAGCAATCTGGGTGAATACAAAGTCACCGTTGCTGCAAAAAGAGCCGGGGAGATAAATTCAGCAACCACAGTCACTACATTTCGAGAAAGGTTGACCGGAGAGAACGCTCAAAATCTCCTTAGCGGCGCCCAGGTGGTAGTTGATGGGCTTGATAACCTGCCATCACGGCTGGCGGTTGAGCAGGCTTGTCGTCAACTGGCAATACCCTATGTTTATGCCTCGATCGCCGGCTTCAGTGGACAACTCATGACTATCTTCCCTGAAGACGTAGGGCTGCCTTCAGTTTATGGGTCATCCAATGCCATCCCCGAACAGGGTATAGAGACTAAAATCGGTAACCCTCCAGCCACACCTGCAATCATTGCTGCATTGCAGGTCCAAGAAGTAGTCAAAATCATCACTGGAATCGGTACACCCATACGCAACCAAATCCTCCTAGTGGATACCAGGGAATGTGCTATTGACAGAATTGAACTAGGAAGGTAGGGAAATGGCATTAATTACAGTGCGCTTCTACAGTCTCTGGCGTTCTTATCTCGGCATAGATAACACCACTTTGCAAGCTGACCACATAGATGACGCACTAACCCAGCTCGAGGAGAAATTTGGTTATCGACTCCGAGAGAAACTCGAGACTGCCGGGATTCATCTGGATGGGAAGATACAGGACTATTCGCTCATTCTCTTGAACGGTATCGCCTTGCGCAATCTGAAGGGTACCACCCTAAAGGAAGGAGACGTGCTACACATCTTCCCACCCGCCATCGGCGGATAGCAGTTCTGGAAAGGTGGGGATAAACCCCGCCACCACATTCACTCGACAATCGTGAAGGAAAATATTCCTTCACGCCACGCGCCCCTCACCGAGATTGCTTCGTCCCGATACACAGGGA
>Ga0315280_10006437_pt1 | contig 16219 bp, 15 predicted proteins | sample YL17G06_40_MG_FD_203697 | JGI IMG/M metagenome (GOLD analysis project Ga0315280, IMG submission 203697) | Sediment microbial communities from Yellowstone Lake, YNP, Wyoming, USA - YL17G06_40 | ecosystem: Environmental > Aquatic > Freshwater > Lake > Sediment | place: USA: Wyoming | collected... | reverse complement strand
GCCTCCCAGCCCTACCAGCCATCTGCTTATACTCCAAAACCGTAATCGGATAAAACCCGTAACCAGCTTCATACCGCTTGTAGTCCTGCACCACCACGATCCGGGCTGGCAAGTTCACGCCAAACGCCAACGTGGGCGTCGCCGTAAGAATCTTGATCTTGCCCTGCCTGAACGAGTCCTCGATCACCCGTCGGTGGCCGCCGCCCAAACCCGCATGATGAAAAGCCACCCCACACCTAACATCCTCAGCCAACCCCTCACTAAGCCGCGTCCTCTCGCCAGCAGCCAGAATCCGCTCAGCATCATGCTCCAGCGCACGCCTAGCAGGCTTCGTCAGAACTTTCTCCGCTTCCACAGCTATCTTCCTGGCCAGCGTGACCGCGCTCTTCCGCGTGGACGCAAACACCAGCGCCTGCCCACCCTGCCTCACCGTGTTCAAAGCCAAATTAGTCGCGCCATCTCGCGTCCTCTTCTCGACCTTGCGTGCCTCGCCGTCCTTGTACTGGATTTCGTCGTTGAGGAGTACGCCTTCTTTCAGGCTAACGGGCCTCCACTCCGTCGTCACGTGATCCGCCTTAAGCCATTCAGCAATCTCGTGCACATTCCCAATCGTGGCGCTTAACGCGAGAACTTGAATGTCAGGGTTAATCTCCATCAGCCTCGCCAGCACCACCTCAAGCGTGGGCCCCCGTTCGGCATCATTCAGCAAATGCACCTCGTCAGCTACCACGAGCGAGATTTCCTCCATCCACTTTGCACGATGCCGCAGAAGCGAATCCGCCTTCTCATTCGTCGTAATGATAACGTCATACCGCTCCAGCCACGTGTCAGTGCTGTCATAATCACCCGTGCTGATGCCCACACGCACACGTCTACCGTCAGCCTTCACAAGACTCGTGTACTTCTTGAATTCCTCAAACTTCTCACTGGCCAAAGCCCTCAAAGGCGTCAGATAAACCGTCTTACCATCCTTTTCCAGAATGTGTTTGAGGGCACACAATTCAGCCACCAAGGTTTTCCCAGACGCAGTCGGACTGGCCAGCACCAGCGTTTTTCCTTCGAGAGCCCCCGCTTTGACAGCCTCCTCCTGCGGAGGATAAAGCTCCACAATACCCTCCCCCAGCAAAATCCCCTTAACCTGCTCAGGCACAGGCAAATCAGCAATCTTCACTCAGACGCGCCCATCAACCCTTTCAATACCACAGCAATAGCCTTACACGTCGTTTAAAGCGTTATGCAAACCTCTTTTCTGTTCCCGCTCCTAGGTTATGTTTTTCTACTAGATGATGCTAACACAATCTACAAACCGTCAGCCTTTGAAAGGTCGATTTGTGGAATGATTGACAACGTCAGAGAACTGCTTAAGGCACACGCAGGCCTCAAACGCGAGGTCTACCTGGACAATGAGAACTCCAGCCCCGTGCCGCAAGAAGTCATCGACGTCATGCTTCCATATTACGGCCAGCAGGCCTACGGCAACCCCACACTAACACACAAACCCGGCTGGGAAGCCTACGAAACCATCATGGAATCAGCCCAAAAGGTCGCCGCATGCCTAGGCTCACAGACACTGGAAGAAGTGAACTTCACGCCCGGCGAAACCGAAGCCAACAACCTAGCTTTGATGGGCGCTCTTGCCGCCACGAAAACCACGGGAAAGAAGATAGTGATCTCAGAGATTGAGCCGCTGAGCGTCCTGCACGTGGCAGAGTTTCTTCAGGAACGGGGCTTCAAGGTCGTGAAGGTGCCCGTGGACAGCGAAGGCTTCGTAAACCTTGAGAAGCTGGAGGAAGCCATCGATCAAGAGACCGCCCTCGTAAGCCTCTCCACGGTCAATCAGGAAATCGGAACCATCCAACCCATAAAAGTGGCCGTCGAAATGGCCAAAGGCAAAAACCCAAGCGTGCTCTTCCATACCGACGCCACGGACGCCTACGGCAAAATCCCTTTCAACGTCCAAAGCCTAGACGTGGACCTAGCCACGGTGAGCAGCTACAAGATCCTAGGACCACGAGGGATAGGCGCCCTGTACGTGAAGGAAGGCGTCAACGTGGAACGAATTCTTGAAGGCCAGTTTGGAACACAGAGACTCTGGCCAGGCGTCGAAAACACGCCCCTAATCGTGGGTTTCGCAAAAGCCTCAGAACTCGCCTTCGAAAACTTCGAAGAAAACATGCGATACGTGCGGAAGCTTCGAGACATGCTGATTGAAGGAATAACAGACAATATACCAGAGGTCAGGCTCAACGGCCCAGCAGGCGACAGGCGCGGCACGGACAACGTGAACCTGAGTTTCCTGAGATGCGAAGGCGAAGCCCTGACCATCGAGTTGAGTCTGAAAGGCGTCTACGTGTCCAGCGGAAGCGCGTGCACTAGAAGGCTTCTTCAGCCCAGCCACGTTCTGGTCGCAATAGGCCGCAAATTCGACGAAGCCCACGGCAGCATACTCATGAAACCAACACGCCTCCACACCGAAGAAGACATAAAACACGTCCTCAAAGTACTTCCGGAAGCAGTCAACAGAATAAGAGGAATCGTAGGCACAACAGAGGTGAGATAACATGTCACGAATGCCACTACCTTACAACCCCAAAGTTCTCGACCTCTTCCGACACCCCAAAAACCAAGGCAAGATGGAAGACGCCACCGTAACGGCCGTTGCAGGCAACCCACTGTGCGGCGACATGATAACCTTCTACCTCAAAATCAACCAGCAAGACCGCATCGAGAAAGCCTCATTCGAAAGCTTCGGTTGCGCCGCCAACATTGCAACGTCAAGCATAGTCACGGAAATGGTCAAAGGGCTAAGCGTGGAAGAAGCCTGGAAAGTCTCGTGGAAAAGCGTCACCGAAGCCGTGGGCGGTCTGCCCAGCGTCAAATTCCACTGCGGCATCCTCGCCGTGGGCGCGCTGAAACGAGCCATCCGCAAATACTACAAAGCCAAAGGAATCAAACCTGAGTGGATACAAGACGAGACCAGCTTCGAAGAGAAACAGGCTCTTGAAGAGGAAGAACTGGCCAAAGTCCTTTCGAAAAGAATGAAGACGGAAGGAAAGTAATGTTCAACCCAGAAGAGATCAGAAAGGACTTTGCCATTCTCAAACGAAAAATCAACGGCCACCCGCTCATCTACTTCGACAATGCCGCCACATCACAGAAACCGAAGCAAGTCATCGAAGCCATCAAAAACTATTACGAATACAGCAACGCAAACGTCCACAGAGCCGTCCACACACTATCGCAAGAAGCCTCAGAACTATACGAAAACGCACACGAAGAAGTGGCCAAATTCATAAACGCGCAGGGCATGGAAGAAATCGTCTTCGTGCGAGGCACCACTGAAGCCATAAACCTCGTCACCTACGCCTGGGGCCTCCCAAACCTAGGAAAAAACGAAGAAGTCCTCGTCACCCTGATGGAGCACCACAGCAACATAGTCCCATGGGAAAACCTATCCAAAATCAAAGGCTTCAAAGTAAAATACGCCCCAGTGAACAACGACGGAACTCTCGACTACGAGGCATTCGAAAAAGCCATCACAGACAAAACGAAACTGGTCTGCTTCTCTCACGTTTCAAACGTCACGGGCGTCGTCAACGATGTCAAAAGAATCGTAAAAGTTGCCCATGACCACGGGGCCTTGACGCTGATCGACGGCGCTCAATCAGTACCACACCTGAGCGTTGACGTCAAGGATCTGGACATGGATTTTCTGGCTTTCTCAGGCCACAAAATGCTGGCGCCCACAGGCATCGGCGTCCTCTACGGCAAACAACAGATACTCGAAAGGATGGGCCCATTTCACGGTGGCGGCGAGATGATACGCGAGGTCAAGTTTGATCTTGCCACGAAGCGATGCTCCGTGATCTGGACGGGCCTGCCATGGAAATTCGAAGCAGGAACACCCAACGTCTCAGGCGGCATCGGCCTCATGGAAGCCATCAAGTACCTGAAGAAAATAGGCATGAAGAACGTGGAGAAACACGAGAAGAACCTCACAAACTATGCCCTGAAACACATGCAAAGGCTAAGAAACATCGAAGTCTACGGACCACACGACGCCACAAACAAGTGCGGCATAATACCGTTCGGCATTGAAGGCCTTAGTTCCCATGACATTGCCTTGACATTGGATGCATACGGCATCATGATCCGAAGCGGCTACCACTGTGCCCAGCCGCTCCACGAGCTTCTCAAGTTGAAATCCTCAGCAAGAGCAAGCTTCTACATCTACAACACACGCCAAGAAATCGACCGATTCATCGAGGTTTTGAAGGAGACTGAGTAGCCCCCGATGGTCAGCGTGGAAGACTACGTGGCCAGAACCGAAGGAACATGCGGCCAAGAAAAAGACGTAATCGTAACCTTCAAATACGACAAAAAAGGCGACGCAATCGCCAGAATCATGAAGAAGGCCAAACTAGAGAAGTCAATTGCCAACATAATCTTCGAACTGACCTTCGAAGGATTCTCATTTCGCCTATACCCCAGTGGCAAAGCGATCTTCAGGAGTCTGAGAGACAAACAGGAACTGGACAGAATTCTGGCGGGGCTTCTACTCTAACCAGCTGCAACAACGCTCACTTCTTCGGTGTGTCCTCCACAAAGACATCTGCAACCTTCTGCAAACCCTTAGTCATCTGCATCAGGAATTTGACCCTTTTCTCAGTCTTGGATTTCGAGGACGTGATCATGATCTTCAGCTTCGCCATTATCTCCCCGGTTATGTCGATGAGAATCTGATGGTTTTCCTTCTCCACAAGATTAAGGATCTCAACTTCCCCGTTTGTGAAGACCAAAACAAGCTGGCCGGTGAGATACAGATAGGCCTTGCTTATACGTCCGCTGTAACCATCAGGAAGTGAAGCAGCCGGAATCTCAAGCGTTTTGCCAAAAGGCTTCAGAATTTTGACCAAAGAGTTGAAGAACTCTCCTACAAGAGTCTCTTCTTCGCTTGAAAGCTCAGAGATCTGTCCTGCGTTCTCTTGGATCTCTTTTAGAGCCTCAATGGTTTGCTCTTCGGTCATTCGTTGGTTCTCCTTGGTTGGCGTGGAATCTATGACGGTTTGTGGTTGAGTCTGTTGCGTAGGTTGAGGAGGCGGAGGCTGCTGTTCGGTCATTCGGAGTCACTCATAACATGGTTGATGGACCTTTTGCTGGTGTGTGATTATAAGCGTGTGTCTGTGGCAGTAGTTTACATACGCGTTCTCGATACTTCAGCACAATCTTGTATATTAAGACATAATACTTTTATCAGACTCCGAATCCAACATATGTCAAGGAAGAGACAATGAAGCAGGAGCCGAAGACAGTCTCGCTAGGATACGCCACGGACAAGATAAAAGCCACAGGTGTATACGCCACCAAAACCGAATCCATGTCCATCAAACGAGGCAACTCCAAAATCACCGTAGACTTCTGCAAGAGACATGAAATGTCTCAGTCTCCACATTACCATAAATATGAAATAGCCAAATACGACCTCCACCCAGGCTACATGTTCCCAGAGGCCCTCCAGAGTCTGGTCCCATCAGGAACCCCAGAATTCGTGGACAGTGGACAAAGATACGTCGAAAGAATGATTCGAGCACTCTTCTTTTTCAAGCAATGCGCACTTATAGGACCCTCAGGGACTGGGAAAACCCACATTACCTATCTTGTGGCTGAATTGACTGGTCTGCCTGTGTGGGAGGTCAACTGCGGTTTGCAGACATCGTCTTATGACCTTATCGGCAGGTTCATCGGTCTCGGGAAAGAGAACTGGATTGACGGTCAAGTGACAAGCTGGCTGCGAGGCGGTGGTCTGCTCTATTTGGACGAAGCAAACATGATGAAGCAAGACGTGGCCACAAGACTCAATCCCGTACTCGACACAAGAGGTCACCTAGTTCTCAACGAAAAAGACAATGAAATCGTCACACGACACCCATTCGCCTATGTGCTCATCAGCATGAACCCTTTCTCAGCTGAATTCTCAGGAACAAAACCCCTGAACGCAGCATTCAGAAGAAGAATGAGTGTCTGGATCAACTTCGACTACGAAAGCGTAGGCGACAGAATCTCACCCCAAGAGGCAGAGTTGCTCGAAAAAAGAGCAGGGGTCAGCAAGGACATTGCCTACAAAATCATCAGAGTTGGCGCAGAGATGCGCAAACAATACAAAGCAGGTGACTTGCCCTATGGGCCTTCTATTGGTGATCTCATCCACTGGGCAGTCCTAGTGAAAGATGGGGCAGATCCACTGAACGCAGCGGAAGAAACCATCGTCGCACTGACGAGCGACAGCGTCGAAGTCCAAGCTGACGTACGAAGACTCATCGAGGGAGTTTTCAGGAGCTAGACTTGGAAAGGTGGATCGATTGGATTTTCTTGAATACGCTTGGTCCATATTCTTCGAAAAAGACAGATTGAAAACCAAGCTGCTCGTCTCAGCCGAAGTCGCCTTTGCCCAACTCCAAAGTGATGAGCACGGATTCGTATGTATCTTACCCGAGCCAAGAGTGAGAGAGACTGAAGAAGGAGGAACGATATCGCTGAACGGCTGTACTTTTCCAGCAGATGCTCAAGGAAAGAGGCAACTCACCAGCCTCTTCAGGTCCTCGGTATTCCATCTTGGTGCTCATGTTCTTTCCTCAAGTTTCAACGACTATGAGAAATGGAAGAAACGCAAAGACCCACGCTTGGTCCAGTTTACTGCGACGCTACTTGAGGACGTGAAAGCCAATGTCTACATCGCCACACAGTATCCAGACAAGCTTCTAGATATAGTGGCCTCAAACACGCTCGCCCTGAAGAGGCTCAAACGAATAGGCACAATAGTGAACCCTGCAACCAAAGTCATGGCCAGTCTCCTGATGCAGGCGAACACAGGCCAAGTTGCGGACGGACTGAGGAAAGAGCATGACCTGGTGGTTCGCCTGTCGAAGCTTGTCGAGCAGTACCGAGAGAAGGTAATACTCTCATTCAAAGATGAAAAAGTGGACATGAAAGAAGACAAACTAAGGGTTGCTGACGAGATTTACCACTCCATCATAGACGTAGGCACCGTAACAGAAACGCCCTTTTTTCCTCACACTGAAGAGCTGGGTACGTGTTCGATTTTTGCTCCGTCATTTGCAGTCGATTTTGATATAACTCATGAAGAGAGCTTCGTGAAATGCTTTCAATTCTTAGGTGGTACTCCTCCTTCCTTTATTGGTGGTGAAGAGACTTGGAAGAGAGTAGCCGAAAACGAGGCTGCCCAGGTCTTTGATTCGTGGAAACGCCAGAAAGAAAAAGACGACAAAATGCTCTCCAAATACCAGAGTCTTCTCTCCACAACGGGGTTCAGATCCGTCGGCATTCCCGAACAGGACTACACTCGATATCTCAGAGTCAAGGCCGGATGCAAAAGTGAAGCGCACAGACTTATTGAGAGTCTTCTCGTGGCAAGAGACGCGGTGGATGAAGATCCCAGAAAGCTTTATGGCGTACTCGACCTGCAGGAGATCATTCAAGTCGTCGCCAGCAAAAGCCCCAGTGTAGACGTTTTCATGCTAGATGAGAACCTGAGCAGAAGCTACTCATGGGTGATTCTGCTAGACGCCAGTAAGAGCATGAAATGCCAGAAAGACTTCGCATTAGAGCTTCTCATTATGCTGTCCGAAGTGGCCAACGAACTGCTGCTAGATCAGCACTCTTGGGCGGCATATGCCTTCAGCGATCGACTCTGGATAATTAAGGACCTGAAAGAGCGGTACAACACCCGCGTCAAATCCCGCATAGGTGGCATCAAATTCGAAGGCATGACATACATGTCTGATGCTCTGAAAGTCGCAGGTCAAATCATCAAACCAAGGACAGACAGCATGAGGCTCATAACTGTCATTTCCGACGGCTGGCCTTTTGGATACGCAGACATGAGCACAGCATTGTCAGAAACCGTCAACACATTGACTAAGGGAAACATATCGGTAGTCGGTGTCGGCGCTCAAAGTCGTCGAATGGAATCTCACTTCAAGTCCTGTAGCACCGTCTATAGTCTGCGAGATTTGACGAGAAGGTTCTCACACTTGTACATGGCTGCAAGCAATGCAGCAGCAGAAGCATGAAACTCCATTCCTCCTTGGACACCCAAAACTAGGCCATGAGCACCCAGAACTCCGTTCTCTAACACAATTTCGCGGCCTGAAGCAGGATACACCTCTACGTAAGCGCGAAAGGCATCGAGTTCTTGTTCTCAGTGATCAGTCGATCTCTGGCATATTTCGGTGAAAGAAGGCTTGCTTAACTGCCTTCCAGCCGCTTCTTTGTTTGACAGTTGCTTCTCAACATCTTGGTGGCTGATGATGATGGAAGGTGTCGTCGAAACGCGCTCGGAGAACGCTCGTCACGTGATCTTGAGCTACAAGGACAAGCTATACTACGTCAGTACAGTCAAAGTTACGTATTGTGAGGGAGAAGAAGTGCACAAGGCCGTTTTTCATGCTAAAGATACGGCCGGAGGACATGTTGAGGAGCTGGATCTGGACATACCTCAAAGACTCTACGAGATATTGCTGGAATACGCGAAGATAGACGAGTCCGATTTGATACTTGTTTTGCATGTAGAAAGAAAGGAGTTCAAGTGGGGTCTCGTGAGCGAGAGCTGGCTAAGAAGATACACTAACAAGAAAGTGACCTCTGACTACGTCGTCTAGCAAGCTCCTGGTATCCGCAGGATTTGCTCCTATCGCTCTGTCCGTCATGACGTGGTAGGACAGTCAAATGCGCCAAACCTTGCTCGTTTTCGGATCGAATGTCTTCGCATCCAGTGTCGGGTAGCCATTTCTACTCTGCAGATTGTTGAGTTTGGCCTAGTACCGAGAAATCTGTGGCGAATTCGAACTTTGCAATTTCGCCCTTCTTCGGCTTGAAAAACACTCTTTCGGGCACGCCGTCGTGAATGTAAGCCACGTAGAGTAGGTCCTTTCCCAAACCGTAGCGTTCCAAATCGGCAATCGAGTTTTTCGCCCTCTCAAGCTTGTCAATCTTTGACTTCAGTTCTTCCACTGCCTCAAAAAGTATCTCAGCTTCTCCAAGAACATCAGCACTGAGCAAGAGATCCTTAAACTGAACCCACTCCGTCACCGTCGCAGCGCCCTTGTCCTCTTTCTTTCGACCTCCTGACCTCAGAACCTTCTGAAGTTCAGCTGTTTTCTTGCTCCATTCTGGGTCTTTTGCAGACTCGGGGTTTCTGAGCAGGCTGCCGAGCCACTGGCTGTAATCTTCGAGCAGTAGCTTGTACTGGTCCAGTTCTGCTTCGACGTTTTCCCTGATTTCTTTGAGCGAATAAAAGGTTCGGATTTCGGTTAGTAGGCCGTCCGTGTTTAGCACCAGCCGTTCTGCTCCGTTCGGAGTTCTGTCTTTGCCTGCTCTGTCTCGATGACTTTGGCCACGGTTTTCAGTTCCTTTTTCACTTTCTCCAGAAAATTAGCCCTTGTGCTTAGCTTCTTTCTATACGTGGTTATGGCTCTTGCCAGTTCAGGTATGACGACCCACAAGACAGCCATTATGATCTCAGGTGGATACTCGGCTAGAAACGCCGAATGGCTTTCATCCTTGTCGTATGTGAGCACCAGTTGTCCATCCTTGTTCAGGACAGCTTTTTTGACTTCTCTTCGGAACGGTACGTCCAACGGGTGGAAGTTGAAGGAAATGCCTAGCCTCTTTATGACCGTGACTAGAGATAGGCAGACCTCATCTACTAGCTTGCTTTCGTCTGCTAGAAACTTGCTCAGTTGTGTGCTTTCTTCATTCACGACGCTCAAGAACTCTTGGAGTTTTTGTTCTATGTCCGCTGTGGGATCCCGTGGTCCTGTGGAGGTCTCCTCCGTGAGCTTTACTGGGCAGAAAATCGGTGGTTCTTCGACGGCCTTGTTCCGTGTCTCGGTCTTCTGGGCGACTTTATCATTATTTGTTTGAGCGGCTTCTCCCATGGGGCTTTCTCCTTAGGTTTGAGTGGTGTTGTTCAGCAGGGTAGTGGTTGTGAGAAGGATAATAGAGTTAGTACGTTGATTTCTATGACGCACAGACCAATCGTTAGTTATCGTATCGTAGCCTGTAGGGTTTCAAGAGCATTAGCGCCATAGCTAGGTACAAGAGTGCGCCGAAAGTCTGTCGTGGCCAGTCTGGTACGATCCAGAACCAGCTTGAGCCTCCGCTGAAATGCAGACCAGCCACAAACCACGCAAAAACCACATCAACGGACATCTCAACAAAGACGGCAATCTTTGGCGGAAGCCTCACGGCATGGGAGTCAACACACAAGGCCATGTAGATCGGCAGGTTCGCCGCAAGCACAAACAATGTCAGTCCACGCTGTATGCCGAAGCTGTCCATGAACACTCGGGCATAGAGGTTGGCCTCTTCATAGGGAGCATGGCAAAAAACAAGGGTCGAAACGTAATCAAACAAGATGAATGCGAAAACCAGCAAGGTTCTCTTAAGCCAATGGTTGTTTTTCGGTAGCAGAAAACACTTCAAGCTAAGCGCCATACGTGGCTTATGCTGCAATGTCCCTTCTCCCCACGTTAGTCGATGGTGATTGGTTTACTTAAGCTTTGGATATGAATTCTTGATTCATATTCGGGGTTCAGAAGAAAGATATACATTCCGTGCTGATTCGAACTCTGTCTCGGAACTGGAACAAGGAGCAAGGCAAACAGGGATAAGAATGGAATTATCAGTTGAGAAACCTGAAGGCATCACTAAACTGTATGATGAAAACACTGGGCTATGGAGATTTGTCAGAGTAGACAAAGGTCCATCGAAGTCGCTTGAAACAGTTGAGAAGGCTCTCAATAGGCTTGGATTGTCTAGGAACGAGGTCAGAGTCTACCTCTACATTGCGAGGACAGGCGAACACAAGGCCAGTGAGATCTCCGAGGCTCTGTCACTGCACAGAACCGAAACCTACAGAATCCTCCGCGACCTAGAGAAAAAGAGCATAATCTCGTCTGTTTTCGAAAAACCATTGAAGTTTTTGGCTACACCGTTCGAAAAGACACTGGACATTCTCATAGAAACCAAGAAGATGAGAATATGCCTTCTGGAAAAGAGGAAGGAAGGCTTGGTCGATATCTGGCTGTCGTTGCCAAAAACTGAGGCGGAACAGGAGCGCAAAGAAGTGTTCCAGATACTGGAAGGCGAAGAGCAAATCAGCCTCAAAGCAGACGAGTTGCTTACTAACGCCTGCAACGAGGTGTTGGCCTTTACGTCTGAACAGGACATCACGAACTTCTATCATTCAGGAATCTTCGACAAACTCGAGAAACTGTCGAAGAAAAACGTCAACGTCCAGCTGCTGACAAATTACTCGCCGAAAAGCTGCTTCTTCATCGAGAAGCTGAAGCTGAAAAAGGCCAAGTACTCAACGTCAACTGTTGATGGGATGCCCACGTTCATACTGGCAGACGACGAACAGCTGTTGCTACTGATTAGAAAAGACAGCGGAAAGAAGAAAGTGGCCGCACTGTGGACGAACTATGATGCGTTTGCACGAGCAATAAAAGTGCTCTTCCTTAGTTTGTGGAGCAAAGACTCCTAGGTAATACTCCTCATCTTGTCTCTGACTTCATCAAGTATATCGCCAACTAACGTTCTCGTATCTCTATCAATTGTCAACAGCAAGGCTCCATAAACAAGCGCCCCAACCACTACCGAAAGCAATGTCAACGTTAACCTAGTGGGGTGTGGAAGCAGGATCAAGATAGCTCCCATCACTATTGCCGCAAAAGCGTATTTCCCTATGCTTCGCCAGGGGACCGCTATTCTTACCGATTTACGCATGATTCCGTACAAAGCAAAGAACATCGCAAGTCGCGTCGCCATGTTGATTACCGTGACGTACAGGGCAGCGTCCAGCGACTGACCGGCCGCAAAGCTTGTCAACACGTAGATCGTTGTGGGCAGAGTCACTGCGGCATGAACATAGGGGAGCGTGAAAACCTTGAATATGTTGCTTCTGATAAGTAGCCGAAGTGGGATTTTAGCTTCTTCGTCCAGTTTCTCGGTTCCCAGAAGGACAAAGGTGTAGAATTGCGATACTATGATGACTAGTGCGTCAATGGCCAGCAAAACTAGTATTGGCGCAGCCACAGCGTAGACTTCATTCAAGATTATTAGGAATGATTCTGGGATGGCTAATGCGCCTGCGGCCATGGGGATGGCGAACATCAATACCATTTTCAGCGAGGCTGTTACGTCTCCCATCTTGTTTTCAGCCAGCAGTTTGGGATACAATGCGAACGACAAGAATGAGGAGTAGGCGATTATACTGGCGATTGTGATTGCGGCTTGATAGTTTGCCCTAGCTTCTGGAGTTCCGAAGCTCAGGAGCAGAATGAATACGATGGCGGCTATCTGGTTGCCCACTGCCTGATAGATGTTCGCCACTGAACCGCGCAGCCATTCTCTTACGTAGCTCCACTGGATCTTCTGTTCGAACTCGTTCCTCAGAATTCTCAGATAGTAGAGAGTCTGAATTGTCGTAGCAGCAACGAGGCTTATCATGGATCCAAGCAATGGCTGTTGAAGCTCCACTATCAGCAAGTAGGCCAAACAGACTTTGCTCACTTCTTCTATGATCAAGCCGTAGCCTACCGCCTGTGGCTTCTTCGCGCGCAAGCTTCCTTCCAGAGCGCAGATTGTATGGATGTTTATGATCTGTATCGAAGCCACAAGGTAAATGCCAACAAATGTACTTTCGACGTTCAATACGGAAGTCGCTATGAAAACGATGGGAAGATAACAGGCTGCTGAGATGGCGGCTATTGCCAGATTGGCTATGAATCCTGTCTTGGTGGCGCCTTCTTTTCCGCGCGCCACAAAGCGGGTAGTCCAGAACGGTATCGCGGTGGCCAATATCGTAAAATACGCGAGCAAGTCGAAAACGTTGGCCCAGATGCCAAAATCGTGCTTGGTGACGTTTCTTGTAATCAAGAGCGTGAACATCATGCCTGTGACAACGCTGGCCAGCTTAGTACCGAATATGATGAGGCCCGAATACTGAACCCTGATGCCTTCGTCCGTCACATCTTTCACGCTTCTCTCGAATCTAGCCGCGATGCAGAGCTTTTATGCTCGAAGGGTTTTTAATATTGTCGCGTCTTCGAGGGCGACACTGTCGAAGGCTGTCATGGTAAACAACTGCGCGTTCGTGGGCGAGCAATGGTGAAGTACTTTCCTTGCGTTTCGAACTTTTCTTCTCTCAACCGCTTGCAGAACATGGAAGAAAGAAGAGGATTCTGATTGCAAGGAGTCTTAGCATTGCAGTTTGCGCTCTTTTAGAGGAATGCTTCACTGGTCTAGTCACAGGATTTGGTTAGGCTCGATCTGAGTTTTTCGGCCCTGATTTGCCATGAGTGTCTTTTCAAGGTTGCTTCCCTTCCGCGCATACCCATTTCGTGTGCGATCTTTGGGTGTAGGACAAGGTATTCTATGGCCTCAGCTAAGGAAGCCGAGTCGTTATCCGCTATGGCGCCGCATCTCTCTGCTTCAACTAGGTTTTTCATTTCTGTACAATTCGTGACGACCAGAGGTCTGCCCGAGGCCATTGCTTCGTATAATTTAACTGGAAGAGCGGCGTCCATGTATGGGTTTCTTCTGTGTGGAATCACGCACAAATGCGATTGCGAATAGACCGTCGGCATGTCCTTGTAGGTTTTGTCGTGTTCCACTGTGATTCTGTCCGAGTTGAATCTTAGAGGAATGCTAGCTCCGACGAGTCTGAGCCGAATGTCCGGATGTTTTTTTCCCAGACTTCTAAACGCGTCCACCAGATCGTCCACGCCTCGATTGGGAGCGTAGCCTCCAACATAGAGAACCGTTCTGATTTTAGATTCGAGCGGAGCAGTCTTAAAGATTTCAGGATCACACCCGTTAGGAACGATTACAGTTTGCTTGCTCTTGAGAGTCTTAGGCTCAAACAATCTCAGAGCAGATTGCGAAACGACCAACAATATGCTTGAACAGTTTACGAGCGAGTAGAAGCGTCTAGCGAGACTGGCGTCGATCACGCCTCCTTCGAAGTAATAGTTCTGAAGATGAGGAAGGTCAGCCGCATCATAGATTATCCGACTCTTGCATAACCTTACGCCATTCAGAAAGAGATCATCGAATATTCTGCCGCGGCTTCCAAAAAGAAGAACGTCCTTGTTTTTGAGGATTGAGGGGCCATACTTCAGGTATTTCAGTATTCTTGTTTGAGTTCGGGAAAAGACTACGGGTATATCTAAGTTCTTTACCAATTCAGTTATTCTGATGTTAGTTCCGTAAAGAACTCTGGACAGATCCGTCAACGCTAATGCTATCAAGTTGCTTGTCTCTTCTGCTCTTCCTGCAATGGCTAACCCATCACGTGGCTTATCGTAGCTGAGCCAGCAGAAATCATACATGGTATCTTCTGGTTAGGGATAAACACTACTTCTGGCCTCTTTTCTTGCTTATCTCCGTTTCCAGTTTTTCCACCTTCTTGCGGATTTCGGCAATGGCTTGCTGGACTTCTTCTTGTTTCCCTTCCTCTTTTCGCTTCTTGTTGGATTCTAGGATCAGTCGAAGCAAGTCCGAATCATAGCTCTTTAGCAGCATTTCAGTGTTCTGAATCAGGCAATGCCCGCCAATGAAGCTGGGATAGTGTGGCGGTCTGTCGAAAAGAACGCGGTGGCCGTCTTCTATGAAATCGACTACCTGATCAAAATCGGCTTTGTAGGACATCGAGATTCGATGCATCTCTTGAAAGCATACGATCATCCAGGCTTTGTAGATAGTATCGAACAATTTGCCCAGTTCTGTGTCGATAGGATTCTTTAGAACTTCGACATTTAGACCCAGTTTCTCAAAATGCTTCTTCGCGGCCTCAGCCGATTCTTTCGTCGCTCCAGCAACGAACTTGCGCCAAAAGAGTATATCGTTTTTCATTGTTTCCGCAGTCTTGTGCATGCCTCGTACGGGTGAGTGCGCAAGGGCCTGTTTTGACGATTCATAGATTCTTCCAGTTGTGCCGGGAGCAACTGTGCTGTCAATGATTGTCAGTTTGGGATTGAACTTCTTCATGTAGCCCAGCGTTGTCTGTATGAATCGGTCTTGGTCAGAGCAAGGATAGCAAACGTGCATGACGTCAAGGTCAGCAGGAATCTCTTTCTGATTGGACAACAGCTGCATCCTCGTGCTATCAACATCAAAACCGTACACGTCGAACTTGTCGCCGTCTCCGAGTAGATCGAACAACGAATTGCCCACTTCTCCCAGTCCCACAACCAGAACCTTTTCTTTAGCCAATTCCCGCACCTTTTTCTGATCAAATCTGGCGAATGCTACATATATAGATTTCAAAACGTCGCTTTATGGATTTGGTCTTGTATCTTTGCATTTGTTTTGTACAATGGTGGATATGACATCCACAGGATTCTCAAGCTTGTCGAGCAAGTGTGTGACATTGTACTTCTTGCTTAGAAGTTTTTCTGCGAGTCTGAGTGCACCTGACTTCTTGGTTCTGAAAATCGGGAATCCTTTCTCTATTAGGTAGTTGTTCACATACTGCCCTGGAAACATGTCTATTATCATGGCGGGGGTTCCTTGGAGAGCTGCTTCTCTGGTGATGGTTCCTCCAAAACCGACGAACAAGTCTGCTTGAGCAACAAGACTTGTGGAATCAACGTAACCTTTCGGAACGATCAGATTCTTGATCGTTCTGCGATCATATCTAGAAAGATAGACAACGTTACCGAGGGCTGTCAATCTGTTCGCTAGGTCTGAAAGGTCTAGCTTCTCTTTGGTGTAAGCAGCGCCTTCCTCGATGGGTCTTACCACGATTAGTGGGTGTCCAAAGTCGTAGTGTGCTCGAGGCTTCTCATCTTTGATCCATGCCGCCTCATCCACGCTGTCGAAGTCTATGATTTCTGCGGCCACGTTGTAGCGTTCCAATATTCGTTTAGGAATAGATCTTGAGGCAACAATATAGTTCGATAGAGGCAGAGTGAGCCTATGCACTGCTTCGGCATAGGGAGTGTCTACGGTCGATATTACAGGGATTCCTAGACCAAAAGCTACTCTGCACTGGTCTGCGGATCCATGTGAGATAGCCAGATCAGGCTGTTCTTGGCTGAAAATCCGACAAAAAGAAAGCTGTCTTTGTGTTCCTTCTTTCAGTCTTGATAGCAATGATTCTGGATTGTAGCTTCCCACTACTACAGCTTGTTCA
>Ga0315280_10006436_pt1 | contig 16219 bp, 9 predicted proteins | sample YL17G06_40_MG_FD_203697 | JGI IMG/M metagenome (GOLD analysis project Ga0315280, IMG submission 203697) | Sediment microbial communities from Yellowstone Lake, YNP, Wyoming, USA - YL17G06_40 | ecosystem: Environmental > Aquatic > Freshwater > Lake > Sediment | place: USA: Wyoming | collected... | reverse complement strand
ATCAATAGACTTTACAACAACCTTCAATTAGTACTTGGATTGACTTATTTACAGGTGCCCTTTGGGGCTTTGAAAGGGATAATGCAGTATAACTTCAGGTATATCGACGAAGATGTTTTTGGAAAGGCCTATGAGACTTTTCTGGCTGGAGTTAGGCATGATGAAGGAGTCTACTACACGCCCAAATACATCACGCAGTACATTGCAGAGAATACTGCTGCCCGAATATTTGACGGACTATTGGGACAGATAAAGGAGAAGTTGGACAGTGAAGATTTCGAAGAGACAAAGAGACTTGTCAAGAGATTCACATCACTTAGTGTTCTTGATCCTGCTTGTGGTTCTGGGTCTTTTTTGATTAAGGCTATTAGGCTAATCGCAGGGCGTTATAGCACGCTTAATCAACTCATAGATGATTCTGAGAGGAGGTTGATTAAGAAGAATGCGGGGCATATGGGATCTCTTGATCCACCGCATGAGGTTAAGGTTAAGTTTGAGCAGATTGCTGAGATCAGGAAAATCGCTGGGCCTAAGACTGGCAGAGAATTGATTTCAAAAGTGTTGGTTAGGCATATTCATGGTAATGATTTGGACAAAATGGCGTTGGAAGTTGCCAAGGTGAATATATGGCTTGAGGCTATCAAACTTGCCCCAAAGGAGTTTCGTTTCGACAAACTACCAGCCGAAACAAATTACATTTTGCCAATCTTGAGAATCAATCTCTGCAATGGAGATTCTGTTTTTGGGCTGCCGGAAGATATAACGGTTGATCTGCTTGTTGGAAGTCATCGGGCTGATGTCGTTAAGCTGTGGCGGCTCTGGCAAGGCTATCTTGACAATCCTATGCAGCCCGAACTTGTAGACGAAATAGAAGAGATAAAGGATAAACTGCGTCGAGAACTTGACAGCGAATTCAGGAAGATTTTGGAAGCGAAGCAATTGTCACAAGTTCTCAGTGAGTCGAAGCCCTTTCATTGGGCATTGGAGTTTTGGCATTTCTATTTTGATTCGACTGGTAATCCTCTACCTGCGAGTGAAAGAGGAGCCGATGTAGTTCTCGGTAACCCTCCTTACGAACGTATCCAAGTGCTTAAGAAGAAATCGCCTGCTTATGTCAGCTATCTGGACGGCTCAGGTTTTCGTGCAGCAACCAAGAACTATGACTTGGCAGTGATTTTTGTCGAAAAAGGCGTTAGATTACTCAAGCAGAATGGAGAATTCGGCTACATTGTAACAAACAAGTTCATTCAAGCAGACTATGGCGAGGGCATAAGAGACTATCTCTCCGAAGACCAGTTGATAAGAGAACTTGTCGATTTTGGAGACCAACAAGTGTTTGATGATGCAACAACTTACACAACTTTACTCTTTCTTAAGAAAATCAAGAATCAGACATTTAAGTGCACAATAGTCAGAAAACTTGAAGGGACTCTTGGGCAGCTTATTAGAATTCATGCTGAAGAGGTCGCAGACGAGAAGAGTGAAAAAACATTCTCAAGTGAAGTGAACAGACTTGGAAAAACTCCTTGGATTTTCGCAGACAAAGATGAACAACTTGTGACTTCCAAAACTGGTACCTTGGGGACACTCGGCAGCATAAATAAGCGCATATTTCAAGGGCTTGTTACGGGAGCGGATCCAGTTTTCATTCTCGGCCTGAAAGAAAAAACTGATGGATTAATCAAAGTTCACTCCCGTTCTATGGATAAAGAGTATATATTGGAAAGTGAACTTGTCCGACCTCTTTTGAAGGGTCAAGACATTAAGAAGTGGTGGGTAAAAGGATACAACGAGGTAATTCTATTTCCATATCTACTGCAAGACGAAAAAGCTGTGCTAATTCCGCCCGATGTATTTCAGGTAAAGTATCCCCGTGCATGGAGATACCTTCTTGACAATAAGGACTATCTTGAGGCAAGGGAAAGAGGAAAATGGAAAGGTGTCGCCAACTGGTATGCTTATGGCAGACGTCAAAACTTGGAACAGTTTGACCAGCCAAAAATAATGACACAAGTTCTTGCAAGTAAGGCTTCTTTCGCATTGGATCTGGATGAGAAGCTGTATTTTGTCGGAGGCGGAAACGCTGGTGGTTATGGGATTACATTCAAACCTATAAAGAATCTATCTCTGCAGTATGCTTGTGCTTTAATGAATAGCGCTCTTCTCGACTGGCACCTGAAGAAATCTTCTTCCAGATTTAGGGGCGGCTTCTATTCATATGCGAGGCGTTTCTTAGAAAGACTCCCAATAAAAATCCCTGAAACAACAACTGAGTGTATTCTTGCCGAGAAATGTGAACATTCTGTTAACAGAATCCCACTACTGAAAAAAGCTCAATACGTCCTATTGAGACAATGGATCGGATGGACAACAAAACTAAAAACAGACGAGCAAAGTCTGGAAACAATTCTGGCCCAAGATATGAAGAATCTTAGAGGCGGAGCCACGAAAGATCTTTGGGCATCTAAAGTTAGCTTCTACCCCCCAGAACACGCTGAGACACTTAACAAGTCATATAATGATTTCGGGATCGTCGGTAGTGAGAATCAAGCTTCAATCAAGGTCTTCGGAATTGATGAAGACAACAATGAAGAACAGATCTATGAGTTAGAGTTTGAAGATAGGGATCTGATGCTTCATTTCTATCATTCCTTGGTGCAGACGTTAGAGTCAAGAGCGAAAGTCAAAACCTTATCCCAGCTCTTCGCAAAAACCATGATACCAATAGTCAAGGAAGTCAACAGAAGCCCAAAGGAAATAACACCTAACATCATGAAGAAGGTCAAGGAAGACTTCGAAAAGTGGAAATCAGAAACGCACGTAACAGACGTGAACCCAGACATCGTGAACATCACAAATGAAGTAGATAATGCGGAAGCTGAAATCGATGCCTTAGCATTCAAACTCTATGGACTACAAGAGAACGAAATCAACACAATTTTTTGCTCTTTAAAGACATCTCCAATGTATCAAGCAAAAGTGCTTCAAATTCTCAGGAAGCTGTAGCTTTGGACGTTTGTGGTTTAAGAGAAGGTTTCAGTTTGCGAGAGTATCAGAAGCCGATTACAAATGAAACTTTGAAGTGGAATTATGCGTGCATTCTGTGAGCAACATTGTTTCGGGGATGACGATGCAAAAAGAATACATTGCGGAAGTGCTGATGAAAATAAATCCTATAGTACGACAATATAATAAGAACGTCGTTAAACTTCACACAGGAATAGATTCTGCGAAAGCAAATGAACTAAGTCTTATTGATAGTGTACACTTTCTAAGGCATGTCTGGGGCTCGTGTTTAGCGTGGGGAAATCAGAGTATAGACTATATAGGACGGTCAGTTCAAGAATTAAGTCACTTCTTGACTTCATTTGCCACTGAAGAAGAAATCCATGATCCTCATGCATTCTCGGAAAAACTAGATAAGTACTCTGGTTCAAAACGCATAACCCCATCTAGTGAGAACAATGTCACTAAACTAACGGAGTCACTGCAAAAATTCAGCTCCGTCAGAATCAAAACGGCTGCGTTAATAATGAGAATTTTGTGTTTGGACAGCAACTTCTTTGAAATCGATAGAGACCAGTTGATTCCACCACTTGATAGAGTAAATTATAGAATGTGCAGACAATTATTCGGAGAGAAATTTGTGCTGAGAGATTTCGGAAAAGAAAAAGCGAGTTATGGAGTAAAGGAAACCAGGAACTTCGCCAATCTTGGAATACTTGTATTAGGTAAGGGAAGAATTCTAATTGACAATCTATGGTTCATAGGGCACTTCTATCACGACAGGAGAAAAGATGTAAAAAAAACATGCGAAATGAGAAAAGGTGCCATTGTAGTCGAATATCCAGTCTTGAAAGACCTCTTAAATAGACTGCCTGAATCGTGCCCGTTCTTAAAATATGGTTGCAAAAGACAATAACATAGTCCGTGCGTTAGACCAAGGTTTGCTTCATGCTTTTCTTGTGATTGAGAGAATGTGGAGTATATCTGTTAACGATTTTCAGTAGTTTCTGGGGATTATTTGGTTGGTGTTGTTTCTGCAACTTTGGTATCTGTGTGCTCTGATTGTGCAATGCCAAGCGTTAGGAAGAAAAGCATAGTACCAACAAGTAGCGGCACTCCAATTGGATGCAATATCTCTTCGTTGGCGATTAAGTTTAACGCTTTGATTGCAACATAGCCAAGGAAAATCGTCAAAATAAGAAACGCGCTGAATGTTATTTCGGAACCATTTAACATTTCTATGCGATTGAACACGCAGCAATAGTCATGACTATAGAGCAGGCAAAGAAACTCTTCAAAAAATAGAGGGGGGGGTAGGCCTGTTTGGCTCGGATTTCAAGTGATAAGAGGAACTCAAGGAGGGATCCCAAGCAAGGTCCAGCAAACTAATAGAGCAAAAAAACATAGAGGGGAGGGGGTAGGTGCGTATTGACTGAATTGGCAAAAAATAAAAGCTACCACAACATCCGCAGCCACATCCAAAAAAGGAAACAAATATGAGCACATTAAGAAACTAGCCAAGGCTGTTGAATGGTGGTCAAGGTGAGCTGTTACAGAAAATAATTATTCTTAGATTAAAAGAAGAAGAACAACTCTGATTCTTAGTCTCTTCTTCTTTTAGACTAGTTATTCCTAGGCGCGCAAACGAACCATCAAAAGGGTTAACAGTCAATAATCAAAAAAGCTGTGGGTTTTAGATTAGAAGTTGTTGTTACAGATCCTAGGGGGTCAACAACAACTACTGAAGTCAAGTTACGAAAGGAGATATCAAGAGTTGAGGACGCTCCGAAAACGCGTGCACATGAGACGCCAGCCTATAAATTCTCAAAGGATCTTCTCAGTTGAACTCCATCTTTCTCATACGTAAGCGCTAAAAACTTGCATCCAATTCCGCTTTCCAATATCGCTCGCTTAATAACATCTCGCAATACATGCTGTTCATCATATTTTCTCAGCACCTGCTAAGCAAAGTAAGTTTTACGTCAACAAATTTAAGCAGAGAAATAATATCCACCCTATCCTTCAATCCACAAAGAATATCAGGACTACTTCTTCTGCGACTTTCCCAACTCGCTTTCACAAAATAGACTTCAAAAGACAAACTGCTAGAAGTAGTAGTCTCTAAGGGCTACATGACTACTACATCTCATGTAACACATTTATTTTAGCAACATGCAATAGTGTGAATGTTGTGGTGAATGCGGTTGTCACACATATTCAGTATCCCGCTTTTGGATAATGAAAAACTGAAAAAAATCGTGAATTCAGTGAAAGAGGACATTGAGCTGCAAACTTTTTGGCGATGCTCTAACGTTATGGCTATTAATCGTATGGGTTACACAGACCATGGACCGACTCATGTGAAAATCGTTGCAAACTCTGCGCTCAGACTTCTGAGAATCTTAGTTAAGAGTGGGGTCGTGCCAAACATTGTCAAAGATTATAATTTGACTAATGAAGATGCAGAAGTAGTTGTTGTTCTTGCTTCTGTTTTTCATGATTTGGGGATGATAGTTACTAGAGAGCGTCATGAAGAATATAGCGTTAGTCTGGCTTTTCATTTTCTAAGGCGGCATCTTCCTAAAATCTATTCTGTGGAGGAGAGTGCAATTATTAGCTCTGAAGTTGTCCATGCTTTATTGTCTCATCATCCTGAGCAGAGAGTTCTGACGTTAGAGGCAGGTATCGTCCGCATTGCAGATGCATTGGATATGGAACAAGGCAGAGCAAGGATTCCGTTTCAAGCTGGGAAGGTTGACATTCATGCGATTTCAGCTTTGTCAATTGAGAAAGTTGAGATAGCGGAAGGAACCGAAAAGCCTGTCGTGATTAAGATTAGAATGTCAAACTCAGCGGGGATATTTCAGATAGATGAACTGCTTAAAGCTAGGATCGTGGGTTCTGGACTGGAAAAATATGTGCATGTCGTGGCAGAGATTGTGGGTGAGCAGGAGAGGAAGATTATAGATAAGTTTGAGATATAGGCTCTAGCAAAAGAGTATCTAGCCCCCTATAAATAGGTCTCTAATAGGATTGGTAAGTCCGCAGCTTTTAGCGAAAAGAGAAAATATTTTTGTTTCATCATCACTAGATGGGACTACACTCGGATAAGTGACTAATCCATATTAGAGATGGAAAGAAACTGCACTGCAGGCAATTTATGATTGAATTAGGGCGAGGATACCGTTTGTATTGGAGCCACAGGCGTTGCCTCCAACGCCTTCTTTCTTGCCAACATCTTTTCCAATATCGGTTTCAGTTTAGCATTTTCTGCCTTAATCTTGTCCTTCCCCAGGGCATTCATTTGCTCTGTCATTTCCTTGATAAGTGCAGAGAACTTTGTACCCTCTGCTGCCGATACATACTCAACTCTCAGTCGTTCAGGGCTGAGCCCCAGTTTCGTTAGCATTCCGCTTAAGGCTTGCATTCGTTTAGTCATCCAAACATTGCCAGAAATGTAGTGGCAGTCATACGGCAGATGGCACGCAGCCACAAGAACCATACCAGCACCTTGCCTAAACGATTCCATCACAAAGTCTTTGTCCACTCGACCCGAACACATCACACGTATGGCTCTCAGCGTCGGCGGATACTCAAACCGACTAGTACCAGCTAAATCGGCACCAGCGTAACTGCACCAGTTACAGAGAAAGCCCATAATCTTCTCTTCAGGATTGATCTCCAAAGCAGCGTGAATCTGATTCATTATTTGAGCGTCAGTAAAATGCATCTGCGTAATTGAGTTAGTCGGGCATTCAGCTACACATGTGCCGCAGCCATGACACATAGCAGGCAAAACCTCAGCAGGTTGCTTTTCAGGAGCCTTTGCAGCCCCATAAGGACAGACCTTCTCGCAAATGGCACAATTCACGCGTGTATTCTGACAAGTAGTCTTATCAATAACCGCAATTATTGGCTCAATCTTCCACCGAGGCTTGGACAAAATCGTGGCGGCACGTGCTGCAGCTCCGCTACCCTGCGAAACACTATATGGAATATCTTTAGGCGCCTGACAAGCTCCAGCCAAAAAGATTCCATCAACGGGTGTGTCAATGGGCTTCAGCTTGGGGTGACTCTCCATGAAAAAGCCGTCTGCCCCGCGAGAAATACTAAATATTCTCGCTACTTCATCTGAACCCTTCGTAGGAATCGCAGCTGTAGCTAAAACCACGAGTTCGGTTTCCAACTCGATTGGATCTCCCAAGCTCATGTCTTCAGCTCGAATAATGAGATTCTTAGTTTCAGGGTCTTCTATAATCTGCGAAGTTTTTCCTCGGATAAAGTTGACGCCCAAATCTCGAGCGCGCCTATAAAATTCTTCATAACCCTTAAACGGAGAGCGCATATCAATGTAGAGCAGATAAACCTCTACATCGTCCTTGTATTTTTCCTTCAACAAGATTGCGTTCTTCAACGCATACATGCAGCAAAAACCAGAACAATACTCATACTTATTGACGTCCCGTGAGCCCACACATTGAATAAAGGCGACACTGTGAGGTTTTTTCCCGTCAGAAGCGCGAACAACCTTTCCTCCAGTTGGACCAGCTGCCAGAATCAACCGTTCGAATTCAAGTCCAGTGATAACATTGTCATATTTGCCGTAGCCATAAAGACTATTATCATTTGGTATGTAAATGTCGAAACCAGTGGCTATGATTATGGCTCCTACGTCGATTTCGATTTCCTCAGCTTTCTGGTCAAAGTTGATGGCTTGTCTTGCGCCGCATGCGTCGACGCACTTGTAACACTTGATGCAGTAGTCCATGTTGATTGAATAAATAAGCGGCACAGCTTGATCGAACGGAACCGATATTGCCTTGCGCACGCCCATGCTCATGTCCCATTCGTTAGGATATTCGATGGGGCAGGCATCTCTGCATTCACCACATCCGGTGCAGTTGTGCGCTATCACGTAGCGTGGGTTCTTTCGAATTTTAACCTTGAAGTTGCCAACGTATCCGTCAACTCTGAGAACATCGGCATACGATATTATTTCGATATTAGGATGACGATTAACATCGACCATTTTTGGTCCTTCGATGCAGATGCTGCAGTCGAGAGTTGGGAAAGTCTTGTCCAACTGTGCCATGTGTCCACCTATGCTTTCGCCTTTTTCTACGAGGTATACTTTGAAGCCCATTTCGGCTAGGTCTAAGGCTGAATTTATTCCAGCGATTCCTCCACCTAGAACCATGGCTTTGTTTGTGACCGGAACTTCCATTACGTCGAGGGGTTGAAGTAAAACTGCTTTGGCCACAGCCATCTTCACAATTTCTTCAGCTTTCTCTGTTGCCTCTTTGGGCATACTGCCGTGGCACCATGAACTAAACTCACGTATATTCGCCATCTCGAAGAAGTAAGGATTTACTCCTTCAGACATAACGCACTTGCGAAAAGTTGGCTCGTGCATACGCGGTGAACATGCAGCCACTACTACTCGATTAAGCCTGTGCTCTCGAATAGCCTTTCTAATCTGCTCTTGCCCAGGGTCAGCGCATGAGTAACGATTGTCCCCTGCAAAAACCACATAAGGCAACGTTTTTGCGTATTCTACAACTGCTTTGACATCAACTACGCCAGCTATGTTGAGACCGCAGTGACAGACGAAGACTCCTACACGGGGTACTTCTGATACTTCTGGTGCTTTCGATGCCATTTCTTATCTTGCCTCCTCCTTGAGTATGAGTCGTTTTTCAACCGTTTTCTGCGCTTTCATCATACCTTTCACTTTAGCCTCTTTGGAGTATTCGATTGTGGATGTGAGTTTTTCTAGAGCTTTGTTCCATGCGCCACTGCTCACGGATGTGTGATTAATGGATTTTCGTTCCATTTGCAAGGCACCTTCTACTGGACAAACGAGTTTGCATGTGCCACAGAAGACGCAGAAGGCTTCATTTGTGTAGACTTTGCCGTTGCCTTGCAGAAAAAGTGCGCTTTGGATTGGGCATACGTCGAGGCAGTCTTGACAGTTGGGTGGACATTTTTCTTGATTGATACCTAGGATGCCATGGTATATCTTGCGTACGTGTATGGCTCCTTTTGGGCATTTCATTTCACAGAGGCGACAGCATGGACAGAGGGTTTTATCTATCTTTACGTTGACTTTGAGGCTTTGTTTGTATGGATACTTCTCTGCGTCTTGGGCTGAAATTTCTTTTCCGTCAGGAGTAAGTAAGGTTACGTGGATTAGATTTAGAGGGCAGGCTTTTTCGCATTCTGTGCAGTCTATATCGCATTTGGATGTGTCAACTTCTATCTCGTGGATGAGTTGAGGGAAGCTTTCCTTTTCAATCACTGGCACAATGTGTTCATTGTTTACTCTTACTTGTATGGCGTTGAAGGGACAGATTGGTTCGCACATGCCACAATAACTGCATTTTTGAGCGTTAATGTCTATAATTGGAGGTTTAGCTTTTTGTCCTTGCTGCTTAGGTCGTTTCTTAATTTCTATGGCTTCTCTTGGGCAAATTATATGGCAGATTTCGCAGTTTTTGCATAATCGTTTGTCTAAGGTTAGGGAATAATGCCTTGCATGCAGTTGTCTTTCTATGATTTGTTGGTTTTCATTGTCCGTTTTGAATTCTTTCATCGGCATATGCGACTACTCCTTATGCGTGAGGATTTGAGTTTGACATTGCGAAGAATATTAGCAAATGTGAACTGTCATATATAGTTTATACCTTTCATGTGTTTCTGATGATAATAAAGCAAAAAAACAAGATTTATTATGAAGATTGATTATTGACATTCTCTTCGAAGGGAAAAAGCGATGACAGAAAAACCAGCTGAAACATCCAAGAATGTTAAACCAGCTAGAGTTGATGCATCATTCAAGCATGAAGTTATGAAAGAACATGACGGTGAAACACTCATGAAGTGTTTTCAATGTGGAACATGTACTTCAAGCTGCCCAACCGCCCGTTTCAGCGATTCTTATCGTCCTAGAACGGTTTTGCGTATGGCTCAGCTGGGACTGAAGAAAAAAGTGCTTGAAGGTAACACCTTGTGGCTTTGTACAGCCTGTTTCACGTGCACCGACCGTTGTCCCCAGAATGTCGAGGTTGCCAATGTTTTGCGAGTTCTAAGAAATCTTGCGGTTAAGAATGGAATGGTCCCTATTATCTACAGAGAACTCGCTTCAAGCATAAATGATACAGGCTACGCCTACAGAATTCCCGAACTGCGACACAAGAAAAGAGAAGAAAGCGGCCTACCATGTTTGCCCAAACCTAACGTAGCAGACATCGCCAAATTAGTAAAGAAAGTAGGTGGATCAAAACTTCTGAATAAAGAGGCAACTTAGCAATGGCTGAACTGAAGTACGCTTTCTTTCCGGGCTGCACGGTTCCATACAGAGAGTCAAGTTATGAAATTTCTGCTAGGAAGGTCTTTACAAGATTAGGTGTTGAACTGGTTGAGATGCCAGACGCTAACTGTTGCGGTCTCCCAGTTGACCCAGCAGATCACGAACTGATGCTCGCCTTGTCAGCACGAAATCTATGTTTGGCTGAAAAAATGAATCTGAATATAATTACCCTGTGCACGGGTTGCGCCACAACCCTTCGTAAAGTCAATAAGATGATGAAAACTGATAAGATGATAAGAGAGAAAGTTAACGGATATCTGAAAGAAGTCGGCATGGAGTTCAAGGGCACAATAGAAGTTAAACATCTGGTGCAAGTGTTAAATGAAGACGTTGGCTTTGACAAAATAAAGGACACTATTCAAAAACCTCTCACTCCTCTGAAAGTAGCTGAACACGGTGGATGCCATCTCTTAAGACCCATGAAAATCATGGGTTGGGACAACCCCGAGGACCCAAAAATCCTCAAAAACCTCATTGAGTTAACTGGGGCAAAATGCCTAGACTATATAGATGAGCCTGAATGTTGCGGTTACACCGTTATAGCCATAGACGATAATGTGGCTCTAAATCTAACACGAGAAAAACTCGACCACATCAGGGAAGTTGGGGCTGAAGCATTGATAACCGTGTGTCCTTCCTGTCATCTGATGTTTGATGTCAACCAGTCAAGGATAGAGAGAATTTTCAATGAAAAATTTTGCATACCCGTACTTCACTATACCCAGTTACTAGGCTTAGCCATGGGCATGACCCCAGACGAATTAGCATTTAAAGAATTAAGGGTAGACCCATCACGTATTCTAGAAATAGTGAAGAAATAAGAACGATGAGAACGAAACATGAAGAAAGATTGAAGTTTTTAGATTAGGGCTTTATACCTGCGGCTTCCATTGATTCTTTGAACAGTTTCTTTGTGACCGCTATTCGTGCTTTTTGCGATAGTAAGTCTCTTGTCGTAAAGTCTAAGGCTTCTTCAGGGCACCATTTGACGCACACTGGGTCACCTTGGCAGAGATCGCAGATTCGCACCACTTTCTTTTCTGGATGCAATAGGATGGCGCCGTAGTCGCAAGCTTCGATGCACCAGCTGCAACCATCACATTTTTCGTCGTCAATTATGATCTCGCCCGTGGTCTCAGATTGCTTCAACGCGTCTCTTGGACATGCAGTCACACATGGCGCTGGATTGCACAGCCTGCAGGCGATTGCTATATTGACGAGTGGATGCAACCGCATGGTGCGTATTCGCGACTTCTGAGCATTGAAGGCATTGTCTTTTGTTAAAGAACAGATGTATTCGCATACAGTACAACCCGTGCATTTGTCTGGGTCACATGACACAAGTTTCCATTTTGAAGGATCTACCTTTGACGCTCCTGGCAATTTCATTCCTCCGTCTTGCTTTTTCTTTTCGGTTTCTCATGTGAGGGTTCAAGTTTATCCTTAACTATGTAAGTCAAGTCTTCCATTCCTATCCCATTGAGTTTCTCAATGGTGGGAACTCCTTCCTTTGTCCAACCGCGTACTTCATAGTAATCATCCAATAGAAGGTCAAGTTCTTCTTGGCTTACAAAGCTACCTTTTGATACTCCTTCGTCAGGGATAGGCACATGCATCACTTTCCATGGCAATGTGTCGTCCTTTCGAGTTAAACCCTCTCGAATATTAATGAGTCTGCCCAAGTTGTTTATGCGTTCGCCAGCCATTCTGAGGTCGTCTGCACTCATTTCGATACCCGTAACTGCACTGAACAAAGCGGCCAAGTCTTTGAACCCTTCAAAGTATGTGCCTCTGGAAAACTTGCACACGATAAGTGAGTCGATAATTGTGTAGAGGTCTTCAGTTTCTTTTACCAGTTTGCCTCTGCCCTTCTCCGCCTTGAACCGGTTGACTTTCCCAGATACATCTGGTCCATAGGCTCCGTGCCGATTGTGGTCAGCTCCACGGAAGGAAACTGCATAGCCTAAGGCAGCAGTTTTTAGTCCTCTGATGTCGTAGCCTGTCATTTCCACACCTTTAATGTGAATGGCATACTTCGACGCACCTTTGCCTACCTTGTCCGCAGCTATTCTGACACCCTCAGCTAGGATGTCTCCGAATCCTTCTCGGGTGCTGATTTTCTTTATCATCTCTAGCATAGCTTCGTGATTACCAAAATTGAGTTCTAGGTCCACGTCGTCTTTACCAATTAGGCCATGTTTGTACAGGTCCATCGCGAAACTGACTATGCCTCCAATAGATATGGCGTCTACTCCATAGTAGTTGCTTAGGTCCATTCCTTTGAGAATAGCGTCCAAGTTGCCTACTCCACAATTGGGTCCCATAGCCCAAAGCGGTTCATACTCAATTCGGGTTGTTGTTCCCTTGTACGGGCCTTCTGGAACCACTGCAATGTGTTCGCAGCGCATAGCACATGAGGAGCAACCGATAATTTTGGCCACAAAACGTTCGTTGAGGTATTCTCCACTTATCTTGTCAGCGTCAGGGAATACCGCTCTTTCGAAGTTGTTCACTGGCATGGCGCCTAGGGCATTAAGAACAAGAACGTTTTCGGGAGTCCCTAAGGTTTTATATTTTCTTGACGCTGGTCCCTTCATGCGTTCATGCTGAATTTTGACGAGTTCAAGGAATCTATCTTTGTTGGCAACCGGTATGTCTTTTGAACCCCTTACGGCTATCGCTTTGAGATTCTTAGAACCCATAACGGCACCTAAGCCCGTTCTGCCGCAAGCCCTTGTTTTGTCGTTAATGATGCAGGCGATTCTGACAAGTTTTTCTCCTGCCACACCTATGCATGCCACGCGTATGTAGAAGTCTTTGAGTTCGTTGCGAATGGCATCTTCAGTTTCCTGCGGGGATTTGCCCGACAAATGTTTTGCATCCATAAGCTGAACAGTGTCGTCATCAATCCACAGGTAAACAGGTTTCTCAGCCTTACCAGTGAAAATTATGCCATCATAACCTGCACGTTTTAAAGCGGTTCCCCAGTGTCCATGAGCCTTGGCTTCGCCTACGCCAAAGGTTTGGGGTGACTTTGAAACGAAGGCATGACCATTTCCACCAGTTGGAACCATTGTGCCAGCCAAGGGTCCAGTGGTTACAATGAGAGGATTTTCGGGGCTAAAGGGGTCGACACCTGGTTTAGAATTTTCAAGATAAAGGTACATTCCAAGTCCGATACCGCCAATGTACTTTTTGGCCGTTTCTTCTTTCAATGGCTGTGTTTCTATTTTTCCAGTGGTCAAGTCAACGTGTAATATTCGTCCAGCGTAACCTAACACTTCTGTTATTCCTCCGTTGAGGTCTCCACTTATGTGAAAGAGCTAAGAAATAATCATGGAAGGGTATATAAGTTTTCTATTAAAAAAATTAAGTTTTGTCGGGACGTGCCAACCAAACACGCTTGAGTTGAGTTAACGGAAAAGTCTTCAAGAAAGAAACTTTTAACAATGGTTCATGGACATCAGAATGAGCACTTTGTCACAGTTAATTGCGTGTTAATGAGACAGCTAAACGGAATGGGCACTCCATTAAACAAGGGCGACAACGAGATTACTACTTTCAAGAGAGTTGTGCTCGGATCTGTAGTGTGCTTAAGGATAGGTTTTGAAAAATTAGGAGAGTAAGCGTTATGTCTTCGTATAAACCATTCTCTTCTAAGAAAGTTTCAGTTACATTGGTGTCTGCATGGGAACGGATAGAGAGAGAGTTGTTGTCGCTTCTTCTCTCTGTAAAGAGTATCAAGTTAGCGAGCATACAGTTAATGCCTTGAAAGATGTTAATCTTGAAGTTGCAGAAGGCGAGTTTGTCTGCATCTATGGACCTTCTGGCGCTGGAAAAACCACTTTACTTAACATTATTGGCGGCCTTGACAAGCCTACAAGTGGAAAAATTGTTGTTCTGGGGCATGACCTTATGTCTTATGATGAAGAGTTTCTGGCAACTTTCCGCAGTTCATACATTGGATTTGTTTTCCAATCTTACAATCTCATTTCCACATTAACCGCCATTGAAAACGTCGCATTTCCAGCAGAAATAGCGGGTATTTCAGGAAAAGAGGCTCGGCAAAGAGCTGAAAAACTTCTAAAAAGAGTAGGTTTATCTCATCGAATTAATCATTTTCCTTCTCAACTAAGCGGTGGCGAGCAACAGCGAGTTGCCTTTGCGAGGGCTTTGGTCAACAATCCACTTCTTATCTTGGTTGATGAGCCTACTGGAAACTTGGATTCAGAAACAGGGCTTGAAGTTGTTAAGGTTTTGGAGAAACTAAAATCCAAAAAGTACACTGTTATAGTCTCTACTCATGATGATAGAATAGTGCAGTTGGCAGACCGCACAATGCGTCTGCAAGATGGAAGCATTGGAAGCAAATGAGGAGCCTTGCATTTCCCATAAAGGACTTGATTCGAAGAAGGTTTCAGACAGCGCTGACTATTGTAGGCTTAACCATTTGCGTTGCGACAACAATTTTTCTCGTGCAGCTTGGAAACACAATAGGCTTAGAGATTTTTCTTGTAGCCGAAGGAAGATTGACAACTGGCTTTTCATACATATTCACTATCTTCATAATTCTTGTAAGTTTTCTTGCCTTTCTGGCATGTCTATTCATAACCTCATTTCTTGTTTCAATGGCTATGTCTCAACGTGTGCAAGACATTGGCATAATGAAGGCAACAGGATGCCTAACAAACATAGTTTTTGGCTATTTCGCATCTGAACTTTTCATCATGATTTTATTAAGTTGTGTTCTTGGCACAGTTTTCGGTGTGGCTATGTATTATGCTTCCATCAATGTGCTTAATGCGCTCGGGTTTTCTATAGCAGGCACTTCACTTAACTTATGGGCAGTCTTCGTCATTTTCTTGGCTTTTATGATTGTTCCAAACCTTATTGGCGGTAGAATAGTGGCCAAATGGATTAAGGTTAAATCAACAGACGCTTTGTCTCCCAGTTTTTTCCTCATTATGTCTTCCACCGGGAAAGGCTTCATCTCTTCAAGGTTAGCAACAGAACTAAAAATGGCAATTAGAAGTCTGATAAGAAGAAAATCAGTCACTATTTACTCAACTCTATGCCTAACTGCAGTCTTGATGCTAACCACGCTGACTCTTGCAGGCGGAGCAATTGCCAATCAAACCACTCAAAACTATGTACAAAGGGCGATTGGCAAAGACATAATCGCCGTTGGACACCCGAACATGACTGCGCAATATTCAAAACTTCTTTCTCAGTTTTTCAATCCGCAACAAATACAATCATTCAATTACAATGATTCGAGACTTCTAATTTCTGAGTCAAACATCTCAAAATTAAGCTCGATTATTGGAGTAATGAAGATAGACCCACGTTTCCTCATCGAAACCACAGCGTATGAAATTCCAGGATATGTTTTAGTCGATCCGGGACCACCCCCCAAATACGCAAAAATTGGTCGCTATCGATCGAGCCAAACGCTAGTCGTAGGCATAGATCCAGAAAGCGTAGTGAATGAATGGTTAATCAATGGAAGATTTCTAAATGCGACAGACTCTCTTTCTGCAGTAATTGGTGATTCTTTGGCTTCTAGAATATTTGTTGAGCCCCAGGCACAAAGCATGAAACTTTACGAAAAATACTTTGGAATCGTAGGCGTCTGCTTGGATACACTCAATAGGGGCAATGTAGTGTATGTTCCCCTTAAAGTCATGTCAGAACTTTTTCATCAATCAGGATATAATCTTATTTTTCTAGAAATTGACCAGTCAAAACGTGTTGAGATTCTTTCAGAAATAGAGAACACTACGGGATTAAGCGTCTTGGAACTTAATGACATCTTGAATGAGCATATGGTCTTCCTTGACAAAG